>Ga0079301_1000574_pt1 | contig 17766 bp, 13 predicted proteins | sample Wag4_2014_7_11_3_FD_74797 | JGI IMG/M metagenome (GOLD analysis project Ga0079301, IMG submission 74797) | Fresh water mixed with fracking chemicals microbial communities from Ohio, USA - Utica-2 Time Series FC 2014_7_11 | ecosystem: Engineered > Industrial production > Chemical products > Input... | reverse complement strand
GTCCACCAGGGCATGGATGATGCGCTGCTGCTCGGCTGGGAAAAGCTCCTCCCAAAGTGGGTCAAGCCGCGCCAGGGCGTCGCGCGCATCTTCTTCCGAAAGGTTGGGCGCCTCCTGCCGCGCCGCCAGCCAGCCACCCGCCGCGATTTCCGGCTGGCGCAGTAGGGCGCGCACCTGGCCAATCACGACGCCTTCGATGTGCGCGGCGGAAATGCGGCGCAGGATGTCATCGCCGCCGGTGGCCTCATGCTTCAACACGCGCTGCGCGACCTCGTAGCGATACATGCGCCCCAATTTGCTGGTGATGCGCTGCGCTTGCAGGCGTTGCACGGTTTCGGTGCCTGAGGCTGTCTCGGCGAAGCATTCAAACACTTGCCGCACGCGTTTCACCTCGGCGTCATTCACGACCAGTTTGCGATTGGCCTGATCCTTCCCATGGTGAAGGAGATTCACAAGAAGGAGGAGACTAGGTTTGGCACAGAAGGCGCTGTCCCCATGGCTGGGCGAAGGGGTGCATGGGGCCTCTGCGCCGCGGCCACCGGCAGAAGCCGCACGATGCTACCATGCCTTACTGGATCAAGCCGCGACGGCAGCGTAACGACAGCACAATGGCCGCCGGCTTGCTGGGTGCGATTCAGTACCGCGACAACATCCCTTTAAGGCCCCATCATCGCCAAATGTTCTTCAATCATGGGCAAGGCCGCGGCAGGCACAACGTCCCGCCAGTTCTCAACCCCGGGGAGCTTTCCTGGATTCCGGCGGATGAGTTCCGTTTTCAGATAGGGGTAGCCCATCCCTTCAACCAATTCCCGCCATAGATGACGGCATGGGTTGAAAGGCACACGGGCGAAGGCTACCGCGCTGCTGTAACGGGGGGCGATGCGTGCACGCGTTGCGGCATCAGCGAATGCCGCGAGCCTTTCCTGCCCAAACAGCGCCCAGCAGGGCACACCGGCGCGGAGCATGCGTTGGCTGAGGCCGATTTCTCCGCGCTGCACCAATTGCCATTTGCTGCGACTATCCCTGAGCGCCCTGAGATGGCCGAGCATTTCCGTGACTGCCACTTCCCCCCGGCCCAGCAGCGCATAGGATTGCAGATGCGCACCGCCGCCCAGACTTTCCGTCAGGCCGAAAAAGCCATCGCCCCCCGCGCGCCAGGCATCCACCAGCGGGGGCAGGGGCAGAAAGGGGCCGAGCACGCTATCATTCGTCAAGAGCAATTCCCGCGGCCTGCCGAAGCGTTCCAGCGCAATGGTCGCTGCATCCCGCCAGGCGCCGAAATCCCGCCCAACATTGGCGCGGCGGACGCGCAGCACCGTATCCGCGGCAATGGCGTCCCAATCAGCCGCCGGTGGATTGGCGTTGGTGATGAAGGCGCAGCCAAAGCCCGCTTCACGCCAAAGCCGGACCTGGTTGCGCACCATGGACGAGATACGGCCATCCGGCGACCAATGGAGGTAGAGTGCCAGGGAGCGGGTGAGGGGGGCCTGGCCTTCTGAAGCTTCAAAGGTTTCGGGCTGCTGCGGGGCGAAGCGGTCCAGGAAAGCGGCTGAGCTGTTTTCCCAAAGGACTTCAGCGACACGCTGGGTGAAGCGCGCCGGGGCGCGCGTGGCGAGGCTATGGGACCACCGATCACCCGAGCTAACGCTGGCTGAAAGTGTGGATAGTGTGTATCGGAAGGTCACCGGCCCAAAACCTATGGAAAAACGCTTGCAGAACGCTTGACTTGAGAGGTGATGATAATCGAAAAACTTCCGAGGTCCAAAATTGAGTGTTTAGTGCCCTTGCGACCCATCTTTACTGTAGTGAGAGGGATTGCGATGCTCCCTTCAGAAGGTGACATCGAAAGTTTTTTGGAATGCCGCTTCCGCAGGTGAAACGCTCTCCTATAGGATATCTCGGTTGGTGGATGACCGCGCATGTTAGGTCGGGTTATAGCGGCCCTTAGGGCCGGGTTGCGGCGTTACCCGCGCCTGGAGAGGCTGCTTCTTTCCCTCATTGCCCCGTTTATGCCGCGCCTTATCCCGATGATAAACCGGTTGCGCGGACCGGCCTATGGTGCCTGGTTCGCGCGTTGGCAAACCACGAGGCCGGAAGATGATGCCGTAATCCTGACCACCTTGGGTGATGATCCACCGAGCTTTCTGATAGTGCTGGGGCCAGGCCCGTTAGGCGACATCACCCGAGAGAGCCTGCAACACCAAATCGGCGTCCCTTGGCAAACAGTGGACGCACCGGGTGCGGCGATGGCCCTGGCGGAGCAAAGCCGCGGTTTTGTGATGGTGCTTGAACAGGGTGAAACACTGGAACGCCACGCCTTGGCGCGTTTTGCTGTGGCAGCGCGGTATCAAACTTCAGCGCGTATAATATATGCCGATGAGGATGTGCGTGATGTTTCAGGCGCGCTTCGAACGCCTTGGTTCAAGGCGGCCTTCGATCCCTTTAGGCTTTTACAGCAATCAAGCCTTGGCAGCGCCATCGCCTTCGATGCGGTCCTGATCCGCGATCATGGCTTGGTCAATCTGCGCGGCCATTCATTGGCCTTGGCGGCAACCCGCGCGGCGGGCGCAGATGCAGTGCGCCATATCCCAACCGTGCTGCTGCACCGTCCCCCGCAATCCCCAAGCGCCCCTTGGCGTACGGCGACCGATCCTGAGGCCGTTAGCGCCGCATTGGCGCAAGCCATGCCTGGTGCGCGTATTGCCGCTGCAGGGAAGCGGCCCCTTCAAATCATGTGGCCCATGCCGGCCCAGGCGCCGATGGTGAGCGTGATCATCCCAACGCGCGACCGGGCGGCATTACTGGCCCCATGCCTGGAGGGCTTGTTCCTCCGCACTGATTACCCGGCCATGGAAGTGATTGTGGTGGACAATGGCAGCACGGAACCGGCGCTGCATGCATTGCTGCACCGATGGTCTTCCGAACCGAGGCTGCGGGTTCTGCCAAGCCCCGGACCGTTCAATTATGCCTTGCTGAACAACCAGGCCGCCGCAGAGGCGCGCGGGGAAGTGCTGGTTTTGCTGAATAATGACACCGAAGTGCTGCACCCTGAATGGTTGCGAGAAATGGCATCACTGGCGATCCGGCCCGATATTGGCGCCGTGGGCGCCAAGCTACTTTTTCCTTCCGGGCGCATTCAGCATGCCGGCGTTATTCTTGGGCCACGGGGCGTGGCGGGACATGATTATCTTTTCGCCGGGGGAGAGGATGAGGGGCAGCAGGATGATCTTTTGCTGCTGCGCCAGGTTTCCGCCGTGACCGGCGCCTGCCTTGCGGTGCGCCGCGATGCCTATTTGGCCGTTGGTGGGCTGGATGAACAACGCTTCCGCGTTGCCTACAATGATGTGGATTTGTGCTTGAAACTGGGGGCAGATGGCCTGCGCAATGTTTTCACCCCGCATGCCCGCCTGCGCCACCATGAAAGCGCCAGCCGAGGCAGTGATTTTTCGGGCGCGCGCTTCGCCTTATGGGAGGCGGAACGTGACGCGATGCGGGAAAAATGGGGGAAGATGTTGGATGATGATCCGTTCTTCCCGCCATTGCTTTCGTTTTCGGCACCTGCGCGCACGCCTGCCGAGCCGCCGAGGCGGAATTTGGCTCGGGGCGCTTCTGGAACTCCGGTTTCGCCATGATAACTCTTGTCCATTCGATGGCGATGCTGTAGCCGGCTGGAGCATGTTTATTTATGGGCCATGGTAGGAGGAAAAACTTTGTCGAGTAACGCTGACACGGCACATGTCTTTGTCGGGTCCGATAGATCGCAGCTTATTGCCGTCAAGGTGCTTGAGTATTCGATAAGGCGTTTCACCTCACTGAATATAGTTCTGCGGTCAATGCACGACCTGCAGTTACCGGATCCGAAAGACCCGCGCCAAGGCAAAAGGACAGGCTTTTCATTCACGCGCTTCGCTATTCCGAAACTGATGGGATATAGAGGGCGTGCAATTTACCTTGATGCGGATATGCTCGTTCTTCGGGATTTTCGTGAGCTTTGGTCACTGCCTTTTGATGGCTGTAAGATAATCATTCAAGAAGACAGCGCCCCTTCTGGTGGGAATGCTGCGACGCATGCTGGTATTAAAAAGCGCCAGAAACAATGTTCGGTTATGCTCCTTGATTGTGAGACGCTTCGTTGGAGCCCGGAAGAAATCATCGCTGGGCTTGACGGACGTTATAGCTACGAAGACCTTCTCTATAATATGTGCATCCTTGAAGAGCAGGAGATCAGTTATGGCGTACCTTTTGAATGGAACAGCCTTGAGGTGTTTGAACCTGGCAAGACAGGCCTAATCCATTACACGGATATGCAGACGCAGCCATGGGTTTATACGAATAATCCCAATGCTTGGGTTTGGCTGGAAGAGCTTCGCCTGATGTTGGCAGACGCTTCCATGGCGATGTCTGAAATTGAACGCGAAGTGGCCTTGGGTTACATTCGACCATCCCTTATCCAGCAAATTGCCGACATTGGCGCTGGACCTGCCAGGGCGCCGAGCGATGCGGAGGTTCGCAAATATCGCCAGATTGATAAATCTGCCGGTTTCAGGCCGCATCGTACTGTAAATGAAATGGCGGCGCGGCGACAAAAGGAAGTCGAGGAGTACGAATTGAGAATGGGCCTGAAAAGCCGCAGCTTAGCGAATTCGATGTTGAGGCTTGCCCGACGTGTCGGCGGCAAGGTCAGACGGACGATCTCAGGGCGGTGAGAATGCGAGTCAAGGAGATCCGCCAATCTATCGACCGTGATCACAGAAATCGCTTCAATCGTGCATATGCACTTGCCTAGGATGAGGACTTCCATCATGTCATTCAAACTCATTTCGGATAACTATAGACAGCAAAATGAGATCTTGCATCAAACCACGCATTATGGGGTTACTGCGCCCCGTTATGCTCGTAAGATAAAAGCAATGGCAACGCGCTTGGATGCAAAAAATATATTGGATTATGGAAGTGGCACGCGACGTCATGTTGAGAAAATGTTTTGGTTCAAGAAAGTTGAATCATATGATCCGTGTGTGCCCGACCTAAGCGCTCCGCCTCGACCGGCTGATTTTCTGGTGTGTTGTGACGTATTGGAGCACATCGAACCGGACTGTCTCGACGATGTGCTTTCACACATGCAAGGTCTTGCTCAACGCGGCCTTTTTCTGAGTATATCGACAAGGAAAGCGAGCAAGGTTTTGCCTGATGGACGAAACGCACATTTGATAGTGGAGGGGGCGAATTTTTGGCTACCGTTATTGATGGCCCGTTGGGCGCTTGAGCGCTTTGAAGCCTTTTCGGACGAAATTATCTGTGAGATGCGAGTCCTCCCAGAATCGCCTTCGTGAAATAGTCAATTGAGGCGATACTGTAGCCCAACGGGGGGCTGAACCTGATGCATAATCGTCAAATGAGAGACACTCCCGTTTCGTTATCACTTTATGTGTTTTCAGGGATCCATACTCGATGACGTCGCTGGCAACTGAGCAGCAACGTCTGCATGGCATGACGCTTGGCTTCAAGGTTCAGAGCCTTTCCCGGAGCATCGACAGTGTATGGTACAGAGCTCTTTACCCTGCCCTACAACTTCGTCGAATGGGCAATGCTATTCGCCTATTCGAAAGTACTCCGCCGTCCGCGCTGATTGCATCGCTTGACGCTCTCATCATCGTCAAGCCAATAAACCTTGCGGATCTTAAGGTGGCGTTACTGGCGCATCAGGCGGGAATACCGATCGTCGTTGATTTGTGTGACGATGTCTTTGTTCCATCATGCGGCCAGTGTCGCGGCTTGGAACAAGCCCTTTGCACGGCTGTTCTGAACCTTGCTTCAGCAGCTGTCACTACGGGGCCAATACTGGCTGCCAAGCTCCGGGAACTGGTACAACGCAATGTACCGGTGGTGGAAATTCCTGACCCGGTTGACAGTGCGGCTGAGAATGCCGCCGTCTGCCACAACTTCAGAGCAACGCTTCTAGGAGCAAAATTCCGTCGCGTGTCTAGGGAATGCGTGAGCTCTGCCTCTGCCCTAAAGAAATCCTTTATCAGTGCGCTACCTCAGGTCATAAGACAGACGCTTCCTCTAGTCCGCATCATTGTTCAATATGGCTGGCGCGCCAGGCATAGCGTAGCCATGAGAAAGCCGCTACGAATTCCAGAGGAGCAGGTGTTTTTTGAAACAGTAGTCACAGCCGAGGGAAATTTGGACGACCCCCCGGCCGAGTTGAAACAGCGCTTGCATTTGCCTGAGTCTGCGGTTCCCTCGCCTGGGCGATCACGCAAGCGTATCATCTGGCTTGGCAACGCGGGCGCCGGGCATGACGATTTTGGCTCGCTAAATCTTAACCTGATCATTGAACCCTTGGCGAAGGTCGCTGCGGTAGTACCGCTGGAACTGGTGGTTGTAAGCGACGACTGTAGCGAGTTCGACAGAATGACCAAGGACTTGCCCTTTCCCTGTATCTACCGACCGTGGTCACGCAAGACGATTTTTCGCGAATTGGATCAGGCTGATCTCTGTGTGATTCCGAATTCGAGGGATCAGTTCAGCCTTGCCAAATCGGCCAATCGCCACGCCCTCGCTCTTAGCAGGGGTATTCCGGTAGTTGCGACCAGTATTCCAGCAGCGCAGGCACTGAAGGAATTTATGGTTCTGGATGATTGGGAAAACGGTATCCTTAGCTACCTGACTAACGACGCACGGGCCAGGCGGGACGCGCTGGCCGGTCAGGAATATGTGCTGAAGCATTTTGGCGCTACTGCCATGGGCACCGCCTGGGAAGGCGTGCTCTCCGGTCTGGAAAAGCGCCATGATAGCGTGATCCAGCCACCTGAAGCTGTACGCGTGCTTGCGTTCATGGATTTGTTGCAAGACCTTGATGTTCTGATGCCTGTGATACAGGGGTTGATGCGTGATCCTCGCTTTGACTTGAAGGTTTGCGTCACGGAATGGCTCGTCTCGGAATCACCGCGGGTGCTTCAGCAGCTTACATCGAATGGCATTATCCCGATCCTTGTCAGCCAGCAGGATGTGGTCAGGGGAACCGCACCGAAGTTATGTTTCGATGTTGTCCTAACGGCGGTGGAAAGTGACGATCCTGCCCACCGCGTCTCATTTTCCCTCGCGAAACGGGCTGAAGCACTCGGGCAGAAAAGCTTCACTTTTCAGCATGGCCTTGAGAACATCGGGCTCACTTACTTTGAAGCGCAGCCGGGAGGCGCGGCTCGGGTGCAATTCGCATCGTCCCGCATTTTTATTTGGGGTAAAGCGGAAGACCTCCCTGCACAGGTCGCGCCGGATATTCGTACACGTTGTGTGGCCGTTGGGCGCCCAAGTTCCGCGCCACTCATTTCGCCAAACTTACCCATGAAGAGCAGTTATAGAATAGTCATCGGAGTTTTTGAAAATTTGCATTGGCAACGTTATTCAGCTGCTTATGTCGAATTTTTCTTGAAAGATTTATTCGCCGCAGTAAATGCGCACCGCGATGTACTCTTCCTGATAAAGCCGCATCACGCTGGAAGATGGACATCGAAAAACTGGGCAGCGCTTAAGGCGGCTCCACCTAATCTGGTACTGGCAAATCCGACCGATCCCTTGTGGGAACCCTTTACCGCAAGCGCCATTCTTCAAATTGTGGATGGAGCGATCACTACACCTTCCACGGTGGCGCTTGATGCGGCTCTTGCGGGGAAGCCAGTCGCCGTTGCCGCTTATGGCTTGAGCCTATCAACCTACTCGCCATTACCGCTTCTACAAGACTGCAAGGATTGGAACGCGTTTATTGCATCATGCGGAATAGGGAAGAACGAAATGGTTTCGCGGAGCTTGGCCTTCAGGGACAGAAGTGTGTTGTCGGGCGATGCAATTCCACGCATTCTTCAATCAATATTGTCGAGCGCTCTCGATGAAAATCAAAACGGTCAAAATATTGTTCAGGGTGGTGCGTCAGACGGTGTGTAGGTCAAGATACGCAACTAAGAGACTTCATCTGGACGGGTGGTGCTCTATCGGCTTGCAAAAAGCAACAAGCGCGGGCCATTCCGTTCCTGTTGAATGCGCGCAACGTCAATCTTGGAAAAGCCTGAATCCTCCAGTATTTGAATGATAGATCGGACTTCCAGCCATTTGGCATGGCCTGCCATACCAGAAAACGGGTCTTCTCGCCCGCCTTCCTTGTAGTGGAAATACTTCCAACTCTGACCGCAGGATTGATATTCCTGCAACACCGCGCCATCCGGAGCTATGTGAGTATCGAGCATGATAGTGTCATTTATGCGATCAGCGAGAAATTTCAGATGCGATACCGGATCTGCAAGGTGATAAAGCACTCCCACATGGTGGAGCACGTCGCTTGTTATATCAATTGTCTCAGGTAGGCTCTCTTCCACATTCCATCGAAAAACAAACGGATTGGTTTGTAACATACCACAGCGAACTATTGTCTTGACGACGTTTTCTATGCGGCTGTCACAAGCCAGCACCCGGGCAGCACGCGCAGCAAGCGCAGCCGTATGTATGCCTTCGAAGCAACCTATCTCCAAAACCGACCGGTCACGTAGCGGCACACGTCGATCAAGTTCGAGGATTCGTGGGTCAGGAAAGGCTTGTGCCGTGGACCGCTTGCTGCTCGACCAAGCTCGCCCAAAGCGCCGACCTTTGCTGTCAACCAAAAAAGCGCCCCAAGGTAATATGCGATTGAGACGTTCAAGTTCGTCATCCGGGAGTATGTCGACTAAGTGGGTATTAGCTTTGTATTCAGCCCCTACAGCGAAGGAGACCTCTTCCTCATTTTTGGGGTGCGGTAAAATATCGGCAGGCTGATCACGCAATCGAAAGCCACCTGACGACCAACGTCCAGCCAACCATGATTTTACTTTTCTGTATATAATTCTGAATGATATGAAACTCATGGCTTCTTCTGCTGGCGTTGATTGAACTTGAGACAATTATCGAGTGTTCTGGGGGGCATTACGTCTCCATGCACTGGGTCCCTGTTCCTCTTGTATACGCAATGGTGACCTGCCTAGACCTTCATGCGAGAGTATTTATGCGCCGAGCGGTCCGGCGTCTTGCTTTGCACCGTTTCAATCCCCCACAATCCGGCCCGCCTCCAGCCTAATCACCCGGTTGCACCAGCGCTTAACCACATTCATGTCATGGGTTGCAATAACCAGTATCTCGGATGTCTTGATCAATTGTTCAAGCTTTGTCTCAGCCTTCGCTAAGAATTCCTCATCGCCCGTGTTGAACCATTCATCCATCAGCAGAATTTTCGGGTGTACGGCGGTGGCCACTGCAAAAGCCAGGCGGATGGACATGCCGGCGGAATAGCCTTGGATCGGCACATCCAAAAACTCGCCCAGGCCGGAAAACTCAGCCGCCTCCGCTTCAAGTGCCGCGATCTGTTCGGCATTCAGGCCACGATACAGGCCGCGCAGACGTATATTCTCCCGCCCGGTGGAAAGAATATCCATCCCAGCGGCGGGATCAATCAGCGTGCCGATTTGCCCTTCCACTGTCAGGCTCCCGCCAACGGGTTCGTAGATGCCTGCCAGGGTGCGCAGCAGCGTGGTCTTGCCGGCGCCATTATGGCCCACCAGCGCCACCCTTTCCCCGCTTTCGATCGTGAAGCTCAGGTCCGAAAGGGCGGAAATCACCACGCGGTTATTTGCATCAGCCTTCACCCGTCGGCTGGCTGCGCCCAGCAGGCGCTTCTTCATGCTGCGCGCACCATGGTGGTACAGGGGAAATTCGATACGCAGCCCTTCGGCGCAAATGCGTGCCATGGTGTCAGACCCAGAAAGCAATGCGGGCGCGGAAGCGCGTGAATAATAGGCTTGCCAGAAGTATGTGCAGCGCGCTGTAGACCAAAGCCGCAACCCAGGCGAGCAACGGGCCGCCGCCTTCTACCAGTGGCCCCCTCACGGTTTCCAGAATGGCATAAAAGGGGTTCAACGCCATCCAAACCTTGGCATCGCCAAGCAGCTCCGGCTTCCAGAGGATCGGTGAGGCAAAGAAGGCCAATTGAACCAGATTGGCAACAACGGAGGGAATATCGCGGAACCGCGCGCATACCATGCCAAGCAGCAGGGCGCCTGCCGCCATATTAATGCCAATCAGCAGGATCCCGATCATGGCAAGCAAAGCCTCGGGGCCCGGTACATGGCCGAAGACCAGAAACACCAACGGAATAAGCGGCAGGGAATGCGCCGCTACGAAGCTATTGCGAAAGGCAACACGCAGCGCGTGCAGTGTATAGGGCAGGCGCATCTGGCGAATGACACCCTCCGCACTGATAAGTGTCTTGCAAGCCTCATTCACGAAGGCGGCTATCCATTGCCAGATGATCAGGCTGACGGCCAGATGCGGCAGGTAATTCGCAAGGTCCAGCTTGAACAGCGTGCCATAAAGAATACCCAGACCGCTGAGCATGACAAGGGTGGACAGCGACATCCATAGCGGCCCGAGCACGGAACCACGATAGCGATTTCTAAGGTCAAGCCGCGCCAGCGTCAGGGCAAGGCGCCACTGGGAAAGCCCGTCCTGCAAATCCGCCAAGGCCTTTTCGGCCTTGCGCGGGTTCGCCGCGTCAATGGACATGAAGGCTTCAGCTTTATCGGTAGACTTTGAAAACATGGATGGGGGGGATAGCAGCATTCAGCTGCCCGCACCACCCGCTGCACGGGCCGGGGTGATCTGGCGCTGTGTTTTAGTTGTCTTGCGATCAAGCGCTACTGCCGGTCCGCCCTGCATCAGTCTGGCGGCTCAATAAGCTATAATAAAATTCTTGCCATAAAGTTTATTTCGTGGTTCTATACTTTAAATCAAGCGCATAAAATACTGAAATTACTTCGAAACGCAGTGGCGTTTTTGAGGTGAATTTCGGTGTGGCGAGTTTTATTTGGGCGGTGGCAATGCTTGCTGAGGTCCTGGGTCTAGCCTTGCGTGAGCGGTTGGCCGCTTCCGTTTTGTGTGTTGGCCATGAGAGTGGCCCCGGCGCGATGGCTGCATATGTTGGTGGGGCAAGCGCTTAAGTCATGAGAAACGTGGATTTTTCAAGTGACAAAGGTCTTGCGGGCGCTCCGAGCGACGGGGGGGCTTGGCCTTCGAGGCGCCAATTGTTTCTTGGGGTAGGGAGCTCCCTATTTTTGGGTGGGTGCGAAAGCATATCAGGCCCGGTCCCTCACCCTTCTCTCGAACTCACGCTCGTTGGTTCGCCTGTGGCCAATCCTGATCCATTTGACCGGCCATCCCCGATCGTGGTTCGTGCCTATCTGCTGGCCAATACCGATAGTTTCGCTATCGCTGATTTTGTGACGCTATTTGAGTCCGAGTCAGCCGTTCTCGGTTCTTCCATGCTGCATCGGCGGGAAGTCATTTTGACACCCGGTAGCGTACAGGTGATCAGAATCGCCCTGAAGTCGGACGTGCAGGCCCTTGGCCTTGTTGCGGGTTACCGCGCGTTTGATTTGGCCACTTGGCGCGTTGTGTTCCCTCTGGACGGTCAGGTGGCGACGCGGCTTCGCGCGGATGTGAACCGGGCCGGGATTCAGCTCCATTCCCTTAACCGCGACTGACGCCAGGTAGGAACGATCCGATGCCCACCCCTCCGGTTATCGACATTGAAAGCCTTCTCCAGCCAATAGCGGGTGAGAGTCCGGTCGGGCCTGACCTGCGCGCAGATGCGTCACCGGGTTCTGCCTATTATCGTGTGAAGGATGCGCGGACTGCAGCGCGTGCGGCGGAGCGGGCAGATATCTCCGGCGAAGCGACCGCGCCGGCTGAAGAATGGCGGACCGTCCTTGATGAGGCGCCAACACTGATCGGCACCATTTCGAAGGACCTTGAAATCGCGGCCTGGTACGCTGAGGCCTTGCTGCGCTATGCGGGATTTGCCGGGCTGCGTGATGGGTTCAACTTGATAGCTGGCCTTGTTGACCGTTTTTGGGACGGTATTTACCCGTCGCCCGATGAAGACGGTGCGGAGACGACGATAGGGCCAATCGCTGGGCTTAACGGTTCGGGGGGCGAGGGGACTTTGATCGTGGCTATCCAGCGCGCCACGCTCATTGAAGGCGCCACACGGTCTTTACCCTTCTGGCGACTGGAGCAGGCGATTGAGTTCGCCAAGATCACCGATGAAACTCGGCGTGCCCGACGCCTTGAGGAAAGTACAGCCACCCCGGATGAGGTGGCCGAGGCCGTGCGCTCAACCTCTGTGAACGATTTACGCACTCTGGTCGGGGATGTGGCGGAGGCACGTGAGGCGCTATTGCGCCTTGATGCGGCGTTCAGCGCGCGTCTCGGCGCTGACGGGCCGCCTCTTGGCGGTATACGTGATCTTCTGCAGCGGGTTGAGGACACGCTTCGTTATGTTGGCCGTGATCGCTTGGCCGGCGCGATGAGCAGCACCGAAGGATCCGAGGCCGGGGGCTTGGCGGCCAAAGAGGCGGTAGGGACCGAAGGCGGCGGTTTGGCTCAAACAAAGGGCAATTACTCGCGTGAGCAGGCGCTGCGGCAACTCGCGGAGCTCGCCGATTTCTTCCGTCGCACGGAACCTCATTCGCCGCTCTCCTACACATTGGCGGAGGTGGTGCGCCGGGCGAACCTCTCAATGCAGGAATTATTGGATGAATTACTGCCTGACACTGCGGTCCGGAACCACTTTTTACTGGCCGCGGGCATAAAACCACCAAGTGAATAACCGCTATTTTTTGACGAATAAATGAAAACGTCAAAAAACAGCGCTCTTTCGCTTGTTTTTTATAATATTTAGCGGCTATGCTGGTCCTCGAAAGTATTTGGCCTGGAGATTTATTTCGTGGTTTTCATCGATCTGCAGTCCTTGATTGCGCGTCTGGGGCCCACTTGTAGGCAGGGGCTTGAGGCTGCGGTTGGGGCCACAATGTCCAGGTCCCACTACAATGTGGAGATCGAACACTGGTTGCTCCAGGTCCTTGGGACTGCAGATTCTGATATTCGTCGCATATTGCGGCATCTGGATGTTGATCCATCGGTACTCGCGGCTGCCCTGACGCGCGTGATTGACCGCCTGAAGACCGGCAATAGCCGCCCGCCTGCGCTCTCTCCCGATATCGTTCGCTTCATGCGAGAGGCTTGCTTGCTTGCGGATGTGCAATTTGGTGAGCGAATCGTGCGTTCAGGTCATCTGTTCTTGGTGCTCCTGGCGGACGAGGTATTCGGCTCACGGCTGCGTGAGCTTTCTCCGAGCCTTGCGCGTGTGGCCATTGAGGGCTTGCGTCGCGATCTTCCGGGTATTGTTGATGGCTCTGCTGAAGGTGCTGTGCGCGCCGATAGTGCTGGTACTGCGTCCGTCGCGCGCGCCGGTGCAGGTGGGAGTGCCTTGGATCTTTACACGGTCAATCTCACGGACTTGGTGAGGGCGGGTAAGGTTGACCCAATCGTGGGCCGCGATGCTGAAATTCGGCAGATTATAGATGTGCTGATGCGTCGACGGCAGAACAACCCCATCCTTACCGGTGAGGCTGGTGTGGGCAAAACGGCCGTTGTTGAGGGGTTTGCGCAGCGCGTTGTCGCCGGTGAGGTGCCGCCAGCCTTGAGGGATATTGCCATTCATTCACTCGACCTCGGCCTATTGCAAGCCGGCGCCGGCATGAAAGGTGAGTTCGAGAATAGGTTGAAGTCAGTCATTGAGGACATCAAGGGATCCCCCGTCCCTATCATCACCTTCATCGACGAAGCGCATACCTTGATTGGTGCCGGCGGCGCGGCTGGCCAAAATGATGCCGCTAACCTGCTGAAACCAGCGCTTGCGCGTGGCGAGATGCGGACGATTGCAGCGACAACATGGGCTGAGTACAAAAAATACTTCGAGCGCGATCCCGCCCTGACGCGTCGCTTTCAAGTTGTGAAAGTCGAAGAGCCGAGCGAGGAAGGTGCGGTTGCGATGATGCGTGGCCTTGTCCCTGTGTTGGCCAGGCACCACAAGGTTCGCATTCATTCAGATGCGCTCAATGAGGCGGTGCGTCTTTCAAAGCGCTATATTCCAGCGCGGCAGCTGCCGGACAAGGCGGTGAGCCTACTGGATACGGCTTGCGCGCGGGTGGCGATGAGCCAAGGCGCGATTCCCGAGCCCATTGAGGATGCGCGCCGGGTGATCGAGATGATAGATGCGGAGATCGCTGCCGCACGACCAGATGAGGCCATTGGTAGAATCAATGTGGCCACCATCCATGACCTGGAGGCGCGCCGTGTTGAGGCGGTGAAGCGACTGGACACGTTAGAGGAGCGCTGGGAAGCAGAGCGTGGTTTGGTTGCGCGCTTGGAGGAGATGCGCGTGGCGATGGAAGGTGGTGATGAGGGGCTCGATGATGAGCATTCATCCCTCCTTGACAAGCTTTCAGAGCTACAGGGCGAAGATCCATTAGTGCGTGCGGGTGTGGATGGTCAGGCTGTTGCAGAAGTGGTTGCCGCCTGGACGGGAATCCCCGTTGGCCGAATGGTATCCAATGAAATTAGATCCATTCTAAGTCTGAAGGATCGCATGCGAGAGCGCGTCATCGGGCAAGACCATGCTCTTGCCACGATCGTAGAGGCGATGTGGACATCGCGTGCTGGCCTGACAGATCCGCGCAAGCCTATCGGTGTCTTTATGCTGGCTGGCACGAGCGGTGTCGGGAAAACCGAAACGGCGCTGGCTCTTGCAGACATGCTCTACGGTGGCGAGCAGAACATGACGACGATTGCCATGTCCGAGTTCAAGGAAGAACATAAGGTTTCGATGCTGGTTGGTTCGCCCCCGGGTTATGTCGGGTTTGGTGAAGGGGGCGTCCTCACTGAAGCGGTGCGTCGGCGTCCCTACAGCGTCGTTCTGTTGGATGAAATTGAGAAGGCGCATCCCGGCGTTCAGGATGTTTTCTTCCAAGTCTTTGACAAGGGATCTTTGCGCGATGGTGAGGGGCGGGACATCGACTTCCGCAATACCGTTATCATACTGACGACGAATGCGGGAACCGAGACGATCTCTAAGCTAGCGGCCGATCCCGACACAATGCCAGAGCCGGATACCCTGGCCGAGGCGATCCGCCCTGAATTGCTGCGGCATTTCAAGCCCGCTTTTCTCGGCCGAACGACGGTCATTCCATATATGCCGCTCAGCGATGATATTCTGCAACGCATCGTCGAACTGAATTTGGCGCGGATCCGGCGACGAGTGGCTGCGGCTTACGGAGCGAGCTTCGGCTATACGGCGGATCTTGTCGGTCATATCACCTCGCGCTGTCGTGAGGCAGAAAGTGGTGCGCGTAATGTCGAGAACATCACGGCGCGTACACTGCTTCCGCGTCTTTCCGAATTACTGCTTGCCCGATTGGCGAATGGCGAAGCAGTGATGGCGGTCAGTGTGTCAGTCGGGCAGGATGGCGGCTTTTCTTACACCTTGAACTGACAAGATCTGTGCAGGACGAGTTGGCTAATAGCATTAACCCCTCGAAAGGAAATTACCATGGCAATCTACGTGAAATATGACGGGATCGACGGCGAGGCGACCCAAGAGGAGCACAAGAAGTGGTTGGACGTCTCCTCCATCCAGTGGGGGGTAGGTCGCGCGATCAGCACTACTTCCGGCTCCACTGCGAATCGTGAGGCTTCAGAGCCTTCGGTCAGCGAAGTGACGCTGACCAAGTTGATGGATTCCTCATCGCCGAAGCTGTTTACGGAATCTGTGACAGGGGCGGCGGGCAAGACGGTAGTCATCCATCTTGTCACTACAGGAAGCCCCGGCAAGACCTACGCTGAATATACGCTGACCAACGCGCTGGCATCCTCCTACTCAATGTCGTCCGGCGGAGATCGACCTTCCGAAAGCGTGAGCATCAGCTTCACGAAGCTTGAATTCAAGTTCACGCCCTACGACGGCAACAATAAAGCTGGCACGCCGATTAGTGTGTCCTATGACCTTTCCACTACCAAGTCTTCCTAATCCCGCGACAATGCCGTCAAACCTTCGGGTTTGGCGGCATGGTCTGGGGGGTGGTCTGGGAGCCGCATGTCACTAGCGTTTGACCAGGAGAATCGGCTTCTCACCATGGCATCACCGCTTGGCGATGCCATGGTGGCATATCGCCTGTTTGGCGAGGAGGCCTTGTCGCGTCCCTACCGTTTCGACGTGCACTGCTACTCGGCTGAGTCCTTGAAGGCAGAGGACCTGCTTGGCCAGGTGATCAGCATCACCGTCAACTATGCGGGGGGGCAGCGGCTCCTTTCCGGAATTGTCTCATCATTGTATTCTGAAGGCTGGGTCGCGCGCAGCGTCAGAGGGTATCGTATCGAACTTGTTCCTGAATTTTGGCGTCTGACGTTACGTAGCTGCTCGCGCGTGTTCCAGAAGATGAATTTGCCCGATATCGTTGAAAAAGTATTGTCTGATGCAAAAGTGACGCGTGTAGAGCGACGGCTGAATGCAAATTACGCTGAACTTTCCACGGTCACCCAGTACAATGAAACCGATTTTGCCTTCGTCTCACGCCTGATGGAGCAGGCGGGCATTACCTATTACTTCACACACGCTACTGCCGGTTCGACGCTCGTCCTGATTGATTCGGTTTCGGGGTGGCAGACTTCTGATCCAGCCAGTCTAACCTTGCGTGAAGCTGAGGGAAAAATGGCGGGCACTTTGACTAGTTGGTCAGAGCGGTCTGCACTTGTGGCCCGAAGCGTTGAGGTGGAGGATCATGATGCTGTCAACCCAAGTCTTAAATTGAGTGCGCAGGAGACAACCAGCATAGGGCATTTAAGCGCGTTACCGACTGGCAGGCGCGAATCCCCCGGCGGATTCATCGATGCGGGGGTGGCCGCCAACCTGGCAAGGCTGCGTCAAGAAGAAGAGGAAGTCGAGGCGCTCACCAGTTCCGCTTCAAGCCATACCCCGCAACTCATGCCAGGTTCTAAATTCAGTTTAAGTCTTCCTGCAGCAGCTGAGGATGGCAAATCCTATGTGATCGCTTCTCTCCGGCATGAAGCGAAAGATGTTCTGCATTTCAATCGTCGATCGGACGAGCAGCCGACCTACAGTAACTGGCTCACCTGTGTGTCAGCCGACCTGGTATATCGGCCGCCTCGGCGTACGCCGCGCCCCCAAATTCGCGGCCCCCATAGCGCGCCGGTTGTTGGCCCATCGGGTGAGGAAATTCACACGGACGAGTATGGTCGGGTAAAATTACAATTGTTTTGGGATCGCGATGGAACTCAAAATGAGGAAGGCACGGCCTGGGTATCCGTTGTTCAATCATTGGCGGGGCGCAACTGGGGATCATTCGCATTACCGCGTATTGGTATGGAAGCGGTAGTTGAATTTCTTTATGGCGATCCTGATCGCCCACTGGTGATTGGCTGTATTCCGGGCAATGAATCGAAGCCCCCTTTTCCTCTTCCCGATGAGAAAACACGAACTGGTCTCCGAACCCGCAGTACTCCGGGTGGCGACGCAACCACGTTCAACGAACTGAGGTTTGAAGACAAAAAAGACAGCGAGCAGGTCTTCCTGCAGGCGCAGAAGGATTTCGAGCGGATCGTCAAGAATGATGATCGCCTCGAAGTCCAGCGGGATCGCTCCATCGAAATCAAGCGCGACCTGAAGGCCACCATTGAGGAAGGGGATGTGAGTTTTACGGTGAAAGCAGGCAACCGTACTACCGATATCCAAAAAGGAAACGACACTCTGAAACTGGGTGCGGGAAAAGCCTCAATACAAATCGAAAAGGGCGATCTCTCGGTGACGCTTGGTGCGGGTAACGGCAC
>Ga0079301_1000573_pt1 | contig 17790 bp, 15 predicted proteins | sample Wag4_2014_7_11_3_FD_74797 | JGI IMG/M metagenome (GOLD analysis project Ga0079301, IMG submission 74797) | Fresh water mixed with fracking chemicals microbial communities from Ohio, USA - Utica-2 Time Series FC 2014_7_11 | ecosystem: Engineered > Industrial production > Chemical products > Input... | reverse complement strand
GCATCGAACACGAAGGTCTCGAACTTGCAGCCATCGACACTCGTGGGTTGCCCTTGGGCATCGATGGTCGGGATCTTCTTCTTGGCAATGTGCCACGGCAATTCGAGGCGTCCGCTGACGAGTCGTTCGACGAAGGCGCGCTCAATCACATGCAGGGCGATATTGCCTGCGGAATAGCGCAGTTCCCCGTGCTCGTTCTTCTCGAGGCGGAGTTGTTCCGGCAGGTCCGAGTACTCGATGCACGACAACTTGCCGTCGACCTTGCCGAGCACGCCGACCTTCTCCCAAGCATCGCGCTTCTTGACAACTTTGCTTGACATCTGTGCCCCATCCAGCGCGTGCAGCCCCAAGAAGAGCGGGTCGGCCGGCGGAGCCAAGGGGTTGTCGACTTGGAAGTAGCTGAAGACTTCGACGCCGCGTTCGCCTGCAGCGTGCAACGCGCCACTAGACTGCAACGCCATGAGCGAACCGCCATGGCCGTTCGGGGCCAGGAACAACTCCGTCGGCGAGGCCATCAGGATCCGGCCCTGGCGATCCAGGGCCGGCAACATGGCTTGCGAGAAGAAGACGATCTCATCGGCCGGCAGACCAAAGTGATGGTGCTGCGCAAAGAATGCGCGCGTGTGGGCGTCATTGCCCTCCGAGGTCATCACATACCACGGTGTCTGCACACCATAGCGCTTGCGCACCGCGTGCAGGCGTCGCGCAAAAATCTCGAACAGGCTGCGCCCTGTGACGGGACCGATGGGAAAGCAACCTTTGGGCCCTTCGTACCCCAAGCGCGAGGCTTGACCACCAGCGACCAACAAGTAGCCAACCTTGCCTTGTGACAAGAGTTCTTGACCAGCCTGCGTGGCCTCGCGCGCCCTCTTTGATGTGCGCTCCTCCAGGCCGAACACCTCGGGCGGCGCGAAGGTCGGCGCGGAGGCCCCCGCGCCCAAACTCATCAACGCGCCGAGCTCTTGGACGAGGCGCAAGTCGAGGGCGGCCAGTCGTTGCAGGAGTGCAGCGCGTGCAGCTCCGGACAACTTGTCTACATGCGGCCAGAGATGGTCTTGTCCAGCAGCGTGTAGCTGCTGTTGCAGGGCAGAGAGATCGATCGTGCTCATGAGTGGCGCGCGGTGCGCGCACGCCACTCTAGGCCTGCGAGGCTAGCGGCGGAATAGGTCAGTCCGGCTGACCGATCAGGATCGAAACATTGTGGCCGCCGAAGCCCAGAGAGTTGGACAACGCGTTGCGGATCTTCAACTCGCGCGCGGCGCCCGGCACATAGTCCAAATCGCAATCGGGATCCGGGGTCGTGTAGTTGCGCGTGGGGTGCACCTTGCCGTGGTAGACGGACATGGCGGTCACCACCAGCTCTACAGCCGCCGAAGCACCCAACAAGTGACCCACCATCGACTTGGTCGAGTTCACAGCCAACTTGCGGGCATGGTCGCCGAAGCACAGCTTCAACGCGCGCGTCTCAATCGCATCGTTGTAGGGCGTGCTGGTGCCGTGCGCGTTGATGTAGTCGACTTGGTCAGGGTTGACCTTGCCGTGCCGCAAGGCTTCGCGGAACGCGCGTGCCGGTCCGCGCCCATCTTCCTTGGGTGCGGTGATGTGGTGAGCATCATCGGTAGATCCGTAGCCCTTGACCTCGGCGTAGATGCGGGCGCCGCGCTTCTTGGCGTGCTCGTACTCTTCGAAGATCAAGATGCCGCAGCCTTCACCCATTACAAAGCCATCACGGTCTTTGTCAAAAGGCCTTGACGCGGCCGAGGGGTCGTCATTGCGCGTGGACAACGCCTTCATGTTGGCGAAGCCCGCCAACGACAACGAGGTCGTGGCCGACTCGGCACCGCCGGTGACCACCACATCGCAATCGCCCCATTGGATGGCACGCCAGGCCATGCCGATGGCATGACCAGCTGAAGCGCAGGCCGACGAGGTGGTGAACGATGTGCCCTGCAGGCCGTGGCGAATCGACACTTGGCCCGACACGGCGTTGGCCATGATCTTGGGCACAAAGTGCGGACTGACACGGCGCGGGCCGCGCTCCATCATCTCGCGGTACTGTTCCTCGATGCCGGTGATGCCACCAATGCCTGTGCCGATGATCGCACCGTAGCGTTCGCGCACTTCTTCCGGCTGCGACTTGGGCTCCAGGCCCGCGTCCTTGAAGGCCTGATCCGAGCAGGCCAAGGCCCACATCGTGAACGGGTCATAGCGACGCAGGTCGGGCACCGTGAAGAACGGCAGCGGTTCCCAGTACACGCTGCCCGCGAAGTGCACCGCGTGGTCCTTGGTGTCAAACTTCGTGAGCGGCCCGATGCCGTTCTCGCCACGCAACATGCGGGCCCACGATGTTTCCACATCGTTGCCCAGCGCGTTCATGGTTCCTAAACCGGTGATGACGACACGACGCATCGGTGCCTCCGCCCGCGTTTGCGGGACAAGCTACAGTCCGTGATACGTAACAGCCCGTGAAACGTAGGCAGCAGCCTTAGCTCTTGCTGCTGATGTACTCGATAGCGTTGCCGACCGTACGGATCTTCTCCGCGTCTTCGTCGGGGATGGTGATCTCGAACTCATCTTCGAAGCTCATGACGAGCTCGACCGTGCCGAGCGAATCGGCGCCCAAGTCATTGATGAAGTCGGTTTCACGCTTCACCTTCTCCTTCGGCACGCCCATCTTGTCACAAACGATCTTGATCACGCGCTCTTCGACAGTACCGGTGTTGGCCATGGGGATGTTCCTTGGTCTCTGCTTGAGGGAAGCCCGGTCGCGCCGGGGATACGGGGGGTACGAGCACTCACCAGCGACTTACGGAGGGCGACGCGCGCTCACCGCAAGCACCGAACGTGTGCGCGTAAGAGGCTACAGCGACAAGCCTCCGTCGACGACGAGGATTTGTCCTGTGACATACGCGCCACCGGGGCCGACGAGGTAGTCGACTGCCAGGGCGATTTCGTTGGGTTCGGCGATGCGGCCCAGCGGGATGCTCTCACGCATCTTGGCTGCAGCGGCCTCGTCCGTGATGGCGGCGGTCATGTCCGAGCGCACATAGCCCGGAGCCACGAGGTTCACGCGCACCTTGCGACCGGCCAGTTCCTTGGCCAGCGACTTGGTCAAGCCGACCAGAGCGGCCTTCGAGGCGGCGTAGTTGGATTGGCCAGCGTTGCCCGTGAGTCCCACGATCGAGCCGATGTTGACGATCACACCGCCGGACTTCATCAAGCTGCGCGACGCGGCCTTGCAGAAGTTCCACGCGCCCTTGAGATTCACGTCCAGAACGCGATCGAAGTCCTCTTCGCTCATGCGCAGGATGAGCTGGTCCTTCGTGACACCTGCGTTGTTGACCAGAATGTCGAGGCGACCGTGCTTTTTGGCGATGGCGTCGACCAGAGCCATCACCTCGGCCGTCTTGGCTACATCGACGCCCAGCGCCTCGGCGCCCGGGGTCAGGGCAGCGCAGCGGGCTGCGGTTTCGGACGCGCGTTCGGCGCTCGTGGCAAGGCACACAACCTTGGCGCCGCGGGCGGCCAGTTGTTCCGCGATAGCCGCGCCGATGCCGCGTGAGGCACCCGTGACGATGGCCACTTGGCCTTCCAGGGGACGGGTGGACGAAACAGTCGCGGTGGTCGAGGTGTCGGTCAAGGCGATCCTGCGGTGGTTGGGCGAGCGACTCTAGCGGCGTGCAAGGGTGCGGTCAACGCGGGTCTGGCTTGGCGGCCGAGGTGACTTGGGCCGTCTCGTCGATCTTGGACAAGATTCCCGCCAAAACAGTGCCCGGCCCGGGTTCGAGGAAGGTCTTGTGCCCCATGGCAAGGGCTGTGCGCATGGAGCGTTCCCACAAGACGCTGGAGCACACCTGCTCGGCCAGTCGTGCGCGAATCTCATCGGGATCCGTGAGCGGACCGCCGGTGACATTGGTCAGGAATGTGCAACGCGGAGAGCGGATCTCGACCTTGGCGAGAGCTGCCTTCAAGCGTTCGGCAGCGGGACGCATGCACTCGCTGTGGAAGCCGCCGGCCACCACAAGGCGCCGGGTGCGCCGCACGCCATAGTCTTTGGCGGCTGCTTCGGCTGCGTCTAGGGCCGCGAGTTCGCCCGCGATCACGACTTGACCAGGCGCATTGAGGTTGGCGACTTGGCAGATGCCGAAGCGCGCCCCGTGGGCGGCAACCTGTGCGGCTTGCTCTTCTGTGGCGCCCATGAGGCTCGTCATGGAGCTCGGGATCTGTTCGGCGGCCGCTTGCATGGCCTCGCCGCGCAGGCGCACCAAGCGCACACCGTCTTCGAACGACAGAGAGCCTGCGGCCCACAAGGCGGTGTACTCACCGAGTGACAGGCCTGCGACGAGGGGCACTTGGGCCAGATCCAAACCTTGCGAATGCAGGGCGGTCACGATCGCGGCGGATGTCGTGAAGATTCCTGGTTGCGCAATGTCCGTGCGATTGACTGTCTCGCCTTGATTCCAACATGCGTCGCTGAGCGAGAAACCTAGGGCGGCATCCGCGCGCGACCAGAGCGCTTGCGCCTCTGGATAGGCTTCGCACCAGTCGCGGCCCATGCCAGCGTACTGGGCGCCCTGACCGGGGAAGAGAATCGCAGGTACTTGCGTGCTCATCAGATTCCTCACCAGCGGATAAGAGCGCCGCCCCATGTAAGGCCGGCGCCGAAGGCGACGAGCACGACCAGCTTGCCCTTCTCTACGCGTCCGGCGCGCACACCCTCGTCAAGTGCGACCGGCACGCTGGCGGCAGAGGTGTTGCCATACTTATCAATATTGATCATCACCTTGTCGCTGTTCCAGCCCATGCGCTCAAGGCAGGCATCAATGATGCGCAGGTTGACCTGGTGCGGCACTACAAGGCCGATTTCGTCGTACGAGTGGCCTTCGGTCATCTCGGCAATCAACTCGCCCATCGTCGACACGGCAAACTTGAAGACTTCGCGGCCTTGCACGCGGATGTAGTGATCGCCGCGATCAACGGAGGCGTGCGTGGGCGGGTTGGCTGCACCGCCGCCCTTCATGTGGATCAGGCCGTAGCCCGAGCCATCAGCCCCTAGCGTGCGACGCAAGATCTCGCCTTGCTGGCAGTCGTCAAAACGACGCAACACGGCGGCGCCGGCGCCGTCGCCAAACAGGATGCAGCTGCCGCGGTCTTGGATGTCAAGGAAACGCGACAATGTCTCGGCGCCGATCACGAGCACGTTGCGTGCCGTTCCGGCGGCGATGAAGGCTTCGCCGGTGGTGAGCGCTGTCAAAAAGCCTGAACAGGCGGCGTTCAAGTCATAGGCGGCTGCCTTGGTGGCGCCGATGGCTTGCTGTACCAGCAGGGCACAGGCCGGCAGCATGTGGTCCGGGCTGACCGTGGCGACCAAGATCAGGTCTAGCTCGGTGGCCTCAAGCTTGGCGGCCTCGAGGGCTTTGCGCGCGGCCTCGATGCAGAAGGTAGATGTGGCCTCCCCTTCTGCGGCAAAGCGACGGGATTTAATACCCGTGCGTTGGACGATCCACTCGTCGGAGGTGTCTACGCCTTGTGCGGCGAACCAGTTGTTGTCGACGATGCGCGAGGGCATGGACGAACCCGTGCCTGCGATGCCGACCCTGTAGCGTTGGCTCATGCTGAAAACGCGCCTCGGGAGGGATGGCGCGGTGGGTCACTTTGCAATCCGCTGCCGCGCGATGCAACAAGTTCGCGCAAGGCTTAGTTCGTGGCGCTAGTTTGGACTTCAGCGAGCGCCGTCACGATGTGCTCATTGATGCGCGCATCGAGCGCGCGCTGAGCGGCATGCAGCGCATTGGAGACGGCGTGCTGGTCAGAGCGGCCATGTCCCTTGAAGACGATGCCTCCCACGCCCAGCAACAGCGCACCACCGTACTCCGAATAGTCAATGCGCTTTTGCACGCGACCGAGTACCTCGCGCGGGATCGCCACACCTGCTTTGGCGCACTCGCCCACAACCAGGTGCAGCATTTGCGCCGCAAAATCCTCGCAGAACTTCAGCAGCACGTTGCCTGTGAAGCCGTCAGTGACCAGCACGTCGCACTTGTTGCGGAAGACCTCGTTGCCTTCCACATTGCCCACAAACTGCACCTTGGCTGCAGCTAGCAAAGGGTGTGCCGCCTTGAGCAAGTCCGTACCCTTGCTGGCTTCTTCTCCGATGTTGAGCAGGCCTACGCGCGGGGTTTCGATGCCGAGAGCGCATTTGGCGAATGCAGCGCCCATGATTCCGTGCTGCACAAGATTCTCAGGCTTGGGTTGCGACAAGGCACCCATGTCGAGCAGCGTGAGGGGCGAGCCACCGAAATTCATGGTCACGGCAATACCGGGGCGCAAGCAGCCGGGCAGCGTGCCGAGCACGAGCGTCGCGGCCCCTACAACCGCACCGGTGTTGCCCATGGAGACGGCCGCACCCGCGTGACCCGCTTTGACAGCACCCATCATCTTCACGATGGACGAGTCCGGCTTGGCGCGCAGCGCTGTGGCGGGCGACTCGTGCATGTCGATGGCTTGCGACGCGTGCAACACGCGGAAACCGGGATCGCCGCCGTTGGCAGCTAGCCAAGCACGAATGGTGGGCTCGTCTCCCACCAATAGGATTCGCGCTGGATCCATTTTCCAACGACCGGAGGGATCCACCGCTTGGAGAGCACCCTTGAGTGTGCTCTCCGGCGCGTGGTCGCCACCGGGGACATCTAGGGCGATGAGGGATAGAGCCATCAACGCCTCCTAGATCTCAGAAAGCTTCCTTCTCCAACACGGCGGAACCCTTGTTGCCGCCCTTGTCGAAGCCGTAATGACCGCAGTTGTCGCACACGCGGTGGGGCTTGGTAGCAGCTCCGCAGCGCGGGCAGTGGTTGGCGGGCGTCGCTGTGAGAGCGTGGTGCGAGCGGCGGATGCCCTTGCGGTGCTTCGAGTGGCGTCGTTTCGGGTTCGGCATAGCTGAGTCTCAGTCGTTCGGTCGGAAAAGGGCCAAATAAGGTAGCGCGGGGTTACGGGTGCGTCAACGCGTTACCCTAAACCAAAGGCCACGCGCACCGTTTGTACGGCCGCGCTGACGCCCTCCGGCTTCTGGCCTTGGCCTTGGGCGACATCCGGTCGCCCACCGCCTCCACCGCCCAGATGCGGGCTCAGGGTCTTGGCGATTTGGCCGGCGTTCTTGCCCGCAACGCCCTGGCAGACGACGACAAAGGGCACGCGGCCCTCCTCGCGGCCAAAGAGCGCGAGCAAGAGTTGGGGGCAAGCTGCCTTTGCCTTGTCGGCCAGCTCTCTCACAACCTCGCCATTGGCTTGCGGCAGGTCCACGACCGCCACCTTGGCACCACCGAGGTCCACAAGAGCCGCTTGGAGGTCGCTCCAGTACTTGCCCAGATCTCCCTTGGCAGCAGCGGAGGCCTTCTTTTCTGCTTCCTTGGCGGATGCGAGCACTTGGGCGATGCGCGCACCGATATCGTCCGGCGAGCTCTTCAAAGACAATGCAGCCTCGCGCAGCACGCGACGTTGGCGCTGCATCTCTGCCACAGCGGCCGGTCCGGTCAGGGCTTCGATGCGGCGCACCCCCGCTTGGACGGCGCGCTCCTCGCGCACCAAGAACGGCCCGATCTCGCCGGCCGCGCGCACGTGCGTGCCACCACACAGCTCCATCGACCAGCCGCCCACGTCGAGCACGCGCACCTTGGCGTCGTATTTCTCGCCGAACATGGCGGTCACGCCTCGAGCCTTGGCTGCGTCTAGATCCTCCACCGTGGTGGTGACGGTCGCGTTGGCTCCAATGCGCTCGTTCACAATGGTCTCAATGCGCTCGATCTCTTCGGGCGTCACGCCTTTGGTGTGCGAGAAGTCGAAGCGCAAACGATCCGGGCCCACATAGCTGCCCTGTTGTGCCACATGCTGGCCTAGCACTTCCTTGAGTGCTTTGTGCAACAGGTGCGTGGCCGTGTGATTCTTGCGCGTGAGATCGCGCTGCTTGGCATCCACGCTGGCCACCACGGATGCTCCCACCGTCGCCTTGCCGGTGCGGCAGGTGCCGAGGTGCACGATCACCGAACCGGTGCGACGCGTATCGCGTACCTCGAAGCGGAACGAGCCGTCCTTCGCTGCAATGACTCCACCATCGCCGCACTGGCCGCCACCCTCGGCGTAGAACGGAGAGTGTTCGAGCACCATGGCCCACTCGTCGCCCGAGCGCTCGACAAGCACCACCGTTGTGGCAGTCTCGTAGGCGGCCAGGCCATCTGCGTGGTAGGTCGAGGTCGTCGGCTTGACCGAAGCGAGTGCTTCGGCAGAGAGCACCTGCTTGAACTTGCCTTCGGCCTTGCTGGCCTCTTGGTGCGCTTTCTGAGCCTTATCCCAGCCAGTCAGGTCGACCGACAGGCCACGCTCGCGTGCCATCAGTTCGACGAGGTCCTGCGGGAAACCATAGGTCGCGTAGAGCTCGTAAGCCTCCGCGCCATCGATGGTGCTTTGCTTGGCGGCTGACAACTTGGCCGCCAATTGGTCAAACAACACGAGTCCCCGGCCGAGTGTGCGACCAAAGGACTCTTCCTCGCTCTTCACCAAGGCTTGCACGTGCTCAATGCGGGCACGCATCTCAGGGAATACACCTCCGAGGATCTGCGCCACCGTCGGCACGACCTCGAAGAGGAAGGGCTCTTCCTTCTTGAGATGCTGGCGACCAAAGCGCGAGGCGCGACGCAGCAAGCGCCGGAGTACATACCCGCGGCCTTCATTCGAAGGCAACGCACCATCAGAGAAGGCGGCCGTAAGCGCACGCACGTGGTCTGCGATCACACGGAAGGCGACGTCCTTCTTGGAGTCTCCACCTTCGTAGCTCATGCCGGTCAATTGCTCGACACGACGGAAGATCGGCTGGAACAGGTCGGTGTCGTAGTTGCTGCGCTTCTTCTGCAGCACGGACAAGACGCGCTCGAAGCCCATGCCTGTGTCGACGCTCTTGGCCGGGAGCTCTTGCAGTCGACCGTCGTCCATGCGGTTGAACTGCATGAACACGTTGTTCCACAACTCCATGAAGCGCTCATTGCCTGCATTCACACCGATGGCAAGATCCGCCCCGTCCGCGGGGTTGGTCTCCGGGCCACCACGATCGATGTGGATTTCGGTGCAGGGGCCACACGGTCCGGTGTCCCCCATCTCCCAGAAGTTTGCTTTGCGTCCGAAACGCAGGACACGCTCGGGTTTGACGCCAGCCTTTTCGATCCAGATGCGCGCCGCTTCGTCGTCAGCGGGCAGTCCGTCGTCTTTGTCTCCGCCGAAGACGGTGACCCACAGCCGATCTTCGGGAATACCGTAGACCTTGGTTAGCAGCTCCCAAGACCAACAGATGGCCTCTTCCTTGAAGTAGTCGCCGAACGACCAATTGCCCAGCATCTCGAAGAAGGTGTGGTGGTAGGTGTCGACCCCCACTTCTTCCAAGTCGTTGTGCTTGCCAGACACGCGGATGCACTTCTGCGTGTCGGCCGCGCGCTTGTAGTCGCGCTGTCCGGTGCCAAGGAACACATCCTTGAACTGGTTCATACCCGCATTCGTGAACAGCAAGGTCGGGTCATCCTGCGGGAACACTGGGCCACTCGGCACGATGGTGTGGCCCCGCGCGCGGAAAAACTCGAGGAAACCGGCGCGTACGCTCTCGGCGGTCCAGCGCTGTTCAGTGTGAGCAGTAGTGGCAGTCATCGGATGGGGACGTGTCTGGTGTAGTTGTCAGGTGCAGTGTGTAGCAAGGCCCGCAGGCGTACAGAATGGGCGCGCACAATCCAAAACCTACTCGGGTGCGCGCCCCTTCTGTCTCCATGAGTCAACTCAGCCGTGAGTCAACTCATTCGGCGCTACCGCCGCCGCCTTTGCCAAAGCTCGTGGGATCGGCCTTCGTCTTGATCGTGCCTTCGATCAGGTTCGACAGATCCGGATTGTCGATCAGGAACTGGCGTGCCTTTTCCAAGCCTTGGCCGATGCGTACTTCTCCGTCGGTGGGGTGCTTCAAGCTGTACCAAGTACCCGACTTCAGGATGACACCGGCCTCAAGGCCGATTTCCAGCATCTCACCTTCCTTGGAGATGCCGCGGTTGTAGAGGATGTCGAACTCGCACTTGCGGAACGGGGGCGCGATCTTGTTCTTCACCACCGTCACCTTGGTGCGGTTGCCCACTACATCGTCGCCATCTTTGATTTGGCCGATGCGACGGATGTCCAAACGCACGGAGGAATAGAACTTCAGCGCCCGTCCACCGGTGGTCGTTTCCGGTGAACCAAACATGACGCCGATCTTCTCGCGGATCTGGTTGATGAAGATCACGAGCGTGTCGCTCTTCGAGATGGCCGCGGTCAACTTGCGCAGCGCTTGACTCATGAGTCGTGCGTGCAAGCCAACGAAGCTGTCACCCATCTCGCCTTGGATTTCGGCGCGCGGCACCAAGGCCGCCACCGAGTCCACAACGATCACATCGATGGCATTGCTGCGCACCAGTGTCTCGACGATTTCGAGGGCCTGTTCACCGGTGTCCGGCTGGCTGACCAACAGGTCATCCAGTTTGACGCCCAGCTTGCGTGCATACGCCGGATCCAGAGCATGTTCAGCATCCACAAAGGCGCAAATGCCGCCGCTCTTTTGGGCGTTGGCGATCACTTGCAGTGTCAAGGTGGTTTTACCGGACGACTCAGGTCCAAAAATCTCCACAATGCGGCCCTTGGGCAGGCCCTTGCCACCGAGGCACATGTCCAAACCAATGGAACCCGTGGAGATACCCACGATCTCCTTGATCAAGGCGCCATCGCCAAGGCGCATGATCGTGCCCTTGCCAAAAGCCTTTTCAATATCACCGAGCGCGCCTTCCAAAGCACGGGCGCGTTCATTCGCGCGCGGGTCAGGCTTGCTCTCGGTTTTGTGGGATTCAGTTTTCGTCGGTCCTTTGACGCTCATGGCGTTTCGTCTCCAGGCTCGCTGCTAGGCGAGTTGCGGTCAGTCGTTGCGGGTAGTACGTGTTGCGTTCCTTGGCCGGAGGAAGGGGCCGAGTCTAGCGGTCCCGAACGCGGATAGAAGTCCCCTCCGCACACCCTGACGGCGGGCCGTGAGTCCGCGTCTCTGCTATTGCCAAGAAACCTGCGCGAACGATTGGTAGCGCTGATTCTTGCCGGGCCCCATCCAGTGCAGCTGACGCGCCCACACTTGCCCCGACCACGATTCCAACTGTGGCACTGGCAACGACTTGCCGCGAGCTCTCGCCACGGTCAGGTGTGGCACCTGAGTGTCCGGCACGGCATACCCCACCGACTGGGCCGCCGCCTGCAGCCGGCGCGTCAATTCGGTCCACCAAGCGCGATTCCCCTCCTCCAAATCCGTTCTAGGCGCCACTAGCGGTACATACAGCACGCGCTTGGCCTCCTGACCGCTGGGGAAACCCTCAAGCCCACGCAGCTCCCAGCGACACGGCCGCAGGTCCGCCACAGCGTTGGCAGCCGCCTGTGCCAATCGTTCCGCGTGCACCTCTGCGCGCAGCGGTCCAACGAAGCTTGCAGTCACGTGCAAATCCTCCGCCGCGTACAGCCGCCAAACATCGGCAACTACATGTTCCCGCGCCCAACGCGCCAACGAAATGGCGTCCTCACGAGCCGGCAGCAACGCGAAGAACCAATTCCTGCTGTGCATGCGCCGTCGCCGTTACGGCGACACGATCGTCATCAAGTCGTCGTACCGCGAGGCCAGTTCCGCTTGCGTACGCGCCACGAGCGCCTCGGGGCCAAAACCCTGCACGCAGAAGCTGGCCGTCACGGTGCCCCACAGCATGGCGCGGCGCAAGGTCGGCGGGTCGCAGCGATCGCTCGCGGCCACATGCCCCATGAAACCGCCCGCGAAGGTATCGCCTGCACCGGTGGGATCGATGACCTGCTCGACCGGATAGGCCGGCAACGAGAAGTGCACATCAGAACCCATGATGAAGGCTCCGTGCTCGCCCTTCTTGAGCAGCACGTACTTGGGTCCCATTCCCAGCACCATGCCTGCGGCGCGAATGAGGTTGCGCTCGCCCGTCAGGATGCGCGCCTCTTCGTCGTTCAGCACGATGGCATCGACCTTGCGCAGCAGCTTCTTCAGGTCCTCGCGCGAAGTCTCGATCCACAGGTTCATGGTGTCGGCCATCACGAAGCTCGGCCGATCGATTTGCTCCAACGCGCGCAACTGCACGGAGGGCGCGGCATTCGCCAAGAAGACATACTTCGCTGCACGCCATTCCTGCGGGATCTTGGGGTCAAAAGTCTCCAGGACATTCAGCTGCGTCTCAAGCGTGACGCGCGTGTTCCAGTCCACTTCGTAGCGCCCGCTCCAGCGGAAGGTGCGCCCCTTCTGCATCTCGAGCCCTTGCGTATCGACGCCGTTGTCCTTCAACAGCTTCGTGTGCTCGGGGCGGAAGTCTTCGCCCACCACAGCCACGAGTGCCGGCTTGGTGTACTTGGCCGCAGCGATGGAGAAGTACATCGCCGAACCTCCCAGCACGTTTTCACGCCGTGTGTAGGCCGTTTCGATGGTGTCGTAGGCCACTGTGCCGATGACGAGGAGGCTCATAGGCGCACCAGTCTAGCCGCACAGTGCTAGTACGGGAAGCTCTCAGGCCGCGTTGCGGGCCGCCGCAGTGGCTGCGCGCGTCGAGCGCGTCAAAAGAAAGAGACCGCCGATCAAGCCCATCGCCGTCATCAACAAACGAAAGCTGACGCTGACCGCGATGCCGACTGTGCCGACGGATGCTTCGGTGCCCGGTGCTCCGAGCTTCTGGTACACAAAGCCATACACGGCTTCGCCGACGCCCCAGCCACCTGGCGCTAAGGGCACTGAGGACACCACATTGGCAATCGCTCCTGCAGCGAGCACTTCCATGTATTGCAAGGTGGCCGCGCCCAGCGTGATCGTCAGGGCCCACAAGGCCAATGCAATCACCACATGATTGGCGATCGACAACAACACGGCGAGGACGAGGGTCGTCGGGTGCTTGAGGTACTCGCGCACGGCGCGATCGAGGCTTTGCAGCTTGTCGCCTTGCGGCAAGCGCGGCAGCCACGCATCCACGCGCAACAACTTGCGTGGCCACGAGGCCAAAGCGGCCCACGCAGCTACACACAGCGTGAGGAACACGCCCACGACCCATGTGCGCAAATCACCAAAAGTCTCTGGCGCCAGACTGACGGCCACCGCTGTCAAGCCCACGATCACGAAGAGCCCCAGTGCGCGATCGACCACCACCGACACGAACGCATCGGCTCGTTTGGTCGGGTTCTCGCGTACGACGAGCACTGCTTTGACGACATCGCCGCCGGTCAATCCGGGCACAACGAGGTTGAAGAACACACCCAAGAAAGTCAGGCGCGTGCAATCCCACAAGGGCGCGCGCACACCGACCGCTGCTAGCAAACGCCACCAGCGCACCACGCCGATGAAGATCGCCAGCAACAACAAGCCGAAGGCCAAGACAAAGGTGCGGCCTTCCGCTTCGGCAAAAACGCGCACAATGCCTGGGCGCCATTCATAGCCATCGGCACTCGTGTCTGCTGCACGCCGCGTGCACTGCACGGTTAGGGCTTGCCCGTTGCCAAGCGCGGCGAGATCACTTTGCAGGCGCGCCGGCAAGGTTGTGCGCTCGACAGCAGGATCAACGGTGAAGCCGATCGAAGTGGCCTGCCACGAGCCTTGAATCTCGCCTGCGACCGGCACTGTGATGCCTTGTTCGGTGACCAGCAAACGGTCGCGCCAAGGCACATTCCAGCCCACCAGCACCAGCAAGCCCAGCCCCAACGCCAAGCGCAGGAGCATGTACCAGCGCGCTCGCGTCTTGTTCACTTGCGTGCCAGCCACCACGCCTGCCAATCCTCTTCACGCAAGCTCTGGAAGCCCGCTTGTGCTTGTGCTGAGAGTGCCATCATGGCCGCGACGCGTACGGCATCTTCGGCAGAACCAGTGGCTTGACCGTAGAGATGTCCCAACCACATCTCGCGCGTGACGCCATTGGATTCTTGCGGCAGGCCACGCTCTTGCAGCATGCGAGCCATGGCGATGCGCACATAGTCCGAATCTTCGCGCCTCAACAGCTCCCACACGACGGCATTGGCCGCTTGGGGATCGGCTGCGGTGCAGGTGCGCATGGCGGCAGCGCGCACTCGCTCGTCGCGGTCCGTCAACGCTGCTCCCACTGCGCGCTTCCATAGCTGGACTTGCAAATCGCGCGTCAGCACGCGTAAGTCCTCGCCTTCCGTCGGATCCACGCGGCGTACTTCGCGCACCAGACGCGTGGCGCGCCACAAACCGGCTGCATCCATGCGTAGCGCACGCATGGCAGTCAAAGCATCCGTGCGTCGTTGAGCAGCATCCACAGCACCTTCGCGCGCCGCACGCACAGCATTGAGCATCTGTGCGAACACTGCGGACAACATCTCGGGCGTCGCCAGATCACTGCCGGCCCCGGCCGCTTGCGGTAGCCCCGGTTGGAGCTGGGCTCCCAAGGGACCCAAGCCTTCCATGGCCAGTTCCCGTACGACGATGGCCGGATCTTCGACCGCTAAGCGCGCGCACCATTCCAACTGCAGGGCGAAGACCGTGGCATCGTTGACGTCGAGCGATAGCAGGTCCGCCAGGTTGTCGACGCACTCTTCGGTTGGGTTGGCGATCTTGCCTTCATTGGCGGTCTCGAGGCTGAGATCGGCGTTCTCCAACGACTTTCCGAGAGCCGTGCGCGCCACATACTCGAAATCGCTCACCAACACGCCGCGGTAGCGATGGCGCGTGTCCGAGTCGTGCAACTGGGAGAGGTTGTGGTCGTTCTGACCCGCGACGCGGCACGAGGCCGCACACATGGCCACGGCCAAGCAAAGGAGGAGCACTGCCCGCATGGCGCGAGCGTAGCAAGTTTGGTGGAGGCGGCGGGAGTCGAACCCGCGTGTCGCCACGCGCGTGGCGAACGGCATCTACATGCGTGTTCCACGAACTTAAAGATCTCGTCCGCCTTGCGCCCATGGACGGGCTCGCCGCAGACCAGCCCCTTTGGTCTCGTCGGGTCCCACCGAGGCACAAGGACCCGACCAGCCTGCTAGTGGCGTCTTGCAAGGGCCGCAGGCGTTCCCTCGCAAGACGGCGGACTGAACTAAATCAGGCCGCGAGAGCGTAATTGTCGGCAGGTTATGCCGGTCCCGAGATGTTTTACGGGGTAACTCAGGCTCCCCGGCATGCAGCCCTTCGACGTTCGTAACGATCGAAACCGTTGCGCCCCCGTCGTTAGACGACACGCGGAGCTTAGCACAGATCTGGCGCAGTTCTAGCGCCGGCGCGACATGGCACGGTCGATGTCGCGCTTGGCCTCGCGCTCTTTGATGCCTTCGCGCTTGTCGTGCAGCTTCTTGCCTTTGGCCAGGCCCATCTCGACCTTCACCCGCGAACCCTTGAAATACAGCGTCAACGGCACCAACGTCGTGCCCGTTTCCTTGACCAACTTGCTCCACTCCAGCACGGTCTTCTTGTGGACCAAAAGCTTGCGCGCGCGCTGAATTTCGTGGTTGTGCACATTGCCCTGGGCGTACTCGGCGATGGTTGCAGCGTAGAGCCACAACTCGCCGTTCTTGATGAACCCAAAGGAGCCGTCGAGGCTGGCGCCGCCGTTGCGCAGCGACTTGACCTCGGTTCCCACCAAGGAAATGCCGCACTCGACGGATTCGAGGATGTGGAACTCGAAGCGCGCCTTGCGGTTTTCGGCCAGGATGCGGATGACGGGGTCCGTCATAGAGGGGTGCAGCGTAGCAGGAACAGATCCAACCTCTAGTCTTGAACTGGAACGGTCGATCTTCGACAAGTTAGGCGTCTCACTCCCCCTAAGGAAGCTCCATGGCCCACCTCGACCCGCTGTCCCTGCTCGATGACGCCCTGCGCGGCGCCCAAGCCGACCATGTGCTGCTGCGTTGGCACCACAAGACCACGCGCAGTGTCGCCGTCGAGAAAGGTCGCGTCGACAACGCTGCCTCCAATACCTATTCCGGGATTGGTGTGCGCGTGCTGGCCCATGGTTCGTATGGCTTTGCCTCGACGGATCGCCCCGATCGCGACGCCATTCGGCGCGCCATTGATGCGGCCACGCTGGCTGCGAAGGCCAGCGCGCGCCAGCGTCGCGAGAAGGTGGCGGCTCCCCCGCTGACGCAGTTGGCTCAAGGTGTCTACGAAGCGGACGGCGCGCGCGAGTTGCGCGAGCGGCCGATGGAAGCCTTGTTGCGGCTGTGTCTAGATGCCGAAGCGAAGACTCGCGCGCAGAGTGGCATCATCCAAAGCGCGACCTGTGGTTACAGCGAGATCCACGAAGAGAAGGCCATCGTGTCCAGCGATGGCGCGCGTGTGATCACGCGCGTCGCTCGTCCCGAGCTGCGCGTCTTCGCGATCGCAGCCAAAAACGGCGAGATCCAGCGCGGTGTAGAAACCAGTGGTGTCACGGGTGGTTGGCAATGTCTGTTCACGCGCGGCACCGCCGAATCGATGGGCGAACGAGCCGCGCAGAAGGCCATCGAGCTTCTGGATGCGGAGCGTCCCAACGGTGGCCGTAGCGTCGTGATCCTTTCGCCCGCTTTGGTGGGCATGTTGGTGCACGAAGCGGTAGGCCACACGGTGGAAGCCGACTTCGTGCTCGCAGGTTCCGTGGCGCGCGGTCGCATCGGCACGCGTGTCGCCTCGGACTTCGTCACCTTGGAAGATTCCGGTCGGTCCGAGTTCTTGCCCGGCGCCGGTGGTCAAGTCGATGTGGATGACGAAGGTGTCCCCACGCAACGCACGACCATCATCGAGAATGGCATTCTCAAGAGCTACCTGCATGATCGTGAGACGGCTGCACACTTTGGTGTCGCGCCCACGGGCAACGCGCGCGCTTGGGAGTACGACAACGAGCCTCTCATCCGCATGCGCAACACCTACATCCGTCCTGGGCAAGGCACGCTCGAGGAGCTGATTGCGTCCACGCCGGATGGTTGGTTGTTGGATGGTGCCTCGAACGGTCAAGCGGATGCCAACGGTGAGTTCATGTTCGGTACGCACGAAGCGCGCCGCATCCGGAACGGCAAGCTCGGAGCGCGCATGAAGGGCGTCAACATCTCGGGCACAGCCTTTGAGGTGTTGCAATCCGTGGATGCGGTCACCAGTGATTTCCGCTGGGATTTAGGCTCGGGGCACTGCGGCAAAGGCCAGCCCGCGAAAGTGGATGCGGGTGGACCCTGGTTGCGTTGCAAGGTCGTCTTGGGCGGCAAAGAAGGCTGATCCATGACTCATGTTCCGTACGACGCGCAGGCTTTGGGTGAGACGCTGTTGGCGCGCTGCGAACGCCTGATCGATATGGCCAAAGCTGCTGGTGCGCACGAGGCCGAGGCCTTCGCATCCGCCTCCAACGGCGTTTCGGTCAAGTACGAAAAGGGCGATCTCAAGCTTGTGTCGAGCGATGAGGGCGCGGTGGTGGGCTTGCGCGTGTTTCGCGACAAACGCGCGGGTTTTGCCTCGACGAACCAATCGCATGACGAGGCGTTGAGCGCTTGCGTGCGCGATGCGCTGGCTACGGCGAGCTTCGCGCCCGCCCATGAAGCGAATGTGTTGCCCGATGCGCTTCCATGGCAACGGACGGTGGCGTGTAGTCCCGAAGTAGCGCGCACCGATGGCGAGCTGATTCTGGAGCTTGGCGCGGAGTTGCTGGCGACCGCACAAGCACGCAGCGCTAAAATCGCCATTGATGGAGCGGCTGCGGATGTCACGCGCGCTGTACAAGCGATCGCGAATACGCGCGG
>Ga0079301_1000571_pt1 | contig 17811 bp, 13 predicted proteins | sample Wag4_2014_7_11_3_FD_74797 | JGI IMG/M metagenome (GOLD analysis project Ga0079301, IMG submission 74797) | Fresh water mixed with fracking chemicals microbial communities from Ohio, USA - Utica-2 Time Series FC 2014_7_11 | ecosystem: Engineered > Industrial production > Chemical products > Input... | reverse complement strand
GACTGTGCATAAGAAGGAATGGCGGCGATGAGTATCACCGCCACCCTAAAGAGCTCTTTATAAAAATTAAAAACTGCGGTGGTACCGCTTTTATTGGAGAATATCCTCTCCAAGTACACCTTGCTTTTTGGCTGTTTCCCCATATCCATGCAATTGAACAGGCTTGCGTTTTTTGGACATTCCGATATTCAAAAACTCTACAAAAAGAGAGAAGAAAATGGCAAAATATAGGTAACCCTTGGGAACAGATCCCTCAATAAAGTGCCCAAGATGGGCAGCTTCCGCAATGAGTGAAAACCCAATAAGAATCAAAAACGCCAGTCCCAACATTTGAACAGTTGGGTGATTGTTGACGAACTTACTCACGGGACCAGAGAAAATCATCATCACCAGCACCGAAACGACTACTGCCGCGATCATGATCATCAGGTTATCCGCAATCCCTACTGCTGTTAAAATAGAATCGAAAGAGAAGACCAAGTTAATAAGAGTGATCTGAATAATAGCATTGCTAAGGGCGTCTTTCCCAGAACCCACGGTGGGATTTGTTTCCTCCTCCACGCCTTCCAGCTTATGGTGTATCTCCTTGGTAGCCTTGTATAATAGGAAAATCCCCCCAAGCAATAAGATGACCCCCTGACCAGTCAATCCACCATGAATACCAGGAAGATCAATTGTAACAAGTGGCTCTTTCATACTGATAATCCATGAAATACCAAATAGCAATACGATACGTAGCACCATTGCAAGGATCAATCCGATATTTCTGGCTTTAGGTTGATCCTCCGCAGGTAACTTGGAAGAGATAATGGAGAGAAATATAATATTATCAACCCCCAAAACAATTTCGAGGAAGGTAAGGGTTAACAAACTAACCCAAGTGTCAGCCGACGCCAAGTCGGGCATAGAATAAAGTAACATAGCAGGTTAAACGTTTAAAATCAGCAAAAAATGCTGTTTTGAGGGTGCATAGGTACGGACTTTTTCATTGTTCTGCCATACCCCACCCGATATACGCCTTGAAAAAAACGATGTAATAAGAAAATTATTCGGCGGAAGTACCGTCTATTTTCGTGTCGGTATTACCTTTGCACTACTTGAATATTAAACTACCAATACTTATGTCAAATCATAACGAGGAGTACACTCCAAATAAAAAACGCGATTGGGCGATTTTCGTCGTATCCACAGTGGTAATGGTCGGAATTCTTTTCTGGAAACCGGAATGGATCTGGGTTACCTTCCCTTTCCAGTTCACTGCCTTGGCAGGAGCTATGGGACGTCTGTAATTTGAAGTGGTCCGTTTTATCGTAAAATCTACCTGACTAGAGGAACTATTCCCTTCTTAGGCAATGATTTACAAAGCATAAGATGCTGTTCTCTTTGTTTACGATGCTACAGACACACAATGAATTACCAAAACAAAGCGGGCTTGGAAGTTATCACTTCTAAGCCCGCTTTGTTTTGGTAAAATCTACCTACTAGATTCACAAACTTCTCATTCTCCGCCAAAATCCCAAGGCTAACCCGAGCAGCATCAGCAAAGAGCCCGCCCAAACGAAGTTGATACCTGGGAAAATAATAGCTTCCAAAACAATATAGTCCGACCTGCCGGCATTCTCAGCAATTTCTACTGGGATTCCGGCCTCTTCTGGATTGCTTTTTGCCACGCGAATGGTAAAGAGCCCCGTTTCGGGATCCACACTCTGGAAAACGAAATGCAACCCTACGTCCATCAATTCCGATTTGAGACTAAGGGGTTGATTCCCTCTAATTAGAAAAACTGGAGCAACTTGGTAGCTTTCCCCCTTCCCCATCACTTCCAACTCAGCAGCAACAGCGATGTCTCCCTGTTGAGGTGCATAATTAGGGTGCTTGATTTCCCGATTTACATTTGCCAATTTCACCTCGTACCCTTGGAAAGAGAAAGATTCTCCTTGTTTTACTTGGAATGACTGGTAATCCAGGTCTTCCTCCATTTTCAACGCCTTCTCGAGCCCTTTCTCCGTGAGCTTTGCCTTGATTTCGAGTTGAGGTGCGGAGTAAGCCAATGCGAAAGCTCCTTCTCCAGGCCGGAGATACATCATTGGATTTAAGTCATACCCCGTCCTGTCCTCTAAGGAGTAAGCTTTCATTTTTAGCCCGAATGCAAGATCGCCAGGCTGCTTTTTATATTCAGGATGCACCGGATCCTTTGTTATCCCTTCTACCACAATGTAATGCTCCTTAGTAAATAAGGTATCCCCTGACACAGCATCGTAGAGCTGGTATTTCAAGCTATCTTCTTGCTGTTGCGCATACTCAGGATCCAGTTCTGCCTTTGGAAGCGAAGAAACATGGGTAAAAATATCGTAATTCCAATAGTGCTTCGTGGAAGGATTGGAGGCAACTACCTTTGTGAACGGCCGGTCGTACATTACATTTGGATGTAGTACAAACTCCTCCCCAGTAGGATTCCCTGCTTCATCGCGCTTTTTGAAACGCACGGTAAAGGTCCGGGTCTGACGCTCAATGGTGTCCCTTTCATAGGTGGCTTCAAAGTTCCGCTTGATTGGCATCGGGGCTTCTCTAATAAGCAAAACATTTCGATTTAAATCCTCATTGTCCATCCCCTCAATCAAGCCCTCCATCGCGAAATTATTGGATGAAATCCATTCCTTATTTAGTCCGGAGGACATAATTCCCAAAATCAATATACCAAATCCCAAGTGGGATACTGCGGATGCAGCTACTTTAAGGTTTCCTTTTGCAAAAGAAATCAGGTAATCCGCGTTGGAACTCAGCGTAAACATAGCTGTAAATAACAGTGTAGCCAATCTCCAGTCGCTTACCTGAATCCAAGAGGCATGGAAAAAAGTCAGAATAGTCGCAAGCACCAAAGCGATGCCCAAATGAAGCCCAAACTTTTTTGCCCATGCTTGCCAGTTTCGCTCACTGTAGCGAAGCCATTGGGCGACACCAGAGAGCACACCAATAAACACCGCAATCCACATCTGGTAGCGGTTATGGTGCTCCACAGGGTCTTTTAACGCTGCACCAACGTAATCTTCCTTGAACAGCTGTACCAACTTATTCCAAACTGGTAAGGAAGTGGCTCCTGTGAGCAGTACGGCCGAAAACAGCAACACCAGTGCGCCCATAAACATCCAAAATTCACGAGAGGCAAACTTTTCCTCTTCGGGAATACTGGGTATTTCTTTCGCACGAGCCCAAAACAGTAGCAAGGACAGCAACGAGAATGCCCCAATAAACAGAATTAGCTGAAAGCCTAGGCCCATTTCGGTAAACGCATGCGCAGAGGTGTCCCCTAAAATGCCGCTACGTGTGAGGTAGGTCGAATACAAAATAAGTAGAAAGGAAACCAAGTAGAATCCATACGTGCTTCGGATGGAGTATCCCGTAGAGCGGGCAATCAGGTTCGTATGAATACCTGCAACCAAGGTCAACCAAGGCACCAATGAGGTGTTTTCAACCGGATCCCAGGCCCAATAGCCGCCGAAAGAAAGCGCTTCATACGCCCACACGCCACCCATTAAAATACCCAACCCCAAAATGGCTCCTGAGAAAAGAGACCAGTTCAAGGCAGGTTTAAGCCAATCGCGGTGCTCGTTTTTCCAAAGACCCGCAATAGCAAAAGCAAAAGGAACAATCGTACTGGCAAAACCCAAGAACAGGGTAGGTGGGTGAATGGTCATCCAATAATTCTGAAGTAATGGATTTAATCCGTTCCCCTTCACCTTCTCTAGGTAGTCGGCCTGTGCAAAAATTGGAGCATCCATAACATCCCTCAACAAATCAAAAGGACTCGCCCCTAATCGAAAGTCACCGAAATAAAGACCTAAAATCATGGAGGCAATAATGGCCTCCGCCAATGCAATTACCGCCATTACGGCTGTTTCCCATTTCCCTGATTTCAGGATCAGCACCATCCCCAAGACAATGTGCCAAAAGCTCCACAGAAGGAAACTCCCTTGCTGCTCTTTCCAAAAAGCGGAAAAAACATATTTGAATGGAAGGTCATCCGAGACATTCGCCCAAGCGTATTGATATTCGTACAGTTTACCCGTCAGAATATAAAACAAGCTAATTATGACACCAAATGTACTCAGTCCATGAAAAAGGAAACCGTACCGCCCCAACTTAAGCCATCCTGCATACGCGGAATCGGCTTCCTTTCTGGTAGCGATGAAGTAAGAAAATGCGGAAAAGAGGGCTGCCACGAAGGAAAGCACCACGAAGAAATGGCCAATCTGGCCAGGAAGTAAATGTTCGCCTATATATTCCATGTTCGATATTATCCTTGTTCCGATCGTATATAGACCTCTTGATCTTGGTATTTGGACGGACATTTAAGCAGCATATCGCTGGCTTCAAAAACATCGCCATTCATAGCCCCGGTTAATACTATTTGCTCTGAGCGCTCAAAATCCTGTGGTTTAGCAGAACGCAGAACCACCTTCCGAACGGCTCCTGCATCATCCCTCAGTTGAAATGCCAAGTAATTCGGGTCTTTTTCTGGATTGTATTCAACGGGAGCCTCTTTCACCAGTTGGCCAACCAGTTTGACTTTATCGCCGCTTTCAGCAGCTTGGTTAAAATTGGCATAAGTAGTAACGTCCGAGCTTGCGGAAACTAAGGTTGCAATTGCCACTGCGATAACGGCTATAGCAATCAGATGTGATTTTTTCATAACACAGTCTTTTTACGGAATTAATCCGATGCAAATTTAGTTCCTATAACGCAAGCAATTACAAAAAGATGCGTCATTTGTAGTTCATCTTCCTTCTTTTCAGTGAAAAGCACTACTTTTCGCACTTTATTCTGAACCAAGCTTTTCACTATGTCCTTTTTTAATAATCTTTTTCGGAAAAAGAATATTCCCGATGCCATTGCGGCTGCTCAAAATGAAGATATTCATGGAGGAGGCTTACAAAAAAACCTTCGATTTTGGGACCTAACGGCGCTAGGGATTGCTGCAATTATTGGAGCAGGCATTTTTAGCACCATTGGTTCTGCGAGTTATAATGGAGGTCCAGGGGTGGTTTTTTTGTTTATGTTTACTGCCCTTGCCTGTGGGTTTGCAGCATTCGCTTATGCTGAATTTGCGTCTTTATTGCCGGTGTCTGGCAGCGCTTATACCTATTCTTATGTTGCCTTTGGAGAATTGATTGCTTGGATTATCGGGTGGGCATTGATTATGGAATACGCGGTAGGCAATATTACGGTGGCCGTGTCTTGGTCGGGGTACTTTACAGGTCTTATGCAAAGCCTTGGTTGGGAAATCCCAGCTTGGGCACATATTGACTATGTATCGGCAAAAAAAGGCTTTGAAGAGGCCAGTGCCTCATTGTCTAATGGTTCCATATTAGATGGACTGACCCAAGCGCAAAAAGAGGCCTACTTAGCGTGGTCGCAGGCCCCTCAATTGGGTGGACTGCCCATTATTCTTGACATACCCGCAATTGTGATGTCCATCTTAATTTCCATTTTGGTGTATGTTGGCATTAAGGAGTCAAAAACGGCAAGTAATATCATGGTGGTTTTGAAAATTGCGGTGGTACTTCTTGTTATAATAGTGGGTGCTTTTTACGTGGACGTCAACAATTGGCATCCTTTTATACCCAATGGATTTGGAGGGATAATGGCCGGCGTATCCTCGGTTTTCTTTGCGTACATCGGCTTTGACGCCCTTTCCACTACAGCAGAAGAGTGTAAAGACCCCCAACGCGATTTACCCAAAGCGATGGTGTATTCCATTGTAATTTGTACCGTGTTGTATATCATCATCGCCTTGGTACTAACTGGCATGGTGAGCTACAAAGAGTTGGATGTAACAGACCCGCTTGCATTTGTATTCAGCAAATTACAGTTGGATTGGTTATCGGGTGTTATTGCCGTAAGTGCCGTAGTCGCTATGGCAGGTGTTTTCTTGGTTTTTCAACTTGGCCAACCCCGTATTTGGATGACCATGAGCCGCGATGGACTGCTTCCTCCGCAGTTTGCCAAAATTCATCCTAAATACAAGACGCCAGCGTTTTCAACGGTGGTCACTGCTTTTTTTGTAATTGTGCCAATGCTTTTCATTCCAAGTGATACGGTGCTAGATCTGTGCAGTATGGGTACCTTGTTTGCATTTGTGCTCGTCAGTGGTGGTGTATTAAAAATGCAGATAACCCCCAATGCGCCGAGGGGAAAATTCAGAACCCCTTACTTAAATGGAAAATGGATTTTTCCAATCATTCTCATCAGCGCTGTTTTTCTCATTCAGCGGTATTCACCCGAAACCATCCAGCTTTGGCTAGGGAAAGAGGGTAGCATGATAGATCAAGCTCCGATATTACTTTTTTGGACAACTTGCCTGGTGCTCGCCGTATTCGCTTTTAAACATAATCTTTCGCTGATACCTTTGTTAGGCTTGGTCTTTTGTCTGTATATGATGGCACAAATCCCAGCCTCTAGCTGGTTCTGGTTCCTTATTTGGTTATTGGCGGGATTGGTGATTTATTTCGGCTATAGCTACCGACACAGTAAACTTTCATCCTAATTCATAAACAATAATAAAACGTACCTATGGACAATCTATTAAACAAACTAAAAGAGGAAGCCCTTGAAAAAGCAACAGAAATGGGCGAAAAATTGGACCAATTAAAAGAAGCAGCTTCTGAAAAGCTTGCAGCGTTGCAAGAGGAAGCAGCGGAGGCAAAAGCGGAATTAGCGGAAGAAATAGCGGAGAAAAAAGCGGATCTGGAAGAAGCAAAAGCAAAAATTGCAGCGCACGAAGGCGGTGCCTTGGGTTTTCTAAGCGATAAGGCCAATGAGCTACTAGCTGAAGCGAAAGAGGAGGTAGATGAGCTGAAGGAAGATGCAAAAGACTTCTGGGAGAAGGCGAGTCAACTTGGGCAAGCTAAGGAGGAAAATAAAGATTAACCTGCGTGGGAGAAATCCAGCTGCTTGAATGAAAAAGCCCTGACAAGGAAATTTGCTCCATGTCAGGGCTTTTTTTATAAACCGAAAGCCTATTAGGTAGCTTACTCGATAATTAACTTCCTAGTAGATACACCCTTGGCAGTGCGAACCGATACGGTATATAAGCCTGCTGGCAAATCGGCCACTTGAATGCTACGGTTTACAACGCCTGCAGCCACTACCAAACTCCGAACTTGCTGCCCTGCTGAATTGAAGAAGGATACCTGTGCATCTTCCGTCCAACCCGTTCCAAAATCCAATCGAACTGATTCATCTGCTGGATTGGGTGCTAAGGAGAACAACAACTCTTGGTACGGAGCATTGGTGCTCACCACTGCAGCAATTTCAAAGGTACCCATGGCGAGCCCACCTTCTCCATCGGTAACTGCAAAGCGGAAGGAGTCACCTCCTTGCTGATGTCCCCAATCATAGAAACGAACTTGACCATTATCAACCTGAGCTTGAGTGAAATAGTCTCCAGCCTGTAGGGCTCCATACCCTTGTAAATTAATCAAGCCATTTTGGGGGGCTGTAACCAAATAATAGGTCAATTCTGAGGCTGTATTATCGTTATCTTCTGATTTAAGAAGCTCCGTTGTAATCAACGCATTAGTACCAGAAGGTAACACAAGTACGTTATTATTAATTACCATTGGAGGATTAAGTGCTGCTGCTGAGCAAACTTCCAGTTCGAAGTTGTTGATAGCACCACCAGAGCCAATTTCACCATCTTTTACCCAAAGCGTCCACACTCCTGCACTGTTCTGCCCGTTAAAAGCCGAAAGAGGTTGATTTGGACGGATACTTACTCCCCCATTCGGAGGACAAGGGAACGTAGTAACTGGAGAAGCGTCATCAAATCCTGCGTCCATCGTGATAGAAGAGAATCCACAGCGATTTTTGAAAAGAATAACACCGTTACCACCCGCTGGCCCAATCAATCGAACCTCCAACTGGTTGAATGCATTGTGGAAAATCCCCAGGTTTTTGATGTTCACATCACTTACTGGACCACCCCCAGCAATAGTGATTTTCGACTCCACTGGATTGGTACTATTGGAGCTGATGTTCTTGGGCAAATCAGCCGCGCTAAAGGAAGCGCAAGCATCTACTTGTGTGGCGAACACAAAAGGTCCAGCCCATTCACCGGATCCACATTCATTTAATGGACGCACCCGCCAGTAATAAATCGTTCCCTTCTCGAGATCAGCACTTGCCAATAGGGAGTCCGCAGCAACTGCCGCATTATTTAACTTTAAGGTAGCTGGAGCAAAAGAAGGGTTACTTGCTACTTGTACCTGATACTGGTTGGCATCGGGAATAGCCGTCCAGCGCAACATGGGTGCTTGTGGAACGCCAGCACTTCCATCTACTGGAGAAGCAAGGGCAAATCCATCGAATTCATTGGAAACAACCGTCATTTTTACAGAAATGGTATCCGACGAGCTAGTGCCCGCGGCTACTACCTTCACGGTATAAGTACCTTCAACGGTGCCCAAGAAATCAACATTCACAGCAATATCCGTTCCAGCAGGAGCTGGATTTTGAGAAAATGTAGCCGTAGCCCCTACCGGTAAATCTAAAACAGAATAGGATAATTCCTCACTGAAGCCCGCCCAAGCGCTGCTTCCTACCGGGAAGGAGAATGTTCCTGGCAAACATGCTTGGTATTCTGTCTCCTGACTACAGATTCCAAATCCAGGAGCAACCGCTGGCTCTATCTTGAAGTTGGCATTTGAAATATCAAAGAAAATATGATCTGCTGCTTCTACCCGAATACGGTTGGAAGTTCCAATTTCATTCGGAACCAGTACGCAAGCAGATCCATTATTCGTAATTCCTTCAGCAAGGGTGATAGGATAAGTTAATCCACCATCCTTACTCATTTTTATGTTTACTTTTTTGCAATTAACTGGCGCCACATTGGTATTGGCAACACTCCAAGTCACCGTCTGGTACTCTCCCGGATGCCACACCACACTATTGGTATTGGGGAAGCTCACCCGGAATGGACCCGCTGCAGCGGTCACGCGCATTTCTAGGGTATCGATTCCAATACCACCACCACCAGAACGGTTGTCCCGAACAGTAAGACAGAACGAAAGGTCGCGATTGTAGGTAGGTAATAACTCGCCCACATTATTCTGGTTTGCCACAATCGTCTGGATACGTGGGAACGTACGAGTCGGAGAGGTAGTAGGAGGATAAGTTCGGAAAATAGGAGTATTTCCTTGCGGTTGTCCAAGAGGCACCAATGGACCGCGGTCCGACTGCTCCCAGCAGTAGGTGAGGGGGTCACCGTCTGGGTCTACCCCAGCTCCTGTAAGTGCAAATGGGGTACTAATGGGCAAAAATAAATTATCTGGGTAATTAATAATCGCTACTGGATGCTGATTGGGCACCGTTTCGTAGGAGCCACAAGTGCTTCCGATCCCTGTTTCATAAAACGCTTTAATTTCTGTGATGGAACATACGTTGTAGTACAAATCTCCTGTGCCTACTCCGGGAAGATTATCAGCGCCACATGCACCAGCGTAGGACATGATGGTACTACCAGAGCCCGGTTCACAAGCAGAACTAGGCGCATCACCAGGGCCTAAAGACCCACAATACGTCCAGGTATGACCTCCTGACCATTGGTGTCCAATTTCCTGACCAATAATAGAAAGAAAATAATCGCCATAAGGAGGAAACGCAGAGGAACAACCACGGCCTTTGAAGTCTGTACAGCACTGACCACCTGCTACACCGATGGCATTCCCCCCTTGGTAGCGCGCAAACACGTGTCCAATATCATAGGTATTGAAGCCAATAGTATTAATCATGGCGGCAGGATTTTGGCTCATCCACTCGCCCACTGTTGTGCCCGTGTAGGGGTCTGTAGCAGGATCCAAAAAGAGGATCGACTCCACCTGATCCACCAAAATCAAACGGATATCCAAATCAGATTCATAAAAAAGATTTAACTGCGCCGTGTAGTTTACCATGGCTGCCAGTACAGACGCTGTGGTTCCACCGTGGTCTTGAGAAAACTCACCGGTAGCCGCACAAGCAAAGCGGTAGATTTTTACTTTTACGGGGCTAGCCAGCTCTACTCCTCGTTCATTCAAGACTGGCGCCTCAGCCAATACTCTTGGCGGAGCGGCTTCCGTAATTTGATCAGGTGCCTGAATCATATCGGTCGTAAGTGCTACATCAGGAATCCGAAACTTGGCAGGAAATGCCCTACGATCATAAACCATATAAAGTTGGTTCTGACCTTTGGCGAGAGGTTCTACATATTCTAGCCCTTTATCTGCCCTGCGGATGGTAGCCTTGAACCCCCACTCAGGGGACAAAGTAATTTTCACTTTTTTAGCTGGATCGCTCAGCGAATACCCGGAATAAGAACGAATAAGCGGGTATTTTTCCCGGATACGCTCTGTAACCACGGGAGATTCTGTTACCGCAAAGGTTTCTAGGGACCCCTCCGCTGTTGGAATCGATAGTTTCAACGGATGACGCAGTCCTTCCTGTGAAAACTCACGTGGGGCGGAAGACAAATACGAACGGACTGCCTCGTAATCCATTTGGTAAGCGAAATAAGCATCCGGTTCAAATTCCCGAACCGCTTGTTCAGGTATCGTAATTTGGTCTAGGCCAAGTTCCTGCCAAAAAACCGGACGGGTCGTTTGTGCAGAAACCGAGGTGCCAGTTGACCACAGCGTCCAAAATAAAATAGGAATGAGTAAGCGCATAAACGGTTGATAGTTAAGTGTTCTTCTTTGGGCTTTTTGCCCATTGGAATTACAAAGATAATTCTGATTTTATAGCCTTGTTCGTTTTTTTTCGCCAATCGGCCATTCTCTGTCGATGTTTATTCGCAATTCCAGAGATAATCTGACAAAGGATAGTTTGCTTTTCGGTAAGAGAAATGCCACCACTCCGTTCGAATTCCACCAAAACCGGCCTCCTCCATTACCTTTTGAAGTAATTGTCGATTCTTTAAAACAGCAGCGGGAAGCTGTAAGTAATCGGTATGTGCCTCCTTTCCAAAAAAATCATAAGCCGTTCCCATATCCAGCTCATTCCCAATTTTATCTACAACGGTGAGATCAACGGCGAGTCCGCGCGAATGCATGGAGCCTTTGGCTGGAGGTGTTACATAATTAGGATTGGGAACTTTATCCCACAAGCGTTGCTGATAAGGCCTCGGGCGATAGCAATCAAACAGCTTTAACCCTCCATATCCCTTTGCCTGAAGCTCGCGATGCGCCTTAACCAAGGCTTTAGCGGCCTCCGGCCGAAGCAAGCAGGCGGCACAATCATAGATCGGCTCTCCAGTAAAGTTATTAGCCGTGGCATACCGTATATCCAACAAAAGGGTAGCATCCAAAGAGGAGACGCTCAAAAATTGATCCTTCTTTTTCTCTTGGTTGGATTGCCCCTTAAGCGCCCCAATAAACAACAATAAAAAGAGACCAGGACAAAGAAGTTTACTCATAATACAGAACAATTATGCACTAAGAAAATGCCTGTTGAGAGGCAACCCCCAACAGGCATAAAAGATGGCTATTTCCATCCAAATCATCGACTTATTCACGGAGCCAAACAACCAAATTTGTCGTTTTGAGTAACTTTTGACTCCTCCGCTTCTTATTTTTTCCACTCTTTAAGCAACCGAGCGGCTGTTTCATTTCCAAGTTTAGCTGCGGCATCCAAATCCTTTGCGTAAGAGGGAGAACCATTTTCATAGAGCGCCTTCCCTTTGTACAGGAGTATTTCTGCCTCCGCCAACAATTCGGAACCCACCTTCATCGAAAGCGCTTGTTGAAATGCATCGATTGCATTCTTAAAATCAGAGGTAGCCAGGTAACAACGGCCTAATAGGTACCAAGCTAACCTTCTCCGACGGAAATTGGGATTGTCGAGCGTAAATTCTCTTTTCACAAACAACTGCAAATCGGAGATACAGGGAGCGTACCGGTCTAGATGTACCAAGCACTGGCATTTTTTAAGCCGAGCCAACCAAAAAATAGGTTGAAGGGCAATAGAGCGCTTTACCGCTGCATCAAAGTCTTGAGCTGCGAGCTCCCACTCACCTTTTAGCATACGGACTTTCCCACGGCCATAATGTGGCTCTGGGTTGGCCGAATTCACATCTATACTTTTACTAAAATCATACAACGCATCATTGTAATTCTGAAGCTTGTAATTGACGTAGCCCCTGCGCTCATAGGCTAAGGCATGACGCTGATACTTATCAATCGCCCTGCTCAAAGCAGCAGAAGCTTCCTCCATTTGGCCATCTTTTTGAACCAACTCACATCCTAACCAGTACTCCGACACAGCAATTTTATCTGTTTTTGGCTCTAGCGTAATTTCGGTTACTTCACCGTTCGAAATGCACCAAGCCTGAATCTTTCCAACCACTGCAAACTGGACAATTTCCCGGAATAAATCAGTTGTTCCCCTCCAAGCCTTTTCTGTGCCCATCACCGTTGTGTGCGGTTGTGGTAAAGACAATGCAAGGTCTTCTGTCAGAAAAACATCTTCCAGTTTAAAAAGAATATCTGACTTAAAATAAGTCTCCAACCTGGTGGCCCAATGCTTGGTGACCATATCAAAAGTCCGCTGTGCCCCGAACTCCAAACGACCTTTGAAGATCATTTTGAGGGGCGCAGGACTAACATTCTGGGTGGATGGCATCCGTGTCATAGTGCTGCTGTAAATTGTACTCATGAACTGTGTATGTCAGCTGGTCAGTCAGGGCATTAAAAGAAGATTACAACAAAAAGGAAAGGACACCAATGCCTAAACATTGGTAGAAAACGGGCCAACTGTCAGTCATCGCAACCAACAGACAAACTAGTATTAATTTGAAAATACACAGAACCTTTAAAGGGCAATTTGGCTCAAGGCCACACTTCCCTAAATAATCCTATTCCCCTTACTTTCACAATAATTACAAAAGTACGCAATCATCAACACTAGAGCCAAGTTTATTATACGTTTTTTTTTATAAACTTTTTATATTAAATTAACCTTGTAAAATTTAATTTGGATTAGGCAGCTAAAATACCCCCAAACAGAATAATATTATTTTGCCTTCTCCTGAATTACTAGTAAATCGTATTCCGACCGCAACGAGTACTACGAATTTAATAAATAGTATTACTTTCGCCTGTATCAAAACGAAATCGTTCATTCTATGATGCAGCAAAACAATACCTTAGATAAGCGTTTATTCGACTACATTTTCGAGCAAGCACGCGAATTTCCACTTGAAAAAGCTTTTGGCCACCAAAATGAACAGGGCGAATGGACCTACAAGTCCAGTGCCGAGATGGTTCAATGGATTGACGCCCTTTCGAGGGGGCTGCTTCGCCTTGGTCTGCGTCCTGGCGACCGCGTAGGTACTGTTGTTTACAAGACCCTGCCAGAATGGATTGCACTGGACTATGCATTGCTTCGCCTCGGGATTATTGGGGTACCCATGTATCCCACCATCAGCCCAAGAGAGTACCAGTACATCCTGCAGGAGGCAGAGGTTGCCTACTGTTTTGTTGGCCCAGGTGATCTGTACGATAAAGTAAAGGTTGCGCAACAAAACACACCCTCCCTAAAAGAAATTTTTACTTTTTTTGACCAACCGGGTGCTACCTCTTGGACCAAACTTCTCCAACCAGGTGCTGATGATACAGCGCTCGATGAGGCAATCAAACAAATTAGTGATCAAATCCGTCCAGATGATCTCGCTACCTATATTTATACGTCCGGCACCACGGGTAATCCAAAAGGAGTGGTGCTCACGCACCGGAATGTGGTATTTAATGTAGAAACCATGCGTACCCTGATTCCAATCAGCCGTGGAGACAGGGGACTCAGCTTCTTGCCGGTCAGCCATATCTTTGAAAGGGCCGTTCTTTACGCCTACACCGCTTACGGCGTAAGCGTTTCCTTCACCACACCCGATAAGCTTGGGGGCGAAGCCGGCGATTTACAGCAGATCAAACCGCACTTTTTCAGCGCCGTTCCCCGGCTATTGGAAAAAGTGTACGATAAAATTTACTCCAAAGGAATGGATCTCACTGGTGTTAAAAGGTGGCTTTTCTTCTGGGCCATGGAAATGGCAGACCATTGGGACTTTGACCAACATCCTTCCGGATGGTCAGCCTTAAAATGGAAAATTGCGGATAAACTTATCTTTTCAAAATGGCGGGCCGCGCTGGGCGGATCTGTAAATGGAATCATAGTTGGTGCCAGTGCCTGCCCCGTAAAAATAATGCGGGTATTCAACGCGGCGGGAATCAGGGTACGGGAAGGCTACGGGATGACAGAAGCTGCTCCAGCACTTAGCTTTAGTCAGTTTCAACCTGGTGGAGCCATGCTCGGAACGGTTGGCCAAGTCATTGAGGGCGTAGAAGTACGCATTGAACCCACTCCCGGCTTCCCAGAAGGTGAGGGTGAAATCCTCGCCAAAGGAGCTGGTATTATGCAAGGTTACTACCGACAACCTGAAAAAACAGCGGAGGTAATTAAGGAAATAGATGGAGAACGATGGCTTTGTACCGGAGATATTGGTGCACTCGTACCAGGCCCGGGCGGGAAACCGTTTCTAAAAATCACAGATCGGAAAAAGGAGCTGCTCAAAACCAGCGGAGGTAAATACGTAGCCCCAGCACCTATAGAAGCATTGTACCGCGAACACCGCCTAGTAGATCAAGCAATGGTGGTCGGCGATAACTTTAAATTTGTATCCATTTTGTTGGTCCCCTCCTTGGAAGGGCTTCAGGAATGGTGCCACAAACACGAAATCGAGTGGACCTCCCTGCCCGAAATGCTTCAGCATCCGAGGGTATTGGAACGCTATCAAATGCTCATAGAACGAATTAACCCGCATTTTTCTCAGTTTGAACAGGTTAAAAAATTCATACTTGTCCCACACAACTGGGAGCCTTCCAAAACAGATGGCTCAGAAGCAGAGCTTACTCCGAGCCTCAAGTTAAAAAGAAGGGTAATCCTTCAAAAATACGAACGCGAAATCGCTGCGCTATACCAGTAAAATCCAGTGGTACCTCTTTCGCAAAAAGCACCTGCTCCAACCAGTAGGTGCTTTTTTTTGCCCCTACCTTTTTCAACTTCTCTCCGCTAGAAAATCATTCAACTAGATGATATGTATTCTCGTAGGCCTACTTATGATGGGCGCACCTTTGTCATAACTCTTCACCAACTGTCCGGCCATGCATTTTATCAACGTTTATTTTCTTACTTTTTTACTCAGTCTCGCGTCGAGCCTGTCAGCACAGCCATCAAACAATGGGCCTGTGCTTCCGTTAATCACTTCTGTTTTTAATCAGGCAACGCTTCTGCCTGGATCTGGAGGAGTATTCCAACGTCCCCACCTAGGGATAAGTGTTGGTACAGCGTTTTCGTATAACAAGAGCCCCGTAAATCAGTGGTTCCAGACTGCCAAGCTTGCTGTTGCCCGGCATCAGTATGTACAGACCAGCGTCCAGCTCTTTACCGAATTGGGTTATCGCAGGCATCTTTGGCAAGGAATTGGGTTGGAAGGGCGCTTAGGTGGAGGGTATCTTCATTCCATTCCAGCTACAGAGGTCTTTGTGTACTCCAGCAGCTCCTATCAGGAAAAGTCAAAATGGGGTAGACCGCAAGCGATGGTATCCACCGCATTGGGAATCAACTATTTGATTCCTGGAAATTCAGGTACACGCGTGTTTGTCGATTATCAATTTTTCCTTCAAATGCCCTTTATTAATCAATATGTACCACTAGTTCCCAACATAGCTTGGCATGCTGGTACAAGTATCCCATTATTTCACCTTTAAGACCTGTTTATATGAATCGTATTTATTTTTTCTACACGATACTATTGATTGCCGGCGCCATTGCCTCTTGCAGAAAAGTGGATGTTGACCACAGTTCTGATTGCTCCTACAACTCTACTCCTGAACACCCTAAGGCTGCCTACTATCAGGCGGTACTGGATGCACATGTGGCTCGGGGCTTGCCAGGAATTTCAGCACTCATTCGAGATGAGTCAGGCGTTTGGGTGGGAGCTGCCGGCAAAGCCGATATTTCCGAAAATATCGATATGAAGCCCTGCACTGTTTCCAAAGCGTGCAGTATCACTAAAACGTTTATTGGCACTCTTACCTTGAAGCTGGTAGAGGAAGGAAAAATTAAACTCGACGAGCCTTTGACTACCTATTTGAGTCAAGAAATCCTTGATGAGGTGAAAAATGCAAGAGAAAGCACAGTGCGGATGCTCCTAAATCATCAAACTGGCATCGCTGATGTTATTGACGACAACAACTTTTACCTGGCCGTTCTAAACCAACCAGATCGAAAATGGAAGCCGGAAGAACTAATACGCTATGTATACGGTGATGAGCCAGAATTCTCACCCGCCGGATCAGATGAAACCTATTCCAATACCAACTACTTGCTCCTGGTGATGGTCATCGAGCAAGCCACAGGACAGGACCATGCCAAATTACTTCGAGAAAAAGTCATACAACCGCTCAACTTAGAGAACACAGCCTATTATTGGCACGATCCACTTCCCTCTTATACCGCGCAGGGGTATTTTGACCTGTATAACAATGGTAGTATTCTTAATGTGACCAACTACAACACCGGCAGCGGCAATGGTTACGGAGGGCTTTACTCCAATGTGTATGACCTTCAGCTATTTATTGAGGCATTGGTCAGAGAAAAACGCGTACTTTCTGCACCTTTGCTCGAAGAGATGCTTCATTTTACTAAGGAAGTAGAAACCTACAATCGAGCTAATGGGCTTGGAATTTTCAAGGATTTTCTTGAGCGCGCACCAGAGGAGTACGCATACGGTCACCGAGGTAGGGATCTTGGCTACACAGCAGACATGTATTGGTTTCCAGAAAAAGATCGAACAATGGTATATTTCGTCAATTACGGGACGGATGCTGCAAGTGACCTAAAGTCCGTTTTTACCGATTTCAGGGATGCCATGGCAACAGCCGTGAATGGCTACTAGTTTGGAAAGACTCTTTTTTTGATCATCACAAAGTCATCCATCACAAAGCGCCCATCTCCAACCACCAAATCAAGATTGGATTCAATAACGAAGCCCATTTTAAAGTAAAAATTAACACTCCGGAAATTGCGGCGGTTCACATTCAGGCGAACCTTCTGCCAGTCTGGGTACTGTTCTAAAACAGCTAAAAATGCCCGGGCACCTATTCCTTTTCCACGGTTTGCTAAATAGAATTTGTGGAGATAGTAGCTGCCCGGGTCAACGTGTCTACTCATGGAAAGATACCCTCTTGGCTGGGTAGCGCCTTGAGGAGTTATCAACCAAAATTGATGCCCTTCTTCTTTTATTTGTCTGGAAAGTGCTTCCACACTATACCATTCATCTAACATAAACCGAATCTGCTCATCCGTGATAATTTCAGGATAATGGGCCCACCATACCTCCTCCGCCAAGTCCCTAATTAAAGGAAGGTCGGCTATTGTAGCTAATCGAATTTCCATCCTGCAAAGATACCACAGTGGGAAGAAAATGGAATTGTTCAACAGATCACACAGGATAAATTTGTACGTATTAATTTTGCGGCGGCATTGACCAATTTTTCACTATTTACACCATACTAGAATGGAATACCGCATAGAAAAAGACACCATGGGAAAGGTACAGGTACCTGCTCATGTATACTGGGGCGCACAGACCCAACGCTCCATTGAAAATTTCAAGATTGCACGTGATACCAATAAAATGCCCCTGGAAATCATCCGTGCATTCGCCATCCTAAAAAAAGCGGCAGCATTGACCAATTATGAAGCGGGCGTATTACCTAAAGA
>Ga0079301_1000570_pt1 | contig 17820 bp, 22 predicted proteins | sample Wag4_2014_7_11_3_FD_74797 | JGI IMG/M metagenome (GOLD analysis project Ga0079301, IMG submission 74797) | Fresh water mixed with fracking chemicals microbial communities from Ohio, USA - Utica-2 Time Series FC 2014_7_11 | ecosystem: Engineered > Industrial production > Chemical products > Input... | reverse complement strand
GTTGCAATGCAGGCGAACAGAAAATCCGCATCACGAAAGTATTTCAGCGCGATCACCGGCCGTGCGATGCGCCCCGCATGCCGACCATACCACCACCCCAGAACCAAAAACCCAAAGGCCAGCGCCAAGGATAAGGGCTTCCCCGCCGCGATATCTGGCGCGCGATTAATGCCCAGCAGCAGGCAGCACAACATGCCCGTAATCAATATCGCGCCGGTCAGATCAAAGCGCTCGCGCGCTGCCGCGCGGGGTGGGGCGCGCAAAAACACACTCAAGCCCAGCGCAAAAGCGGCCAAAGGTGCACGATACCAATAAACCGCGGACCAGCCGTAGTGTTCCACCAGCACGCCACCAATCAGCGGCCCCAACCCGCCACCGGCTGCAAAGCCAAAGGCGTAAAAACCCAAAATGCGCGGTCGCAAATCCTCTACGAAATGGCTCGTGGCCAGCGCAGCGCCGCAGCCAATCACTAGCGCCGCGCCAATGCCCTGCATCACCCGCGCCGCCAAAAGCCAAGCGTAATTTTCAGCCGTGGCGCACAGGATGAAGGCCAGAATGCTCCACGCCAATCCCAAGCGAAACACGCGCAGATAGCCGAAAATATCGCCAAGCCGCCCAATGCCCAGCATCAGGCTGCCATAGGTCAGCACATAGCAGATCACCACCCATTGAATGCCGGTGCGCCCAAGCCCGAAATGCGCGGTGATCGCCGGGAAGGCGATATTCACCGATGTATCCAGCGGCACAATCAGCGTGCCGATCGCAATAATGACCAGCACCAGAATGCCCGGTGCGCCAATGCGCGAAAGTGTCGCCTCAGCGCGCAAGGTACCAGGCTTCAAATGCGCCGAGGCCCGCCATGGCGCCAACCCCAACCAGGATCGCCGCGGCCAGGTTGCGCGAAGCATACTGCACCGCCACCACCGCCACTGCCGCCACCCAACCCTTCCAGCCATGCGCTGCCAAGGCCGGCATGGCATAGGCCATGAAAATCGGCCCCGGCAGATGCTGCAAGACCACTTCGACATAACGCGGCGGGCGCAGCGCCCGAAACAGCGCATAACCGCCCGCGCGGCAAAGGTAGGTCGCTACCGCCATGCCGATGATGGCCAGCAGCACATCTGGGCGGAGTGTCATTCCCGGCGCAACTCCAGCCATGCGCCCAATGCCGCACCAGCAAAAGCCCCGATCAGCAGGGGCCAAGGCGGGCTGAGCCCCATGTCCCAGGCCAGCACCGCCAGCGCCCCCGCCAGCAACCAAGGCCAGAAATCCCGCCGCACACCGCGCCAAAGCGGCACAAGGATCGCCACAAAAGTCGCGATGGCCGCAAAGTACAGCGGATGCCCCGCCGGAAACCGCACTGTTGATCCCAACACATGCCCAAGGCTGACCGAGATATTCCAGAAGCACCACAGCGTCACGCCAATGCCGAGCAGATACCCGGCATCACGCCCGCCGCGCCGTTGCTCGGCGGCGGAAAGGGCGAAGGCGTGATCCACCATGAAGGCCAAGCTGCCCCAAAGCCTCACACCGCGCAGCTTATCAAGCCAAGGCGCCAGCGCCGCGCCCATCGGCGCCATGCGGATATTCACCACAATCGCGGCAATAATCGCGGCCAGAATGGGTGCTGGTTCGGCCCACAGCTCAAGCGCCAATAATTGCGAAGACCCAGCGAAAACCAGCGCTGACATCAGCAGGGTTTCCAACCAAGAAAGCCCCTTCTGGTCGGAAATCACGCCCACCACCAAGCCAAACGGAAAGGTGCCAATCACCAAAGGCAGCGCCGTGCGGATGCCGCGCGCCACGCCATGCCGGGTGAAGACCACTGGCCCCTTGCTTTCCGCCTGATCGCTCATTCTCGCCGACCTGCCAGCAGCATGTCCTCGGCCTGATCCGGGTCCATCGCCAAGGCGCGGCGCGCAACCCCTTGGGCAAAGCCACCGCGTGCGAGGGCCGCGAGTGCCTTCATCCGCGCTGTCGCATCAGGGGTCACACGCCCAAAGGGGCCAATCCGGCGCCGGCGACAAAAGGCGATGGCGGCCAGAAGCTCGGCTTCCTCACCTTCCGGCAGGGCAGCGGCGGCGGTGTTGCTCTCGATCCCCTTGGCGGCGAGGTGCGCGGCGATGGCGCGGCGGGAATTGCCGGAACGCGCGAGCCGCCGGGCGCGGCTTTCAGCAAAGGCAGCATCATTCACCGCACCACTCGCCACCAGGCTTTGCGCAATGCCCACAATCTCCACAGAAAGCGCGGCGGTTGCGGAGGCAATCGCTTCGCGCGGCTGGCCCTCAGCCTCCGCAGCGCGGGCCCAGCGCGCCACACGGCGTTCCAGGACGCGCCTGAGCCCTGCCTCGGTCGCGGCGAAGCGCGCCAGATGGGCGAGCGCCGCTTCACGCAGCCGCGCCGTATTGGGCGGCGGGCCGGCGGCGCGGCGGGGGCGGCTCTGGGCATCCGACATCCCCGCTTTCTGGCATGGACAGGCCGCGCCGCACAAACCGCTTCAAAGTGCCGATTTCCGCGCTATGCTCCCCGTCAAAGGTGCCTGCAAGGCGCCACAGGAGGAACCCATGAGTGTCACCATCACCCCCGCCAATCCGGCGCGGCCCGATTTCGTGGGCGTGGTTGCCGGCATTGATCTGAAAAACCCCGTCAGCACCGCGGATGCCGCCGCCATTGATGCCGGCATGGACAAGTTTGGCGTGCTGGTCTTCCACGGCCAGGACATCAATGACGAACAGCAATTGGCCTTCAGCCGCAACTTCGGCCCGCTGGAAACGGCCACCGGCGATATCGCCAAAGTCGCTGACCGGCGCCTTGCGATGGAGGTGAATGACATCTCCAACCTTGATAAGAATTCCAATGTGCTGGCGCGCGATGATCGGCGGCGCCTGTTCAGCCTTGGGAATATGCTCTGGCACAGCGATTCATCCTTCAAGGCGACGCCCGCGAAATATTCCCTGCTTTCGGCGCGCGTGATCCCTGGTGAGGGCGGCAATACGGAATTCGCCGATATGCGCGCCGCCTGGGATACGCTTGACCCGGCGATGAAGGCGGAAATCCGTGATCTGATCACGGATCACAGCCAGATCTTCTCGCGCGGGATTCTGGGCTTTACTGATTTCACGGAAGAAGAACGCCAAAGATGGGCGCCGGTGCCGCAGCGCCTGGTGCGCCGCCATCCCAAGACCGGGCGGCTTTCGCTGTTTCTTTCAGCCCATGCCGGACAAATCCATGGCATGCCGGTGCCCGAAGCGCGCGCCATGCTGCGTGATCTGACGGAACACGCGACCCAGCGCGAATTCGTCCATGCCCATGTATGGCGCGCGCATGATCTGGTGATGTGGGATAACCGCGTCACCATGCATCGGGCGCGGCGCTACCCGGCGGATAAGCCGCGCGATCTGCATCGGACAACGGTTGCCGATAGCGCGCCAACCTTGGCGCAGGCCGCGTGATCGCGTTTTGACGGAATCACGCCACGGCAAAATGCCGTAACGCCGCCGCATCCCAGTCAAGCCCAAGCCCTGGGGCTTCGGGCACCAGCGCCATGCCATCACGCACTTGCAAAGGCTGGCGCAGCAGGGGTGCGGCGACATCCAGATGTTCCAGATAATGCGCGGTGGGCGTCGCTTGCAGCAAATGCGCGCTGACTTCGACAAAGATATGCGATGACATCGGAATACGATGCGCCGCCGCCATGGCAGCCGCACGCAACCAGCCGGTGACACCGCCAATCTTCATTGCATCCGGCATGCAGAAATCGCAGGCGCCAGCCGCCAAGGCGCGCTGCATGCCAGCCGGCCCCCACCAATTCTCCCCACCCTGGATCGGGATGTCGAGCCGCGCGGCAAGGGCCGCCATGCCCGCATCATCCTGCACCGGCAGCGGTTCTTCCAACCAGCGCACATCCAGCGCTTGCAAAGCACGCCCGCGCCGCTCAGCCTCGGGCAGCGTCAGCGCCTGATTATAATCCACGAAAATCGCGACATCATCGCCAACCACGTCGCGCACCGCGCGCACTGTGGCCAGATCATCTTCAAGCCGTGGATGACCGAGCTTGAATTTCACCGCCCGCGCGCCAAGCCGCGCCACCGCCTGACCGGCTTCTTCCGCGAGCATCGCTGGCCCCCAACCGCGGAGCGAGGCGTATATCGGCATGGGCCGCGCCTCGGCGCCCAGCATGGCGTAAAGCGGCAGGCCAGCACGGCGGGATAGCGCATCCCATAGCGCCATATCCAGGAGCGATAGCGCAATCTGCACCAGGCCCTCACTGCCCAGGATGCGAAACCCGTCATGCAATTCGCGCCAGAGCGAATTCGGCGCCAATGGCCGGCCAATCAGCCCCTCCCCAATCGAACGCGCAAGCGATGCTGTTGGCCCTAATGCCGCGCGCGTATAGGGAAAGACATAGGCCGTGCCCGTGGCGCCATCGCTGGTCGTGACATCCGCAATCACCAAGGGCGCGCGGGGAATGACATTCAGGCTATTGCGCAGCGGCGGGTCAATCGGCGCATCCACGCAGTGAATGGTGATTGCGCTGATGGTGGTTTGGGTCATGCGGGGCCTCCGGCGCGAGTCTGGCCCGGCGCCGCGCCGCTGTCACCACATGCCGGCGCGGTTCGCCAGCGCCACATTCAATTCAGCGCCCAGCAGCACGACGTATACACTGACATAGAACCACATGAGCAAACCCACCGTGGCGCCAAGCGGCCCATACATGGCGTCATAAGTTGCAAAGTCGGAGACATAAAGGCTGAAAGCTGCGGAGCCCAAAGCCCAAAGCATCGTTGCCATGAAAACACCCGGCAGGATGCGGTGGATCGGCAGCCGACGTGACGCCGGCCCCAGCCGATACACCGCCAGCAACGAAACCCCGACCAGCAGCAGCAGCGTCAGCAGCGAAAGCCCGCGCAGCGACAAGGCACGCAGCGCTGGCTGCCCGAATAGCGCCAGAATACCAGGCAAGGCGACCAGCGCCGCAATCGCGATCACGGCGGCAATGGTCGCGGCCAGCGTCAGCCCAATGGCCAGCGCGTGGTAGCGAAAGAAGGGCCGCGTTTCTTCCACGTGATGCGCCATGTTCAGCGCGCCGATGGTCGCCCGCGTGCCGGCCGAAGCACTCCAGATCGCGAGACACGCGCTCAGGATAGCGCTCCATTCAAGGCGCGGGCGCGGCGCTTCAACCAAATCATGCACACGGGTTGCAATGATCTCAAAGGTGTCTTCGGGGACCAATTCGCGCAGCACTTCAAGCTGCGGTTCGACCGCCGCCGCGTCGAACACCATGCCATAGAGCGAAATCAGCAGGAAAATGCCGGGAAACAGCGCCAGCATGGCGTAGAAGGCGCAGCCCGCGCTGGTCAGGGCAATGCGATCGGAAGCGGAAGCCCGCAGCACGCGCATCACAATGGCGATAGCGCCGAATTGGGCCGTGTCAGATTGCGACATGCTGGCCTTATAGGGGCAGGCCAGCGGATGTGAAACAATCAGTCCTTGGCGCGTTCCGGCACATCATAAGCGCGCTTGGCGGAAGCCCGCAGCTCCAGCGGAGAGATGCGACCATCTTGGTCCGTATCGATCCGCTGGAGCATGGCAGCGAGCGTGTTGCTCGTGGGTGTCCCCGGTCCGGCAGTTCTTGCCGGGCTTTGCCGCAATTCTTGCAGCGCGGTGGCGAAATCTTTTCGCCCCCCTGCGACGTCAAGCCGAGCCGCGTCTTGCGTGCTCTGCATGCGGCGGGCCCGGATCTCCTGAGGAGCGGTCAAAGACTTTTCCGGAACTACCAACATCGTCGCAACCCCGTTTTGGTTGGCGTCGGCGCTTTGGCCGACGGCACCATTTTGGTACATCAGGGCTATTGCAGACGCCGTGCCAGCTTTGGCGCGCGGGGGCGAAAAATTCAGGGCATCAGGCGCGCGAAGGTCACTTCATGCTTGTTCTGGCTTGAATGAAATAGAATAGAGCCTTGAATTTGCTTAAATTCTGCGATGATGGCGTGGTCGGTTTCGCCCTGAAATTTGATGGTGCAAAAGATATTGTCGGCCTTCTCCGCCTCAATCCAGCGCCGCACCAGCCCCAAAAGCCGGGCCGGGTAGCAGATGACGTCGCTGAACAGCCAGGTGACCGGCGATTCTTGCCGGGGGTCCAGGGCAAAAGCGCTTTCCGGTCGGTAATTAACGCCGGGGTAGGCAGCAATGGCCGGTTCAAGCGGCGCCTTATCCACCGCCGTCACCTCGGCGCCCAGGCGGGCAATCACCCAGGTCCAACCACCGGGGGAGGCGCCAAGGTCCAGGCAGCGGTCGCCGGGACCGGGATGGCGGCCCAGCCGCGTCAGGCCTTCCCATAATTTAAGGTAGGCGCGGGAAGGGGGGCCGGATTTGTCTTCCACGAAGCGCGCCTCACCATTCACGAAGGGGCTGGTCTTGCTGGGGCTGGCCAGCAGCCGATCCGGCGCGAGTAGCGTCCAGGCACCCAAGGGGGCGGTTGGTGCAGGTTCCGGAAAGACCAAAGGGCGCGCCTTTACCGGGGGCAGACGCTCGGTGATCAGCGTGCTGCGGCGATGATGCAACAGCGGCAGATGGGACCAGTTGCGCTGCATGGCGCGGAGCGCATCGGCAGCGGCCTTGACCGAAGGCGCGGGCAATTCCTGCGGATCAGTCCAGACATCCAAGGCCCAGGTCGCCGGCGCGGGCGGATCGGGCGACAGCGCCAGGCGACCATGCCAGGCCGCCAAGCGCCGACCGCTCAGGCGGAGTTCTTCGGCCAATTCCGCCTCAAACCCCTCGGCGGCGAGGTATGCAGCGCGAATCACCGCCTTGCCGCCGCGCCTGCCAGCAAGGCCCAGCCCAGCATCAGCAGCATCCCCCCCGAAGGCGCGATGGGGCCGAGCGATTGGCCGGTCAGCGCGCTGAACCAGACCGCGCCACAAAACAGGATCATGCCGGCCATGAAAGCAGCGGCGGCGAAGTTGGCGAGGCGCCGTCCCCGTTCCGCCATCAGCCCAGCAATCAGCAAGGCTAGTGCATGCCAGCCCTGCATCGTCAGCGCGTTCTGCACGGCAGCCATGCGCGCCGGGTCCAACCGCGCCGGCAGCCCATGCGCCGCCCAGGCGGAAAGCCCAACCGCGATAAGGCCGGCCAGGGCGCCGGTGATCAGCCAAAGACGATGCATGGCAGGCCCTTACGCCGACCCTGCGCGGGTGGCCAGAGTGCGACCTAACTGCGCAGCCTGAGCCGCGTGGCAAAATGGCGCATGCGCATCAGCATCCGTAGTTCCATGGCTTCCAGCTTGCCCACCATCTCTGGCCAGCGCCCCGCCACCCAGGCCCAGCGCCGCGCGGCCCAGATATGCTGGTCCCGCAGCGTGAAAACACCATAGGCCAGGAACAGGAAGCCTTGCAGAAAGGGCAGCACCAAGCCCAGCACGCCAAGTGCGAGCATGGCCCAGCCCATGATTTTGCGAGAAAGCGACGGACGTAGAATGACCATGCCGGCCACATGGTCGCGCGACACCCTTGGAACAAGGCAGGGCTTGCCGATCCTGCCAGCGCCCGCCCATGGTGGCGGCGCAACCCCAAGGAACAGACCATGGACCCGCTGACGCTTGTTGTCGTCTCCCGCAATTACTTCAACCTGCCGGCCTGGATCGGCCTGCATGCCGGGCTATTCGCGGCGGAAGGGATCGCGCTGCAGATTGACCACATCGAAGGCATTGAGGAGGTGAATGAGCGTATCCGCGATGGCCGTGCTCAGCTTGCCTATGGTGTCACCGAACATGTCATTCTGGATGCGGAAGCAGGCGGGCATCAGGCGATCATTGGTGGCAATGTGAATCGCCTGCCGTTTTCCTTCATTGCGCGGCCGGGCTTGGCGCGGCTTGAAGATTTGCGCGGTAAGAAGATTGGCGTGTCATCGCTGCGCGCCGGCAGTTCATCCCTGATCATGCGGCTGCTGGCAGCGCGCGGGCTGCATTGGCCGGGCGATTATGAATTGGTGCCGTGCGGGCCGATCCTGGCGCGCTGGGACATGCTGCGCCAAGGGGAAATTGATGCGGGGTTGCAGGGCGCGCCGCTCAATCACATGGCGCTTGATCTTGGCTTTGTTTCCCTCGGTGAACCGCGCGAAGAAGTGCCGGATTTCCAATTCACCAGCCTGGATGTGGATTTGCGCTGGGCGCGCGCCAATCGCGATTTGCTGTTGCGCTTTTTGCGGGGTTTTCTGCGTGCGCATGAGACATTCTACACCGACCAGGCCTTTGCCCGAGAGGTCGCGATGCGTGAAACGGGGATTGAGGCGCGCTACGCTGACCTCGCCTGGGCGGAATATACGCGCGATGCGATCTTCCCACGCGATGCGGAGGCAAATGCGGCTGGCGTGCAGGCGCTGATTGAAACCAGCGCCCTGATCCGCGATTTGCCGGCCCGCGCCCGCACCCGCGCTGAAGATTACATAGACCGAAGCTGGCTTGCCGCAGCGCGGGCATCGCTATGAACATTGATTACGGCGCCCGCGCGCGGCTTGGGCTGATGGTCCCATCCGGCAACGCCATCTGCGAAGCGGAATTGCATGCCATGCTGCCGCCGGGTGTGGTGGCGCTTATTACCAGGCTGGAATTGCGCGGCAGTTCCGAAGCCGAATTGTCCAAGATGCTCGATAGGCTTGAAGAAGCGGCGGGCTTGCTGGCCGATGCGCGGCCCGGCTTGATCGGCTTTCATTGCACGGCGGTGTCAACCTTTGCCCCCGAACGCGCGGGCGAAATTCCAGCGCGCATGACCAGCGCGACAGGGCTGCCTGCGGTGACAACAGCCGATGCGATTCTGGCAGCGCTTGAAGCCCTGGGCGCGAAACGCATCCTGCTGGTGACGCCCTATATCGCCGCTGTGCATGAACGGGAGATCACCTTCCTCGCCGCGCATGGATGCGCCGTCATAGGCGGCGATATGATGGGCATCAATACCAATGCCGAAATGGCGCAAATCCCGCCTGAAGCAATTGCCGACCAGGCGCGGAGGGCTGCAAGGGCCGCTCCAGGGGCGGATGCCTGCTTCATTTCCTGCACCGCCATTCGCTCCGCCGGCGTGATCGGGGCGCTGGAGGCGGAACTCGGTATGCCGGTCATCACCAGCAATCAGGTCATGGCCTGGCATGCGCTGCGTCGCCTTGGCCTTCAGGATCAACCCAAGGGGTTCGGGCGCCTTATGGCAATGGCGTGAAGGCGATTTGCGTCAGACGCAAGGCAGCCTATGCTGAATAGGACAAGCCCCGCAGTTGCGTGGGCAAAAGGGAAGGAAGACCGCATGACCCAAATCACCCGCCGTTCTCTTGGCGCTGGCGTATTAGCCCTTGGCATGGCGCCCGCCATTCTGCGCGCGCAAGGCAAGACCGTGCTGCGCCTTGGCTGGACCAGCGGCGATGGCGCGCTTGATCCCTACGCCACCGGTGCGCGGCTTTTCAAGCAAGCCTTGGAAAAGCGCGTGGGCGACCGGGTGGATGTGCAGCTTTTTCCGAATCGCGCCATTGGCGATGAACGCCCAATGCTTGATGGCATGCGCCTTGGCACGGTGGATATGGGCATCATCACCAATGCGGTGATTGCGCAGATCGAACCCGCCTTTCAGGTGAATGACATGCCCTTCCTGTTTTCCAGTGAAGCGCAGGGGCATCGTGTATTGGATGGCACAGTCGGCCAGGCACTACGCACACGGCTTGAAGCGCGCGGCGTGCTGGCGCTTGGCTATATGGAAGGCGGCTTCCGCCACATGATCAATAATGTCCGCCCAATCGTGAAGCCCGAAGATCTGCGCGGCATCAAGTTCCGCGTACTCCAAAGCCCGATCTATATCGAAATGTTCCGCAGCCTGGGCGGCAATGCCGTACCCATGGCCTGGGGAGAAACCTTCACCGCCGTGCAGCAGGGTGCGGTGGATGGGCTTGAAATTCCGCTCGGCATCGTGGATCAGAGCAAATATTATGAGGTGACGAAGTATTTGTCCCTGACCGGCCATATTTATTCCATGATCGGCTGCCTGATTTCCAAGCGCAGCTTTGATCGCCTGCCGGCTGACCTTAAAGCCGCTGTCACCGCAGCCGCTGCCGAAGCCACGCCCGCGCAGCGTGCGGCGAATGCGCGCGCAACGGCGGGGTTCCGCGATAGCCTGCAAAAGCACGGCATGCAGATCAATGACGTGCCGGACAAGGCGGCCTTCCGCCGCGGTGTGCTGCCCATGTATGAAAACTTCCGTGGCCAGATTGGCGCTGACATTATTCGGGACGCTTTGGCCGCGGTGCAGTGACCATTCTGGGCTTCATCGCCCGCATCCTGGCGGGGGCGACGCGCTATTCCATCGCGCTCGCCGCCTCCTTGATGCTGTCTGCGATTCTTTATCAGGTGGTGACGCGCTATGTGCTGGGCGCGGCTTCTTCCTGGAGCGAAGAATTCGCGGTGCTGATGTTTTCCTGGAGCGTGCTGGCCGGCCTCGCGCTTGGGGTGCACGAAGGCTTTCATGTTCGGCTGAGCCTGCTGACGGATGCGCTGCCGCTTACCGGGCGCATTGCAGCGGAACGCGTCTTGGATATCATCACCGCAGCGCTTGGCGTATTTCTGGTATGGTCGGGCTGGCGGTTTCTCGACATCACCAGCGGTTCGGTTTCCGCCGCCATGGGCTATCCCATTGAAATCCTGAATGCGCTGGCGCCGATTGCGGGCGCGCTGATGGCGGTATTCGGGCTGGAACGCGCGCTCAGGCCCGGCGGCGCGTTACCAGCGGATGAGGCTGCGATAGAATGACCGCCATTGCCTGGTGCCTGACGGTCGGCTTCGGCGCCCTGGTTACACTTGGTGTGCCCTTTGCCATTGCGATTGCGCTGGTCGTCACTGGCGCGCTGATCATTGCCGATATCGAACCCGCCTTTCTGGCGCAATCCATCATCAGCGGTTCGCAGCAATTCAGCCTGCTTGCCATTCCACTGTTCATGCTGGCCGGGGAATTGATGTCGGCGGGCGGGCTTTCGCGCCGGCTGGTGGATTTCGCTTCCACACTTGTCCAGCATTTGCGCGGCGGGCTTGCTATGGTGACCGTGCTGGCGGCGCTGGTGTTTTCGGCCATCTCCGGCTCTGCCCCCGCCACCACAGCGGCGATTGGCGCCATCATGATTCCGGCCATGGTGCAGGCAGGTTATGACAAGGGTTTCGCCGCTTCCATTGCGGTTTCCGCCGGCGTTTTGGGCCCGCTGATCCCGCCTTCCATCGCCTTTGTGATTTGGGGAATCGTCGCGGAACAATCCATCGGGCGTCTCTTTCTCTCGGGCATTGTGCCCGGCCTGCTCATTGCCGCGGGCTTGCTGGTGATTTGTTGGGTTCATGCCAAGCGCAATGATGTGCCGCGCCTTCCGCGCGCGAGTGCTGCGCAGATGGCGCGCGCCTTCGCCGATGGGCGCTGGGCGCTGGCATCGCCCTTGGTGGTATTGGGCGGCATTTATGGCGGCATTTTCACGCCCACCGAAGCGGCGGCGGTATCCTGCCTTTATGCCATCATCATTGGACTATTTGTCGAACGCAAACTCACCTTGCGCGCGCTGCCCGGCATTTTCGTGAGGGCCATGCGCACCAGCGCCATTGTCTGCGGCATCATTGCGGTATCGGCAGGTTTTGGCATTCTGGTGGCGCAGGAACAAATCGCTATCCGCTTTGCCACTTGGATGGCGCAGAGCATTGGCGAGAAATGGGCGGCACTCGCCACCCTGAATATCGCCTTTTTCCTTTTGGCGGCCGTGATGGATGAAATCGCCATCATGGTCATTCTGGGGCCGATGCTGATTGCGATTGCCAATCGCTTTGGCGTGGACCCGATCCATTTCGGCGCGATTATCGTGACCAATGTTGCCATCGGCATGGCCGCGCCCCCGATCGGCTATTGCCTGTTCATTGGCATGGCGATCAGCGGCCTGTCCTTGGCACGGATCAGCCGCGCAATCTGGCCGCAAATCCTGTGGATGCTCGTGGTGCTGTTCCTGACCACCTATGTGCCAAGCTTCACGCTGATATTCCAACCGGCCGCGCGCTGAACGCCGGCGCGGTTGGGCTTGCCAACCCCGCCAATGCCCCTAGAAGCAGGGCCTGAAGCGGTTATGGAATAGTAAATGCACTCCTTCAATCATGTTGCGCGGGCCGTTTTGATACTGGAGGCGTGTTTTGGTCTCGCCCCCGCAGCCTTTGCCCAAACCGCGCCCACTTCCGGAATTTCGGTGGCCGATCATGCGCGCGAAATGGCCGATGCGCGGCCCTGGGCCGGCATGATCTTCGCCGGGTCTTCCATCGCGGATGGCAAACTGCGCGATATTGTCGTGGCGCCTTGGACTGGGTCCTGGGGGGATGACACGTTGCTCGGTGGAGCCGCCAGCTATCGCCTGGCGCGCTTTTGGCGGTTCTTCATGTTGGATGCGGAATTGGGCGGCGCCTATCGCTTTGGCGATACGGAAGGCGGGGAATTCTGGGCCGCTGCCTTTCTGCGCTATGATGGCTTCCCCTGGACCAACCACGTTTACACAACATTCGGGCTTTCCATGGGGCCGAATTACGTCACCCGCCTGCCGCAGGTGGAACGCGGCACGGATGCACGACCTGAGCCGAACCAATCGCATTTTCTGAACTTTTTCTCGCCAGAACTCACCTTCGCCCTGCCCAGTCGGCCGGACCGCGAAATCGCCATCCGCTACATGCATCGCAGCGGCATTTTTGGCACCTTCAATGGCGTTTATGAGGGCGCGAATTCACTGGTTGTCGGCTTCCGCATGCGTTTTTAGAGGGTTCACCCTTCACCTTGGCTCGCTGAACCTAGAGCGTCTCGCGTTCACATGGGTTCACGCAACCCGCTCTACGGCATTGTTTTTTTGAGCATCTTCACACGTTCAGATGATTCCATCTGAACGGAATTTGCTTTGCTCTGAACCTTTGTTTGGTGACATGCCCCAAGCCGCAAAGTGATTTTACTTGGCTTGAAAATACCCTGAGGGGGAATGGTGGGCGCACGTGGGATCGAACCACGGACCTCCTGCGTGTCAAGCAGGCGCTCATACCACTGAGCTATGCGCCCTTAGCGATAAACGAGGTGCATAAACGCACAGGCCGGGGGGCGCAAGCCTCAGCCGCCGTCACTGCCCGAGAAATGATATTGTTGAAGCGCCACATCCAGCAGCCTTTCCAGCACTTCGGGTTCCTGCGCGCCGGCAATGGCCTGTTGCCCGGCAATGATGAAGCAGGGCACGCCATTGATGCCAAGCCGATGCGCGCGGAGGTTTTCCGCATGCACTGCCTCAGCCTCCTCAGCGGAACGGAGGAAGGCCAGCGCCGCCTGCGGGTCAAGCCCAATACGGTCGGCCAGCAGGGCCAGGTGGCCTGGATCGCCGATATCCAAGCCATCGGCGAAATAGGCATGAAACAGCGCCTCAACCATCATTTCGCCCAGGCCCTCACGCACCGCATAGCGCACCAGGCGATGCGCCGTCATGCTGGAAGGCACGCGGCCCATCAGGTCAAAGCGAAAGCCAATACCCTCGGCTCGGCCAAGTTCGGCCAGCGCATTCTGCAAGCGCCGCGCGCGATCCTCGCCGCCAAATTTGCGCGCGACGAATTCAGCACGGGAAACGCCACCTGGCGGGATATCGGGATTGAGCAAAAAGGGCCGCCAAAGCAGCGCCGGAATGATATCGGGTCTGGCGCGCAAGGCACGACGCAGCCGCCTGATGCCCAAATAGCACCAGGGGCAGATCAGGTCGAAGGCGACTTCGATATCCAGCCGCGGCTGGAGGGGGGCCAGGATATTCACGCTATTAGTTTAGCGCAGCCACGCGCCGCGGGCAGCCCCTTTTTCGCCAGGGCTTCTATTCTGCAACCAGCTTCAGCCGGCGGATCAGCGTTGCCCAGCGTTCGCCATCGCGCTTGGCGCGGGCGGCGAAATCCTCAGCCGAGGCAGGCTCGGCCGGGTCAGCGCCCACGCGCTTATAGGCGGCGCGCACCTTCTCATCCCCCAAGGCCTCTCGCAGCGCGGTATTGAGCCGGACCACAATCTCCCGCGGGGTTTGGGAAGGCACAGCCAGGCCGAAATAGCTTGAACCCTCAAAGCCCGGAATGGTCTGGCCCATGGTGGGCACGCCAGGCCATTCGGGGCGTGGTTCAACGGTCGTGACGGCCACGGGGCGCACGCTTTGGGTTTGGCGCAGCGGCTCACCTTCCGGCAGGCCAAGGCAGCGCGCATGCACCCGCCCCGCCATCAGATCCGTCATGGCATTGGTGGTCTGGCGATAGGGCACATGCACCATATCAAGCCCAAGTCGCGCGCCAACATCTTCCATGATCAGATGCGTGATCGCGCCAACGCCGGCGGAAGCAAAGGTGAATTTGCCCGGATTGGCCCTGATCCAGGCGACCACTTCGTTGAAATCCCGCCCAGGGATCGAATTATGCACCATCAGCAGGTTGGAGGTGGTGCAGAACATGCCAACCGGCGTGAAATCACGCTGCGCATCATAGCCCACGGATTTATAGAGCAGCGCATTCAGCCCGCTATTTGTGCCCATGGTGGCAACAAGAACGGTGTAGCCATCACCCGGCGCGCGTGCGGCCAATTCCGCCGCCAGATTGCCCGCGCCCCCGGGGCGATTATCGGCCAATACTGTCTGGCCGAGTCGCTGCGACAAGGCTTCCGCCGTGACGCGTGAAACAATATCCGTCTGTCCGCCACCGCCATAGGGGATCACCAGCCGAATCGGACGATCCGGATAGGTGCTGGCACGCGCGAGGCGCGGCGCGGCAAGCCCAGCCAGGCCCGCAAACAATACTGGACGGCGCTTGATGAGGCTGGCTGACATGGTTTCCCCCTGACTGGTGCTGAATGGTTTGATCGTCTATGGTCTTTCGAATAACAGCATAGATTGCGGCAGCGTCAAAGCGCATCGCCGGGAGAGGAACAAACCGCATGTTGAACCGCCGCAGTCTTTTAGCAGCACCCGCCCTGCTGGCCATCAATCCCCTGGCTGCACAGGGGGTATGGAACCCGCAACGCCCCATTCGCATCCTGGTTGGATTTGCACCCGGTGGTGGTACTGACATCACTACACGCACGCTGGGCAGCAAGCTGCAAGCGCTGTTGGGCCAGCCGATTATTGTGGAAAATCGCCCGGGCGCTGGTGGAAATCTGGCATCCGAAGCCACGGTGAATTCACCATCCGATGGGCATACGCTGATGATGGGCACCATCGCATCCCTTGTCCTCAACCCGATCCTGACGAAGCTGCCCTTCGATGTCACAACGGATCTGACGCCCATTTCGCGCGTGGTTGAGGTCACCAATATCCTGGTGGTACCGATGGATCGCCCCTGGCGCAGCGTGCCCGAATTGATGGCGGCCGCCCGCGCGCGGCCGGATCAATTGACCTATGGATCATCGGGCGTCGGCAGCGCGGGGCATTTGGGTGGTGCGCTGCTTGATTACATGGCGAAGATCAGCACCGTGCACGTGCCCTATCGCGGCGGTGGGCAGTTGATCACCGACCTTATCTCAGGGAAGGTGGATTTCGCGGTGGCAACCGCCGCGACCGTGCTACCGCAGATTGAAGCGGGTAAGCTGCGCGCCTTGGCGGTGCCCTTGCCGCAGCGCAGTCGGCTTCTGCCGGATACGCCCACCATTGCTGAAGCCGGCCCCTTGCCCGGTTATGAGGTGGCCAATTGGTATGCGCTGATGGGGCCGCGCAATCTGGCCCCGCCAATTGTAGCCAGGGTCAATGCAGCCCTGGTCGAAACGCTGCGCGATCCTGCAATTGTCGCCCATCTGGCGCGCCATGGCCTGGAAGTAGCCCCCAGCGCGCCAGAGGAATTGGCGGGCTTCATGCGCGCGGAAACCGCGAAATGGACCCCGATTGTCCGCGCCTCTGGCGCGTCAATCAATTGAACAGTCTTGACAAAGTGCCGCTGACATCATGGATTTCTTGATGTCAACCGGCGCTTCGTGAAATCTTGTGCGTCGTGTTCAAAAATTTTCTTGTCTGGGACGCAAAAAACACTTGTCACAGGCTGACAAGCCGTAAAACCTCGGCTATGCCAAGCCATCGTTAAGGGAGAATCGAACCATGTCGAAAAAGTTCCTCACTGATGTGATCGCGAAATCCGCTGATATGTCGGCTGTTGCCGCAGGCAAGCTTGCCGCTGATATCATTGACGCGATCAAGTCTGAAATCGTTACTTCCGGCCGTTTCACCATTCCTGATTTCGGCGCTTTCGCCGTGCGTGAAACCCCGAAGCGTACCGGCTTGAACCCCAAGACCGGTGAAAAAGTACAGATCAAGGCCGGCGCCACTGTCCGCTTCAAGGCGAGCCCGGCGCTGAAGGGTGCTGCGCTGGCTGGCGTGAAAAAGGGCAAGCGCAAGGCGAAGGCCTGAGTTTTCGCTTTTCTACAAAGGCGGCGTCCCGATGGGATGCCGCCTTTTTTCATGCCGATTCGTGGGGCTTCATTCGTCAACAGCCCTGGTACGCAGCCGCTTGACAGCACCGCGCCGCGTCTTCGATTCCAGCCGTCGCACCCTTGAACCAGCGGTTGGTTTGGTGGCCTTGCGGGGCGGCGGTGGCGGTAACGCCGCCTTGCGCAGCAACGTGACCAGCTTCTGACGCGCATCTTCCCGATTGGCTTCCCGCATGCGGTGGCGTTCTGCCGTAATGATCAGGACGCCATCCTGCGTCATCCGCCGCCCCGCCAGCGCGACCAGCCTTTGCTTCACGGCATCCGGCAAATTGGGCGATGCCATGGCCGCGAAGCGGAGCTGCACTGCGGTTTCCAGCTTGTTCACATTCTGCCCACCGGGGCCCGAGGCACGCAAAAAGGCTTCCTTCAACTCCTGCTCGGCAATGGCAATGGCGGGCGTGACGCGGATCATGCAGTTTCATAGAACATCTTGGCTCGTCCTGTCTTGCCATGAAGGCCCGGGCGCAGGATGTTGGGGCCATCAAGGAACGGGAAACCATGGACCAGCATTCAATTGACAAGGCGCCCGACGCCGCGGCCGAATGGCCGGATCAGATCTATTCCCTGCTCAAGTCGCATAATATCACGCAAGTGGCTTTGGTGCCGGATGCCGGGCATTCGCGCCTGATCCGCCGCTGCCTGGCAGACAATGAAATGAAGGTGGTGACGCTGACCACCGAAGAAGAAGGCATTGCACTTTTGCAAGGCGCCTGGCTTGGCGGGGCCAAGGGTGTGCTGCTGATGCAATCCTCTGGCGTTGGCAATTGCATCAATATGCTTTCGCTTTCCATCATGCATCGCTGCCCGCTGCCGATGCTGGTGACGATGCGCGGCGATTTCGGCGAATTCAATCCGGCGCAGGTGCCCATGGGCAATGCGACGCAAACCGTACTGGAAGCGATGGGCACGCTGGTGCGCCGCGCCGATACGCCGGAAGATATCGCACCCACGGTGAATGCCACCATTCGCCTGGCCTTCAATACCTTCCGCCCCACCGCAACCCTGATTGGCCAGCGCGTACTCGGTGCCAAGACCTTCGGGAAGGACTGAAAAATGCTCGCTGCTTCTGGAAAACTTGATCGCCGAGAATTGACCCGTGCGCTGCTTGCGGATCGTGGCGAAATGCTGGTGATTGCCGGGCTTGGTGCGCCGGCCTGGGACATTACGGCCATTGGTGATTGCGCGGAAAACCTGCCGCTTTGGGGCGGCATGGGTGGCGCTGCCATGATCGGCCTTGGCCTTGCTTTGGCGCAGCCCAAGCGCAAGGTGCTGGTGATTACCGGCGATGGCGAAATGCTGATGGGCATTGGCGCGCT
>Ga0079301_1000568_pt1 | contig 17855 bp, 15 predicted proteins | sample Wag4_2014_7_11_3_FD_74797 | JGI IMG/M metagenome (GOLD analysis project Ga0079301, IMG submission 74797) | Fresh water mixed with fracking chemicals microbial communities from Ohio, USA - Utica-2 Time Series FC 2014_7_11 | ecosystem: Engineered > Industrial production > Chemical products > Input... | reverse complement strand
GACTAAATTAGGCAGTCACTAAACCTCGGGTTGGGTTTGGATTGACCTTATCAGATTCCACCAAGCCATCTCGGAGACGCACAATGCGGTGTGCATAATGGGCAATATCGTCCTCGTGGGTCACCATGATGATTGTATTTCCTTTGGCATGGAGCTCATGAAAAAGTTCCATGATTCCATAGGAGGTTTTGGAGTCAAGGTTACCTGTTGGCTCATCCGCCAAAATGATGCTTGGGCTGTTGACCAATGCTCTGGCAATTGCAACACGCTGGCGCTGACCACCAGAAAGCTCGTTGGGACGGTGATTAGTTCGATCTCCTAGACCCACATTGTCAAGTGCCTTGAATGCAATTTCTTGGCGCTCTGATTTAGAATAGCCCGCATAAACCAAGGGAAGTGCCACATTATCTAGGCAAGTTGCTCTTGGTAACAGGTTGAAAGTTTGGAATACGAAGCCAATTTCCTTGTTTCGAATGTCTGCCAACTCGTTTTCACTCATGTCGCTGACATCTTTTCCTGCAAGTACATAGCTGCCAGAGGTCGGGGAGTCCAAGCATCCGATGATGTTCATCAAGGTGGACTTTCCTGATCCTGAAGGACCCATGAAAGCGACGTATTCTCCTTTGTTTACGCTGATGCTAACCGATTTCAATGCCTGAATAATTTCAGACCCCATTTTATAGGTTTTATTGATTTCGTTCGTTTCAATGACTTTGCTCATGGTGTAAATTAGTTACTTGTTGGTTTAGCAATACGGAAAGGTACTCATTTGTACTAAAAATACATGAAATCTCTCAATACATCTCCCCCAAAAGGGCTTCAATTTCTTCTTCACTCATAAAGGTCTTCATTTCTTCCCGAGCTTCTATGGCATAGCGATCCAGCCCGAGATCTTGAGCGGCCTGTATTTTCTTTGCCCAAAGTAGTGGGTCCTTATTGAATTCAGTGGCAGATTGAAGCAGTTCGTAAGCTTCCAAACCGTCCTTGGTTTGCAAATAGGCACTCCAAATTAATGGGCTTAAATAGGGGTTTGCAGTGAGTTCCTCTGATGCACCGATCAATTTGGTGAAGGAACGCAAAGAATTTGCATTGGTCCAATCTGGGGCCTTGAGAAATGCATCCAAATCTGCTATTCGATCAGTTTTTCCTTTCAAAAATGCACCAACCTCCTGCAGCTGCGGCGTCGTAAGGCCATGGGCCTTGTGACTAAGTAGCCTCCAAGCCATTTCTAACTTGAAGTCAGGAGAAGCTATGTTTTTCCAATCCAAAAATAGGGCTTGTGGCATGGATTGATTGAACCTTCCTCTAACTACAAACTCATCCTTAAACGCTTCGTTTTCAGCGTTAGTCGCTAACCTTCCAAACGTCCGTTCGGTTTGCCAATTCCGAATGGCTTCATGGATTGGGAGTTCAGCCTGAAACCCTTTTTCTTTCGAGAAGCTAAAGTCCTTGGCAGCTTTTTCAAAATCGAGCTGTTGAGCAAGAATAAGTCCTGACAAATTCAGGTAATAGGCGGCATCACCAGGGTTTCTGAAGGCTAGGCCGTTTAAGTTTTTGACAGCATCGTTGATTCTACCTGCTCCCAAACTTCTCAAGATGGCGGTTTCTTGAAACTGCATCGTGTACTCTAGTAAGTCTTCCCTTTTCGCGAGTGAATCCAACAATTGGAGGTCTGTATTCGGGTCTTCGAGATTTTGTATGGCTAACAAATTTCGATACCCTGCTTGAAGTAGAAGTGGAGAACTTTCTTTTCCCAGCTTTTCCTTCAATTTTTCCAAGGTTTGTCCATCCACTAGCGTTCCATTTTTTCGTTCTGTGGCAACTCTATTGATCAATAAAATGAGGTCTTCTTCCGCATTTGGGATGTCTACTTTTTTCCCTAGTTTGACCGAAATGGCAAGCCAGTTTGCAGCTGCTACCGGATTGTTTTTGGAGAGATCAGCAAAGATTGCTTGCGCTTCTACGTCTTTTTTGACAAGCGTGAATAGTAAGGCTAGATTTTGACTGAGATACTGGTTGTTTGGAAAGAATCTCAACCCATTCTCAAGGTAAAAAACTGCCTCAAAGGGTTTGTTCTCTTTTTGAAGCCTGTCCGCAAGGAGCAGGATGTTATCAACTTGTGGAGCTAGATCAAAACTTTCTTCCAAGTGTTCCTTTGCCAAACTCGGCTGGTTCAATTCAAAAAGGAGTTGAGCAGTTAAATTTTTTGCCTTGGGATTGTATCGATAGCGGTCCCAACTATTTTCATACAGGATACTTGCTTCAAGCTTCTGATTGGTTTGGTAGTAGTAATCCCCTACAATATTGTTAGTTAATGCGCTTACTTGAGATGCAATAATGGCTTCCAAATAGGTGGTTAAAACCATGAAGGCAATTGTTCCTCCAATTCGGAGGTGGTAATAGGAAAGAATAAAAGGTTTGTATAGGACTGGATGAACCGACTTCCCTTTGTGCATTAGTGGCAAAAAGTTGATGGCTACATAAATAAAGAAGAATAGCGAAAAGCCCAGTTGGGAATAAATCACCAAATGCTTTAGCAGCTCTTCACCCGCTTGATTATGTGAGAAGGTCAACTTCCAAATGGTCCACAAGGTGCTTGCAAAACCCAAAAGATATAAGTTTTGAAGGACGCGTGAAGAACTGGCTAAATTATCACTTTGGGCTAATTTTTCCCGAGTTGAATACCAACCTAGTACACCTAAAGGGAGAATGAGATACAAGGGTATGAAATCGCCAATCGGCCAAGTGACATCTCCCTTAAGATGGAGAAGTAAAATAAATAGTAATCCAAGATAGAGTAGGGTGACTGCAGCGAATTGAATGCTAATTTTGGTATTTAGGCCTGCATTGGCTTTTGAAATCAGAATCAAGAGGCCTGATAAAACCCCATGGCCTTGCCAAAAAATCCAGGCAATGCTAATTCCAATTCCAATAATTAAACTTTGTTCTGATAAGTAAAGGATGGGATTAATGATCGGACTGACCAAGATGAAGGTAATTAGGGTGCCTCCCGTGGTCCCTGCGAGGACCAGCCAACGGATCCAGAAAGGGGACTGGGTTCCCCAAACATGGAAATAAATGGTTGGGATCAAGGTGGCGCCTAAAAGTAAGAGGAGCGAAAGATTTGAACTGAGGCCTCCAATATTTAATCCATTGAAGTTTGAAAGGGTAAGAAGCAGAATCCATCCGACACCAGCTCCGATAAATGGTATTTTTTTAAACCTACTTAGATTTGCTAAAACCGTTATGGAAACAAGTACAATAAAAATACCGAAGAGGTAATTTTCAGTAGGGGTAAAAGGGTAGGGTGTTACTTGGTAGTTTTGGAAAACAAGAAAGTGATCCACAAGTATTGGAACATCTACTTCCCCTAAATTTATTTTTGAGAATGGTACGGGTAACCTATCCAAAAAAGCACCCGTTTGTAAATTGGAATGGGTGAAACTTGGGCTAATGAAGGAATAGGCAGCTAGAATGGCGCCAACTCCCAAGAATAGGATTGCTAGGATTTTGTTCAAAGAATAGGGGTTGGAGCGAATAGGCATCTTATTCCAAGACTTTGGGAACAGTAAAAAAGCCATTCTCCTTTTGGGGTGAATTTTTTAATGATTCTTCCTGAGTGAGTTTTACCCCAATTTCATCTGTTCGGAATACGTTGACTTCAGCAGACATATTTGTAAGCGGTGCCACACCCTCTGTTTCTACTTCCTGAAGCTGATCTACCCAATTCAGTACCTGTGAAAGGTCGGCGCTCATCTTTTCTGCTTCTTGTGCATCAAAATTTAGTCGAGCCAAATGAGCTATTTTCTGTAGAGTTTCCTGTTCAATTTTCATTCAACTAGTTGGAAGTGGGGCTTGGAATTAGTTTCAAATCAGGCCGGATTATCTTTTAGCAATTGCTCCTGAATTACTTCAAAACAGCATTGCTTGAGGGCTTCATCCGATGTGAAATTTACCGGATTGATCGCCTGATGCAAAACCATTTTGGCTGGCATTCGCTTTATCATCAACTCTTTTTGATCCGCCAAAATTACATGATTGTAGGATAAGGTGACAGGAATGATAGAGATTTGTTTCTCCATTGCTAATCGAAAAGCTCCGTTTTTAAAAGGAACCAAATGCGGCGGATTTTGGGTGTAGATGCCTCCTTCGGGAAACAAAACTATGCTGCTCCCTTGATCTAATGCTAGGCCTGCCCTTCGCATGGTTTCGGCTCTGCTTTTGACACGACTGCGGTCCACTGCGATGTGCAGATTTTTGAAATAGTATCCAAAAAATGGAACTTTCCGGATGGAGGCTTTTCCTATAAAAACGGCATCACCGGGAACAAAGCCCATCATAGCCACATCCATATAGCTAAAATGATTTGCCAGGAAGATATAGGACTTGTCTTTTTCGAGCGTTCCATCAACTTCAACTTTCACTGGCAGAAAAATGAGTGAAAAGAAGCCTTTGGCCCAAAATTGGTTGATTTTTCGTCCATACTTATTCCAGGAAGGGTTCCAAATGCAGCAAAGAAATAGCGGGAATAAGATCGCGAAGGTTAAGATAAAAACGACAACTACATAGTAGGTGTATATTCGATTACTCCACACTGTCATGGTAGATCATTGCATTAGCGACTTGTGTAAAATAGTATAGCAGTTCCGTCTCACCGATGCGGGGGTAAAGTAAGCCTAGGGAGTTCATGCGTTAAAATTAGCCAATTTTGAGTTTTAGGCTTCTGACTTTTTCACTCGTAGGGAAGTTCCTTCGGTAGAGATGACTTCGATAGCTTCCCCTTGTTCTAAAAACTCTCCTCGGGAATAGGCATCGTATATTTCTCCTGCGATCTCCACCTTACCACTCGGTCGAAGTCTAGAGTGCACTGTACCGGTTTTCCCAAGCATATCTTCCGTATAAGTGCTTGAAGTGTACCCCTTGGAGCGGTCTTGAGTGGTTTCTAAGGTCAGGTGTTTGAAAGCGCCCCATTCATTTACTTTAGGAGTTAGCCAAAACACCATTCCAACACCCGCCAATGCCGCTAGAATCACTGTAAGCAATGCTCCAAATAGTTGAGACGAAGGCACCAATTCAAAATCAAAAGCCTGGTTTGGAAGCATGCCCAGCACGAGTCCACCCAGAGTAAACACAATTCCTGCGACGCCAAACACACCAAAACCAGGAATTACAAAAAACTCTACGGCAAGCAGGATGATGCCGATCACAAATGCCAAGATCTCCCAGTTTTCTGCCAGCCCATTTAAGTAATAGGGGATAAAATACAGAAGGGCTGCAGTAAGCGCAACTGCCAGCGGGAAACCCACACCAGGAGTTTGCAACTCAAAATAAATTCCTCCAATGATCAAAAGGATGAGAATACCGCTAACTGCGGGACTTAAAAAGAAGGATATGATGGTATCTACTGTTTTCTCCTCATATGCAATGATTTCAGCAGATTGTAGACCCTGAGCTGCCAAAATCTCCTTTGCAGTGGCATATTCTCCTTCACAAAAGCCATTTTGAATCGCTTCGGCCACTGAAAAAGTAATGACCGAGCTAGAATCTGAAATTCCAGGAACGACCAACTTTTCATCGACCATCGCTTCTGCAATTTGTGGGTTGCGTCCAGTAGCCTCAGCGGTGCTGCGCATCATGGAGCGCATGTAGGATTGGTATTTGTCTGGTGCGGCAGTGCCATCAGTTCCATTGACCACTGTAGCAGCACCTATACTGGCACCTGGAGCCATGTAGATGCTATCGCAGGCAATTGAAATCAATGCACCCGCGGAGGCTGCGTCCTTGTTGATAAATACATAAACTGGGATTTTGGATTCTAAAATTCGAGTTCGAATCTCATCTGCATCCGTTACTGCTCCGCCGTAGGTATCCATTTCGATTAGGATTACATCTACTTTTAGTGCTTCTGCCTGATCAATTGCCAACTTTACTCGACGGTTCATTCCTGGATCTATATCTTTATCAATCGCAAAGGTGAACACCTTTTTTTGAGTTTGCTGGGCAGTCAATACGCCAGTTGAAATTGTCAATAGGATTAGAAGTAGTAATCGAGTCATGTGAAGATCTTTTCCCTGTTGAAAGCTATGGGTGAACTTGGAGCAGAACCTAAATTGAATGTGATTCTTTGTTAAAAGTAATGCTCTAAATTAAGGAAAATTACCGTTTTCAACTTGAATAATGAGGGATGAAGGTTAATTTTGTTAAACTGCTTATTTGCCTCATTTCAGACCCCTTGTTAGATCCGCACCATGTCTGGTAAATTCAAACTCTTTTTCTGTTCGTTGTTTTTATTCCTCTGCTTCCAGTCTGCTGCCTTTGCAGTAACCACGGAATCATTGGATTCTATTGGTATTCAGAAAATAGAGGGCAGGACTTACATCATTCATAAGGTTGTTAATCAGGAAACCTTGTTTTCCATTTCAAGGAGATACAAGGTTCAAATGTCCGAGATTCAACAGGCCAATGAAATTTTGAAACAAGGGATGAAGGAAGGACAAATGCTGCTTGTTCCCTTTCGTCCAATAAATAGCAATTCGGGTTCCTCAGAACCAAGTCCCTCTTCCGCCGCCACATCGGTTACAATACCTTCCACTCCCGCTCGAAATACAACTGCTGAAAATGCTGTTGACCTAGGTTCTACCACATCTGTTGCCAATAATCCATCATCTGCATCAACAACCCCTGCGAAAATCGATAAATCTACCGTAAGTCCAGCTGTAGAAGCGCCTGCAGCTAGCCCTTCCAGATCAGAACCAGCGGTCACTATCCAAAAAGTTAAAATCACGCACAAAGTAAAAAGCGGTGAGTCCTTATCTACCATTGCAAAAAAATACAAGGTCACAGTAGCTGAGCTAAAATCCTGGAATTCGTTGTCAAGTGATAAGCTTTCAATAGGGAAGGCCTTGAAAGTCATTACTAAAAAAGCTGTACCGGTGAAGCAGAGCGATACTCAAGTCCTAGCAGAACCCTTGGTAGCCAGTGCAGCAGTTAAAAAAGAGGAACCCAAAGTTGCGGATAAAAAAGCTGAGGATCCCGACGGAACTAAGGAGGTAGTCTTTGTTTCCACAAAGGCCACAACGCCCACAACAAAAGCTTCGGGGGATTGGGTTACTCATACTGTAAAGTCTGGTGAATCTTTATTTTCTCTTGCCAAGATGTATGGATCTTCTATAGAAGAATTGATTCAATGGAATGGTTTGACTTCCAACAATATAAAAGTAGGTCAATCGATACAGGTCGGTAGAAATACTGCTAGTGGTACTCCTCCTTCTTCTATTACTACAATTACAACTACTACAGCTACTGTTACACCTACTACATCAGGGGATGTGATTGCAGAAGTAAAAAATGAGGCAACTGCTCCAGCTGCTGAGCCGAAGCAGGAGACATCTGTACCAAATACTTCTGGAGGATTTACCAATACAAAAGAGACTGGTTTGGCTGAAGTTATTCCTGGTACTGAAGCAAATAAAAAGTACCTGGTACTACACCGTAATGCGCCCATTGGTAGTGTGATTCGAATTAAAAATGAGGAAAATGACCTGACCATCTTTGCTCGTGTGGTCGGAGTTTTGCCCGAGACTGGGGACAACTCTAAGGTGTTGATCAAACTTTCAAAAGCGGCATTCGAACAATTAAAAGGAGTGAATGCACGATTTCCTGTTGAGGTCTTGTATTAAAATTTGATATCCATCCTTCTTTTTGGCGAAGGGTTGGTGTGTTTTGCCTTTTTCATTTCAAGTTAGCTTCCCCATTGATTTTGCATGTCAAAAATCCAGCTATTCTTTCATCATGTATTCCGATTCATTTGGAACGGCATTTTTGTGCTTTCCTATCCTATTTTGGCGAGTTTTGGGTTAATATTCATTGGGCTTACTTTTTTGTTTTCCAAGTTGTCCCAACTATTGACTCGATTAAAGCCGGAAAGTAAAAGCGGGGTAGTGGTAGAGACAGCGTGGGAGACACTCCCAAATTCCAATGATTTACTGGAGGCTAAAGTGGAAAAACAAATTCTTTTTGGTCCTGTAGGAGTAAGGCTAAGACGGAAGGATGGCGTCCCTACAGTTTTGAGTGAACATGTTTTTGGAAAAAAAGTACGGCTGATTGAGCGGGGTTTTATTTTGGAGAAATGGAATACCTTAGAATCAACGGCTCTTCCTGATTTTGATATTTGCCTCTATGATCCAGAATTGGATAGTATTCGGACCCTAACCCAAATCAGTTGTTTTGACTGGCACCTTGCCGAAGAAAAAGAGAATGAATTGGTATTCAAATGGTTTGATGGGACGCAAGGAGGGGAGCGGGCTGTGCCACTATGAGCCAGGGCATCAAAGATTTTTTGGATGAAAAGGTAGGCTTGTACAATCGGCCAAATTTCATTGAGTTAGATCCTATTTCTATTCCGCATCGCTTCACTAAAAAGCAAGACATTGAAATCGCAGGCTTTTTTGCAGCAATCCTCGCTTGGGGTCAACGGAAAACCATCCTCAATAAATGCAACGAGCTCCTTGGGTGCATGGACAATTCTCCCCATGACTTTATGGTCAACCATACGGATGGGGATTTAAAAGCGGTTCTCGGCTTCAAACACCGAACCTTTAATGACATAGATGCCCTTTACTTCATTCATTTTTTATCTTGGTTTTACAGGCATCAGGATAGTTTGGAAAAGGCCTTTCTTATTGGTCAAACTGGAGCTATCGACAGCATGGAATCCATGTTGATTCAGTTTCAACGACATTTTTTCAGTTTGGAGGATGCTCCTGGACGAACGAAGAAGCATATTTCTTCTCCCGCTACGCGTTCGGCATGCAAGCGAATCAACATGTACCTGCGCTGGATGGTCCGCCAGGATGAGCAGGGTGTGGATTTTGGAATTTGGAAGCAGATTAGCCCAGCCCAACTCATTTGCCCCTGTGACTTGCATGTGGATCGGGTGGGAAGGAAGCTCGGCTTGATTACCCGAAAGCAAACAGACTGGGGTACTGCAGTCGAACTCACCCAAGTGCTTCGATCCTTCGATCCGCTAGATCCGGTGAAGTACGATTTCGCGCTATTTGGACTAGGCGTGGAGGAGAAGTTTTAGGAGGTCATCGATTTCAAGCTTACCTGGTTTTCATAAGTTAAAAAGGAGCCCTAATATTGAAGAAAAAGTTGCCTAGGCCCTGTTTGTTGATGGAATATTCAAATCGGAATACTGCGTCGTAGCCGGTGACAAGGTCGATACCTGCTCCATAGCCAAATAGGTATTGATTGGTCAGCGCAAGGTTTTCTGGTATTCGATTTCGATCCCGTACGGCTCCCTGATCAAAGTTTCCACTCAGGTAAATACCCAAGGGGAGGGTATTGAATTGGTCGTTGTAGATGGCTTTCGAAAGATCAAAACTGGTTTTGATGAGTTGATAGCGAAGGCTATTTTTTTGTACCAGCAGTTGCTGTCCCTCAATGACATTGAGCTCGTAGCCGCGAATAAAATTAGGGTTGTAGCCAATGCCTCGAACGAGGGTGTAAGGCTGGTTGGGACTTGTAAACCATCCTGCACTCAGTCCGGATGCAAAATGAAATCCTTTGCCCAGCGGCACATATTTATTAGCGGTTACATTGATTTCCAATTCGTACAAATTCTTTTTTGAGAAGAGTCCATATTTTGTTGCAGTCAACTGCAGCAATTCCCCTTTGGTAGCATAGGCAATGTTGTCTCTCTTGTCGTGAAGAAAGGAATATTGAAAAAAGGAAAAGGAAAGCCGATTGCCCGGCTGAAGAAAATACTTGGGATTTTGCTCCAGTACTTTTGGGGATATCCAGGTGGTGCTATGGCCTAAGGTCAGCAGGTGAAAATTGTAAAAGGTACGCCGGTACGTATAGCGAAGTGCTGTGCCGAAATTTTTCCGCAATACTTCTTCGAGCGGGGAAGTATAAAATAGTTGACGATTGTTTTTGGAGGCTATTGGAACAGTTTTCTGATCACGGTAGCTGAGCTGAAAAGAAAGTCCATGCCTTTGTTGTCGATCGATGTAAGGTTTGGAATAAATGAACTCAAGACCTTTGGTAAAGCCAAGCTGCCCTGAGAATCGTAATTTTTCATTTCTACCGCCCACATTGGAATGGTTGATTTTTAAGCCATAATTCACCCGTGACCAATCACGCTCCTGGTTGGTCCACCACTCCGCAAAATTTCTGTCGGCTAACTCAAAAATCACGGAAGGAAGAATGTACCATCGCTCCTTGACTGCAATCAATACTTCGACTTCCTGCGGGCCAGTGCGCAGTGGGGTGATCTCCACTTCATTGAATAGACGGAGGTTAAAAATTTTCTGTTGGTCGGCTTTGAGGATACCGAGAAAAGTGTCCCAATCGTAGCTGTAATTGGTCACAAAGTCCAATTCACGCAAAATGATTTCCTTCTCAGTTTTTTCGTTTCCGATGATGTAGATGGAGTTGACCCGAACTTGTAGGGGAGCTTCTGGAGTGGGTAGGCTGTCTTGAGCCTGTAGCGGGGATAATAAAAACTGAAACCCAGCCCAAACAAAGAAAGTGCGCAGGAAAAATAAAAACTGGCTAAAAGAATATTTATACCGGTAAATTTGCTCCAATCGTTGCATGTTTGACCAAAACGGTAAGTACTATGTTCAAGACCTACCTCCGAAAGATAGCCATATTTCCTGTACTGGTCTACCAATATGTGATTTCACCAATTTTCCCAGCAAGCTGCCGATACAGTCCTACCTGCAGTCAGTACATGAAAGAAGCCATCCTCAAGCATGGCGTACTCAAAGGAGGGGTATTGGGACTCAAACGGATTGGTCGATGCCACCCTTGGGGTGCACATGGTCACGACCCAGTGCCTTAGTCGATTTGCGGGTTTCCCTTTTTTAAGGCTCGTATCACTAGGATAATTCCCAAAATAACGAGTGGAATACTCAGGAGTTGCCCCATATTCAACTGCATGGATTGCTCAAAGTCCACCTGAACTTCTTTAAAGAATTCCCAAACAAAGCGTGATCCGAACACTAGAATGCAAAAGAGGCCGAAAAGTAGCCCGTCAGGGAGTTTGGATTTGTACTTCATCCATAGGCTGAGCAGCAGCAGAAAAGTCAAGAAATAACCAGCTGCTTCGAAAATCTGAGTAGGGTATTTTACTCGTCCAAGGGTTTTAACTGTGACAAGGTAGTTGGTGGCTTGCTCTTTTACGTCAATCTGTAGAGGAGTGTTCAGTGGCTCTGCCAAAAACTCTTTGGAAGAATTGAATTGTGTGAGTGCATACTTGATGTCTTGGGAAAGAATGGATGCCAAACTCTCTTTCGTATAACTCCCTTTGGTAATCACTACATCGATATTTACTGGAACGATTCCTATACCCTTTATTTCAGCGTCTCGATCTGTAGGTTTGTAGGCTTCTATGGATTCAATCGGTACTCGGAGCGAACTCAAAAGTTCTTCGGTATCTCGGGCATAGACGATCCCAGTGTCCGAGTTGGTGTCTTTACCTCCAATTTCAGAGTTCATCAAATTACCCATGCGGATCAGTGCACCAGTCATCGCAGTCACGATTAAGATCCGATCTACGACCCAGAGGTAACGCTGCCCCTGATTTCGCTTGGAGTAGATCCAGAGCGCAATTGGGATAGAAATAGCTGCACCATGAGAGGCAAGCCCTCCTTCCCAAATTTTAAGGATATCTATCGGGTTGCCTAGGTATTTTTCAGGCTCATAAAACAGCACATGTCCCAAACGTGCGCCAATAATGGTAGCCAACACCATGTAGATGGTAAGTTGATCCACCAAGGCTGGGTTTTTTCCTTCTTTTTTAAAAAAGTAAACCATGATTTGCTGGGAGATGATAAATCCCAAAGCAAAAAGTAAACTATACCATCTCAAGCGATCAAAGCCCTCAAAAACCGTGGGGCTAGGATCCCAAACAATGAAGCTTAAAAGGAATGAAAGCATGATTAGTTCTGATCTAATTGGTTTAACTCTTCTTCAAATCCTCCAGAGAGGATGGGGAATCGACACCAGGTTTTGGGGTCGACATTGAAATCATCCAAGTGGAATGAGGGGGCTAAGCGCTCCCTTTTCCATTGATTTCGAGACCAAAGTCGGAAGAATTTTTTAATATATTCCTTAAATTCTGCCTCTGTAAACTCATTTTTTTTCCGAAGTGCAACAAATACCTCTAAGGGTGAACGCCGGTCTCGGATTGCTAAGCGTTCGATCTCAACCAACAGGGAGTAGGGCATTAGGTCTTTTTCATCCGTCTGGCTTCGCTCCTGAGGTCGAAGTTCGGCCGTAGGGGTAAGCGCATTCACTTCACGAAGTCCTGGACGGTCTAGGTTTTTCTCTGCCCACTGCAACCAGTGAATCACAAAATCCTTGTCGACTCCTGCAATAGGTGATATACTTCCACTCGTGTCTCCATCCATGGTCGCGTAGCCCACATCTCCCTCACTTCGATTGGAGGTGGATAGGAGCAGGGTGTTTTTTAGGTTTGCCAAGAGCCAAATGATGGGTGAGCGTGTACGTGCTTGGATATTTTGCAAACTGATATCGTCCTGCTCCCAAGTAAGTTTTCTTCCCAGGACGCCTTCGATGGTTTGGGTATAGGATTGGACCTCTTCCTCGATGGACCAACTCACAAACGTGGCTCCTAGGCTTTCAGCCAAGGCTTTGGCAGAATTAAAGGTGGCTTCTGAAGAGTTTTTCGTGCCTTGGTAAGCAGTGGTTAGGAGCTGATTGACCAAGCTTTTTTCGGGGTCATTCGTGCTTGCTGTGAGCGGTAGCCCAAGTTTGGTTATAAATCCATCCACTCCAAGTTCTTGGATGCCTCGACGCACCATTTCAGCGACTAGTACCGCGATGGTCGAAGAGTCTGCCCCTCCGGAAAGTGAGAGGACAAATCCTTTGGCTTTACTTTTCCTAAGGTAATCAAAGAGTGCAAGGCTAGCTGCTTGCACAAATTCCCATTCTTTGGATTGAATGGGGGAGGTATGTTGTGGTTTATTTTCAAGGGTAAAGGCGCATACCTGAACCGATTCAAAAGAGAGTAATTCATTTCTACCGAGTATCGCCCCATCTTTGGCGAGTAAAATCTCCCCATCAAAAATCATTCTTCCCGCCTCATTGCCAAGTAGGTTGACATAAAAATAGTAGCAATTGAACATCGCAGAGCTCTTGGAAACTAATGCTTTCCGCTCCAGTGTCTTGTTCATCGCAAAATGAGATGCGCTTGGATTGAAAATCAAATCCACTTTTCGGTCGCATAGTCGGTATCCAGGCCGAGCATCTCCTCTCCAGGCATCTTCACAAATCTCAAATCCATAGTGAATGCCTTTCAAGTGAAAGGTAAGGTCTCCGAATGGAACTTGTATTCCGTTAATTTCAACCGTAGTTTGTTGCGAGGCAGGCCAGGGGGTAAACCATCGGAACTCATAGTGAACGCCATCGATGGCCATAAATTGCTTGGCTACAATTCCTTTTACGGCACCATTTTCAAGGATAGCCATGGTGTTGTACACCTTATTTTCCAATCGGATGGGTAGGCCAACAGCCAGGGTAATGTCTTTAGAGTAGGGGATTAGCTGCTCGAGTTGTTGTTTGGCTTTATCGGCAAACCAGGAGCTTAGAAAAAGGTCCTCCGCACCATAGGCAGTAAGGGTGAGCTCAGGAAAGCATAGCAGCTCCACTTGCGCAGCACGTGCTTGTTGAATAGCGAGGACAACGCGCTCAAAATTCCCCTTCCAATCAAGGGGAGTTTGATTTAGTGTCGCGCCGGCTATCTTTAGTGCATTCATGCTTTCCTCAGTGAAATTAACGGATCAACGGGCAATCTGAAGTTTTTCACAGGCATTTTTGGAAGCCTCTTGTTCCGCCTTTTTCTTGGTTTCTCCTTTGCCTTGTGCCACTTCTTCTCCCTTGACCACCACAGCCACAACAAACTCCTTGTACCTTTGGTTGCTACTGAAATGGACAACTTGAAATTCAACTTGATTTCCTTCTCGTTGGGACCATTCAATCAGCTTACTTTTATGGTTGGAAACGGTGGTAACCATCCCTTCCAAATCTAGGTGAATTAGGATCCGTTGAAGGATCAATTTTTTAGTAAACGCATACCCTCGATCCATGTAAATGGCACCTAAAAAAGCTTCAAGGATATCCCCATAGAGGGATTTATTTGCTACAAATTGGCGATTATCAACCACCTGTTGCAAGGTTTTTTTTAAGCCAATTTTTATTCCAACCTCGTTCAGGGTTTCTCTATTGACCAGTTTGGATCGAGTCTCTGTAAGGAATCCCTCGTCTCGATAAGGGTATTTTTTAAATAAATGTTCGGCAATTACAGCGCCAAGGATTGCATCACCTAGGAATTCCAGTCGTTCATTTGACTTTCGAAATCCTTTGTCGGTTTCTTCACCTAATCCTGCAGGTGTAAGTGCAAGTCGGTAGAGGGCTAAATTAAAAGGCTTGCTTCCTAGAATCAATTGAATCGAGGTAGCAAGCCGTTTGTCCTTTGTATTAAAAAAGAGGGAGTGGATTCCTAATCGCTGAAAGAGCTTCACGCGGATCAGTTGTATTTCTTGAAAATGACCGAACAGTTGTGCCCGCCAAATCCGAAGGTATTACTAAGCGCGTAGTTAATTTCTCTCTCCTGTGCTTTGTGGAAAGTTAGGTTGATCCTTGGATCGAATGCGTCGTCGTCCGTGAAATGGTTGATCGTAGGAGGAACAAGGCTGTGCTGGATGGCGAGGATGCAAGCAATTGCTTCGATGGCTCCTGCAGCCCCCAAAAGGTGCCCAGTCATAGACTTTGTGCTGCTGATGTTCAACTTGTATGCATGCTCCCCAAATATTTGCTGAATGGCTTTGGTTTCGCTCACATCGCCAAGTGGCGTAGAAGTGCCGTGCACATTGATGTAATCAATTTGTTCTGGCTGAAGACCTGCATCTTCAAGCGCAATTTTCATCACACTGCTCGCACCCAATCCTTCCGGATGAGGAGCAGTGATGTGGTTGGCATCTGCGGTCATGCCGCCACCGACCAACTCGGCATATATTTTTGCTCCTCTGGCTTTGGCATGCTCTAGTTCTTCTAGAATCAAAGCGCCTGCCCCTTCACCCAAGACAAATCCATCACGGTCATTGTCAAAAGGTCTTGAAGCAGTTTGGGGAGAATCATTTCGTTGGGAAAGGGCTTTCATGGCATTGAATCCACCGATACCTGATTCGGTAACGGCAGCCTCGGATCCACCACTGATAAATACATCTGCTTTGCCCAATCGGATGTAGTTAAACGCATCGATTAAAGCATTCGTAGCAGAAGCGCATGCAGAAACAGTGACAAAGTTAGGGCCTCTAAATCCATATTTTATAGAGATAAAACCCGCGGCAATGTCGGCAATCATTTTAGGAATAAAGAAAGGATTGAATCGAGGAGTGCCATCACCTTGATTAAAGGCGGTCACTTCATCTTGGAAGGTTTTGATTCCTCCGATGCCAGAGCCCCAAATCACACCCGCACGAGCAAGGTCAAGGGTTTCAAGGTTAAGTCCTGAATCACTCATGGCTTCCTCAGCCGCTACCATTGCATATTGGGTGAAGGGATCCATTTTGCGTGCTTCTTTGCGCTCGATAAATTGCTCGATATCAAAGTTTTTTATTTCGCAGGCAAACTGGGTTTTAAAAAGCGAGGCATCAAAATGAGTAATGGGCGCGGCGCCACTCACACCAGAAGCTAATCCTTTCCAGAACTCGTCTTTGGTATTACCGATCGGTGTGAGTGCACCTATGCCCGTTACTACAACTCTTTTTAAATTCATGGAAATGAATTTGAGGGTTTCTTATTTTACGTTAGCCTCAAGGTACGCTACTGCAGCACCTACGGTACCGATTTGTTCTGCTTGGTCGTCTGGGATAGAAATGTTGAATTCTTTTTCGAATTCCATGATTAATTCTACGGTATCCAAAGAATCAGCGCCAAGATCGTTGGTGAAGCTTGCTTCCATAGTTACTTCAGATTCTTCTACGCCAAGTTTGTCAACAATGATGGCCTTTACTTTTTGTGCAATTTCAGACATTTTGTGATCAGTTTAGTTAATAACTCTCCGCAAAGAAATATATTTAATGCCTAATTGACAAAGAATTTAGGGAAGTAAATTTTGCATCTTGCGAATATGGCCTTTGCTTCGTTTTAATTTCTATTTTTGTCTTTTCCACTGATCTTCCCAAATGAAGAAGGCTAAGCTCCAAATTGAACCTGCTTTTGATTTTGAATTGCTTGGAATCGTGTCTCCAATACGAGAATATCGAATGGCTTGGTTAGTTAATCAGGAATTGGACCTCAATTTGGTAAAAGCGGATGACTTGGAATTGGAGTTTCTAAATGCTGAGAAGTTAGAAATCGCTCAATATTTTCTTTCTTTACCCCATGGATTTATTCAACTTTTGAAAAATAAAGCGATTAATTCCACGAAGCAAGCCGCATATTTGATACCGGAGCTAAAAAATTTAGATTATTTCCTTTTGGTTCAAGATGAAACAGAAGAGATGGATTTGATTAATTTTGTTAAAAAGCTCTCGCAAAACCCATTGGTTCAAAGTATTGTACGCATTGATATTTCCAAGCTAAAATCAAAAGAAAACCTATTAACTTATTAACACCCTATGTCCAATTTACCTTTTAAAAAGACAAAAATATTAGCCACAATTGGCCCTGCTTCGAATTCATATGAAATGATTAAAAGTCTGGCTTTTGCCGGGGCGAATGTTTTTCGTCTTAATTTTTCACATGGTTCCCACGAGGTACATCAGGAAGTACTTGAGACTATCCGAAAAGTAAATCAAGAGTTGAATTGCCATTTAGGCATTCTTCAAGATCTTCAAGGTCCAAAAATCCGAGTGGGTGAAGTTGAAAATAACGGAGTTGAAATAAATCCAGGTGATAAAATCACCATTACTTCTGATCCAGTGATCGGTACGGCGTCGTTGGTCAGTACGGTCTACAAGAACCTTCCTCAGGATGTTCAAGAAGGGGAGCATATTTTGATTGACGATGGAAATCTGGAATTGGTGGTCAATAGTACCAATGGAAAAGATGTGAATTGCACGGTCATCCATGGCGGTATTTTGAAATCTAGAAAGGGAATTAACCTGCCAAACACGAAAGTTTCTGCCCCTTCTCTGACCGAAAAAGACCTAGAAGATTTAGAGTTTGGATTGGCAAATGATGTGGATTGGATTGCCTTATCTTTTGTGCGTTCCGCCGAGGATATCACAGATTTGCGTGAGCGAATTAAAAAAGCTGGAAAGGATTGTAAAATTGTCGCCAAGATTGAAAAGCCGGAAGCGCTCGAAAATATTGACGCCATCATTGAAGCTACCGATGCAATCATGGTTGCCCGCGGAGATCTAGGAGTAGAAGTTCCCATGGAAATTGTGCCTCTTTGGCAAAAGAAGATGGTGGAAAAATGCAAGCTGGCCTGCAAACCAGTAATCATTGCTACGCAGATGATGGAGAGTATGATTCAGAATCCACGGCCTACCCGTGCGGAAACCAACGATGTGGCCAACGCGGTATTGGATGGGGCGGATGCTGTGATGCTTTCAGCAGAAACTGCCTCTGGAAAGTATCCAATTAATGCAGTGAAGGCAATGACCAGTATCATTACCTATTTGGAAGAAAATGCGGAGGTGTACCACAACCTTTACAAAATACCTGAAGAGGATGCTACCTTTTTGAGCAATAACCTGATTCTGATGGCAGCTAGACTTTCTAGAAATGTCAAAGCTAAGGCCATCGTAGGCCTTACTTCTTCGGGATTTACTGGATTTCGATTGGCTTCTCACCGCCCTCATTCCAACATCTTT
>Ga0079301_1000567_pt1 | contig 17865 bp, 17 predicted proteins | sample Wag4_2014_7_11_3_FD_74797 | JGI IMG/M metagenome (GOLD analysis project Ga0079301, IMG submission 74797) | Fresh water mixed with fracking chemicals microbial communities from Ohio, USA - Utica-2 Time Series FC 2014_7_11 | ecosystem: Engineered > Industrial production > Chemical products > Input... | reverse complement strand
GTTGGGCAACTCTTTGATAATCCACGGTAGTGATTTTTCCAAAGAGTTCAGCGTCTTTCAGTACTTCTCCTTCTGAAAGAGTTGCAGCATCGCAATAGGCAACAACGCTTGATGCAGCAATGGCAGCAACTGCGTGAGCTGCAATGTGGGGATATTCCTGAGTTACTTCCGCGCTCAGAACCCTTTGCGAGATAACTCCACTTTGATCGCGTTCCATAAGTTCTGCACAACGCAGACATGGCGTCTTTCCGGGAATTACTATCTGGCCAATTTTTGCGCGACCGCCTTCAGGGTGCGGAATATGTATAAATGTTTGACCGTAACTCATCCATAAAGCCAACTTCTCAGGATCGATATCTCCGCAGATGATTACAAGATCAGGAGTTGATGCTTCATCCACGTAATTGGCGCTCTTATCAAGTGGAAAGAGCGAGTAATCGCGCCTTATATCTTCGCGATTTTTGATAAATGAAAAGCCGTATTGAGACGAAGTAATTCCATCGACAGCGATATCGAGATCACCTATCTGTGAATTGCGACCACGAGCGCCAGGAGCAAAGCGGCTCTGCGTAAATCCACTGGCAAGTAGAAGTGAGTAGAGAAGAGTGGCAACGCGATTGTTGCCCGATATCTCAATGAGGAAATTTTGACGCGCACTCAGTAGCCCAACCCCACCATCAGTGACATCCGTTCTCCATGTTGTCTGCTCGAGTTCAGGAGCGATTCGATTCTGAAGTTGGATGTATGCCCCGTCACGTTGTGGCTTACTATTTTTTGACGCTCGACCATCAATCTTTGAGATAAATCGGTCGCTAATGGTGATAGATCCCTGCGTCATATCAAGCAGCGATTGGCACGCGAGCTCGGTCATCAGGTTATGGATCGCAATAGATGAGACGCCACTGATGCGAGGAATATCGTCTTCGCTTACGCCTTGAGCAAGGTGCTCAGCGATGATTTTCTGCTCAGTTGTGTAGATGCGAATTGCTCGCGCTGAGGTTCCTAAGAAAAATTCTCCAGGGGTTGTGGTTTCAAAGAGTGATGTGCCGCGCTTGAGTGTTCTCATAGCCGCGAATTCTGGGGCGGTGCGCGTGCGCTGCTGCGAGCGCCTTTATTTTCTGTGGAAAAAGAAATAACCCCCGCCCATAAGGGCGAGGGTTATAACTACGTATAGTGACGTAAAACTTATTCTGGCTTCTTGCCGAGAATGCGATTTACCTTGGTGCCACACACTGGGCAGATGCCCTGTGCCATGCGACGACCAGAGTCTGAGATCTTTACAGTACCCTCGAAATCACGCTTCTCTTTGCACTTAACGCAGTAAGCGTCACCCTTGTATGTCTCTACCTCTGTCATTTTTGCCTCCGTTCGACCCATGTGCTTGGCGCTCATGTGTACTGGCTGAAACAATACCCCCGCTCACGCTCAAAAGTCGGTTTCTACGCGTAAATTGTGCGTAGAGATTCGGAGGCGATTCGGGCGGCGTTTGGGCTAGATCTTCTCAAGTTCAACGGGGGCCAAGAGGGCGCGTTCTGCCGCCTCATACCCATCGAGATAGGCGCTGGCTAGCTCAGAATCCTCGAACCTAGCCAGAACCTCGGTGAATTCGGCGCCATGGTCGAAGTACTGGAGGTGGATTGCCTCATGGAAGAGGACGTAATCAAGGGCGTAGGCGGGGGCGAGCTTAAGGCGGTCTGAGATGCGGATAGTGCGGTCGACGCTCGTACATGAGCCCCAGCGCTCGCGCATCGCCCGCCACGTGACTGAAATAGGGCGTTCGGTGATTTCAGGGGCCAATTCAGTAAGCAGCTGGTCGATTCTGGCGATGAGATCAGCTTCTCCGGGGGTCTTGGACTCCTCTTGGCTGCGAATCTTTGCGATCATCTCGGGGACGATAGCTCGCTCATCGGCTTTGCTCAGGCGGGCTGGAATTGAGATGACGATGCGCCCGCCTTGGCGATAGGCCGAGATGCTCTTTTTGCGACGAGTGGAACGAATAACAAGGATTTCACCCTCATCGACTCCAGGGAGAGTGACTTCTTCAAACTCTCCCGCAAAGTCTCCAGTAGTCATTGAGGAAATGTATTAGATGCAATAAATATTGGAGGAGAAATCAAAGTTTTTGACAGAAAAAAAATTCTGTGTCTTCGCCATTTTCATTTGATTCTGCCCACCATTCGTCGTACTTTTCGCATACGAAGTCCTCGGATAACCGTTTGATATCAGCAAGGGGAAGGCTGATATCAAAATGTGCGCCCGGGGACTTCGCTTTTCTTTTGCCTCAGGTTTTTGCGATTAGAGCAGGCCGCTGAGGTCATCAGGAACCTGCGTCGACGTTAAGAACTTCTCAGGTTCAAGCAACTCTTCCGCACTTGGCAAAATTCCACTCCAGATTTGATCGCGCGCAGCAATATCTTTCGATTCACGCACCTTCTGCCAGAAAGCGCTCGCTTCTCGTGCAAGTTTTGGAGTTACTTCAAGTCCCAAAAGTGTTTTGAAGAGTTGTTGTGATGGCGCATTGGTTGCGCGTTGACGTCGATACATCTCGCGAAGTTGAGTAAGTGCTGGAAGTCGATCACCTGCAGCCAAAGCTGTTACTTCATCTGCCCAACCATCAACAAGAGCAAGTGCTGTTTCTAGCTTTGATAGCGCTGCGCGTTGCGCCGGTGTCTCCTCCGGAGTAAAGATTCCATTATTGAGTGCAATAGTGAATGAGTTTTCACCGGATTCAGGGTTGAGCTGTGAAGGATCAAAGTTTTGCATCGCATCTTCTGCCTGGCGTTGAATAGCTTCCATATCAATATGAATTCCGCGACCATAATCAACTATTGCGCTGCGGATATAAGCAACAATCCAAGGATTATGTTCAAAGAGGCGGGCAATCGCTGCTTCGCGCAGGGCATGGAATAAGTAAACCTCTGTCTTTGGAATCTCGAGATCAGCGCTCCACTTCTCAATATTTTCAGGGATAAGAAGCGGGCGAGCGGGATCAAGAAGTGGCAGACCAACATCATGTGCACCTGTTGCAGTGGCAGAGATGCTGCCAATGGCTTGGCCTAGCTGTGTTGCAATGAGCGAACCAATGAAGGTGCGCAGAAGCCCTGCAATAGTGCCCATCGGTCCTGCCATGGCCTCGCCATTTTCAGGATCGTGCGCCTGTTGCGCCATCGCTTCATCGAGCAGAGTTGAAATCGCGGCGGTGAGACCAGTTGCAAGCGGCTCCATAGTTGCCTGCCAACCTTTGAGGGTCTCATCAACCCAATCAAGTCGGCTGACAGAGCGGTGAGATGTGTTGCCAGTTGTTGCTGGAAAGACTGTTGCTTCATTGAGCCAGAGGTCGGCAATTTCAAAAGCGTTATCGACAACAGTGACATCTTTAGTTCCGATGGGTTGTGAACCTTGTGCCTGCACAAACTTCTTTGCAGTATCGCGAACAACAGTGGGAGGCAGAGCTTCTTGACCACCTTGAGTAAAAGCTGCCAATGGATTTACAAAACCGGCTGGATTAATTCCTAGCTGTTCAAATTGTTTCTGAATCTGCTCTTGCATCTGACGCATCATCGCGTTTAAGTCTTCTGGCTTACCATTTTCTTCATCGCCATCATCAGGCGTGAATCCAAAAGGTGTCATCAAGATCTCCTTTAAGCGCGAAGGCCCTAGTGGCCAGATTGATTCTATCGAGAGCAAGTATCGACAGTCTTATCTAAGGTATGTAACAAGTGGAGTGGGCACTTTCTTCCCGAAAGCACTAGGCTTTTTACATGTCCCCGATTAACGCAGCTGCCGGAACCAGTGCATTTGCCGCCCTTATCTGGTGGGTTGTACCTGCAGCAGGCCTCTTTGGTGCAATCGGTTATGTCATCTGGGTATCTAAATTTAAATCGAAGTTCGAATCCGAGACCTCCCGCTCTGTTGGGCAGTTCCAGAGATTCCAAGAGTCTTTCCGTGAACAACCAATCCAGGAAGAAATTCCTCCCACCACATCTTCACTTCCTGAAGATCAGATTCGTTAACCCATTCGGCAGGTGGCTCGTTCAGTGCGCTTCTCTCATACGCCTCGCCTCATCAAAGTTTTCTTAATAGCCCTTTTCTTACTTCCTCTTGTACTCCCAGTTAATTTTGCAGTTATTCAACCGGGTGAAGGAACGCCTCTATTTCCTAAGGTGCTTACTGTCGACAAGAAAGTTGCCACAACATATAAACCAGATGGCCAGATTTATCTTCTCTCTATCTGGGTATCAAACCCCGATGCGAAAATTCTTGGAGCAGAAGTACTCACCTGTTGGGCCCGCGCCGATTGCGTCGTCTTTCCTCGCTCTGTTATTTACAAGCGCAACACAACATCAAAGGCTGAAGAGAAGAAGGCAAAGATTGAGATGGAAGATTCTCAAAGTGATGCACTCCTTGCTACCAAGGCGCTTCTCAAGAAAGAGTTTCCGGGCGTTGATACTTCCAAGCTCACAGACCGTGCGATAAAAGTTTCACTCCCAAATGTGGGTGGCCCAAGTGGAGGACTTATTTTCTCCTTGGCTTTGATCGAGATACTGACACCTGAAGATATTTTGCAAGGACGAAAAGTTGCCGGTTCCGGCACCATTTCACCCAGTGGGAAGGTCGGTGCCATCGGGGGAATTTCGGAGAAAATTATCGCCGCCAAAAAGGCAGGAGCGAGCATTCTCTTTGCTGCTCGCGATAATTGCGATGAAATCCCAGGTGATGTCAGCGGTATCGCTGTAGTGGCCGTATCCAGCCTCGAAGAAGCTATCTCTTTCCTCCGAGAGCCCTCTCACTCCAGTTTTCGGGGTCTGAGTGGTTGCACTAACCTAGGAGCATGAATAGAAATCGCAGCCCATTTGTTATAACTGCAGCAATCCTCGTTGCCTTAGGTGCACTTGTTACCTACTTCAGCGGTTATTACGTCGACTGGCTCTGGTTCCAATCTGTTGATTTCACAGATGTATGGACAACAGTTCTCGCAACAAAGATCCAACTCTTCCTCATCGTAGGAATCGTTACTTCTCTCATCATCTCTCTCAATATTTATATCGCTTATAAGCGTCGCCCTCTCTATGTTCCAGTCAGCATCGAAGTCAGTGGGCTCGAAAGATTGCGTGCGCAGATCGAGCCAATCCGTACATGGGTATTCGTTGGCGTTGTTGCAGCCCTAACCTACTTTGCTGGCTCATCTGGAATGGTCTTCTGGCGCGAATGGTTGCTCTTTAAGAATGCAACTGATTTCGGCGTGACTGATCCACAATTTGGATTAGATATCTCATTCTTCGCATTCCGACTTCCGATGTGGCAGGCAATCATCGGTTGGGCAATCTCAACCCTCGTCCTTGCAGCACTCGCATCAGCTTTCATCCACTACATGTACGGTGGAATCCGCACCAATGTGCAGAGTGAACGCACAACTGTCGCAGCTCGCGTTCAGATTTCAATCCTTCTCGGACTCATCGTTCTTCTTAAGGCTGTTGCTTACTGGTTCGACCGTTACGCACTGGCCCTCAAAGAGAGCAAGTTGATTACAGGTCCCACCTATACCGATGTCAACGCAGTGCTTCCTGCAAAGGCAATACTTTCGGCAATCGCAGTTATCTGTGCAATCCTCTTCTTTGCAAATATTGTGCGTCGTTCTTGGTTGCTTCCTGCGGCAGGAACAGCGCTTCTCGTAGTCTCATCCGTTCTAATCGCTGGAATTTACCCAGCAGCTATCCAGCAGTTCCAGGTAAAGCCTTCTGAATCTTCAAAGGAAGCGCCTTATATTCAGCGCAATATTGATGCCACCCGAGCTGCCTATGACCTCAACCAGGTCGAGATTCAGGATTACAACGCAACGCTTTCAACGAGTGCAGGACAGCTTGCAAAGGATGCAGCAACTATTGCAAATATCCGGTTGATGGATCCAAACGTTCTTTCAGCAACTTTCCGACAGCTTCAGCAGATCAAGCCTTATTACACATTCCCAGAATCACTCGACGTTGACCGTTACACAGTTAACGGAGTCTCTCGTGATGCTGTCGTGGCTGTTCGTGAATTGAATATCGATGGAAACCCAAGCCGTAACTGGATCAACGACCACCTCGTTTACACACACGGTTTCGGTTTCGTTGCTGCATATGGAAACACCGTCGATGCTGATGGAAAGCCAAACTTTATTGTGGGAGATCTCCCACCAACTAAGGGCCTTGGTGGATTCGAACCACGCATCTACTTCGGTGAAAACGTTCCGGATTACTCCATCATTGGTGGAAAGAAGACAAACTCACCTGTTGAATTTGACTATCCAGATGATGCATCTGCAAATGGTCAGAAGAACTACACCTACACAGGCAACGGAGGAGTCCCTGTCGGAAGCCTTCTAAATAAGTTGATCTTTGCTGTGAAGTACGGAGAGCAGCGCATTCTTCTCTCAAATCTCATCAATGCAGATTCAAAGATTCTCTTCAACCGTTCACCACGTGAGCGCGTTGCCAAGGTTGCTCCATGGCTTACTCTTGATGGAGATCCATATCCTGCAGTTGTCGATGGCAAGATCACATGGATTATTGATGGATACACAACAAGTGCTGGCTATCCATATTCACAGTCAACTTCTCTTGCGACAGCTACAAACGATGCGTTGACTTCAAATTCAGCATCAATTACTGCACAAGCCAATCGAACTGTTAATTACATTCGTAACTCTGTGAAGGCAACAGTTGATGCATATGACGGAACAGTGACCTTGTATCAGTGGGATACCCAGGACCCTGTACTTAAGACTTGGATGAAGGCTTTCCCTAACTCTGTGAAGCCAAAGTCAACTATCTCTAAGGGTCTGCTCGAGCACATCCGCTTTCCAGAAGATATGTTCCGAGTTCAGCGCGATATCTTGAGCTCGTATCACGTGAAGAGCGCAGCAGCGTTCTACGGCGGACAAGATTTCTGGCGCGTACCTCGCGATCCATCAACATTCGGAGCTAACGCTGGTGCGCAACCTCCTTATTACATGACAGTGCAGATGCCAGGTTCAGCAAAACCTGCCTTCTCATTGACAACACCATTTGTACCTCGCGGTGGACGTGAAAACCTTTCTGCATTTGCTGCAGTGAACTCCAATGCAGGTCCTGACTACGGCAAGATCACTGTGCTTCAACTTCCACGAAGCACCAACATTGCTGGTCCTTCACAGGTTGCATCTAACTTTGAAGCTAAGCCAGAAGTTGCAAACGCGCTCTCACTTCTGCGCCAAGGTGGTTCAGATGTTGTGCTCGGTAACTTGCTCACACTTCCAGTAGGAAATGGTCTGCTCTATGTGCAGCCGGTCTACGTGCGTGCAACAGGTAACTCATCTGCATATCCATTGCTGCAGAAAGTACTTGTCTCATTCGGAGATGTAATCGGTTTCGATAGTTCACTTAAGGGTGCACTTGATCAAGTATTTGGTGGAAACTCTGGAACCAATGCATCTGCTTCATCACCAACTACGTCAAATAGTTCGGCAGATCTTGCGAGTGCACTACAAAGTGCAAAGCAAGCAATTGCTGATGGACAGACAGCTCTTGCTAAGGGAGATTTCGCGGCATACGGTCGAGCACAAGACCGTTTGAAGGCAGCTATCGCTGCTGCGATTTCTGCACAATCACGCAAGTAATCTCTACTCGAACGCTACGTATGCGATTTGGTGGAAGTACCCACCTCGTCGTAGACTGACACTTCCGACGCGGGGTGGAGCAGCTCGGTAGCTCGCTGGGCTCATAACCCAGAGGTCGTAGGTTCAAATCCTGCCCCCGCTACCAATGTATAAAAAGTAAAAAAAGGCGCTGATATCAGCGCCTTTTTTGCTCTCTGCCTACTTAAATCCTTATTTAATCCCTATCTAATCCTTAGTGAATTGGTCACCACAAAGAGGCTACTCAAAGCCATCGCAGCAGCGGCGTAAATCGGAGTCATCAAGCCAATCGCTGCAATCGGGATTCCAATAGCGTTATAGGCAAAAGCCCATCCGAGATTTGCCTTGATAGTGCGCAGTGTTCTCTTGGAGAGCGCGAGAGAATCGATAACGCTCATCAACTCTGGGCGCATGATGGTGATATCAGCTGTTGCAATCGCTGTATCCGTTCCAGTTCCCATCGCGATACTCAGATCTGCTTGGGCGAGTGCTGCAGCATCATTAATGCCATCGCCGACCATTAAGACGCGCTTTCCTGCAGATTGCAGACCAGTAATCTTCGCCAATTTATCTTCTGGGCTTGCAGAGGCCACGATGTGGTCAGCAGGTATTCCAACGGTCGATCCAACCTTTGCCGCCGCATCTTCGTTATCACCAGTGAGAAGCCAGATATCAATCCCACGGACGCGCAGTTCTGAAATCGTTTCAGCAGCATCTGCCTTAATGACATCACCTGCCGCAAAGACGGCAATCGCAACACCATCCCAAGCAAGGACAGAGACTGCATATGAATGTGTATGTGCATCAGAAATCGCCTGAAGAATTTCGCTATCGAATGGAACAGAGCTATGTGCCACAGAATCAGGGGAGCCAATGATGACGACAGGAGCCTTATCTCCAATGCGGACACGACCTGCTACACCTACACCCGCAGTTTGCGTAAATTCAGTAACTGGGAGCTGCTGTGCACCGCGCGAGATGCAATATTTGGCAATCGCTTGCGAGACTGGATGGTTGCTCTGGCTTTCAAGAGCAAGCGCTGAGGAGAGAATGTTTTTCTCTGTAAGAATTGAGTTAAAAGAAGCGCCCAGTACCTTCTGTGCAGATGTTGGAATAACAGCAATCTGAACCTTCATCGCGCCATCTGTCAGGGTTCCAGTCTTATCTAGCACGACGGCATCGATTGATTTCGATGCTTCGAGCACGCGCGGATGGCGAATGACAATGCCGCGTAGCGCACCACGTCCGGATGCGACAAGAAGTGCAACAGGAGTAGCTAGACCAAGAGCGCAAGGACAAGCGATAACAAGGACCGTAATTGCAGTTGAGATGGAGAACGTCAACGTCTCATCGCCTAAGTAATACCACCCTGCAAAAGTTCCAATCGCAAGCAGAGTAACTACAGGAACAAAGATGGATGCAATCTTGTCCGCCAGAGCCTGAATCGGTGCTTTGGCACCTTGCGCAGTAACCACCATGGCAGTGATGCGCGCCAATTCAGTATCGCTTCCAATGCGAGTTGCCCGCACGATAAGGCGACCATTGTTATTGAGAGCAGATCCAATGACGGTCATTCCTGGAGATATCTCGACGGGCTTTGATTCTCCGGTGATAAGTGAATTATCAACGCTGCTCTGACCTGAAATCACAACGCCATCAGTTGCAATGCGAGAGCCTGGCTTAACTACAAACTCATCACCAATAACTAGGTGCGAAATTGGAATAAGCACTTCAGTGCCGTTGCGAAGAACTGCGACCTCTTTCTCGCCCAGAGCGAGGAGAGTGGACAGCGCGGTTCCTGCACTTCTCTTTGCCCGCGATTCAAGGTATCGACCAAGAATCACAAAGAGAAGAACTCCGGCCGCAACTTCTGTGTAGACATCACCTTGATTGGTATAGGTGGAGTAAATCGACCAGGAATATGCGCTCAGTGCACCGAGTGAAACCAAGGTATCCATTGTTGGATGGAAGAAATTTCTTATCGCTGCGCGGTGAATAGGAAAGGCGACGATGAATATAAGGGGAGCGGTGATTGCAAGAACCAGCCATGATGCAAAGAGGTGATCGGCATGTGGTGGAAGTGGAATTGAGTAATCGTTGAAGAGGGATATCAACGCGTCATTGATTGGCTGATGCCAGCTCATCATCATAGAAATAGCAATCGAAGGAAGTGCGAAGAAGATAGCAAAGAGAAGTGCGCGTGCAGCACCTTTACGGTGTAGCGCAGGATCTGCACTATTTTTCAATAGTGTTGCGCTATAGCCCGCTGACTTAATCTTTTTGATAATTACTTCAGTTGAAATATCTGCAGGTGCCAGTACGTGCACTGTCTCTGATGCAAAATTCACTGAGGCAGCCACACCATCTATCTCGTGAAGCGCTCTTTCAATGCTGTTGACGCAAGAAGAACATGTCATTCCCGAGATAGTGAATGTCTGGGCCAGTAGAGGTGCGCTCATATTCACTCTATCTCGCTACCTTGAGAGCACTCACTACGTATTCGTGGAGCGCTGCATTCGTTGAGAGACCATTTCCACCAAGAGAGCCATTGACTCCATCCAGGTTGGTGAAGCGCCCACCTGCTTCTCGCACAATAATGTCGAGAGCGGCCATATCCCAGAGTGCAAGTGATGGTTCGGCAGCAACTTCGACGGCGCCTTCTGCAACCAACATATGTGACCAGAAGTCTCCATGCGCGCGTGTGCGCCAGGCGCTCTTCATCAAATTATTAAATGGTTCAAGGCGATCGCCCCAGCCAATGAAGTCAGAGTGAGAGATTGATGCATCTTCAATCGATGAAACTGCTGAGACGCTAATCTTCTTAGGAACTTCTTTATTGACAATCACAAATGCTCCGCCACCTTCGAAGGCATACCAGCGACGGAAGAGTGCAGGAGCGCTCACAACACCAACAACAACTTTCTCGACGCCGTCAGCATCTCTCTCCATTAAACCAATCAGTGTTGCCCATGTTGGAACACCGCGCAAGAAATTCTTGGTGCCATCAATTGGATCGATGACCCAGTAACGGTTCTTCTCTGTTCCTTGTGTACCGAATTCTTCACCAACGATTCCATCATCAGGGCGATGTGCGTGAAGTAGCGCACGGATCGCATCCTCTGCAGATTTATCTGCATCTGTAACAGGTGTGTTATCTGGCTTGGTTGTGACGGTGAGATCGAGGGCTTGATAACGCGAGAGAGTTATTGCATCTGCCGCATCAGCTAAACGGTGGGCGAGTGCGAGGTCTTCTCCACGTCGCGTGCTCATAGTGCGAGTCTAACGCTCCCGAGCAATTACTCGTCGGTGAGAGGCTTCACTTCTAAGAGAGAGCGCAAACTGGTGACTCTAATCAGGCGTTCATCGTGGAGGGAAGCATCTGAGTCAATCCACGGATTGAGAGCACAGGATGCTTCGTGATGAGAACAGTTCGGCATACATGTTTGAGTAACTTGATAGATATCGGGAAATGATTCGATGATGCGCTCTTTATTGAGGTGAGCAAGGCCAAATGCGCGGATTCCAGGGGTATCAATAATCCAGCCGCCATTGACTAGCGGCAGAGCAATCGCACTCGATGAAGTGTGGCGTCCGCGCCCGGTTACATCGTTTACATCACCAGTCATGCGATCTGCTTCAGGAACGAGATCATTGATGAGAGTTGATTTACCGACGCCTGAGTGGCCAACGAGAACAGAGATTTTGTCATCGAGGATCCCGAGGATTCCGTCCACATCTTTTGCTCGGTCTTCACTCTTTGAAGAAGTTGTAATGATGTCCACGCCGAGCGCTGCATACTCTTTGATGAAATCTGGCACGGGGGAGACATCAACCTTTGTCACCACGATGATGGGTTTAATTGATTCGTGAAATGCACTTACGAGGAAGCGATCAATCAGACCACGACGTGGTTCAGGATTTGCAGACGCTACGACAATAAGCAGCTGATCAATATTTGCAACGATGGTTCGCTCAACTCGGGCTGCATCATCGACTGTGCGGCTCAATGAGTTGGTTCGTTCGTTTACGGTGACGATGCGGGCAAGTGTGCCTTCAGTACCTGAGACATCGCCAACGATTTCAACGAGATCTCCGACTACAACTGATTTGGGTCCGAGTTCGCGCGCCTTCATGGCAGTGATAACAACGCCATCATCGGTAACGCAGGTAGTGCGCCCGCGATCTACCGTTGTGACAAATGCTGTGATGGAGTCAGAGTGAGAAGGTCGATCTTTGGTACGTCTACGCGTTGTGCGAGATGGTCGGATACGTGCATCCGATTCGTCGTATTCGCGTGGACTCATAGAACCAAACTATTCCAGAGCCCTGGGAAATCAGTCAGGGTCTTACGTGTTGTAGCAACATTTTCAACTAAAACTTCTGGCACAACTAATCCGATGACTGCTCCTGCTGTTGCAAGGCGATGATCTTCATACGTATGGAAAGTTCCGCTATGCAACGGAGCAGGTGTGATGTGAAGAGCTGTCTCTTCTTCCACCACGTTGCCGCCAAGTGAGTTAATTTCGCGGGTTAGAGCAGCTAGACGATCTGTTTCGTGAAGACGCAGATGGCCAATGCCACGAAGGTGCGATGGTGAATCGGCAAGTGCTGCCAGCGCTGCAATTGAAGGAGTGAGTTCGCCGACATCATGGAGATCGATATCGATTCCATGAATTGCGTCTCCTCCGGTAAGAGTCAATCCACCTTGAGTAAATTCAACGTGAGCACCCATCTGAGTGAAGATTTCACGGAGCTGATCACCTGGCTGAGTTGTGTTCTTTGGCCAATCAGCGATGGTGATACTTCCACCGCAGACCATGGCAATAGATAAGAATGGCGAGGCGTTTGAAAGATCGGGTTCAATCACGAGATCTTGTCCGCGAAGCTTGCCTGGCTCAACTCTCCAACTTTCAGCGCCCTTATCGACATGGACAGTTGCACCGAAATCTCGGAGCATTTGCACTGTCATATCGATATGCGGCATTGATGGAAGTGATCCACCGCGATGTTGCGCTGTAATTCCGTTGGTCATACTTGGTGCAACGAGTAACAGGGCAGATAAGAATTGGCTTGATGCGCTTGCATCAATAGTTAGCTCGCCACCAGGAATAGATCCTTTGGCTTTAATAACCATCGGCAATGAGTAGCGACCCTCATGTTCAATTTCAATGCCAAGTTCTTCAAGTGCCTTGATGACAGGACCTAATGGTCGTTCATACGAACGCGGATCACCGTCGAATGAGACATCACCTTGCGCTAATGCGGCAAGTGGTGGAAGAAAGCGCATGACAGTTCCAGCATTTCCAACATCAACTTTTGCAGGGCCACGAAGCGATGCCGGAGTTACAGTCCAAGCATCGTCATTGCCGGTAATTGCAACGCCCATAGCTTGAAGGCCAGCGGACATTAATTCAGAATCACGCGAAATAAGTGGGCGGCGGAGCGTTGATGGCGAATCTGCTTGAGCTGCAAGGATTAGAGCGCGGTTTGTTACCGACTTTGAACCAGGGATAGTGACGGTCGAGGAAACTGGCTTACGTCCGCGAAAGGGCGCGGGCCAGAGTTCGTGAGCTGTCATACGTTAAGTCTAACGGCTCGAGCAGCGCCTAAGATTCGTAATATGTGCGGTAGATATGCCCAGACTCTTGGCGCTGAAGAGATAGTAGAGCGTTTCGAATTAGCGGGATCGACTCTTGATCAATCGTTGCCGCTCAATTGGAACATCGCACCCACCAACGATATTTACATCATCCGGAATGAATCTGACTCTCGCATTCTCGATTCTGCATCGTGGGGGATTATTGCGCCATGGCAGAAGTCATTTGCCGATGCGCGTGCATCGCAATCGCATGCAATTAATGCGCGCAGTGAATCAATTCACGAGAAGCCAACCTTTCGCCATGCATTTAGAACTTCACGATGTTTGATTCCGGCTACCGGTTATTACGAATGGGCGACTTCACTTGGCAAGTACGCACCGAAGCAACCGTTCTATATCTCGAGAGAAGATGGTGAGCAGCTTTCTATCGCTGGAATTTGGAGTTCATGGCAGAGCGAGAAGGGACAGGTGATTCAGAGCGCTGCAATCATTACTCGCGAAGCAGTAGGCGAACTTGCAACAATTCACAGTCGCATGCCGGTCTTTATGCCGATAGAACGGTGGAACGATTGGCTCGACCCACAATCGCGCGACATCAACCGCCTCATAAATATGATGAATATTCCAGAACCAGATGCAGGCCTGCAAGCTCAACCCGTTGCTTCGAGAGTGAACGCAGTAGCTAACAACGGCCCCGAACTAATTATTCCCATTGAGCTCGGAGCGCCAGAGACCCTCTTTTGATATAGCCTAGGCGTAATGACATCGAAAGATTTGGTACTAGAAAGCGCTGCCGATCGCACCATTCGGTTCGAGCGCGATGCTCTGGTGTTCACAAATCAGTTATATGCAGCAGCACTTCGCTATACAAAGAACCCTGAAGATGCGCGCGATCTCGTTCAAGATACTTACTTAAAGGCCTTTGCCTCCTTCCATCAATTTGAAGAAGGCACCAACTTACGTGCTTGGCTCTACCGAGTACTTACAACAACATTTATCAATACTTACCGCAAAGGTCAGCGCCAACCGCAGATTGCCAATAATGAACTCGAGGATTGGCAAGTAGCGGAAGCGCAATCACATACAAGTGATCTTGGAAAGTCTGCAGAGCAAGAAGCTCTCGAGAACCTTCCTGACAGCGATATCAAGCGCGCACTGCACGAGATTCCTGAAGAGTTCCGCATTGTTGTCTATCTTGCTGATGTCGAGGGCTTCTCTTATAAAGAGATTGCCGAAATTGTCGGCGCACCTGCAGGAACTGTGATGTCACGTCTTCACCGCGGACGTAAACAGCTTCGCGAAAAACTTGCCTCCTATGCAAAAGAGCTCGGCTATACAACCGATGCCCCTGCATCTTCCCAATCAAAGAAGAAGGGAGGCGCAGAATGAGCTACATCGAGATTCAATGCGGTGATGTTTTAGCATCGGTCGTATTTATCATTGAAGGCGAGCTACAAGAGATTCCTCAAGCTGCCGCCATCCAATCTCACCTCGTTACTTGCGCTCCATGTTCTGCTGAACTAGAGCATGAACGTTTGATGCAGCAAATGTTGCAAGATGTCCTCAAGCGCACATGCGATGAGCAAGCGCCGGAAGATCTCCACCAAAGTATCCACCGCCAACTGCGCGCACAGATGGCGGGCGCAGGCGCCACAGAGGTTGTCACTCAATTCAGCATGACTGAGATTTCAATTGAGATTGATGAATTCGGAAATGTGGAGCATCGAGAAATTCAAATCGAACAGACACATATCCAGCACTTTATCGACGACGAGGACTAATCTCCTTCGTATGAAACCTGCAGAAGAGGTATTGGGAGCCGTTGGCTTCTCTGTCCTCTCAGTTCGCCCTGGCGATACCTGCGTCACTATGGGCGTCTCAGATCTTCCCGTTGTTGCACCCTCTATCTATCTCTCACTGATGGAGAGCGCGTGTGTGGCAGCGCTATCTGAATACCTTGATGCTGGTGAGACTACTTTTCTTACTCATTCATCCTTAGAAATCGTTGGCTCTGCAACAGCTGGCATTGAAATTCGCGCCAATGCACGCGTCACACATATTGAAGGGCGCGAGCTCACCTTCGAGTGCGAGGTCTATGACGGTGAACGTCACCTGGCACAAGCAGAAATAAGAAGAGCGACTGTCGAGCGATTATCTTTCCTCGCTCGCACAGCCGCTCAATCCCTAATAAATTAAATTATTAAGCCATTCTTTCTGGCTTAGATTCCTTGCAGGAATTAAGCCTTCTTGGTCTCCCAGAAGATTGCTGCAATCTCATCGATCTTTGCGATCAATGAATCTGCAACTGCAATATCTTGAGTCCCCTTTGTGCCAGCAGCTCCAGCAAGCTTTGTCGCTTCGTTGAAGAGTGAGTGCAACTGTGGGTACTTCTCAAAGTGTGGGGCCTTGAAGTAATCAGTCCAGAGAACCCAGAGGTGCTCCTTGACCTGATGTGAACGCTCTTCTTTAATTGCAACAGAACGTGAACGGAAATCTGCATCTGGGTTAGCTGCATATTTTTCCATGCATGCCTTAACAGAGAGCGCTTCGATCTTTGCCTGAGCAGGATCGTAGACACCGCATGGAAGATCGCAGTGTGCGTGGACGGTAATTTTCGGTGTAAGAATATTTCTCATAAGCGCGAGGGTACTCGAAGCCTTAGAATCTTGCCATGGCAAAGCATGCATCGATGATTATCGAAGGCGATTCGATGGAGCCCACCTATAGCGCAGGCGATTGGTTGATGGGGCGTTGGGCCAAATACAAAGTCACAGGCCTCAACCGCATTAAAGTCGGTGATGTTGTCGTGATAGAACGCGATGAGCAGCCTGGAATCTTCTATGTAAAGCGCATCTCAGAAATTAGCTCACCAAAGGGCGAGGAGCCAAAGGTCTATCTCTTGAGCGACAACCCAGCAGGCACTGATTCACGAACGTGGGGATGGTTACCAGTGAGATCGGTGAGAGCAAAGATTCAATTTAGGATGAAACGCAGAAAGAAGAAGTAATTTACGACAGGCGTTAGAGGCTAGCGAGCTTCTCTTTGACTGCAATCACTGATGGATTGGTAAGTGCAACGCCGTCAGAGAAGAGAAGAGTTGGAACTACGCGGTTTCCGCCATTTACCTCTTCAACGAAAGATGCGTAGTTCATCTCTTGCTCAACGTTGATTTCACGGAATGAAATTCCATTGTCGTTGAGCTGGCTCTTGAGTCGCTTGCAATATCCACACCAGTCGGTGCTGAACATGACGAACTCTTGACCAGATAACCCAAGTTCTTGAACCGGAGTTGTCATCGTGTGAATGCCTCAACCATTAACGCCTTTGCCTCATCCTCGTGCAAGTGGTGGTTACCAGTTGCAGGAGAAGCAGATGCGCGACGAGAGATGCGGCGAAGTACGCGACCATCGACAGATGTTCCACCAATTGCCTCAGTTGTACTGAGTGCAACGTGTGGCCATGCGCCTTGGTTTGCAGGTTCATCTTGAACCCAGAGCAAGTTAGCGTTTGGATGCTTCTTCGCCTCAACTTCCATTTGTGCAACAGGAAGTGGATAGAGGCGCTCAACACGAACGATTGCTGTGCTGCTGTCATTGAGGCGATTACGTTCTGCAACGAGGTCGTGATAAATCTTTCCTGAACAGAAGATCAAGCGAGACGCGTTATTTACTGTTGTATCACCGATGACAGGAAGGAATGTTCCTGAAGTGAAGTCGCTGATTGATGATGCTGCAGCCTTAAGACGCAACATCGACTTCGGTGTGAAGACAACCATTGGACGACGCTTTGGATTTGCTGCGTGGAAGCGCAACAAGTGGAAGTAAGAGGCAGGAGTTGATGGCTGAGCCACAGTCATATTCTTCTCAGCGCAGAGAGCTAAGAAGCGCTCAATGCGAGCAGATGAGTGATCTGGGCCTTGACCTTCATAACCATGTGGAAGAAGAAGGACAACGGATGAACGCTCGCCCCACTTCTGAAGTGCTGAAGAGACGAATTCATCGATGATTGTCTGGGCACCGTTTGCGAAGTCACCGAACTGACCTTCCCAGAGAACGAGCGCTTCTTCACGTTCTACGGAGTAGCCATATTCAAAGCCCATTGCAGCGTATTCGCTGAGCAATGAGTCGATAACGAAGAATTGATTTTCATCGGAGATGAGCGAACGAAGTGGAGTCCACTCGCTGCCATTCTCCTTATCGATAATCACTGCATGGCGGTTTGAGAATGTTCCGCGACGTGAATCTTGTCCAGCCAAACGAATTGGTCGGCCTTCCTTAAGAAGTGAACCAAAGGCGAGCATTTCACCGGTTGACCAGTCGATTGTGCCATCGTTGATTGACTCTGCACGCTTTTGAAGCTGTGGCAGAAGTTTTGGATGCACGTTAAATCCTTCAGGGATTGCAGTCTGTGTTGCGGCAATCTCGCGGATGAGTTGTTCTGAGATAAATGTTGGAACATCTTCTGCATTAGGAACAATTGGAGGAACGAAGTTTGGATCGTGCTCTTCTTGGTAATTAGCAACGGATGCAAATACCTGCTCGAGCTGGCTCTGGTACTCAGCCTCAATCTCTTCAGCCTGAGCTGGAGTGATATCTCCGCGACCAACGAGTGC
>Ga0079301_1000566_pt1 | contig 17933 bp, 14 predicted proteins | sample Wag4_2014_7_11_3_FD_74797 | JGI IMG/M metagenome (GOLD analysis project Ga0079301, IMG submission 74797) | Fresh water mixed with fracking chemicals microbial communities from Ohio, USA - Utica-2 Time Series FC 2014_7_11 | ecosystem: Engineered > Industrial production > Chemical products > Input... | reverse complement strand
TCGCGGAGCCGGCGCTTGCCATATTGGTAATCGGCATTTTCTGGCCGGTCGCCGAGTGCCGCTGCCCAGGATACAATCTCCACTACCTTCGGGCGTTCTTCTTCCCACAGGCGCTTTACCTCGGCGCGTAAGGCAGAGGCGCCAGCGGGGGTCATGTAAAAAGGCGTGCCGGGGGGCAGGCCGGGTGGGCCGGCCTCCTCATCCTCATCGGCGCCACTCATGGGGTGAAAAGCGCCTCCTGAGCGGCTTCCCAACTGGCGCGATCGGGGGCGCAGATCAGCCCGCCACTGGTCAGATGCGGGCCGTAAGCACTGCCATCAAAGCGCGCGGAATGCCCGCCCGCCTCGCGGTGCAATAGCCAGCCCGGCGCATGGTCCCAGGGCATCAGCTTGTTATAGACCAGGAGATGCGCATGCCCGCCGGCCGCCAGCCGATATTCATGCGCGGCACAGCGATAGGAAACCGTGGCAGCCAGACGCGGCAGCCGGCTGGTCACGCGGGTCTTTAGGGGCTCCGGCATATAACCCCAGGAAATCGCGGCCACCATGTCGCCCGGCGCGGCGGGGCTAGCCACGCGCAAATCGGCAAAACGGCGCCCTTCCCCATCGGCAAGCCAGGCCCCCTCCTCGCGCAAGGCCATCGCCGTGTCATCGCCCAGCGGATCATGGATCCAGGCGCCGATGATCTCACCGCGCCGGATCGCCGCCGCCATACAGCCGAAAAGCGGCACGCCGGCCGCGAAATTCGCCGTGCCATCCACCGGGTCCACCACAAAGGCCAATTCTGCATCCGCAAGCCGTCCAAGCAGCGAAGGATCAGAAGCCGTCGCTTCCTCCCCCACCACAACGCAGCCAGGGAAAAGCTTATGCAGCCCGGCGGTGATCATGCGCTCCGCTGCCTCATCCGCATCAGTCACCAGGTCAAGCGGGCCGGTTTTGCTCCGGACCGCATCCGCGCCCAAACGCCGAAAGCGCGGCAGGATCTCCGCCCGAGACGCCGCGCGCAGCAGCAAGGCCAGATCCGCGGCCTGCGAGGTTGAAATGCTCATTTCTGTCCCCGGCTTTCGAACCGCGCGCGATCCATGGGTGATAGCCGCACCTTTAGTCGCACCGCATCTTCAGCATCCTGGCGTTCCAGCACCTCGCCATGGGCATGCAGCCAGGCGATGGCGGCACCATCGGAAGGCGGCAGCACTGCATCAATCACCACAAGCTGCGCCGAAAGCCGCGCATCAATGGCGGCACGCAAGGCCGGCAGCCCTTCCCCGGTCAGCGCCGAGACCGCCACCGCATCGGGGCTGCGGCGTTCCACCGCATTAATCCCGCCCAAAAGATCAGCCTTGTTCAGCACTTCCAACACGCGGTCAGGCCAGGCGTCATCCAGGGTCGCGTCCGGGCCATCGGCCATGGCTTCCAAAACACCCAGCACATCGGCGCGCTGCGCCGCGCTATCGGGGTGGGCAATGTCGCGCACATGCAAAATCAGGTCGGCGGCGGCCACTTCTTCCAAGGTGGCGCGGAAGGCTTCCACCAATTGCGTCGGCAGATCGGAAATGAAGCCCACCGTGTCGGACAGGATCACATTCCGCCCGGATGGCAGTTTTATGGCGCGCATGGTGGGATCAAGCGTCGCAAACAGCTGATCCTGCGCATAGACCCCTGCCCCCGTCAGCGCATTGAACAGCGTTGACTTGCCGGCATTGGTGTATCCCACCAGCGCCACCACGGGATAGGGTACGCGTTCCCGCGCGCGGCGATGCAGGCCGCGGGTCCGCCGCACCTGATCCAATTCGCGCTTGAGCCGCACGATACGGTCCCCGATCAGCCGCCGGTCAATTTCAATCTGGCTTTCCCCTGGCCCGCCCAAAAAGCCGAAGCCCCCGCGCTGGCGTTCCAGGTGCGTCCAGGACCTGACCAGCCGCGTGCGCTGATATTCCAGATGCGCGAGTTCAACCTGCAAGCTGCCTTCGCGGGTGCGGGCCCTTTCGCCAAAAATCTCCAGAATCAAGCCCGTGCGATCAATCACCTTGCAGGCCCAGGCGCGTTCCAGATTGCGCTGCTGCACGGGGCTGAGGGCGGCATCCACAATCACCACCCCTACCTCCTGGTCATGCAGCGACCTTTTTTCCATCTCCACCTGCCCTTCGCCCATCAGGGTAGAAGGCCGCCGCTCCCGCAGGGGATGGATCGCGGAATGGACAATGGTGACACCAATGGAAGCGGCAAGCCCTATCGCTTCCGCAAGGCGCGCCTCGGCCGCGCGCTTCCCGCCTACATCGCCAATGGCGCTGCGTGCGGGCTTTTCAAAAGGAAGGATGACAGCGGCGCGGGTCGGTCGTCCGGCGCCCGCTTCAGTTTCCGCCGTCAGAGACCACCTCACGCTGCAAGGTCAGGCGTGTTTCCGAAACGGGGGCGCCCGGCGCAACAGCACCTGCGGCCGCCGGCACGCCATCAAACAGCGAAATCGGCGCGCCGGGCATGACAGTGCTGATCGCATGCTTATAGACAAGCTGCGTATGGCCATCGCGGCGCAGCAGCACCGAGAAATTGTCAAACCAGGTGATGATACCCTGCAATTTGACGCCATTCACCAGAAATACCGTGACGGGCGTTTTGGATTTGCGAACGTGATTCAGGAACACATCCTGCACGTTCTGGGACTTTTCAGCGGCCATTGGACCGGTCCTTCTTTTTGCTGGTCACCGACCAGGCACGGACCGGCGAAAACCATTTCCGGCCGCCGGCAATGCTTACAATGCCATGTCAGGCTGGTTTGACAAGTGACGAAAGCGCAACCGCCAATTCATCACAATTTACAAAGACTTGATCTGCCCCGGTAGCCGCAATCCCGCCATCATGCGCCGCATCCCCCATCAGCACGGCGCGCAGCCCCGCCGCGCGCGCTGCCTGCATATCAAGCGCGGTATCGCCGACATACCAGATATCCAGCGCGGGACTGAGGCCAAGCGCATCCAAGGCCATGAGAATCGGCGCTGGGCTTGGCTTATCGGCTGCCGCATCACCGGCGCCAATCAACGGGCCGAAATGCCGATCCCAGCCAAGATGCACGGCCTCGGCCCGCAGCAAAGGCCCTTGCTTGTTGGAAACAACGCCCATGGGCAAGCGCCCTGCCCCGGCTTCCAATGCCGTTGCCGCGCCCGGCATGGGCGTCAGCACCTGCAAATGGCAGGCACGCACCTCGGCATAAAAGATATCGCGCGCCCGTTCCCATTGGGCGCCGAATAATTCCGGGAAGCTTTCCCGCAGCGCCCGGCGCACATTGGCAAGCACCTGGGTCCGATCCCACAGCGGCAGGCCAAATTCCCGGAAGGCAGCATTCAGCCCGGCCTCAATCGCGGCCCAGCCATCAACCAGCGTATTGTCCCAATCGAACAGGATGGCGCGCGGGGCGTTTTTCATGCCGCGTTGCGCATCGCCCCCTTCACATGGCGGGCGAAAATCTCAAACAGCTTCCGCACCACGGGGCCCACCTCTCCATCGCCCACCGGCGCGCCATCAATCTTGGTGATCGGTTTCACGAAGGATGTGGCAGAAGTGATGAAAGCCTCTCGCGCGTGGCGGAGTTCGTCCATGGAAAAGGCGCGTTCTTCAAAGGCAATGCCGGCATCGTTCAATTCCGCCATCAGCGCGGCACGGGTGCAGCCGGGCAGGATGGCGTCACTCAAGGGCCGGGTGCGGATGGTGCCGGCCTCATCCACAATCCAGAAGCTGGTCGCCGCGCCTTCGGTCACCATGCCGGAGGCTTCGTCATAAAGCACCGCTTCGATCGCGCCCTTTTCCCGCGCTGCCTGCCGTGCCAGGCAATTTGGCAGCAGATTGACGGTCTTGATATCGCAGCGCGCCCAGCGAAGATCGGGCATGGTGATGGCCGCCGCGCCCCAGCGATCCACATTGGTCGGATAAGGCGCGATGCGCTTCACCGTCACCACCAGCGCGGGCGGCGTGGGCTTGCTGGGGAAGGCATGATCACGCCGCGCGACGCCGCGTGTGACTTGCATATAAAGCAGGCCCTCAGTCACGCGATTGCGCCTGGCCACTTCGCGCAGCACGAGCCTAAGCGAGGCACGCGGCATCGGCATGGGAAGCTGGATTTCGCGCAGGGATCGTTCCAGGCGGCTCAGGTGCAAATCCTCATCAATGAAGTGGCCATTGAACAAATGCACCACTTCATAAATGCCATCGCCGAATTGATAGCCGCGATCTTCAATATTCACCGACGCATCGGGTTGCGGCATATAGCGGCCATTGACATAGGCGATGCGCGACATGGAAACCTCAGGAAACGGTGGTTGTAGGCGCGCGGTCTTCCGCCTGCACGCCGAGGAACTTCAGCTTGCGGTGCAAGGCGCTTCTTTCCATGCCCACGAAATTCGCCGTGCGGCTGATATTGCCGCCAAAGCGCAGCAATTGCGCTTCAAGATACTGGCGTTCAAACACTTCACGCGCGTCGCGCAGCGGCAGCGTCATGATCTCGGAACTCCGATCAAGCGTCAGCACGGCGGGTGCGGCGGCGCCGATTTGGGGGGGGAGCATTTCCGGGCGGATCGCTTCCCGGCTTTCGCCCGGCGCCATGATCAGCAGCCAATCCATCAGATTGCGCAATTCGCGCACATTGCCCGGCCAATCATAGGCCTGCATGGCGGCGAGTGTATCTTCCGACAGATCGCGCGGCGCCATCCCCGTGATCTCAATGGCGCGGGCCATGAAATAACGCGCGAATAGCGGCACATCTTCCCGCCTTTCCTTGAGCGGCGGGACACGGATCGGCACCACGGCCAAACGGTAGAACAAATCTTCGCGAAAACGCCCAGCAGCGATCTCCGCGGCAAGGTCGCGATTGGTGGTGGCAATCACACGCACATCCACCTTCACGCGCGCGCCACCGCCGACACGTTCAAACCCCTGTTCCTGCAGCGCGCGCACGATTTTGCCTTGGGTTTCCAGCGGCATATCCGCCACCTCATCCAAAAGCAACGTCCCGCCATGGGCGCGTTCCAACACGCCCGCGCGCCGGGTTTGGCCCTGCGAGTCCGGTTCCACGCCGAACAATTCTTCCTCGAACCGGGCAGGGTTCAGGATGGCGCAATTCAGCACAACAAAGGGACCATCGGCGCGGCGCGATTGCGCATGGATCATGCGCGCCGCCACTTCCTTGCCTGCCCCCGCCGGCCCGGTCAGCAATACGCGTGAACCCGTTGGCGCCACTTTCTCAATCGCGCCGCGCAATTGCTGAATGCCGGCGGAGCGGCCGAGCAATTCCGTCTCTGGCCCCGCACGGAGCCGCAGATCACTGTTTTCGCGCTTGAGCCGCGCCGCTTCCAAAGCGCGCGCCAGCACCAGCAATAGCCGATCCGATTTGAACGGCTTTTCAATGAAATCGTAGGCGCCCTGCTGGATCGCCTGCACCGCGGTCTCAATTGTGCCATGGCCCGACATCATCACCACTGGCACTTGCGGTTCTTCCGCATGCATCGCCGCGAGGATGCCAAGCCCATCAAGGCGGGAATTCTGCAGCCAGATATCCAGGATCACCAGCGAAGGCCGGCGCGCGGCAAAGGCGGCCAGCGCAGAATCGGCATTATGGGCCTGACGTGTTTCGAATCCCTCATCGCCCAGGATGCCTTCCAGCAGCGTCCTGATATCAGGTTCATCATCAACAATCAGAATCTCATGCGCCATGCGCGATCTTGCTGCCCCTCAACTTGCCGCTTGCGCCGCCTTGGCCGCGCTATCCCCAGACTGCCAGGGAGACTCGCTGAGCGGCAAGACCAACCTCGCAATCGTACCCGAGCCCTCTGGCCGGGCCGACAGACCGATCGAACCACCATGGTCTTCCATGATCTTTTTCACAATGGCAAGGCCAAGCCCGGTGCCCTTGGGCTTATGCGTCACATAGGGTTCGGTCAGTCGTTCGGGCGGTTCTTCGCTGGGCAGGCCGATGCCATTATCGGTCACCTCAAAGGCCAGCCGATCGCCTTCCTGGCTGATGCGGGTTTCGATCCGCCCGGCTTCACCGCCTTCGCGCATGGTGATTGCGTCCGCGGCATTCTGCAAAAGATTCGTCAACGCCTGACCGATCAGGCGGCGATCACAGGGAAGCTTCAGCCCCTCAGGCCCCGCATGGTTTTCGTAGGCGATATCGGGATGCGCATTGCGTTGCAGCACCAGCGCTTCCAGCATCAGCCTATTCGCATCTTCGGATTTGATCACCGGTTGCGGCATGCGCGCAAAGGCCGAGAATTCATCCACCATCCGCCCGATATCTTCCACCTGCCGCACAATGGTGTCCGTGCATTGGCGGAAAGTATCCGGGTCATCGGTGATCTGGCGCAGATAGCGCCGCTTCAACCTTTCGGCGGAAAGCTGAATGGGCGTGAGGGGATTCTTGATTTCATGCGCAATGCGCCGCGCCACATCCGCCCAGGCCGCTTTGCGCTGCGCCGATTGCAATTCAGTGATGTCGTCAAAGGTCAGCACAAAGCCTTCAATGCGCCCACCCAGTGTTTCCGTGCCAATCCGCGCAAGCAAGGTCCGCTTGGCATTGGCCGGTCCGATCAGGATTTCCGCCACACGCGGGCGTTCCGGATTGGCCGCGGCCGCTGCCAGCAATGCCGCGAATTCCGGGGCAATGCGCGCAAAACCAAGCCCAATCGCCGCATCCAGATCAACGCCCAGCAGCGCGCTGGCCGAACGATTGGGCAAGGTCACGCGCCCTTCACTATCAAGCCCGATCACACCGGCTGAAACACCCGACAGCACGGTTTCGGTAAAGCGCCGGCGCTCATCAATCAGGCTATAGGCATTCATCAATTCGGCACGCTGCGCGCCAAGCTGGCTGGTCATGCGGTTGAAGGACCGCGCGAGGCGCGCGATTTCATCATCCGCCTCCCCTTCTTCCACCTTGGTCGCCAGATCGCCGCCGCGCACGCGTTCCGCCGCCAGGATCAGGCGCGCAATGGGCCGCGCGATACGATTGGCCATGAGCAAGCCAATGAGCACCGCAGCCAGCAGCACAAGCAAGGTGGCAATGGCGAAAATCAGGAAGAAGGTGATCTGCAGGCTTTCCCGATTGCGGTCGAGCTGATTGTATTCATTGAAGGAAATCTCGGTCCGCCGCATATGCCCCAAGACCGAAGGATCAAGCGGGCGCGTGATCAGCAGCACCAGACCGGGCGGGATATTGAGCTGCACCATGGCGCGCACACGCCCTTCCTCAGCCTCACTCGGCAGCACCACAACCTCGCCGGCGCGTACTGCTTCCAGTGCCGAAGCGGGTGGCAAATCAACCAGATTCGATATGCCAAGGCCCGCATTTGCCACCACCTGGCCAAGCACGGGTTCAAAAATGATGGAGCTCGTCAGGCCGCGCAAAGCGGTATGGGTCGCAAGCAGCCGGGCGAAAGCCACACCATTATCCGGCAGCAGCACCTGCGCCGCGCGATTGAGGTCATTGGCCATGAACAGGATATCAGCGCGGATCGTATTCCGATGCTCATCAAGGTATCCGCGGGAGGCCACCAGCGATGCCTCCAGCGTGTCGCGCACGCGGTCACTGAACCAGGCCTGAATGCCGAGATTGAAAAACAATGCCGCGAAGCCGGCAACAAGCAGCGCCGGCACCGCGGCGACCACGCCAAAAAGCAGCACAAGCCGCACATGCAGCCGAGACCCCGCCGCACCGCGCCGGCGTTCCAGCCACATGCGGGTGAGCCGTGCGGCGAGAGAGGCCACCAGCAGCAACAACAGCGCAATATTGGCAAGGATAACGCCGGCCAATTGCCCAGCGCCCGTAGGCCCCACCGGCGTTCCGCCTGAAAGTGCCGCGAAGGTCGCAAGCCCAACACCCAGCGCCAATAGCGCAAGAGCCACGGTGAAAACCTTGCCGGTGACGATATCCGCCAGACGATTGAGCAGACCGCGCGGCCGCAGTGGCGCCTCTACCAACCCCTCGGCGGGCATGGTCAGGCCATGCGGCGATGCCGGATCGTCACGCGCCGCGCACCACGGGAAGTTCCAATTCCCGCAGCTTCTTTCGCAACGTATTCCGATTGAGCCCGAGCATGGCCGCCGCCTTGATCTGATTGCCTCTTGTCGCGCTCAATGCCATGCGGAGCAAGGGGCGTTCAACCTCGGCGAGCACCCGATCATATAATTCCTTGACCGGCATGCCATCCTTATGGGCGGCCATGAAACTGGCCAAATGGCGTTCCACCGCCTGTTCCAGGGTCATGGGCGCGGCCTGGCCATCGGGGCCAGCAACCGGCGCGGCTTCGGCCAGTTCCGCCGCGACCGCATCGGCGCCGATCACTTCCTGGGGATAAAGGGCCGCCATGCGGCGCATCAGGTTTTCCAATTCCCGTGCATTGCCGGGCCAGGCATGGGCCTTCAGCCCCTCCAGGGCCTCAGTCGCCAATTGCTTGGCAGGCAGGCCGGAAGCGCGGGCGCGGTCCAGAAAATGCCGTGCGAGCAGGGGGATATCTTCCAGCCTTTCGCGCAAGGGCGGCAGACGGATCGGCACCACATTCAGGCGATAGAAAAGGTCTTCACGAAACAGCCCCTGGCGGATCTGGTGGCGCAAATCGCGATGGGTCGCGGCCACAATGCGCACATTGGCCTTGATCGGCTGGCGCCCACCCACCGTCGTGAATTCGCCTTCCTGCAAAACGCGGAGCAAGCGCGTCTGCGCTTCCGGCGGCATATCGCCGATTTCATCCAGGAATAGCGTGCCGCCGGCGGCCTGTTCAAACCGGCCAATGCCGCGATTAAGCGCGCCCGTGAAGGCACCGCGTTCATGGCCGAAAAGCTCGGATTCGATCAATTCGCGCGGGATCGCCGCCATATTGATCGCCACAAACGGCCCGGCGCGGCGCTTGCCGTAATCATGCAGCGCGCGCGCAATCAATTCTTTGCCCGTGCCGCTTTCCCCGGTGACCATCACGGTCAGATCGGTGGTGGTGAGCCGTGCGACCGTCCGGTAGATTTCCTGCATGGCGGCTGACCGCCCGATCAGGGGCAGTTTTTCGCCCTCGGCCTCCTCGGGCGGGGGCGCATCGGGGGGCGCGGCCAAGGCGCGTTCCACCGTGCCCAGAACTTCCCGCAAATCGAAAGGCTTGGGCAAATACTCAAAGGCGCCACGTTGGGTGGCCTTGATGGCGGTGGCGAAGGTGGATTGCGCGCTCATGACAATCACACGCATTTCGGGCCGCACGCGGCGGATGCGCGGCACCAGATCAAGCCCGTTCTCATCCGGCATCACCACATCGGTGATCACCACATCCCCTTCACCATCCTCAACCCAGCGCCAAAGCGTCGCCGCCGAGGATGTCGCGCGCACCTGATAGCCGGCGCGGCCGAGCGCCTGGCTCAGCACGGTGCGGATGGCACGATCATCATCGGCAATCAGGACGGTGCGGGATTCATTCATCAGGCGCTCTCCTGCCAACCCGCCGGGGGCGCCGGCATGGAAAGTTTGAATAATGTGCGTCCGGGGCGGGAATCGCATTCGATCAGCCCGCCCAGGTCAGTGACGAGCTTCGCCACCAGCGCGAGGCCAAGCCCCTGCCCGCCCTTCTTCGTGGACACAAAGGGCTCAAACAGCGTCGCCTGGATTTCTTCAGGGATGCCCGGCCCATTGTCGCGCACCGTCACCAGCAAGGGCAGATGCACCCTTTCGCTGGAAGTGGGCACCGCGATGCGCACGCCATGCTGATAGGCGGTGGCAAGGACAATTTCGCCATGGATCGGGTCCACGGCCTCGGCGGCGTTTTTCACCAGATTGAGGATGATCTGCACCAGAATATCCCGATTGCCCCAAATGGGCGGCAGAGAAGGGTCATATTCTTCCGAAACCCTCAGATGCGCGGCAAAGCCGGTCTGCGCGATGCGCCGCACATGATCCAGCACCTGATGGATATTGACCGGCCCCAATTCGACCGGACGTTCGGAGAAGATGTCAAAGCGATCCACCAGGCCGCGAATGCGGTCCACCTCATCCTGAATCAGGACGCAAAGTTCCTTATCCGCGTCTGGCGCGTTCTGTTCGAGCAATTGCGCTGCACCGCGAATGCCGGACAGCGGGTTCTTTACCTCATGCGCCAGCATTGCGGCCATGGCCGAGGCACCCCGCGCCGCACCCCGGAAACTGAGCTGCCGGTCGAGCATTTGCGCGGTTGACCCATCCTGCAAGGTCAGCACCACAGCGCCTTCAATTTCATGCAAAGGGCCGCCATGGACGGAAACGCCGCGGCGATTGATGCGCGGGCTTTCGAGCAGCAGATCATAATCCGAAACGGGTGAATCAAAACGGCGGATTTGCGCCAGCACGGCGAAGACGCGATTATCGGGCGGCAGGATATCGCTCAGTCTCAACTGGCACAGGGCGCCCGCAGAAAGCCGAAAGAATTGCTCGGCGGCGCCATTGGCATAAGTGAAGCGGTTCTCGGCGTTCACGACCACCGCCGGCACGGGCAAGGCGGCCAAAACCATGGCGCTATCAAGCCGGGGCGTGCTGCGGTTGGTGGCGGGAAGGTTGGCGCGCGCATTCATGCTGCGATCTGCCCTTCCCCGGCTTCGCGGAAGGAATCGCGCACGGCCGTGACGCCCTTTTCGATCAGCGGGTCAAAGAAGCCATCAATCAAGGCCTGCACGTCTTCCGCCTTGGTCGCGTGATTGACTGCCACGCGAAACTCAGCCGAACCGGGCAAGCCTTTGGAATACCAGGCAACATGCTTGCGCGCGATGCGAATACCGGGCTCCGTGCCATGGTGTTCCAGCATAAGCGCGTAATGTTCCAGGAGGATGCGCTTTTGCTCGTCGAGGCTCGGTTCCTCCGCGCGGATGCCATGCATCAGATGGGCAGCGATCTGGCCAAGCAGCCAGGGCCTTCCATAGGCGCCGCGCCCGATCATCACGCCATCGGCGCCGGATTGGCGGAGCGCTTCCTCGGCATCCTCAATGGACAGGATATCGCCATTCGCAATCACAGGGATTTGCACGGCTTCCTTCACGCGGCGAATGAAGGCCCAATCGGCCTGGCCAGTGTAGAATTGCTGGCGCGTGCGGCCATGGATGGTAACCAGCCGAATGCCGCAGGCTTCCGCGATGCGGGCCAGATTGGGCGCGTTCAGGCTGTTATGATCCCAGCCCATGCGCATCTTGAGCGTGACCGGCACCGGCACGGCCTTCACCATCGCTTCCAGGATGCGCGCTGCGGCAATTTCATCACGCATCAGCGCGCTGCCGGCACTCTGGCCAAGGGCAACTTTTTTGACCGGGCAGCCGAAATTGATATCCACCACGGCGGCGCCGCGATCCACCACCAGCTTTGCGGCTTCCGCCATGGTGGCCGGGTCGCAGCCGGCCAATTGCACGGAAGCCGGGCCGCCAAACCCATCCAGCTCCGCCATTTTCAGTGTCTGACGGTTTTCCCGCACCATGGCCTGAGAGGCGATCATCTCCGACACCACCATGGGCGTGCCAAGCGACCGCGCGAGGCGCCGGAAGGGCTGATCTGTCACGCCCGACATGGGGGCCAGGATGACAGGCGCCGAAATGGCCAGGCCGCCGAGGTCAATCGGCTTGAGAAGAGGCAGATTCATGCCACGCGCACCATTTTTGCATTGAATTTGTGCAAAATACCTGAAATCCTCTGCCAAGACAAATGCTTTCTGAGTGTTTCGCAGGATTCATGCCGCTTGGCTGGGCAGAGTCATTCGACCCGTATGGATCTGCGGCGGATCACCCTGCGCAGGATTCATGCCCCGTCGCTGGCCAGGGTGACGGGCAGCACCATTCCATCTTATGGTCTTTCCATGAAAACCGTGGCGCTTCTTCTTTCAGCTGGGCATGGCAGCCGCTTTGGTGCGGCGCAGCCGAAGCAATTCCTGCCCTTGCTGGGCCGCCCCGTGCTGCGCCATGCCGCCGAGGCACTTTTGGCGGAGGGCCTGGTCGCCGCCCTGCAACCCGTCGCGCCTGCTGGCGAGGAAAGCGTTGTCGCCAGCCTATTGCAGGGCCTGCCCTGCCTGCCCGTCGTGGCTGGCGGCGCGACGCGTGAAGACAGTGTGCGCGCCGGGCTGGCGGCCATAGCGGCCGAGGCGCCGGATCACGTGCTGGTTCATGACGCCGCCCGCCCAATCATCCCAAGGGGCACCATCCCTGCCCTGCTCGCTGCGCTTGGGCACCATCCCGGCGCCATCCCGGCCCAGCCGGTCGCCGATACGCTAAAACGCGTGGTGGGCGGCGTGATTGAGGCAACCATCCCGCGTGAGGCGCTGTTTCGTGCCCAAACCCCGCAAGCCTTTCGCTATCATGTGCTCAGCGCCGCGCATGCGGCCCGCACCGGGGCGGTCACGGATGATGCCTCCCTGCTGGAAGCGCTGGGCCAGGCTGTTGCCATTGTGCCGGGCAGTGAGCGTAATGTGAAAATCACTTGGCCCGAGGATCTTGCCCGCGTGGAAGCTGAAATGATGGCCCGCATGATGCCGCGCACCGGCACTGGCTTTGATGTGCATCGCCTCGTGGCCGAGCGTCCCTTGATCCTTTGTGGCATCAATGTCCCGCATGAGCTCGGTCTTGAAGGACATTCCGATGCGGATGTCGGGCTGCATGCGCTTTGCGATGCGATTTATGGCGCGCTGGCGGAAGGCGATATCGGGCGCTGGTTTCCGCCCTCCCAGGCGGATTGGAAGGATGCCGATAGCGCGGCCTTCCTCCGCCATGCTGCCAGCCGGGTTGCGGCGCGCGGCGGCGTGTTGGTGCATGTGGATGTGACGCTGATTTGCGAAAGGCCGAAAATCGCCCCGCATGCGGATGCGATGCGCGCGCGCATCGCCGCATTGGCCGGGATGGATGTGGCGGCGGTTTCCGTGAAGGCGACCACCACGGAACGGCTAGGCTTCACTGGCCGTGGCGAGGGGATTGCCGCTCAGGCGGCGGCGACCATTCTGCTGCCGGCGTAAGGCGGGTCAGCCCACACCGAGCCCTTCTGCTGGCGGATTGGCGATCAGGCCCGCATAAGCCGCGGCTTCCATGGGTTTGCCAATCAGATAGCCCTGGGCGCTATTGCAGCCTTCCAGGATCAGAAGCCGCATCTGATCGGCGGTTTCTACCCCTTCCGCCGTCACCGCAATGCCAAGGCTGCGTCCCAGCCCAACGACAGAGCGAAGAATGGCAAGGCTTTGCGCGCTTTCGGGCAGGTCGCGGATGAAAGACCGATCCACCTTCAGCCGATCAAAGGGAAAGGAACGCAGCTGCGTGAGCGAGGAATAGCCCGTGCCAAAATCATCCATGGCGATGTGGCAGCCAAGCGCTCGGATGGCGGCCAATTGCGCCGGCGCATCGCCGCTGGCGGGCAAAAGCACGGTCTCGGTCACTTCCAGTTCCAGGCGATGGGCGGCCAGCCCGCTTTCCTTGAGCGCTGCGCGCAAGGTTTCCACCAGCCGACCATCCTTGAATTGTGCCGGGGCGATGTTCACGGAAACGGCCAGAGCGTTAGGCCAGCGGGCTGCGGTGCGACAGGCTTCCCTGATCACCCAGTCGCCAATCCGCCCCATGAGGCCGAGTTTTTCGGCGAGCGGCAGGCAATCACCTGGGGATACAAGGCCGGCTTCGGGGTGTCGCCAGCGAATGAGCGCCTCAAATCCTGTCAGTTTTCCTGAAGGCAGCGCAATAAGCGGTTGATAATGAAGTTCAAATTGATTCTTGCAAACAGCATTGCGGAGCGCGGCTTCGGCATTGCGCTGCGCCTTGGCACGTGCATCCATATCCGGGCTGAAACGACACCAGCGCGGCATCGCCTCAAGTTCAGCTTCCAGGCTGGACCGGGCAAGGCCGGCGCAGCGCAATAGCACCGGCGCATCGTCGCCATCCTCCGGCGCCAGCACAAAGCCGAGCCGTGGCGTGACTGATATCGCCTCCCCCAGGACCAGATACGGATGCGCCAGCAAATCAATCAACCGCTTGGCCATGGCTTCGGCCTGGGATGCGGCGGTAACCCCGGTTTGCATGATGGCGAATTCATCGCCGGCGAGCCGCGCAACCAGATCCGTGGCGCGAACCGCGGCCGAAAGCCGCCTGGATGCGGCACGCAACAATTCTTCCTGCGTGGCATGGCCCAGGCTGGAAGCAACATGGCGCAAACCATCAAGATCAAGCACATGCACGGCAATACTGGCGGGACGGCGCCCAGGGCGCATGAGCGCGGTGCCAAGACGCGCGGTAAACATGGCAAAATCGGCGAGCCCGGTGACGCTATCCATCCCGGCTCCCCCGGGCAGGCTATGATGGCTTTGAATGGAAAGGCCCCAAGTCCCGGCGCCATCGTGGCGAATGGAGAAGGAAAGGCCCGGCGCGCCTTCCAGGGTGACTTCCCGTTCATCCTCCTCGGGGTTCCAGGTGGCAGCAGCACAAGCCTGCACCAGGGCAGCTGCGGCATCCGGCTCCAGCCTCGGGCTGCTATCCAACAGATCAGAAAGGCTATTGAAGCGCGTGGCCGAACCGCGGCCAAGGCCAAGCAGGCCAAGGGCACCCTGGCCAAGCGCGCCAATTTGCAGGCTGGTGTCAAAGGTCAGGCGATTATCCATCAGGCTCAGCCACCCCAGGGCCTGGCGCTTGGGGCGAACATGCAGGCGCCTTTGCCCCATCGGCTCGGGCGGCAAATCAAGGATAGTCTCATGCACCTCACTCCAGAACGGCGCCGCCTCAGGAAAGGCCAGCAAGGCCAAGGCAGCATCTTCCGCTATAAGCGACGGAGGTGAATGAAGAATGGAGAGTGTCACGTTCTGCACGAACACACGCATAAGTTGAATTTCTTGATTTGTCCACCCTTCAATGAAAATGCGTTGCAAATTGCGAATCAAAAATGGCAAAAAAAGAGGGCCATCCCATTGGGATGGCCCTTAGGCAAGGTTGAGGAAGGCTAAGCTGCCAGGAGCGGGGTATCCCGCTGCCGGACAGGGAGATCAATGCATTAATCGTGCCAGGATTTTTACCCCATCAGCGATCATCAGTGACCCGGCCTTAGCTTGCGCGCTCCAAAATTGAGACATAATTCGCCACCGCCGCACCGCCCATATTGAAGACACCCGCCAAATCCGCACGCGGTAGTTGCATCGCGCCCGCCTGACCGCAAAGCTGCATCGCCGCCAGCACATGCATGGAAACGCCGGTGGCGCCAATCGGGTGGCCCTTCGCCTTCAGCCCGCCAGAACGGTTCACCGGCAGCTTGCCGCCCGCCGCTGTCCAGCCTTCCAAGGCGGCCCGGCCACCCTTGCCTTCGGGGGTGAGACCCATCGCTTCATATTCAATAAGTTCGGCGATGGTGAAGCAATCATGGGTTTCGACAAAGGAAAGGTCATTCACCCCAACCCCAGCCTGTTCATAAGCGCGCTGCCAGGCGGTGCGCGCGCCATCAAATCTGGTGATGTCCCGCGCGGCGATCGGCAAATACTCATTCACCTGGACCGCAGCGCGGAAGTGGACGGATTTGCCCATGGCGCGCGCTGTCTCCGCATCGGCCAGCACCAGCGCAGCCGCACCATCGGAAACCAATGAGCAATCGGTACGCTTCAAGGGCCGCGCGACATAGGGGTTTTTCTCGCTCTCGTTGCGGCAGAAATCGAAACCGAAATCCTTGCGCATCTGCGCCCAAGGGTTGTCCACGCCATTCCTGTGGTTCTTGGCCGCGATCATGGCCAGCGCATCGGACTGATCCCCATGGCGCTGAAAATAGGCTTCCGCGATGCGGCCAAACACGCCAGCGAAGCCGCCTTCGATATCGGCTTCGGTCTTGCGGTAGGAAGCGGTCAACAGAATGTCGCCAATTTTGGGGCCCGGCGTTGCGGTCATTTTCTCGGCGCCCACCACAAGCGCGAAGCGCCCGCGCCCGGCAGCGATGAAATCCCGCGCGCCATGAATGGCCGCACTGCCGGTGGCACAGGCGTTTTCATAGCGCGTGATGGGACGAAAGCGCATCTCCGGCACGCTTTGCAGCAGAAGTGAGGCCGGGAAGCCCTGAGGGGTGAAGCCCTCACCAAAGACACCAACGAAGCCGGCATCTATTTCCGCGGGCGAAATCCCCGCATCCTCAATCGCGGCACGCGCGACGCGGGCGATCAGGCTTTCCAGATCGGGTTCGGCTTCCAGCTTGCCAAAGGGGCTATGGGCCCAGCCAATGATTGCTGCCTCGGTCATGAGGTGTCTCCGAGAAAATGAGAAGTGAAAGAATTCTGATGCTAGAGTACTCTGAAGCCAAGCGCCATCATCCGCCCCTTCGAAAAACACGCCCAAGGAACAGCTGAAACCAACGCCGCTTCACGGTTGGCTTTGGTGACGGCTTGGAAGGCATCGGGAACGCCTCGGGTGTCGCTGCTTGCCGGCTTTGCTCTGCCTCAAGCGCAATCTCGGCTGCCATCTGAGCTATGTGGGCGGCGATGGCATCATCAGCCGGCACCCGCGGCAAAGGCCCTTCTGCCGAAAGATGTGCCTGTCCCATTTCAAGTGTCGCGCCCTGGACCAGAATGCCGGCGTGGCCATCCAACAGGATGTCAATTGCCGTGAAGGCCGCCGGCGCTTCCTCCTGCCGGATGGCAACACCATCGGCCAAGTCCCCCACGCGATAACTGCGGCCCTGAAACACCACACCCTGATCCGGCAGCAGCAGCAGATCATCCCGCGGCGCCATATTGCCCAGCACCCCAGGCAGCACCCGAATGATTGATCCGCTATAGGGGATGTTGCGAATGCCAAGCACGCGCTGAAAGGGGGCCACGCCAGGCGTTACGGCCAGCAGCATCATGCCCGGCCCAAGCCTGGCCGCGACCCTATCCCCGCGCGAGGTCATGACCCGCGCATCGGCAGCTATTCCCTTCATGCTTGTGCTCGCCTGACTAACCGTTAGGCCCTCGGATCGTCTGGAAGTCTGCCCTATCATCTTATTGGCACCCCTGAACAGGGGCCGGGCGCGGCACGCGGCATGCGGTATGCGGAAGAAGGGGAAAGACCGGTGGGCTCTGCGGATTGATCTACCCTACGCCGCTTGATCTTTTGCCCCCGTCGGAATGCCCCCGCGCCTTACGCCCTGTATGTGTGGTGGGCCCATTCACGCCATTGATGCTTCACGCCAGAAGCGTGACCCAGCATAGCGCTTCAACCCAAGAAAAACCCCTTCACCGAGCCAAAAACCCCTGTTGCAAATAGGATCGCCAAAGCCACCTGGCGGTAGAGCTGTTCATTGCCAATGCCGTGGAAGGCGCGCCCGCCCACCCAGGTGCCCAGCACCATCACGGGCAGGAGAATCGCGGCACGGAGCAGCGCATTCACGCCCGCAACGCCTGAGGCCATGACAATCGCAATCAGTAAAAATTGTGTCAGGAAATAATAGGTGACGATATTGGCGCGGTTAACCTGCGGCGGATCATTGCCTGAAAGCAGATACAGCAGCACGGGCGGTCCGCCGACGCTGGTGGTAGCCATCATGGCGCCGGAAACAGCGCCAACCAGGATGGTGGCAGGCTGGCTTCTGCGGCCCTTGTAGCGCCAGCCGGTCCACATGATGACCACGAAGAAAACGATCACCGCGGAAACCGCCGTGATGATCGCATTCTTGTCCACATTCGCGAGCAACCAGACACCAAGCGGCATGGCGGCACAGGCCGCGATGCTCATGGGCGTCAGCAGCTTCCAATCGGCCTGATGTCGCACCTGCGGAAAAAGTTGGAAGGAGACGATCAATTCAATCGCCACCACTGTCACCACCATATCCGCCGATCCAAACAGCATGGCGAAGATGGGCGCCATGAGCATGGCGGAACCAAAGCCGGCAAAGCCGCGCATGAGCCCCGCGACGAAGGTTACGCCAAGTGCAGCCCAGATATTGATGCCATCGAAGATCAGCGCAAGCTGGTCGAGGATATCGGC
>Ga0079301_1000565_pt1 | contig 17953 bp, 3 predicted proteins | sample Wag4_2014_7_11_3_FD_74797 | JGI IMG/M metagenome (GOLD analysis project Ga0079301, IMG submission 74797) | Fresh water mixed with fracking chemicals microbial communities from Ohio, USA - Utica-2 Time Series FC 2014_7_11 | ecosystem: Engineered > Industrial production > Chemical products > Input... | reverse complement strand
GGATAGGCGAAGGAAACATTCACCAGCGAAATGCCGCCCGACAATTCGCTCGGTTGCACATAGTTGCGGCTCGCATCGCGCTCGGTGGGCAAGGCCATGAGCCGGTTGAGCCCTTCCAGCGCAGTGCGGGCGCTTTGCAAGCGGGTAGCCAAGCCCACGAACTGCGACAAAGGCGCCACCGCACGCTGGGCAAACATCACCGCCGCCACCAAGGCACCCGCAGACAGCACACCGTCATGCACGAGATACACGCCCCAAGTCAAAATTACCACCGTCTCGGCCTGCTGCACCCAATTCACGAAATTGGTTGCCACGCCGGAGAGCAACCGAAACCGCATGCCGGACATGGCGGTCGCAGCGCAGTAGTCCTCGTATTTTTTCTGCATCATGCCGTTGGCGCCACAAGCCCTCAGGGTCTCCAGCCCATCGACCGATTCGATCAGCACGCCATGCATCTGGGCTGAATCCCGGAAGTGCTCATGCATCAATCCATGCAAGGGAAACTGCAGCCAAAGCGCCACACCGAGGGTGAGCGGAATCGACAAAAGCGGCACCAGCGCGAGTGGGCCGGCCACCACATACACCATCGCCACGAATAGCAGCACGAACGGCAGATCGGCGATCACCGCCATGCAGGCTGAGGTGCCAAAATCGCGCACCGTTTCGAATTCACGCAACTGGTGGGCAAAAGCGCCCGATGAGGGCGGCGTGTGCTCAAGGCGGATCGACAGCGCCTTGTGGAAAAGATGGGAGGCCAATGTCAGATCGGCCTTCTTGCCGGCCAGGTCGAGCAAATATCCGCGCAAGTGCCTTGCCACCGCTTCAAACCCCATGGCGATGAACACACCGATCGCGAGCGACCACAGGGTGGTGAAAGCCGAATGCGGGATCACCCGGTCATAGATCTGCATCCCGAATAAGCCCGAGGCCAGCATCAACACATTGATGAGCGCGGAGGCGATGAACGCATCGCGATAATAACGCCGATACCCCCACACCGCGTGCCACAACCACTGCGAGCCGGACTTGGGCTCACTCACCTGCCCGCCCGCCCCGCGCTGGGGTTTCACCAACATGCAGTAACCGGCATATTCAGCCGCAAGCTCGGCCGCGCCCACCACTACGGGCTCGGCGCCGCGCTCCGGTAGCATGAGCTCATATTGCAGCCCTCCGGCGGGGTTCGCCGATCGGCTCACCAGCACACAGGCACGGCCGCCCTTGAGCGTCAGCACCACCGGCATCAATTCGGAAAAAATCGATTCCGGCGGGCGTTTTATAAGCTTGGCTGAAAACCCCGCCTGGTTGAGCGCCCGCATCGCGAGCTTGGCGGTCAACGCCCCCGCCGGCATGCCGTCGAGCAAGGCGGCGGGGGTTTTTTCCTGGCCATGCTTTCGGCATAACCACAGGAGGCAGGCGAGCAGCGTGTCGGCATGGGCGCCGCCCGCTTGATCAAGATCAGCTTCTGTCGCCACGGCAGCATCCTTTGCGTTCATGGCGCCCTCCTTCGGGCACGAGAAGGAATGACATAAGGAATGGCATAAAAAACGGGGACAAGCCCTTGCAGGCTGCCCCCGTCATTACAACTCCCCCGAGGCTCAGATGAGCACGGTATTGACCTTCTCTTCAACCAGGAGCTGGGCGTTGCCGTGGCTATACACCGCGAAGCTCGCGCCCCCCACGGCGGCCACGCCGCAGTGCGTCCAGCCCTGATCCGAGTTGTCAAGAAGCACCGTGTCACCCGCATCGCCCCTTACGATCAACTGCTTGTGACCTTCATCTGCCGACGCTATCGGCATGACGTCGATCTCGCCGTAGCTCAGAACGTCTTGCAGTTTTACCCTGAGCAGGTCGCCTTGTCCACCATTTCCGGACAGATTGACTTCTGCGCCCGGTATGGCGTTGGCATGGCTACCGGTGAGCTTGTCGAGATCGAGGATCGTGATCTCGGGCGAGCCAGTCTTGAACCAGATGTCGGCCAGTTGATGTGTAGCGCCGTCGCTGGTGGTGTAGCTGCCCATCAGACCGGTGAGATTGCCGTGGTCAAGCAGCGCGGTGTGCGCCGCATCCACACCCAGCCCGGTGATGCCCAGCTCAGCGAGCGACTTCAGCTCGCCGCCATCGGTCACACCATCGTGGTTGGCATCTACCCAGACCTTCAGCTCGTTGAAGTGCGCATCCTGGGCATCCACCTTGCCATCGTGGTTGGTGTCCTCGACACGCAGGGCCTCGAAGCCATCCTTGGCGCGGGTGCCATCGGGCAGCACCGTGCCGCTACCGAAGAGTTCGCCACCGTGGTTGATCACACCGTCGCCGTTGCGATCGAACACCAGGAAGCCATCCTCGCCGGTGAGCCAGCCTGCAGCCTGCGCCACGCCGTTATTGGCCAGGTCGAAGCTCACACCTTCGGCAACCGACAGGGTGCGGATGCCTGCCGCCCCCAGATCGAGCACCAGCGGGGTTTCAGCACCGAAGTAAGACTGGGCCGAGGCGCTCAAGGCTGCGATCTGATCGCCGCTCAAGGCTGCATCCTGGGTTGTGGTCAGGACACAGATCTGCGAGCTGGAGAGCGCCGCGATATCGGTGGTTTCCATCGCCTGCAGCTGATCGGTGGTGAGCGCGAGCATCTGGCTGGTGGTGAGCGCCTGCACTTGAGCGGTGGTCAGGGCCACAATGTCGGCTGTTTCCATCGCCTCGATCTGCGTGGTGGAGAGCGCCACGATCTGAGCCGTGGTGAGCGCGGCCACCTGCGCCGTGCTGAGGGTCTGGATATCGGTGATGCTAAACCCGGCCAGCGCGCTGGTGGTTAGCACTGCGACATCCGCCGCTTGCATCTGAGCCAGCTGATACGTGGTCAGTGCATCCACTTGCGAGCTTGAGAGCACCGCCACTTGCTTGGTGGTCAGCGAGGCGATATCACCGGTTTCGATCGCGGCAATCTGGGCCGTGGTCAGCGCCACCACCTGATGGGTGGTCAGCGCGATCAGCTGGGCCGAGCTGAATGCTGCGATGTTGTCGGTGTCCAGCGCCACCACACAGGCCGTGGTGAGCGAGGCGACATCCTCGGTTTCGAGCGCTTGCGCCTGATCAGTGGTCAGCACTGCGACCTGATCCGTGGTGAGCTGTGCCACCTGGAGCATGGTGAGCGCGGCCACCCCGTTGGTGGTGAGGCCAGCCAGTGCGTCAGTGGAGACCACCGCGATATCGACCAACTCGATCGCCGCCATTTGAGCCGTGGTGAAGACCGACAGCTGAGTGCTGCTAATCGTCGCCACCTGGTGGGTGGTGAGCGCCGCGATATCGTAGGTGTCGATCGCCGGCACCTGGGTGGTGGTCAGCGCAGACAGCTGATCGGTAGTCAGGTTACCCACCTGAGTGCTCTTCAGACCCGCGATCTGGCCTGTGGTCAGCGCTGCGAGCTGCGTTGTGGCCATCTCCACCAGCGAAGCTGTGGAAAGCTCGGCCAGCGAAGCCGTGCTGATCGCCGCCAGATCATTCGTTTCAAACGCACTGATCTGGGTGGTAGTGATCGCTGACAACTGCGCAGTTGTCATCGCCGCCGCCTGCACGGTGGTGAGCGCTGCGATGTTGTCGGTGGTGAGCGCCTGGACCTGATAGGTCGTAAGCTTGGCCACCTGATCCGTGGTGAGATTGGCCACCTGACTGCTGGTGAGTGCCGCAACCGCATCCGTGGTCAGGTGAGTCAGCGCAGCGGTGGTCACTGCCGCCAGGTCAGCAGTTTCCATACTCGCCACCTGCGTGCTGCTGAGCGCCGCGACCTGGGTCGAATTCAGCGTGGCCACTTGGGTGGTGCTCAGCGCCTGCAAGTCGTCGGTGGCCAGCGCCGCCACTTGCGTGGTGGTGAGGGCTTGGACCTGATGGGTGGTGAGTTGCGGCACCTGATCGGTGGTCAGCGCCACCACACCATCGGAGGTCATGTGCGTAAGCACATCTGTCGTGAGCGCCTGCAGATCGGCTGTGGTGATTGCCGCGACCTGGGTGGTCAGCAGGTTCGCCATCTGATCAGAGGTCATCACCGCGACCTGCGCCGTGGTGAGCGCCTGCACTTGGGTGGTGGTCAGCGCGCTGTACTGCGCCGTGCTGAACGCCACCAGATCGGCGGTCTCCAGCGCCTGAACCTGATAGGTGGTCAGGTTGGCAATCTGCGTAGTGCTGAGCGAGGTCACTTGGCTGCTACTCATCGCCACCAGATTGCTGGTGCTGAGCCCCTGGATCGCGCTGGTGGTGATCGCCCCCAGATCATCGGTGGCCATCGCCATTGCCTGACTGCTGGTGATCGCACCCACCTGACCGGCATCGAGCACAGCATACTGTCCGGTCGTCATGGCAACGAAGTTGGTGACACTCATTGACGCAACCTGCGTGGTGGTCAGCGCATCCACCTGATCGGTCGAGAGCGATGCCACTTGCGTGGTGCTCAGGTAGCCGATCTGGGTGGTGCTGAGCGCCGTCACCTGGTGAGTGTCGAATACGGCCAGCTGGGCGGTGGTCAGACCCACAATCGCTTCGGGCGCCAGCGCTTGCACATCATCGGTCTCCATCACATCGACCTGAGCCGTCGAGAGCGCCGCCATCTGCTCCTCGGTGATGGCCACAGCCTGCGAGGTGGTCAGCGCCACGATATCATCGGTACCAAAGCCCGCCAGCGCATTCAGATTCAGCGCAGCCAAGTCTGCTGTCTGGATCAGCGAAACCTGCGTGGTCGAGAGCGCCGCAATCTGATTGCTGGAGAAGGTGCCGAACTGCGAGCTCAGGAAGGCTTGCAGATCCTCCGTGGCCATGGCCTGCACCTGCTCCGTGGTGATCGCCGCAATCTGGTCGGTGGTCAGACTGGCCACCTGCGCGGTTGTGAGCCCCACGATCTGATCAGTGGTCAGATTGGCAACAGCCGATGTGCTGAGATATTTGATCTCGGCCGTACCGATCGCCGCCAGGTCCTGAGTCTCCATCGCCTGCGCCTGCGCCGTGGTGAGCGCACCGACTTGTGTGGAGCTCAATGTCGCTGCTTGCGAGGTGGTGAGTGCCTGGATGTCATCCGTTGCAATCGCCCCGACCTGGCTGCTGGTCAGCACATCCACTTGGTGAGTGGTGAGTGCGGCCACCTGACTGGTGGTGAGCGCCACCACACCCGCGGTGGTGAGATGCGTAATCACATCAGTGGTGATCGCCTGAAGATCGGTGGTGGTGATCGCCGCCACTTGGGCGGTCAGCAGATTCGCCATCTGATCCGAGGTCATCACCGCGATCTGCGTGGTGGTGAGTGCCTCAATCTGGGCAGTGGCCAGCGCGGTGTATTGCGTTGTGCTGAGCGCCGCCAGATCCTCCGTCTCGAGCGCCTGCACCTGATGGGTGGTCAGATTGGCGATCTGCGAGGTGGTGAGCGAGGTCACCTGGCTCGTGCTCATCGCCACCAAGCCGCTGGTGGTGAGCCCCTGTATCGCAGTGGTCGTGATCGCTTGCAAATCATCTGTCGCCAAGGCCACCGCATGGTCGGTCGTGAGCGCTCCCGCCTGGCTGGCATCAAGCACGGCGAATTGCGCTGTCGTCATCGCCACCAGATTGTCGGTGCTAATCGCCACGATCTGGTGGGTGGTCAGCGCATCGATCTGCGTGGTGGTCAGCGCCTCGATCTGCGCAGTTCTCAGATACGCGATTTGCATGGTGGTCAGCGCTGTCACCTGATCGGTATCCAGCACCACCAGTTGCGCGGTAGTGAGCGCCATGGTGGCTTCCAGCGAGATCGAACTCAGATCCGCTGTCTCCATCGCATCAATCTGAGTGGTCGAGAGCGATGCCACCTGCTCTTCGGTCAGTGCCGCCGCCTGCGAGGTCGTGATGGCTTGAATGTCGTCCGTACCAAGCCCTTGTAGCGCATTGACACCAAGCACCGCAATATCCGCCGACTCGATCGCAGCCACCTGCGTGGTGGTGAGTGCCGCAACCTGCGTGCTGGAGATCACCGCCATCTGAGTCGATGTCATCGCCTGCAAATCATCCGTAGCAATCGCCTGCACTTGGGTGGTCGTGAGCGCCATCACCTGATCGCTTGTGATCGCAACCACTTGGTCTGTGGTCAGCGCCACGATGCCCTCGGTCGTGACACCCCTGATTGCGCTGGTGTTCACCGCCGCCAGATCACTCGTTTCCATGATCGACAACAGACTGGTGGTCAGCGCCGCCATTTGGGCGCTGGTCAAAGCCGCCGCCTGGGCTGTGGTGAGCGCCTGCAGGTCATCATTGGCGAAGTTCGCCACTTGATTGGTCGTGAATGCTGCCACCTGAGCCGAGGTGAAGGCCGCGATCTGATGGGTGCTCATCGCAGTCAGATCATCGGTTTCAAGGGCCGCCACCTGGAGCGAGGACAGGTACATCACTTGGTCGGTGGTGAGCTCCACCACCTGGGCTGTCGTCAGCGCCTCGATGGCACTGGTCGAAAGCCCCCCGATCGACTCGGTCGTGATCGCCACCAGATCACTGGTTTCGATATTGACCGCCTGATCCGTGGTGAATGCGGCCAGCTGGGCGCTGGTGAAAGCTGCAAACTGAGCGGTGGTCATTTCCTGCAGATCACCGGTTTCAATCGCCTGCGCTTGGGCCGTGGTCAGGGACGCCACTTGGTCGGTGGTGAGATTCGAGATCTGATCGGTGGTGAGCGCGGCAACAGCTGCCGTCGAAAGTCCGACAATCGCATCGGTGGTGATCGCCGCCAGATCACTCGTTTCGATTTCAGGCGCCTGCCCGACGCTGATTGCCGCCACCTGCGCACTACTGAGCGCTGCGAATTGAGCGGTGATCATTGCCTGCAAATCATCGGTTGCAATCGCCTGCACCTGCGTAGTGGTCAAGTTCTCAACCTGACTAGCGGTGAGCGCAGCCGCCAGATCAGTGGTCAGCGCCACGATTGCATCCGTGGTGAGCCCCACGATCGCAGTGGTGGTGATCGCTGCAAGATCGCTAGTTTCAAAGTTGGCCGCTTGCTCCGTGGTGAATGCCGCCACCTGCGAGCTGGACAGCGCCTCTGCCTGCGCGGTGGTCATGGCCTGCAGATCATCGGTTGCAATCGCCTGCACCTGCGTGGTGGTCAGATGCGCCACTTGGTCCGTGGTCAGCGAGGCCATTTGCGTGATTGTGAGCGCGACGATGCCATCGGGCGTCAAGCCGACGATCGCTTCGGTGGTGATGGCCTCCAGATCCGTGGTCTCGAGATTCGAGACTTGGGTGGTTGTGAGTGCCGCCACCTGGGCGCTGGACAACACCCCGGCTTGCAGTGCGGTGATCGCCTCCAGATCATCGGTCGCGATCGCCGCCACTTGGGTTGTGGTCAGCGCCACGATCTGATCCGTGGTGAGCGCCGCGACTTGAGATGTGTTCAGCGCCTCGACATCATCGGTCGCAATCGCCGCGACCTGCGTGGTGGTCAGCACCTGAATCTGATCCGTGGTCAGCCCTTCAATCTGCGAGGTGGTCAGCGCCTCCACACCACTGGTGGTAAGGCCCGTGATGGCATCGGTGTTGATTGCAGCCAGATCGCTTGTTTCGAGATTCGCGACCTGATTCGTGGTCAATGCCGCAACCTGCGCGCTGGTCATTGCGTTCGCTTGGTGCGTCGTCATCGCCTGCAGATCATCGGTCTCGATCGCCTGCACCTGTTTGGTTGTCAATGCGGCGATTTGGTAGGTTGTCAGCTCGACGAACTGGGTGGTGCTGAGCGACTCCAGGGCGACCGTAGAAAGCCCCTTGATGGCATCCGTGGTGATGGCTGCCAAGTCATTGGTTTCAAGGTTGGTCGCCTGATAGGTGGTGAGCGCCCCCACTTGCGCACTGGTGAGTGCCGCCACCTGATTTGTGGTGAGCTCCACCAGGTCCTCTGTGGCGATTGCCGCCACTTGACGCGTGGTCAGTGCGCGCACCTGATCGGTCGTCAGCGCCACGATCTGATCCGTGCTCAGCAGGGCCACATTGCCCGTTGCAAGCCCGCGAATCGCCGAAGTGGTGATCGCCTCGAGATCGGTGGTTTCAAGCGCCGCAACTTGGGCCGCGGTCAGCGCCCCCACTTGCCCACTGGTCACCGCCGCAAACTGCGCGGTGGTCATCGCTTGCAGATCCGCCGTGTTGATCCACGCAAATTGCGCGTTGGTGAGCGCGGCAACCTGGTCAGTGGTGAGTTCAACAATCTGCGTGGTGGTGAGCGACTGCACATTGGTGTTGGCAAGACTCTGCAAAGCACTGGTGTTCATCACTACCAGGTCATCCGTGGCAAGCGCCTGCGTCTGGCTGGAGGTCAGCGCCGCAACCTGGGTCGAGGTGAGCGCTGCCGCCTGCTCAGTGGTGAAGGCCACCACATCATCGGTGGCAATCGCAGCGAACTGTGCGGTGGAGAGGCTGAGGAGCTGATTGGTGGTGAGGCCTTCCACCTGCGCGGTGGTCAGCGCCACCACATCATTGGTGCCAAGCCCTGCCAGAGCGGATGTGCTGACAGCCGCCAGATCAATCGTTTCAAAGGCTTCAATCTGGGTGGTGGTCATTGCCGCGATCTGACTGCTGGAGAGCACAGCCGCCTGATCGCTGGTCAGCGCCTGGATGCCATCGGTCGTGAGCACCGCCACCTGGGCCGTGGTCAGCGCCACGATCTGGTGAGTGGTGAAACCCGCCACAGCATCCGTGGTCAGGGCTTGCACATTTGCTGTGCCGAGCCCCTTGATGGCTGCAGTGGTGATCGCCGCCAAATCCACGGTCTCCATTGCCTGCACTTGATCCGAAGTCAGTGCCGCCATCTGGGACGAAGTCAGTACCGCTGCTTGATCGGTTGTGATCGCCTGGATTTGGTCTGTGGTGAGCGAGGCGATTTGCTGGGTACTCATCCAATACACATGATTGGCGGTGAGCGCCGCCACCTGATCGGTGGTGAGTTGTTGCAGATCGTCCGTTGCAATCGCGGTGACCTGACGGGTCATCAAGGCCTGAATCTGATCCGTGGTCAAATGACCGATCTGATCGGTGGTGAGCGCCACAATGTTGCTGGTGGTGAGGCCCCGCAGACTGGTCGTCGTGATCGCTGCAAGATCCTCGGTTTGGAGATTGGCCACCTGATCGGTGGTGAAGACCGCCACCTGCGAACTGGAGAATGCCGCGAACTGCTCGGTGGTCATCGCTTGCAGATCGTCGGTCGCAATCCACGCGACTTGAGTGTTGGTGAGCGCAGCCACCTGATCGGTGGTGAGGCTGGAAATCTGATCCGTAGTCATCGCCTGGATGTTGGCGGTTACCAGGGTCTTGATCGCAGTCGTGTTGAGATTCACCAAGTCGTCCGTAGCCATTGCCGCCATCTGGGTGGTGGTGAGCACCGACAACTGGCTGGAGGTGAGCGCGGCCGCCTGGTCCGTAGTGAAAGCCACAATATCGTCGGTTGCAATCGCCGCGAACTGGATGCTCGACAGGCTCAACAACTGGTCGGTCGTCAGGGCAGCCACCTGGTCCGTGGTCAGCGCGACGATATCATCCGTTCCCAACCCGCCTAGGGCGGTCGAACTGAAGGTCACCAGATCCTCAGTCTCGAAGGCCGCGATCTGCGCGGTGGTCAAAACCTGAAGCTGTCCGCTGGTCAGCGACACCGCCTGCGCTGTCGTCAGCGCCTGGATGTCGTCTGTGGCGATCGCCAGCAACTGGGTCGATGTCATCGAGGTTAGCTGGAACGTCGTCAGCCCGGCAAACTGACTCGTGGTGAGCGCCTCAACATTCGTGGTGCCAAGGCTCCTGAATGCCGTGGTGGTGATCGAAGCCACATCCACCGTTTCCATCGCCTGTACCTGATCGGAGCTCAGCGCTGCCACTTGCGCCGAGGTCAACACGTTGGCCTGGGCAGTATTTATCGCCGCAATCTGATCCGTATTCAGCGCCTGAATCTGAGCGGTGCTCAGGGTATAGAACTGATCCGTACCCAAGGCCTGGATCTGGTCGGTTGTCATCGCATTCACCAGCGAAGTGCCCAACGCGCTGATATCGTCAAGCGCGATATTCGGCATCTGCGTGGTGGTCAATGCTTGCAACTGCGTGGTGCCGAGTGCATTGAACTGTGCCGTGGTCAAGGCGACCAGATCATCGGTCGCCATCGCGGCGATCTGCGTGGTGGTGAGCGCATTCACTTGGTCAGTCGTAAGTGAAGCCACTTGTTGCGTAGTCAGCGCCACAAACGATGAGGTTGTCATCGACTGCAGCGAGGTGGTGTCGATGGCCGCCAAATCAGCCGTCTCCAACGCGGCCGCCTGAGACGAGGTGATCGCCGCCACCTGGGTGCCGCTCAGGGCCCCCATTTGATCGACGCTCATGGCCACCAGATCGTCGTTTTCAATCGCGCTCACCTGCGATGTGCTCAGTGCCGCCACCTGATCTGTGGTCAGCGCAGCGACATGGCGGGTGGCCAGAGCGACGATGGCATTGGTTGATAGGTTGCTGACCGCATCGGTCGTCATCGCCGCCAAATCAGCGGTGTCGAGCGCGACCGCCTGATAAGTGGTCAGCACAGCCGCCTGCGTGCTGGTGAGGGCCGCCGCCTGGCTGGTGGTGAATGCAGCCAAGTCGTCCGTGGCAATGGCGACCACCTGCGTTGTGGTCAGCGCCCCCACCTGCCCCGCGGTAAGCGATGCCACTTGCTGGGTGCTCAAAGCCACCAGACTCGCGTTTGAAAGCCCCTTGATCGCATCGGTCGAGATCGCGGCCAAATCCGCGGTCTCCAGCGCCTGTGCCTGGGTGCTGACCAAGGATGCGATCTGTGCGCTGTCGAAAGCACCAAACTGCGTGGTGGTCATGGCCACAAGATCCTGCGTCTGCAGCTGGACAATCTGCGACGAGGTCAATGCACCCACCTGCGCCGTGGTCAGTGCAGCTGCCTGCGCTGTCGTCAGGTGAGGAATCACTGACACCGAAATACCCCGCAGGGCCGTGGTCGTGATGGCCTGCAGATCATCCGTAGTGATCGCCGCCAGCTGGTTCTGCTCGAGCACATTGGTCTGCGTCGTGGTGAGCGCAGCGTATTGATCCGAGGTCATTGCCACGATGCCCGCCGAAGTGATGTTGCGGAAGGCGATCGTGCTCAAGGCATTGAGATCAGCGGTCTCGATCGCCGCGATCTGGGTTGTGGTGAGCGCGCGGACTTGCTGGGTGTCCAGTGCCGCGAACTGACTCGTGGTCATCGCCTGCAGGTCATCCGTGGCAATCGCGGCAATCTGTACGCTACCCAAGCCCCTCACCTGTGCGGTGGTCAAGAGGGATGCTTGGGTAGTGCTCAACCCCACCACATTCGCGGTGGTAAGGCCAGTCATCGCCGCGCTGCTGATGGCTTGCAGGTCCTGTGCCTCCATCGCCGCCAGCTGGTTGGAGCTCAGCGCGCTGACCTGGCTTGCTCGCAGCGAATTGAACTGCGATGTGGTCATGGCCGCGAGGTCAGTCGTGGTAATCGCGGCAAACTGATTGCCGGTGAGCGAGGACACCTGATGGGTGGTGAGATTAGATGCCTGATTCGCGGTCAGCGCTGCAATGCCAGCTGTTGTCATGCTGGTGAGCACATGGGTCGCCACCGCCGCCAGATCAGCCGTTTCCATCGCGGCGACCTGGGCTGTGGACAACGCAGCGATCTGTGCGCCGACCAGCGCGGCGGCTTGGCTCGTGGTGAGCGCCTGAACATTCTCGGTGCCCATGTTCTGAAGCTGCGCGGTGGTAATTGCCGCCACTTGGCCCGTGCTCAATGACCCTACCTGCGTGGTGGTCATCGCCGCAAAATTGGTGGTGGTCATCCCCTTCAGGCTGTTGTTGGATATCGCCTGAAGATCCGCGGTCTCCATCGCGGTCATCTGTCCTGCCGTGATTGCAGCAATCTGGGACGAGGTAAATGAAGCAAACTGGGTGGTGGTCATTGCCACGAAATCGTCGGTCGCGATCGCGGCAAGCTGCGAGGTGGTCATCGCGGCAAGCTGCGCAGTCGACAGCGCGGCCGCTTGAGCAGTGGTCAGCGCCACCACATTAGCCGTGGTCAAGCCAGCGATCGCATCGCGTCTGAGGGCGGAAAGATCAGAGGTGGCAATCACGGCCACCTGCCCGGCGGTGAGCACCGCAATCTGACCGCTGCTCAAAGCCGAGAGCTGGGCAGTCGTCAGCTTGGCAAAATCATCGGTCGCCATGTTGGCGACTTGGCTGGTGGTCAGCGCCGTGATTTGCGAAGACGTCAGCGCCTGGGTCTGAGCGGTCGTCAAGGCCACCAGCGCGCCGGTCGTGAGCCCCTTGATCGAGCCCAGCGAGATGGCCGCCAGATCCGCCGTCTCCAGTGCCGCCGCTTGGGTCGTGGTGAGAGCGCCCACCTGGCTTGAGCCGAGCGTTACAAACTGCTTCGTGGTCAGCGCATTGAGTGCTGTGCTGGTCATGTTACTGAGATGATTGGTGCTCAAGGCAGCCACTTGATTCGTTGTCAGCGCGCCGATCTGGGCCGAGCTCAGCGTATTCAGGTTGGCGGTGGTCATCCCGGCAAGCGCCGTGGTGGTGAGGAACCCGATATCCGCCGTTTCGATTGCCTGCACTTGGGTTGAGGTCAACGCCGCCACTTGAGAAGACGTAAATCCGCTGATCTGGGTGGCGGCCATGGCCTGCAGATCATCCGTGGCGATCGCTGCAACCTGGGTGGTGCTCAGGCCCGCCACCTGGGTCTTCGTGAGGTTGGCCGCCTGCGAGGTGGTCATCGCCACCACATTTGCCGTGGACAGCCCCGCCAGCGCGTTGCCGGTCAGCGTCGCCAAGTCAGCCGTATCAATCGCCTGCATCTGGGCGGTGGTGAATGCAGCAACCTGGGTGCTGGTAATAAAGCCAAACTGCGAAGCGGTCATCGCTTTCAGGTCGCCGGTTTCCATGGCGGCGACCTGGGTGCTGGTGAGCGCACTCACCGCGCTCGGGCTAAGTGCGGCCACCTGCGCGGTGGTCAAGGCAGCGATGTCGGCGGTCTCAATCGCCCGTAGCTGTGTGGAAGTCAGGCTATTGATCTGATTTGAAGTCAGTTTAGAAACCTGCGAAGTCGTCAGCGCCACGATCGATGCCGTGCTAAGGCCACGCAGCGGTGCAGACCCGATCGCCACCAGGTCACCCGTTTCGATGGCCGCAACCTGGCTGGTGGTCAGCACCGAGAGCTGGGTGCTCGTGAAAGACCCGACCTGGGTGGAAGACAACCCCACGATGTCTGCTGTCTCAAGCCCGGCGACCTGAGAGGTGGTGAGCGCTGCCAACTGGAAGGTGGTCATCGCGGCCACTTGCGCCGAACTCATCGCGGCAATATTGCTGCTGGTGAGCCCGGCCAGGGCAGTCGTGTTGATCGCCCGCAGATCAAGGGTCTGCAGCACCGCAGCTTGCGTCGTAGTGAGCACGCCCAACTGCCCGCTGGTCAATGCTGCGAACTGGGTGGTGGTCATAGCCACCAAGTCATCGGTGGCGATCTTCTCGATCTGGGCGGTAGTCAATGCGGCCACTTGAGAAGTCGTCAGACTGGACACCTGAGCGGTCGACATCGCCTGCAACACATTGGTCGTGACCCCCTTGATCGCGGTGGCCGAGATGGCGCGCAAATCCGTCGTTTCAAGCGCTGCGATCTGGGTGGTGGTGATCGCCGCAACTTGTGCGAAGGTGAGCCCTGCCGCCTGCGTCGTGGACAGCGCCTGCACCTGGCCATTGGTCATTGCGGCAATCTGGGTGGTCAATAAGGACCCCAGCTGGGTAGAGCTCATTCCAGCCATCGCCCATGTCGTCATGGCGGCCAGGTCCGAGGTCTCCAAGGCGCGAAGCTGAGTCGAGCTCATCGCCGCCACTTGGGTGCTGGTCAGGGCGGCCACCTGGTTCGACCCCAGCGCCACGACTTGGGCTGTGGTCAGCGCGCGCACCCCGTGGGTAGTGATCGCCCGGACGTCCGATGTCTCAAGCACCGCGACCTGGGTCGTGGTCAGTGCGGCCACCTGAGTGCTGCTCAGCGCGGCCACCTGATTGCTGGTCAGCCATGCAATATTGGTCGTGGTGAGCCCCTGAATTGCACTTGTCGAAAACGCCCTGAGGTCAGCGGTTTCGAGAACTGAGAGTTGGGTCGTGGTGAGCATCGCCACCTGCGAACTGCTCAAAGCAGCCGCCTGCCAGGTGGTGAGCGCCTTGATATCCGCAGCAGAAATCACCGCCACCTGACTTGTAGTCAGCGCCCCCACCTGCAAGGTGGTCAATCCAGCGAACTGGGCGGTGGTCAGCCCCTGAACCGCGCTGGTGCCAAGCCCCCGGATGGCGTGGGTGGTCAGCGCCGCCAGATCGGTCACTTCCATCGCCTTGACTTGAGTCGTCGTCAGCGCAGCAACTTGAGAGCTGCTCAGCACAGCCGCTTGGCGGGTCGCCAGCGCAACAATATCCGCCGTGCTGATCGCCGCGACCTGCGAGGTAGTCAAAGAGGAAATATGCGATGTGGAAAGGGCCACAAACTGCGCTGTTTTCAATGCGGCCACATTGGTCGTGGTCATCGCCTGCAGGGCAGTGGTTGTCAGGGATGCGAGGTCTGCGGTTTCCAGCACAGCAAGCTGATTGGCAGTCAAAGCAGCCACCTGCTTGGTGCCCAGACTTGCAAACTGGCGGGTCGTCATCGCCACGAAGTCATTCGTGGCAATCGCAGCGAACTGTGTTGTATTGAACGCGTTGATCTGGTGCGTGTTCAGCGCCGCAACCTGCGCGGTGGTCAGCGCAACCACCCCGTTGGTCGTCATCGCGCCCAACGCGGAGGTGGTCAAACCCAGGATATTGGCATTCGAGATCGTCGGGATCTGCGCGGTGGTCATCGCCGCGACTTGTGTGCTGGTCAGCGCAGCCAGCTGGTTGCTGGTCAGCACCGCGAACTGGGAGGTGGTCAGCGCCGCGATCTGCGCCGTGGTCAGCGCGGGTATTTGGGTGGTGGTAAGCGCTCGAATTTCACTGGTTGAGTAGCCGGCCAGCGTCGAGGTGGAGAGAGCGGCCAGCTGGGCTGTTGTGAAATTTTGAATAATCGTCATGACTCGCTCCTATCCCCAGACCCTGTTCAGTGCGCAGCTGAATCAGGAAGACATCGTCATAAACCGCTTCGTTTGAGGGACGCCACCACCGATCCCCAACACCACCTGAAACGCCGCGATCCCGAAAAAAAACTCCCCACGCCGAGCGGGGGCTCCAAACGGCTAACGGACGGGTTCTCCGGCACGTTTAACGGAAAAATGACTCTGGCATCCGCCCAACTTGCGGGGCGAGCGAAAGACAAAACCCGCTGAGAGAGACGCCGCGGAAGCGAATCAGGCGAATGAAACAGCCCCCTCCGAAACCCCGCTAAAAAAAGGGGAGCTCTGCTTAGACCAAAGAGGTCGGGGAATGTTCTGACGCCAAGGAAAAAACACGACCGCCCACTCAGGCAAGCATCGTGCCACGGCCACCACCCTCGCCCGCAGGGTAAAAAGCGGGTGCGCACCCCCTGGCCTCGAACAGGCAAGCGATGGCGCCGGGTGTTCCCCAGCACTCGAATGTCATATACACTCGGTTGGCGTTGTGTGGCCCGCATCCCACACCGCGAAGGGAGAGACATGCTGCAACGCTGTTTGATCCTCGCATCGGCACAGGTCGGCTGACATGAAGCTCACCCTGCCCCAAGGCACTCAGATCGACATCCCGATCGCCCAGACCGCTGCCCCACTTTTGGTGCTGATGGTCTTGGGCATGATGCTGCTGCCCCTGCCCTCGCTGGCGCTCGACGCCCTCTTCACCTTCAACATCGGCGCCTCCATTCTGGTGCTGCTGGCGGCGATGAACATCCGCACCTTCAAGGATTTCATCGCCTTCCCCACCATCTTGCTGCTCACCACCTTGCTGCGGCTCTCGCTCAACGTGGCCTCCACCCGCGTGGTGCTGATCAGCGGCCACCAAGGGCCGGACGCAGCTGGCAAGGTGATCGAATCCTTCGGTCACTTCCTGATCGGCGGCAATTTCGCGGTCGGCATCATCGTCTTCATCATCATCACGGTGATCAACTTCGTGGTGATCACCAAGGGCGCCGGCCGCGTGGCTGAGGTCGCAGCGCGCTTCGCCCTGGATTCATTGCCCGGCAAACAGATGGCGATCGACGCCGATCTCAATGCCGGCATCATCAAGGATGAAGATGCGAGGCGCCGCCGCGCGGAAGTCTCGCAGGAGGCCGATTTCTACGGCTCCATGGACGGTGCCTCGAAATTTGTGCGCGGCGATGCCATCGCCGGCATCGTGATTCTGGTGGTCAACCTGGTGGGCGGCATCATCATCGGCATGGTGCAGCACAACCTCGATTTTTCGAAGGCGATCGAGATCTACACCATCCTGTGCATCGGCGATGGCCTGGTGGCGCAGGTGCCGGCGCTCATCATCTCGACCGCTGCCGGTATCGTGGTGACCCGCGTCGCCACCGAAGAAGATTTCTCCGGCCAGCTCGCTCAACAATTCGCCGGCAACAGCACCGCGATGTATCTGGCCGCCCTCATCTTGGGCGTACTCGGCGTCATTCCCGGCATGCCCAATCTGGCCTTCCTCTCTTTTGCGGTGATCTTCGGCGGCTTGGGCTGGCTGGTGGCCAAACACCAGGCCGAGACCGCGGCCCGCGTCGCGGCGGAAACAGCCGCCCCGCCCGTCTCCGAGGAAATCGAGTGGAAGGATGTCCCCGTCATCGAGCCGCTCTGCCTCGAGCTGCCCTATCGGCTCATCCCGCTGGTGGATAAAGGCAACGACAGCGACCTCATCAAGCGCATCCGCGCCATCCGCAAGAAATTCGTCGGCGAGGTGGGGTTCCTCATCCCCTCAGTGCATATCCGCGACAACCTCCAGCTGCCGGCCGAAACCTACCGCTTCTTGCTCTACGGCGCCGAAATCGGCCGCGGCCAGGTCATCCCCGACCGCATGCTCGCCATCCCCCCCGCCGGGCAGACCGCCAATATCGAGGGCCTGCGAGTCGTGGACCCCACCTTCGGCATCCCGGCAGTTTGGATCTACCCAGCCCAACGCGAGGACGCCACCGCCAAGGGCTACACCGTGGTCGAGCCCGCGGTGGTAATCGCCACCCACCTCGACAACATCGTTCGTCAACACGCCGCAGAACTCCTCGGCCGGCAAGAAACGCAAGACCTGCTCGAGCACTTCAAGCAGCGTTTCCCCAAACTCATCGAAGACACCGTACCCAAGGTGCTCACCCCGGCCACGGTGCAGCGTCTGCTGCGCCTGTTGCTCGAAGAAGGCCTGCCGATCAAGGATCTGCCCACCGTGCTCGAAGTCGCGAGCGAGCACCCCGCCAAGGCGGGCGACCCCATCGACATGCTCGCAGCCATCCGCTTCGCCCTGCGCCGTATGATCGTGCAGGAGGCCTTTGGGGACACCACCGAGCTGCGCCTGGCCGGTGTGCACCCGGACTTCGAGCGGCTCATCGAACAAGCCCAGGGCGGCGCCTCGGTAGCACCGGACGGCGCCATCGAGCCCACCCTCATCCGGCTCTTTGCCGATGAGGTAGCCAAGGGCATTGATGAGCTGGAAAACCTCGGCCTGCCCACCGTGATCATCACCTCGAACCGGGTCCGCCTCACCCTGTCGCGCATCGCCCGACGGGTGCGTCCACAGGCCATTGTCATCGCCATGGGCGAACTGCCACCCACCGCGAAACTGAGCTTCCATCGTATGTTGTGCAGTGCCGCACGAAACTAATCTTTTGACATATGCCAAAATGACGGCATCATAAGCAGGAGAACCGGGCCAAGCTGAATAAGTAAGGGAGGAAGCCGCAATGGGACCCAGACGTTTCGTCGCACCAACGGCAGCTGAGGCACTCAGGAAAATCAAAGCGGAAATCGGCGCTGAGGCGATTGTGCTCTCCAATCGCGAGGTGCCCGAGGGCATAGAA
>Ga0079301_1000562_pt1 | contig 17970 bp, 18 predicted proteins | sample Wag4_2014_7_11_3_FD_74797 | JGI IMG/M metagenome (GOLD analysis project Ga0079301, IMG submission 74797) | Fresh water mixed with fracking chemicals microbial communities from Ohio, USA - Utica-2 Time Series FC 2014_7_11 | ecosystem: Engineered > Industrial production > Chemical products > Input... | reverse complement strand
GCTTTGTTTGAAGATATTGCCAAACAAAACCCTGTGACAGAAGCACAAGTCAAAACCGAATACGACCGCATCAAAGCCCGTTTAGCGGGGCAAAAAGAAATGCGCGCACGTCAAATCGTGTTGAACAGCGAAGCTGAAGCACAAGAAGTCATTGCCCAACTGAAAAAAGGCGGCAAGTTTGACGAATTGGCCAAACAAAAATCGAAAGATCCTGCAGCAAAACGCACTGGCGGTGAAATGGGCTGGGTCAACCTCGGCGCAGTCCCACCACAGTTAGCCGATGCCCTCAAAGCCTTGGGCAAAAACCAAGTGAGCAGCCAAGCCTTGCGCTCTGACGTTGGCTTCCATGTCTTTAAAGTAGAAGACATCCGCGATGCAAAAGTGCCAACTTTTGAAGAAGTGCGCCCACAGCTGCAACGTCAAATGCAAAGCGCACAAATCGAGAAAGTGTTAATCGAGCTGCGCAACAAAGCAAAAATCCAGTAAGCTAATCTCGTTTTGTTGATCTCAATGGCCCGTATCAACGGGCCGTTTTCTCATAAGAAAATCTCTCTATGCGTAATCTGTTTTCAAAAACTGTTCTTGCGGCTGTCCTTGCTGTTGGCTGTAGTGCTTCCGTCTTCGCCGCAAATAATACTGTTGCCACTGTCAATGGCATGGCTATCCCACAGGCACGCGCCGAAGCCATGATGCGTCAATTAACCAGCCAAGGTCAGCCAGACACCGCCGAAGTGCGTGCGATGGTGCGTGATGAACTGATCATGACCGAGTTGCTGCGCCAGCAGGCGACACAAAAAGGCTTGGATAAAACAGCGGAATACAAAGCAGAGTTAGAAGGCTTATCTGCTCGTTTATTAGCCAATATGTATGTGCGTAACTGGGTTCGCACCAATCCTATCGGCGAAGCCGAATTGCGCACCCGCTATGAACGCTTAAAAGCACAAATGGCACAAAAAGAGTATCACCCACGCCATATTTTGGTTGCCACTGAAGCAGAGGCGGTTGCTTTGTTGGAAGACCTGAAAAAAGGCAAACGCTTTGATGAATTGGCGAAAACCAAGTCGTTAGATGCCGGTAGCAAAGAAAAAGGCGGCGATTTGGGCTGGATGATGCCCAATGTGCTCGACCAAGCTTTTGCTGCAGCCATGATGAAGCTCGAACGCGGACAAATCACGGCAACGCCGGTCAAGAGCCAGTTTGGTTGGCATATTATTCAGTTGGGTGATGTTCGTGACAGCGAATTCCCTCCATTAGAAGGCATCCGTGCCCAACTGACACAACAAATTCAGAATGAGCGTCTGCAAGGACATCTCAACCAGCTGAAACAAACAGCCAAAGTGAATTGATGTGCGGCAGCAACCACGCTGCCAACTTGATTGAAAAAAGCGACAGTGGAATGGATAAACTGTCGCTTTTTTGTTTTTTGTCATACTGTGAAACACGAATTTATATTATTTTTTGTTTTATTTGAAAAATACTCGTGCAATACCTCATTTTCTTTTCTTTTCGCATCATGTCATTTTTGTAGATGGTCGTTATAATCGTTGCAGCCAGATTCTTTCGCTAAGGAACCGCCGTGAGCTTCGTCAACACTTTGCAAGATATTTCTGTTGTGCTGGTTGAACCCTCTCTGATTCAAGCACGCTTAATTCAGGAGCATTTAGCAAGACAAGGCGTCGTCATGGTGAGGCATGTTTGTCAGGGACAAGAAGCCTTAGTCGAACTAGAACGCGCCCCTGTCGATCTACTGATCAGTGCCATGTATCTACCTGATATGTCGGGCTCTGATTTAATTACACAAATCCGTGAAGCACCGTTTCTTGCCGATCTCGCTTTTATTCTGATTTCTAGTGAAACCCGCCCACAGGTGTTAGAACCTGTCCGTCAATCTGGCGCCTCGGCCATCTTGCCTAAGCCGTTCACTGATTTTCAACTGGCCACCGCGCTGCGTGCCACCCTCGAATATATCGCCCCCACCAACAATGCCCTACCCATCGAGCTTGATTTTGATGCACTGAGGGTGTTGATTGTGGATGACAGCCGTTCGGCGCGGCATTTTATCCGTCATGTCTTTGAACAGCTAAAAATTCAAAACTTTTTTGAAGCCGGCAACGGCAAAGAAGCCGTTGCGGTATTGTCAGAAAATTATGTCGATCTTGTTGTCACCGACTACAACATGCCGGAAATGGACGGGCGAGCCTTGGTCGAATATATCCGTCAACAAAGCTGGCAGGCTTCCGTACCGGTGTTGATGGTATCAAGTGAGCAAGACGAAAGCCGGCTGGCGGCCGTCGAACAAGCCGGCGTATCAGCTATTTTTGATAAGCCGTTTGATCCATCGCGTGTTCGTGAATTGGTGGTGCAAGTGTTAACCTCGGGCGGCTAAACGGGTGTGGCGTGCTGTAACAACAATTGCACACGCCGTTGCCCCCGAAATTCGTTGACCTGTAATTGATAAACCGCTTGGATGACATTGGGCAAGGGGTCGGGGTGATTGAAAAAAATCGCATCCCACGTTTGGTTGGCAAAGCCCAAGCTCAGTTTACGATGTTTCTCGGCAACCACGCGCTGTGCAAGCACAGTAAATTCACCACTGAATAACGGTGGCGGAAAACCTTGCCCCCAAATCAAACTGTCTAACTGTTCGGCTTGTTGTAAAGTCATGTCCTCTGCCAACAAAGCACCATCAGTTTCAATACGGCGAGTGAGATGGTATTCATCCAGCCATAGTTGCGCGACTTCTTCAAAGGCAGCAGCAAAACGTGGAAAATCTTGTTCGCGTAGTGCCACCCCCGCCGCCATCGCATGGCCACCAAAACGTTGAATTAAGTCGGGATAGCGTTTGGCAATCCAATCCACGGCATCGCGCAAATGAAAGCCCGGAATAGAACGACCCGAGCCTTTGATTTGATCGTCATCAGCAGGAGCAAACACAAAGCAAGGCCGGTGGAAACGTTCACGCAAGCGCGCAGCCACAATTCCCACCACCCCCTGATGCCAGTCATCACGAAACATCGCTACGCTATAGCGGCTGTCGTCTAGGTTGTCTGGCAAAGCCGCTAATGCTTCTTGCTGCATCCCCCCTTCAATTTGCCGCCGTTCACGATTGAGTTCGTCAAGTTGTTGCGCCAGTTGTTGTGCGCGAAGTCGATCATCCGTTAATAAACATTCAATCCCCACGCTCATATCGTCTAATCGACCTGCAGCATTCAAGCGCGGGCCAAGGGTAAAGCCCAAGTCAAAGGCACTGGCACGACCAAGCTGGCGGCCACTGACTTCAAATAAAGCCCGAATCCCCTCGGCACACTGTCCTTGTCGCATACGCAACAAACCTTGTTGTACCAAAATACGGTTGTTCGCATCCAAACGCACCACATCAGCCACCGTGCCAAGGGCAACCAAGTCCAACCATTGCGCCAGATTGGGTTCTGGCCGTGTCGCAAATGCACCACGCTGTCGCAACTCGGCACGCAATGCCATCAACACATAAAACATCACCCCCACCCCAGCCAAATGTTTGCTAGGGAAGGGACAGCCGGTTTGATTGGGGTTAACAATCAACGTCGCGGGGACTTGCTCACCCGGTAAGTGATGATCGGTAATCAGGACTTCTAAGCCCAAACGATGGGCGTGCTCCACCCCGTCCACACTGGCAATTCCATTATCCACAGTCAACAATAGCTGTGGCTTGGGTTGGCAAACACGCAAGGCAAGGTCAACAATTTCGGGGGTCAGTCCATAGCCATATTCAAAACGATTGGGGACCAGATAATTAACCTGTCCTCCCATCGCACGCAAACCACGCACCGCACAGGCACACGCCGTTGCACCATCGGCATCATAGTCAGCAATCACGGTCAGGGTTTGCTGAGCAGCAATTGCATCTGCCAACCGCCGCGCCATCGCTTCGATATTGTGCAGATCGTGGAATGGGACGAGATGATTCAAGCGCGTTTCTAGCTCGGCACGGTCTTGCACCCCTCGGGCAGCAAAAATCCGCGCCAGCAACGGCGATATCCCCTGTTGTTGTAATCGCGTTGCGCTTTCTGGCACTGGACGTACCACAATATCCGACATGGCCTCGTTCCTATTCTGCAGAAAATACCGTCAGGGGGCGTGGCCGCCGCCAAATTTGCCAGCGCATACCGGCGGTGAGCTGTGCCACAAAACCGTTATGGTCTGGTGCAATCAAGGTAAGACGGGACAATTGGCCGCTCGACCACGCTTGCCATGCCGGTGCAAACCAGTTTTCTTCCAAGATAGCCATACGTTGCAACCATTGATAGACGTCCTCATAACGCGCTGGACAATCGAGGCTATCTAACTCCACTAAGACCTCAGCCTGTTCCGGCCACGCCGATACTGCCGCCGCATAGTCGTATGGTGCGCTGTCGAGTGGGGTATGGCTAAGTTGTGCCAATGCCGCCAAAACCGGTTGCTCGGTGGCAATATGAGAAAAATTGGGTTTGGCCACCTGTGTAGGCAACGGCGTTGTTTCTCCCCAAAACCAGACGCTATTTAATGCTGGTTCACCCTGTTGTTCACGTTGTTGATTCACAGGATGTTCAAACCACAACATCTGGACTTCGTTGAGATAGCGTGACCAACGCTTACCCTCGGCCCCCGTCGGCATCGCCTGCCGCATGTCACGCAAAATGGCCTGTTGCAATGGGGTGAATACCGCCTGTGGTGGTGCCGCAAGGTGGACATACCAGCGATCAGGCGTGGGCGTCAAAAACCGCATCCCTTCGGTGGCAAAGCTGGCATTTAATGTGGCCGCCAATGCTTCAGCCTCAGCCAAAGAGAAGGTCAACACATCCGGCCCCACCAGCCGCATTCCCTCTTGGGTGATCTGAACATGCACGGGATCGGCCCGCAGATAATAGCCGTCCTCAATTGACAGCCCATCGTAATGGGCAGAGAGCGCCACCTCCAGCACATCAGAGACACCAAACCAAGTTTGGTAATACTCTGCCCGTGAGCGGGAGGCAGGTTGTAGCTGACTGCGGCCCAAACAACGCGCCAACCACGGCGCTTCAAGATGGCGATACACCGCAGCCGCATCATCATGCGGCCACGACAAGCCGGGGATCAATAGCGTTAAAGCACGCATTAGGCGACAGTCACCTTAGCAAATTTACGTTTACCCACTTGGAACACCGTGCAAGTTCCTCTCACCAATTGCAACCCCTTATCGCTCACCCGTTCACCGTCGGCTTTCACCGCGCCTTGGTCAATCATCCGCAACGCTTCCGACGTGCTGGCGACCAAACCAGCTTCTTTTAATAAACGTGCAATCGCAATCTGTCCCTCTTCGGCAGTAACCGTGATTTCAGGGAGGTCATCTGGAATCGCATTTTTCTGGAAACGCGCTTCAAAATCGGCCAAAGCCGCATCCGCAGCCGCTTGATCGTGGAAACGCGCCACCAATTCTTGCGCCAGCATCACTTTAGCATCGCGAGGATTGCGGCCGGCTTCAACTTCTGCTTTCAAAGTGGCAATGTCTTGGGTCGAACGCAGCGACAGCAAATCAAACCAACGCCACATCAAAGTGTCAGACACCGACATGGTTTTACCAAAAATTTCGTTCGCCGGTTCCGACACGCCGATGTAGTTGCCCAACGATTTAGACATCTTGTTAACGCCATCCAAACCTTCTAGCAACGGCATCATAATCACACACTGCGGCTTTTGCCCGTGTTGTTGTTGTAGGGTACGCCCCATCAGCAAATTAAATTTCTGATCGGTGCCGCCCAGCTCAATGTCTGCCTTCATCGCCACCGAATCATAGCCTTGCATCAGTGGATACATAAATTCATGAATTGAGATTGGCTGATTGCTGTGAAAACGCTTGTGGAAATCATCACGTTCCAACATCCGCGCCACCGTTGTACTGGCGGCCAGTTTCAACATGCCATCTGCCCCCAACTGACCTAGCCAATGTGAGTTAAAACAAATTTCGGTTTTTTCTGGATCAAGAATTTTGAACACTTGTTCCGCGTAGGTTTTGGCATTCGCCTGTACCTGCTCGGGGGTCAGCGGTGGGCGGGTGGTGTTTTTGCCAGAAGGGTCACCAATCATGCCGGTAAAGTCACCAATCAAAAACATGATGTGATGCCCCATGTCTTGTAGTTGGCGCATTTTGGTTAACACCACGGTGTGACCCAAATGTAAATCAGGTGCCGTCGGATCAAAGCCGGCTTTGACTCGTAATGGGCGGTTTTCTTGTAACTTGGCCACCAATTCGGCTTCAATCAATACTTCATCTGCACCACGACGAATGATGTCGAGGTTCGCTTGTAATGCTTCATTCATAATGTGTTGTCCTAAATCACTTAACCATAGCCAAGCATTTGTTTTCTTTTGAATATCTGCCAGTCACGCTAGTTTCACCGATGGCAGCTTTCTGCTAGGATGCGTCGTTTATTAGCTATCCTGCAATGCAGCGAAACAGGCATGGATTATCGCAAACCCCTCACGCAAGCGCAAAAAGCGACTTTTCTCTTCGATCAAGATAGCCCTTGGCGCAGTCATCTTGCTTGGCTCAGTGCAACCGCGATTGTACCGGCTTTAGCGATGGCCACGGCTTTTGCGATTGCGCCCAATAGCGCCACTGACGCCACCCCCAGTCGGGAATGGATCACCGAAAGCCTCGCCCTACCCACCGTCAATACCTTGCCGATGAGTGGCAATCGCTATTGGCGAGCTGAGATTATTCAACGCGGTGACCGCTTATTGACAGTCTTGAGTCGGCTTGGCATTCAACGGGCAGACAGCACGAGTTTGTTACAGCAAGACGAGATGTCGAAAGATTTGCTCAAACTGCCAGCCGGCGCCACTTTGCATGTGCAAACCAACGACCAAGGCCAGTTATTCGCTGTGCGCTTTCTAAAAGATGACGCACAAGGTGAAACGCAGTTGGTCTGGTTGCAACGTCGCGAGGGTCATTGGCAAACCCATGCGGATGCGATTGAACCGCGCCGCTTAGAGGGTGTGGCACACATTCGCTTACAGGGGAAACAATCTTTCCAACAAGCTGCCCAACGCGCCGATCTGCCGCGAGAAGTCTTACAACAGCTGCAAGAAATTTTCTCCGACCGCATGGCACTGCAGAGCTTACGCAATGGTGACAGTGTGCAAGTGGTGTTTGAACGGTTGTATTACGAAGGCGATTTAATTGGTTATGGCCAAGTGCTGGCCGCCAATGTGCAACGGGACAAACAGACTTTCACTGCGTTTTATCATCAACATGACAGTGAATCAGGCAGCTACTACGACGGCAATGGCCAACCCTTAAAACAAGGCTTTACCGTCGAACCGGTTGAAGGGGCGCGCATTACCTCTGGTTTTGGTATTCGTGTGCATCCGGTGTTAGGGGGATTGCGGATGCACCAAGGGGTTGACTACGCCGCCGCCATTGGCACCCCTGTGCGGGCGCCTGCCGCCGGTCAGGTGGTCAGTGCCGAATATCAAGATGGCTATGGCAATGTTGTCACCTTGCGTCACCAAACCCGTTATCAAACCCTATATGCCCACTTATCCCGTTTTGGTGAACAGGCCAAACCCGGCAAAACGGTAAAAGAAGGCGACATTATTGGGTATGTTGGCAATACGGGTCGTTCAACAGGCCCGCATTTGCATTTTGAGGTGCGCGTCAATCAACAACCCGTTGATCCAAGCAGTACCGTCCTCAAAACCCCGCCTTTAAGCGGCCCAGCCTTAGCCCAATTCAAACAAGTTGGACAACGCTATCAACAGCAACTGGCCATGTTGCGACAATTGCCAGTACAACTGGCACAGGCAGAATAATGCAATTTGACTGCAATGCCGAGGATCGGTTTATTGGTTTAATGTCTGGTACCAGCCTCGATGGGGTGGATGCGGTATTAGTCCAGTTTCCTGCCCCACAGCAGGTGAGCGTGTTAGGCCGCGCCCACTTGCCTTACCCTGCCCCACTACGGCAGGCCTTATTGCGGCTACAAGACACCCATGCCGGCGAGTTACACCAAGCGGCCTGTGTGGGTAACCAATTGGCAACCTTATACGCTGAAGTAGTGGGTCAATTACTCAGCATTTGCCAACTTCCCCCCAGCGCCATCAAGGCAATCGCTTGTCATGGCCAGACCATCCGCCATGTCCCTGAACAAGGCTACACCCTGCAAATTGGCAACCCAGCACGCCTAGCCGAACTCAGTGGAATTGATGTCGTGGCAGATTTCCGCAGTCGTGATATTGCTGCTGGCGGTCAAGGTGCGCCGCTGGTGCCGGCTTTCCACGCGGCTTTTTTTGCCCATTCACAACAACAGCGGGTGGTAGCCAATATCGGGGGCATTGCCAATATCAGCATTTTATCGCCCGACCGCCCCGTGCTTGGTTTTGATACCGGCCCCGGTAATATGTTGCTTGATGGTTGGATCCAACAACAACGAGGGCTGGCATGGGATGAAGGGGGGCAGTGGGCCAGCCAAGGTCGCGTGTTACCCGATGTCTTACACCGTCTATTAGCCGAACCGTATTTCAATCTACCCCCGCCCAAAAGCACAGGCCGTGATTTATTTTCACTGGCATGGCTACAGCGTCTGTTATCTGGCGAGGAAAGCGCGGTTGATGTGCAAGCCACCTTGCTTGCGCTCACTGTGGAGAGCCTCAGTCGAGCCATTGAACATCATGCCACCGAGAGTGAAGCAGTATTCATCTGTGGCGGTGGCGCATACAACCATGCTTTGATCACCGCACTGCAACAACGACTGGCCCCGCGTTTGATTAGCACTACCGCCACCTTGGGCATACCCGAAATGGATGTTGAAGCAGTCGCCTTTGCTTGGTTAGGACACGCATTTTTTGCTGGTCATGCCGGTAACCTGCCAGCGGTGACTGGCGCACGCGGCCCACGGCGATTAGGCGCATATTATCCGGCTTAAGCCGTTATAATCCATCTCATTGCCCGTCATTGAGGATGGAAACCATGGCGCTCTTCAAACGTAAAGCAGTGGTGAAAAATCAGGCTTTACCCCCTTACTTGAGCACGTGGCTCAAGCAAAGTCGTTGGGTGCTCTATAGCCTAATCAGTGTGTATCTGATTATGGTATTAGTCAGTTACACCCCGACCGATCCCGCTTGGTCACACAGCAGCAGTAGTGATACCCCGATTACATTGGGTAATTGGGGCGGCGGCTTTGGTGCATGGTTGGCCGATTTATTATTGTATGGCCTTGGTGTATCAGCATGGTGGAGCGTGATTTTCTTCGCGTGGCAAGCCATCAATAGCCACCCACGGTGGCAACTGCGGCGTTTACTACGCTCTAGCCGTCCTGCTCGTTGGGCTGGATTTGTTTTGTTTTGCATTGCCAGCAGCAGCTTTGAAGCCATCCGTTTTCATAGCCTAACCGCCACCCTACCCTTAGCCCCGGGGGGAATTTTGGGCAATTTAATTGGTGATGGCCTAATGGCGGTGTTAGGTTTTACGCTCACCTCCCTGTTGGTGTTTATCGGCATGGGCATTGCGTTTTCGCTGTCCACCGGCTTGTCTTGGCTAGATACCGCAGAAAAAACCGGTGAATGGATTGAAAACTTGGTGTTGAGTGTTGTCCCCATCTCATCACGTCGTGCTGCACTGGACACGGTGCCAAGTACCGCTGCACCGGTTCAGCTGCAAGAACCCCATTGGGACAGCGCGCCTCTGCCACCGACATTCAGCAAAACCACTGCCGAGCCAACACTAGATCGTCTGCCCGAAGTCGAAACACCGGCTTTTGATCCCCATGCCATTTTCACCCGCACCGCCGATAGCCCTCCGCCAACACTGAAAACCACGGTCGTCGAACCAACCACGCCCACCCCACCGAAGGTTGAGCCGATTCCAGACCCCATCCCTGCGATGGTGGAAGAAGCACTACCGCCTTTGGCAACCGAGACGATCAATCCGCCAGTATTAGAAACCGCTTTGCCACAACCGGCTTTAGAACTGCCGACGTTAGACAGTGTGGCACCCACCGCGCCAGCGGTGACTCGCCACACTCGTAAAAAAGTCGAAGCAGAAAACACCTGCATTTTGCCTGATGCACCGGCTCACGAACCGTGGGAAGACACCCCGATTTTCTTGGAGCTGCCGCCGGCGGACAGTATTGAATCAGACAACACAACGACAAATAAAAAGAAAAACTCACTTAAACAGACTTGACCGATGGACATATTCGAGTCATTGTCTGGTTTTTGTCCAATACAAAATTATGAGCCATTTCCACACCGAACCTGCTTACCGACACGACCAAGTGGCTAAGCTTGGTATTCTCCTTATCAACCTCGGCACCCCCGCCGCCCCCACGGCAGCGGCCTTGCGACCTTATTTAGCCGAGTTTCTGTCAGATCGGCGCGTGGTTGAAATTCCCCCACTAGTTTGGAAATTGATTTTACACGGGGTGATTTTGCGAGTACGGCCAGCGAAGTCGGCACATAAATATGCTTCGGTTTGGCAAAAAGACGGCTCACCCCTAGCCATTTACACCCAAGCACAAACCAATAAATTAGCCGCACGCTGGCAACAGCGTTACGGTGAAGCAGTCGTGGTGCGCTATGCCATGCGTTATGGTGCGCCAGCTGTGGCTGATGTAATGGCCGAGATGAGAGCACAAGGCGTCACCCGTTTTGTGGTCTTGCCGTTATATCCGCAATATGCCGCGTCTAGCAGCGGCAGTGCTTTGGATGCGGTGTGTCGGGCATTACTGAAAAGCCGCAATATGCCGGAAGTGCATACCATTCGCCATTTTCACGATGATACTGGTTATATCGAGGCGCTCGCCCAGCGCATCGAACAGTATTGGGCCGAACATGGGCGAGGGGATCATCTGTTGATGAGCTTTCACGGTGTACCACGCTACACCCTCGACAAAGGCGACCCCTATCATTGTGAATGTCACAAAACCGGTCGATTGTTGGCTGAGCGCTTAGGGCTCGATAAGTCGGCCTACACGGTGGCATTCCAAAGCCGTTTTGGTAAGGCGGAGTGGATTAAACCTTATACCGCAGAACGGCTACAACACTTTGGCCTTGCAAAAACTCGCCGCTTAGATGTGGTATGTCCGGGGTTTGTGGCGGATTGTTTGGAAACGTTGGAAGAAATTGCGATGGAAGGTAAAGAAACCTTCCTTGAAGCAGGGGGTAGGGAATATCATTATATTCCTTGTTTGAATGACAGCGAGGGATGGATTGAGGCGTTGGATCGTCTGGTGAGCCAACACACGGCACCTTGGCTACCGCCCATCGTCCCCGACCTCTCCAGCCGGCAACGTACTCTCGACCGCGCCAAAGCCCTCGGCGCCACGGCTTAAAACGACATGCCACCCCCTGACGGTGTGGCATGGTTGTTTTGACTTATCGCCGCCAGCGCCCTGCGCTTAACAGCCGTTCCAACAAGTGCATATCTTGTTCATTTTTCAACAATGCCCCTGTCAGCGGCGGCTGTTGCTGTAGCTGCTGCGCATCCACTTCATGTGCAGTCAACAACCGCAGCCAATCTAACAATTCCGAGGTAGATGGTTTTTTCCGCAGCCCCGGGACTTCGCGCAACGCCAAGAAACACGACAGCGCTTCTTCTACCAATTCACGCTGTAAATTCGGGTAGTGCACATCAACAATCTGTTGCAAGGTCTCGCGGTCGGGAAAACGAATGTAATGGAAAAAACACCGCCGCAAGAAAGCATCTGGCAGTTCTTTTTCATTGTTTGACGTGATGATGATAATTGGTCGTTGTTTTGCTTTGACCAATTCGCGTGTCTCATAGACATAAAACTCCATCTGATCGAGTTCACGCAATAAATCATTAGGAAACTCAATATCGGCTTTGTCGATTTCATCAATCAACAAGACCGGCGCTTGTTCCGCAACAAACGACTCCCAGAGTTTGCCGCGCACAATATAGTTGCCAATATCGTGCACCCGCGCGTCACCGAGCTGTGAATCACGCAAGCGCGACACTGCATCATATTCATACAAGCCTTGCTGCGCTTTGGTGGTCGATTTAATCGGCCACACAATCAATTGCCGCGCCAAGGCACGAGCCACTTCCTCTGCCAGCAAGGTTTTACCGGTGCCGGGTTCACCTTTAATCAATAAAGGACGTTGTAAGGTAATGGCAGCATTGACTGCCATCATTAAGTCAGGTGTTGCAACGTAGCGGTCGGTTCCAGAAAAACCCACCGCCGCTGTCGTAGTAGAAACGGTCATGTCCCCTCTCATGTACGCGAAAATTCACGTTCCAGAATCTCTAAAGTGAGATGCCAGCGTTTCATCATGTGGCGCAACAAAGCCATTTCTGGTTCGCTGATGGTGTCATCGGCTTTGCACAAATCGAGTGCCAAGGCGCAAATCAGGACCCGCTTTTGATAATCGGTGATTTGATCAAACAGATAATCAACCCGCTCTGGATCAATCAGATGGATTAAGCCGTTGTCGTCAGCTTCTGCACTGATGTCGTCGCAATAACGCATCAACACTTCCAAGAAGCGTTTGCGCTCAATCCCGATCAACTCGAACAAATTCAGTTCTTCAATCGTATCCAACTCACGTTCATCCATCACGCCATCGCTGATGATAAACATGGCCAGAATGCGAGCCATCGCTTCTGGGCTATTCACGGGGTAATCTCTCATGGTTGTCTCTCTTCGCCAGCGCAGGCTTGTAGGAAGCATTCAGGCACTCGCGCCACTTTGCGTGCCTGATAATCAAAAAACACAATGCCGGTTTTGACGCGAGCAATTTCTTGCCCGTCACTGATACGACACAAACGATACAGTAAATCACAACCGTACTTATTGAAATCTGCACAGCTGACACCGACCTGTAAAACATCACCATGAAATGCCTCGGCTTTGTAAATCACAGCCGCATCGCTCATGATTAACCCCAAGCCACCGATGTCGAGTTCGGAAAATCCTAACGATTTCAGATAACGTAACCGTGCCTCGTGAGCAAGACCCAGCACTGCATCGTTGCCCAGATGGCCGCCATAGTTAATATCACGAATCGAGACGGTGATTTCGGTGTAAAACGCAAAATGTTCAGGAAGTTCAAGTGTTAAACGTGCCACAGGATGCTTTCTTATAGAGACTCATCGAAAAATGAGTGTAAGACGGTGTTTATAGTTTGCACAAGCCCCGCCCCTCATACCCACTTTGCAAAGGAAAAACCATGTATCAACGCCTCTATGTTCCAGTCGATGACAGCTACACCTCACACCGCGCGCTTGATGAAGCCGCCAAATTAGCCAAAGAATCGGGAGGAATGGTGCGCTTAGTGCATGTGGTGGATTTGGCACAGTTTGGCTGGGGCGGCAGTGAGTTTTTGGATGCCAATGAGTTGCAAAACAATATCCGCGAGGCAGGTCATAAAGTCTTGCAAGAAGCTGCCGACCGCTTGCAAGCAGCGGGTGTGCAGCATGACCAGCAATTATTAGAGAGTTGGGGCGAGAAAATTTCGGAGGTCTTACTGCAAGATGCCGAAAATTGGCAAGCCGATTTAATTGTGATGGGCACGCATGGCTGGGGCGAGTTGATGCAGTTGCTGTTGGGCAGTGTGGCCGAAGGTGTGCTACGCAAAGCCAACTTACCGGTGTTGCTGCTACGCAGCCAAGATAGCTAAGACAGCGGCACCCCAACCCAGCCCGCGCTCGCGGGTTGGGGAAAAATCATGGATGCCGGTGCCTGTTTCACCAATAGGCTTAACCCAATCAGATGATTTAGTCTTGTTGGAAGGGATAAATTGAGCCCAGCGCTAACAGTTGCGTCAGTTCGTCCAAAGCCGTCCGTGATTCTTGCAACAATGTTGGATCGGCTAAATCTTCTATGCACAGACGATCACGATAATGTCGATTGACCCAATCGGTTAGCTGTTGATAACGCTGGTCGTTGATCCACACTTGAGGATTCACCGCTGCCCGTTCGGCTTCAGTGAGTACCACGCGCAAACGCAAACACGCCGGCCCACCTCCATTTTGCATGGACTGTTGCAGGTCAAATACTTTGAGTTCGGTAATCGGATAGCGGCCAGCATTCAAGATATTCTGTAAATAGCGCCACACTTTTGGCTGTTGCTGACACTCCTCTGGCACCACCAAACACATGCTGCCATCTGGCCGACTCAATAATTGACTATTAAATAAATAACTTTGCACCGCCTCGCTCACACTGACCGCCACCGCCGGCACTTCAATCGTAATCAAATCACTCTCTATTGCCTGTAGTTTTTGCCGTAGCTCTGCTAACACCTGCTGCGGTTGATAAAAAGCATTTTGATGGAAAAACAATACATTGCGATTGCCGACGGCGATGACATCATTGTGAAACACCCCTACATCAATCGTCTGTGGCAGTTGTTGGGCATAGACAACGCGCTCTGGCGCTAAACCATGTTGACGGGCAATCGCTTGCGAGGCTTCGCGGGTTTGTCGCGCTGGAAAGCGGCGAGGCATAGGGGCGTGGGGGTCTGTCATGGCTTGGCCATAGACAAAAAAGGCAATGCCAGCTTGACCATATTCCGCACAAAAACGGGTGTGGTTGGCCGCGCCTTCATCTCCAAACCAAGCATGGCTAGGCAAGGCGGCATGATGTGCGAAGTAACGCTCATCGGCAAAAATCGCCTGTAACGTACGCGATGTTTGCGAATGTTCAATCGTGCGATGCAATTTATTGTGCAAGTTGGCAGCAGTGAAATGTACGCGACCATCTGCCGTATCAGCCGAGGGACTGACCGTCGCCGCGTTCGCTGTCCACATCGCCGAGGCAGAAGAACAAGCAGCTAATAAAAAAGGGGCGTGTTGTTGTGCTTGTATCAAGACATCGGCATCAGATCCCGTAAAACCAGCCGCACGCAGCACGGCCAATGCCGGACGCTCTTGCGGCGGCAAAACCGCTTGTGGAAAGCCCAAGTCGGCCAATGCTTTCATTTTATCCAGCCCTTGCAAAGCGGCTTCTCTGGGTGAAGAAATCGCAGCGCCATTCTCGATTGAAGCCACATTGCCATACGACAATCCAGCGTAGTGATGCGTTGGGCCGACTAAACCATCAAAATTTGCCTCATAAGCAACCATCTCTGAAGTCTCCTCATTTATTTTTCTATAGCGATGCCAAGCCGCAGCATGACAGTTGAGCGTTCTCACCCTGCCACTGGGTCACATCGAGCATAAAACAGTGCTGTGTTTCATTCTACGCAAGCCACAGCAAACAAGATTGCCCCAGCGCGACATGCTTTTCACTGATTGTCATTTTTTTAGCCAGATCGCCCAATAACATCGCTAAGACAACACCAAAGCCATTTTTTTCGCCTTTGTGCTAGAAACGACATAACCTGTCGTAACGCACTGCTATCATGCCAAGCCATTAAGCCATCATCTTTTTTCGAGGTTGTGCTCATGTCTTCCCACGATACCCTAGTGCGTCGTTTATCCGAGATGTTATTCAAGCTTAACCAAGGCGAACGCCTCGACCCTACGGCCTTGGCAGAAGAATTCGGCGTCAATATCCGCACCATCCAACGCGATTTAAATGAACGGTTTGCCTATCTTCCATTAGAAAAACATGATCGCCTGTATGCCCTTGAACCGAGTTACCTTGGCCGCCTGACTTTTCACGACATCAATCGCTTTGCTTCGCTGTCTGGTCTTGCTGGTTTATTTCCTCAAATCGATCAACACTTTTTGCGTGAGTTATTCGATCACCGTATGCAAGAGGCAATGTTGATTCATGGCCATTCGTATGAAGATTTAAGCCAACAGTGGGAATTGTTTAAACAGCTGCAACAAGCCATTGTGCAACATCGACAAGTGATTTTTATTTATCAAAAAACAGAAGGGGAGAAAGAAGTCACGGTTAAACCTTATAAGCTGATTAACCATACAGGCATTTGGTATCTGGCAGCTGTCGATCAAGATAAAGTCAAATCGTATTCTGTGGCCAAGATACAAAAACTCTTTGTCAGCCAACACACTTTTCCGCCCGATCAGACAATTTTAGACATGCTTCAGCATGAAGACAGTATTTGGCTGAATAAGCAGAAAACTGAAGTGATTTTAAAGATCAGTGTTAAAGCAGCTCATTATTTCCGGCGTCGTAAATTGATTGCAGGCCAAGTGATTGAAAAAGAGTTAGAAGACGGTGGTTTGTTAGTCTCTGGTCGATTTGCCCATCCTAATCAAATTTTGCCGATTGTCCGTTATTGGATTCCAAATGTAACGATTGTCAGCCCAGAGGCATGGCAACAAGATATGGAACAAGAATTACGCGATTATCTAAAGCAATGAGTATGGCTATGTTGCTATGGGCAGTTATTTTACTGTTGATTATTATCACAGTTTATCTGATTTTTCTTTACTTTCATTATTTCGACTCATTAACCCTAATGTTGATATTGGTGTTTGGTATTTTCTTGTTAGTGCTTTTCTATGGCACTGGCTTTGCATTAACTATCGCATCGTTATGGCTATTACAAGCATGGGGAGCGTGGCTTGGGTTTTGTTCTGTGTTAGTGAATTTATTGCTTGGTGTGGCAATGGGTTGGTTGTTGTTTGAAAAACATTTATCAAAGGAGCGTGTGAAATGATTAAAAAATCTTTGTTGGCGGTTACCGCCATGATGCTAACCGCAACGGTTTATGCAGAGCCCATTTCTGGTGTGTTAACCATTGGAAAACAACACTCGGCATTGGTTTCTGTAAGTGAGGGATCGGGTGATGTGGTGGCATATACTTTTGCCAATCAATCTAGCGTGGGAAAAGCTATTTTTAATCACTGTTTACCAGAGATGTGGTGTGAAATTGCACAACCTAAAGTTGGAACAGGGGATATTCCAAATTTGGGTTTTGATTTTACTGTGTCTGGTGGTTGGCCTTTGTTAGCAGCTAAGGGAGTCAGTTTAACAAATAGCCAAGTTTCTTATGGTGAGCGTTTGAAAACTCGTTATGGTGTTTTAAGCGTGAATGCTGATGGTAGTTTACGGTTAAACAATAAAAAATTTCTGCCTCATATCCAAGCAAATTCTTCTTTGAGTTTTGTAGGTCATTATGAAATGGGTAAAACCGATTTTGTTCTTGTGCAAAATACCGGCGGCGGCGCATGTCCGGCTTTATTTCATATTGTCAGTTTAAATCCACAAAAACACACGGGGACGGCAGAGTTTGGTACTTGTTCGGATTATTTCAGCCTCGGCAGTCTTAGCAATGATGGTTTAACGATGTATGTTGCTGATTTTAATGGCAATAAACCGAAACGGGTAACCTATCGCTTATCGCAAGGTAAGTTAACAGAGAATGGTAAAGCTGTGAAATAGGAGCACTCCGATGCCAATTCCCCCTTCACCAATCAGATATCGGTGTGTGCAATGTGGCTGGTCCACGATTACACGACCAAAGAGTGATTGTTTGTTACCAGGAGATATTATTCATCGCTGTCCGCAGTGTGAAAGCGCGAAGATTCAAAGTGAAACGCTAAATTCATCATTAGTTATGTTAAACAATCTGTTCTCGCTCATCAAAGGAGGAAATTAGCTGTATTTTTCTTGCTAAAAATCAAGAAACCCCGTTGAAATTTTTATTTTCTTTGGTTATGCCGCAAGACAAATGGCTTGTTAAGCATATAAAATCGGTGTGTTTACTGCCATTGAATTTCGAAAGTTGTAAAGAAGTTAGCTGTTTTTTTACTATTTTTTTCTAACAAAGAAAGGTTCAACATTATGCCATTACCTCTCCTCATCGGCGCAGCAGCGCTAGTCACAGCTGCATATGGCGCTAAAAAAGGCTATGACGGTTACCAAAAACACTCAGAAGCTGATGAAATCGTTAAAAGTGCAGAAGCAGATTACAATAAGGTAAAAAACATTCATTCCAAGCAAGAGAAAGAAACCACTTCATCACTTGAACGGCTTGGAAAAAAAGAATTAGAAATTGGCAAAAAGATTCATGAATTTCAAACTTTAGCAGAAAGCT
>Ga0079301_1000561_pt1 | contig 17981 bp, 17 predicted proteins | sample Wag4_2014_7_11_3_FD_74797 | JGI IMG/M metagenome (GOLD analysis project Ga0079301, IMG submission 74797) | Fresh water mixed with fracking chemicals microbial communities from Ohio, USA - Utica-2 Time Series FC 2014_7_11 | ecosystem: Engineered > Industrial production > Chemical products > Input... | reverse complement strand
GCGCGCCGCCACCGCCTGCCCCATCATTTCTTGAGGAAACAACATGCCCCAGTTGATTGATTACTATGTTTCGCTCAATTCGCCCTGGACCCATTTGGGTGCGGCACGGATTGAAGCCCTGGCGGCGCAGCATGGTGCAGAAATGCGCATCTGGCCGGTGGATTTCGGCACCATCTTCGCCGGTTCCGGCGGCTTGCCGCTGCCCAAGCGCTCACCGCAGCGCCAGGCCTATCGCTTGCAGGAATTGCAGCGCTGGCGTGATGCGCTGGGTATTCCGATCAATATTCATCCCAAGCATTTCCCGGCCAATGAATTGCCGGGCGCGGCCAGCGTGATTGCGCTTCGCGAAACACAGGGCCATGCCCCGGCCATTCGTTTGGCGCATCGCATCCTGAAGGCGCTTTGGCAGGAAGAACAGGATACGGGCGATACGGCCACCCTCGCGGCGATCATGCGCGACTGCGGCCTGGATGCGGATGCGCTGCTGCGCCTGGCTGAAGACCCGCGCTGGCTGGAACAACGCAAGGCCGATACCGCTGCCGCGCTGGAACGCGGCGTTTTTGGCGCGCCTTGCTTTGTGATTGGTGAGGATATTTTCTGGGGCCAGGACAGGCTGGAATTCGTCGCCAAGCGCTTGAGCAAAGGCGCTTGATGTTCAGCGGCACATCCATCGCAAGACTGGAAGATGCGCGGTTTCTGACCGGGCGCGGGCGATTTGTTTCGGATATGCTTCCTGCAGACGCGCTGCATGCCGTGGTGCTGCGATCACCCCATGCCCATGCAGTTTTGGGTGACATCAACACGGAAGCAGCGCGTGCCATGCCCGGCGTGGTGGGCGTTTTCACCGGTGCTGACCTTGCTGCGGATAATCTGGCGCCACTACCCTGCACGGCTGTCGTGGCAAGTGTCTCGCCCATGGTGGTGCCGCCGCGCCCGGTACTCGCCACTGACCGCGTCCGGCATTTGGGTGAGGCTGTTGCCCTGATCATCGCCACCAGCGCCGCCGCTGCGCGCGATGCGGCGGAGGCGATTGAGGTCAGTTACGATCCCCTGCCCGCCGCAATTGATGGCGCGTCTGCACTTGGCGCAGAGGCACCGCAAATCTGGCCGCAAGCGCCGGGCAATGAGGCGTTTCGTTTTTTGAAAGGTGATCGCACCGCCACCGATGCGGCTTTCGCGCAGGCGGATCATATTGTCAGCCTTGATTTGTTCAACAACCGCGTTCATGCCGTGCCGATTGAACCACGCGCCGCGCTGGCACGTTTTGATGATGGACGATTTGACCTGATCTTCACCGGCATGGGTGTGCATGGCATTCGCCGCCAACTCGCGGCTGTGTTTCGCCTACCCGAGGATGCCTTTCATCTTGTCTGCCCTGATGTAGGCGGCGGCTTTGGCGCCAAGAATTTTTTGTTTCCGGAATATGTGCTGGCGCTTTGGGCCGCGCGGCGGCTTGGCCGCGCCATCGCCTGGCAAGCGGAACCGAGCGAGGAATTCGCCGCCGCCGTGCATGGCCGCGATCTGCGTGCCAAGGCAAGGCTGGCACTGGCTGATGATGGTCGCTTTCTGGGCCTGGAGATCACCAGCATTGCCGATATGGGGGCCTATCTCTCTGCGGTTGGTCCGCATTGCCCGACCAATGCCTTTTCCACAGCGATGGGTGGCGTTTATGCAATCCCCGTCATGCAACTGGAAGTGCGCGGCGCCTTCACCAATAGCCTGCCGGTGGATGCCTATCGCGGCGCCGGCAAGCCGGAGGCGAATTACATCATCGAGAGGCTGGTGGATGAAGCGGCGCGCACCCTGGGGCGCAATCCTGCCCAATTGCGCGCGATGAATATGCTGCCCAGTGCGCCGCATCGTACGGCAATGGGCATGGCGGTGGATGGTGGGCGTTTTGCCGCCAATCTTGCAGTACTGGATCACGCTTCTGACGCCGCAGGTTTTGCGGCACGGCGCGAGCAAGCAGCACAGCGTGGCATGCTACTTGGCCGCGGCATTGCCTGCTTTCTGGAAACCGCGCGTGGCGCGCCGGGTGAATGGGCATCGGTCTCAGTTGACGCTTCCGGTCAGGCACAAGCGGCGATCGGCACGCAAAGCAATGGTCAGGGCCATGAAACCAGCTATGCGCAAATCGTCGCCGACCGGCTTGGGCTGACACCCGCCGAGGTGCATGTGCAGCAGGCCGACACGGCATTGCTGCCCAATGGCAATGGGCATGGCGGCGCGCGGTCACTGCATCTTGGCGGTGGCGCGTTGGTCTTGGCGCTTGATGCGCTCATGGAAAAGGCGCGCCTGATTGCCGCGTATTTGCTGCAAACCAATCCCACCGCGCTTTCATTCACCGATGGGCGCTTCGCCTTGCCGGATGGCGAGCGCTTCATCACCCTGGCGGAAATCGCTCGCGCTGCTGAAGACACCGCAAGCCTGCCGGAAGGGATGACAACAGGGCTATCCGCTGCTGGCCACAATACATCCGAGTTGGTGACCTTCCCCAATGGCTGCCAGGCGGCCGAGATTGAGATTGACCCGGAAACCGGCCATGCGCGGCTGACACGCTATGTCGCGGTGGATGATTACGGGCGCTTGGTCAATCCGCGTCTGACGCAAGGGCAGGTGCAGGGCGGGCTGGTGCAAGGCATTGGTCAGGCCATGCTGGAAGACATCATCTATGATCGCGATTCAGGCCAGTTGTTGACAGGCTCCTTGATGGATTACGCGCTGCCACGTGCGGATGATGTCCCTGCAATTGAGGTGTTGTTGGAAGGCACGCCGACCAAGTCTAATCCACTCGGCGTGAAGGGCTCTGGCCAGGCGGGTGCCATTGCCGCGCCGCAAACAGTCATGAACGCCATTGCCGATGCGCTGGCGCTGCGCGGCGCGACTACGCCCGACATGCCCGCAACGCCTGAGAAGATTTGGCGCGCGCTTGAAAGCGCTGCTGTACAACCCTGAAAGGATTTGACTCCATGACCTATCAAGTAACACGGGACTTCATCGGCTACGGTGCCAATCCCCCTGATCCGCAATGGCCGGGCGGCGCCAAGATTGCCGTCAATTTCGTCATCAATTATGAGGAAGGCAGCGAGCCTTCCTTCGAACTTGGTGATGGCGTCACGGAAAACGGCCTCACGGAAGCGCATGGCCTCAATCAAATCAAGGCCGGACGTGATCTGGCGGCCGAGGGCATGTTCGAATATGGCAGCCGGGTTGGCTTTTGGCGCCTGCATCGGCTGTTCCAGGAACGCAACCTGCCGGTCACCATCTTCGGCTGCGCGTTGGCACTGGAACGCAACCCGGAAGCGGCCGCCGCCATCAAGGCCGCCGGCTATGATGTCTGCTCCCATGGCTGGCGTTGGGTCAAGCATTTTGAGCTTTCGGAGGAAGAAGAACGCGATCACATCCGCAAAGCGATTGACAGCCAGCAAAAGACCGTCGGGCATCGGCCAGATGGTTGGTATTGCCGCTATGGACCTTCCGAAAATACGCGCCGGCTGGTCGTGGAAGAAGGTGGGTTTCTGTACGACAGTGACTATTACGGCGATGAATTGCCGATCTGGACGCGCGTGAATGACAAACCGCATCTGATCGTGCCCTATTCGCTGACCAATAATGACGGCAAGTTTGCCGGCTGGATGGGCACATCCGATCAATGGTTTTCCTATATCCGTGATGCTTTCGACATGCTGTATGAGGAAGGCCGCAAGGGTCAGCCCAAGATGATGTCGGTCGGCCTGCATATGCGCCTGATTGGCCACCCGGCCCGCGCGGTCGCGCTGCAAAGACTGCTGGATTACATGGCGGATAAGCGCGATGTCTGGATCACGCGTCGCGTGGATATCGCCCGGCATTGGATGGCCGTGCATCCCGCGAAGCGATGATACCACTGCCAGCCAAATCAACCGGGATTTTGGACTTTTTGAAAGCAATAGCATCATGACCCACCCCCTGCTGTTCACCCCGTGGAACAAGCGCGGTATCACGCTGAAGAACCGCGTGGTCGTCGCGCCCATGCATCAATACGCCGCAGATCGTGGCTTCATCACGGATTGGCATCTGATGAATGCCGGGCGCTTTGCGGCGGGTGGTGCCGGCATGGTGATGGTGGAAAGCACCAAGGTGGAACGCCGCGGCTGCGGCACTTTGGGCGATACCGGGCTTTGGGATGATGCCTTCATTCCTGGCATGAAGCGCGTGGCGGATTTGATTCGCGCCAATGGTTCAGTGCCCGCGATTCAGATTGGCCATTCCGGCCGCAAAGCGCGGCGCTTTCGTCCTTGGGAAGGGGGTGCGCCGCTAGAGCAGACCGCCGCCATCACCGATTGGGAGGCTTGGGAACTTGTCGCACCCAGTGCCGAGATCGGCGATGCGGGAGACCCCATGCCACGTGCGCTGACGCGTGATGAAATGCCGCAAGTGGTGCAGCATTGGGCCGATGCCGCAAGGCGCGCGGATGCTGCGGGTTTTGATGTTCTCGAAATCCACGCCGCGCATGGTTATCTGATCCATCAATTCCTCTCGCCCTCGGCCAATCGGCGCAATGATGAATATGGCGGGTCCGAACACAACCGCATGCGTTTCGCGCTTGAAGTGGTGGAAGCAGTACGCGCGGTGTGGCCGGCGCATAAGCCTCTGTTCATGCGTTTTTCGGTCGAAGATGATGCAGGCTGGGATGTGGAACAGAGCATTCGCCTCGCCAAGCTTGTCGGTGCAGCCGGCGTTGATGTGGTGGATTGTTCGTCGGGCGGCATTACCGGCGGCCCGCCCAAAGCCGCGCGGCCTGGCTACGGCTATCAGGTGCCTTATGCGCGGCGGTTGCGGCATGAAGCACCCATCGCCACGATGGCGGTTGGCCTGATTGTGCATGCCGATCAGGCCGAGGCTATTCTGCAAGCCGGCGATGCTGATCTGGTCGCGATTGGGCGAGAGATACTCTACAATCCCAATTGGCCGACCGATGCCGCACGCAAGCTTGGCGTGGCAGCCGCTTTTGATGCCATGCCGCCGGCACAGAGCTACTGGCTCGAGAAACGTGCGAAGTCGGTCAGGGATATGGAACCTTCAACCTATCGCCGGGGGCTGCATCAGGCGTGACTCAGCGCACGGCATGAGGAGTTCCAGCGGCCTTACGCTCGCGCTTTTTCTATTGGCCGGCGCGCAAGCTTTGGCAACCATGGCGGTTTATGCGCTGCCGGTACTGGTGGCCTATGCCGCGCCGGATTTCGGGATGGCGCGGGCCAATATCGGCTATCAGGTGGGCTTGGTTTACCTTTGCGCGGTATTTGCTTCTGCCTATGGGCCACGTTGGCTGGCCGTATGGGGGCCGGCGCGCACCACACAAATAGCGCTTGCGGCAGCGGCGATGGGCATCGCTTTTCTGAGCCTTGCGCAGCTTGCCATCGCGATCCCGGCCACAATCCTGATTGGCCTCGCTTATGGGCTCACCAATCCCGCTGCGTCGCAATTGCTTGGCACGCTGGCGCCACCGTCACGCCGCAACATGGTGTTCGGCCTGAAGCAAATGGGCGTGCCCTTTGGTGTCGCGCTGGCGGGCCTGATGTTGCCAGGCGCTGCCGAGTTTTTTGGCTGGCGCAGCGCCATGCTGATGGCAGCCGCGATGCTGCTTGCCATGGTGATCGGGCTGCAATTCAAACGCGCGGATTGGGATCAGGACCGCGGAGCACCTGCCACGCAGGCGGGGCCTTTGCTGTTGCTCAAATCGCCGGCGCTTGGCGTGATTGGCTTGGCTGCCGCCTGTTACGCTTTGGTGCAGATTGGCCTTGGCGCGCATATGGTGGCGATGCTGATTGGTGATTACGGCTGGGATTCGGTTTCCGCCGGCGCCTTGGTTGGGCTTTGTCAGGTGGTGGGTGGCCTGTCACGCATCGGTTGGGCATTGGTTGCGGATACACGCATGGGTGGCCAGCGCGCGCTGATGCTGATTGGTGTGCTATCCGGTATTTTCCTGATGATGTTGCCACTGGTAAGCGGTAGTCAAACGCTGCTTCTGGCGCTGCTGTTCATCGCCATTGGCGGCAGCACCGCCGGTTGGAATGGCGTCCTGGTGGCGGAAAGTGTGCGGCTTGCACCGGCAGGCGCGGCGGGCCCGGCATCCGGCGCCGTCATTTCACTCAGCTTCGCCGGCGCCGTGCTTGGCCCGCCGCTGATCGCCTTTCTTGGCCAGGAATTGCAAGGCTACCGCTACGCTTTTGCCGTATTGGCGACGCTGCCGATCGCGGGTGCGGCGCTAAGCTGGTTTGGTCGCAACGCCCGGAGGGGAGATTTCACATGACGCGCGATATGGTTGGCTATGGCGGCAAATGGCCGGATATGCGTTGGCCGAATGGCGCACGGCTTGCCGTTTCTGTCGCGGTCAATTTCGAAGAAGGCGCCGAACAGCAAGTGGGCGACGGTGATCCCCAATGCGAACGCATGGGTGAGGTGATCAGCGTCGTCGCCCCCGGTGTGCGTGACATGGGGCAGGAGCAGATTTTCGCTTATGGCACGCGCGCCGGCTTTTGGCGCATGCTGGATGCGCTTGATCGTCACGCCATCTCAGCAACCTTTCTGATGTGCGGACGCGCCGTTGCCAGGGCGCCCAGCCTCGCCGCAGAGGTGACAAAGCGCGGCCATGAAGCGGCCGCCCATGGTTGGCTTTGGCGACCGCAGGCAGATTACGCATCGCGTGAGGCTGAGGCCGCCGATCTTGATCGCTGCATTGCCGCCATCACCAATGCATGCGGCGAAGCGCCCCAGGGGTTTTTCTGCCGTGGGTCGGAAAGCATCTGGACGCGCGGGCTGTTACAGGAACGCGGCTTTATCTGGGTATCCAATGCATTTGATGACGACGTGCCATATGATGACCCGGCCTATCCAAGGCTTTTGGTTCTGCCATATGCGCTTGATACGAACGACATGAAGTTCTTCCATCCAAACGGCTTTGTCCGCGCGACGGAAATGGTTGACTATGTGAATGATGCGATTGATGTGTTGTTGGCTGAGGCCGCTTCAGGCAAGCCGCGCCTGCTCAATATCGGCTATCATTTGCGCATCGCGGGTCGGCCTGCGCGCTTTCCCGCCTTTGAGAAAGTGCTGGCACGACTTTCCGCATTGGGCGACCGCATCTGGGTTGCGCGGCGGATTGACATCGCGACGGCATGGCGCGCCGAGATCCATACGTGACAACAGACCTCGACGCCAGCCGTGCCACGCCTCATCCAGGTGGTGCGGTACGTGCCATGGCGGGCATGGCCGCAACCTTCGCATACCAAGCTTCAAGCTTGGGATGCCCGGGCCGCCAAGGTTCATTCGGATAACGGAAATCCATATAGCCCAAGGCGCAGGCGATCGTGATTTCACCGATTGTTGTCAGCATGCCAAGGCTATCGGCCTCCGTCTCCAGCACCGCCAACGCTGCCTTCACCTTGCCCTGCTGCGCGGCGATGTAGGTCTGCCTTCCTTCATCCTGCGGCAGCGCAATTTCGCGCCGGCGCGGTTGCGTGGCATCCAGAATCCCATCGCCAAGCGCTTCCTGACGCAGCGCCTTCCAGCGCGCGGGCCCGGCGGGCGGAAACATCTTCGGCCCATCGCCGATGCTGTCCAGATATTCGCAAATCACCGGGCTATCATAGAGCGCGGTGCCATCATCCAGCACCAGGGTCGGCACCTTGGAGAGCGGATTGACCGTCACCAGCGCGGGATCAGTCGTGCCCACCGTCCAAAGCTCCATCTGCTTGTCAATGCCGCGCTGGATCGCGAGTGCCACACATTTTCGCACATAAGGACTATTGGGTGAATAAGCGAGTTTCATGCTGCGTTTCCTTTCTTGTTTCGTCACCATATCGTCAGGTCGGCGGAGCGCCGAGGGCATTCATTACGGCGCCGCGCTTTTCCATCCACCAGCCATGTTGTGGCGGCCAGCAGCCGAAAATTTCCTCGGTCGTGCCGGGTTCCAGCACGGCGCGCGCATGCAAAGGCCAATTCGGGTTGTTCATGCCTTCGCGCCCAATGGCGATCAGATCGGCATCACCCGCGGCCAAGGCCGCTTCGGCCTGCTGCGGGCCGATAATCAGCCCGACGGCCATGGATTTCATGCCAAGCTCGCGCCGGATTTGTGCGGCGTAGGGAATCTGAAAACCATAACCACGCGGCACGCGCTTGCTGCCCGTGGCGCTGCCGCCGATCCCACCTGAAGAACAATCCATCACATCCACGCCAAGCTTTTGGCATTCGCGCGCATAAGCCACGCTATCTTCCATTTCCCAACCACCATCAGCGCCATCCACGGCGGAAATGCGCACGAAAAGCGGCAGGTTTTCTGGCCAAGCTTCACGCACGGCGCGCACAATTTCAAGCGGGAAGCGCATGCGCCCGGCAAGGTCGCCTCCATATTCATCATTGCGCGCATTGCTGAGTGGCGAGAGGAATTGATGCAGCAGATAGCCATGCGCGCAATGCACCTCAATCGCCTCATAGCCGGCGGCGAAGGCGCGGCGTGCGGCGGTGGCGAAGGCTTCGCGAATATCGGCCATGCCTTCCTTGGTGAGCGCTTCGGGCTGCACATGGCCTTCGCCAATCGCGGTTGCCGTCGGCCCCACCAGCGGCCAAGGCTTTTCGCCCTTGGCGATTTCTGGCGCGCCGAGCGGCCCATTCCCTTCAAAGGCACGTTGCGACGAACCCTTGCGCCCCGCATGGCCAAGCTGCATCGCCGGCACCGCGCCTTGGGATTTGATGAAACGCGCCAACCGCTGCACCGGTTCAATATGCGCATCGGACCAAAGCCCAAGATCGCCATGGGTGATCCGCCCTTCACGCATGACCGAGGTTACCTCGGTAAAGATCAAGCCGAAGCCACCAACAGCGAAGCGGCCAAGCTGCACCATATGCCAATCATTCGCCAACCCTTCGATCGCCGAATATTGGCAAAGCGGCGGCATCACCACGCGATTGGGGATCGTCACACTGCGAATGGTGAGTGGCGAGAAAAGCAAGGAACCCATGGGGCGTCTCCGATAGGGCAAGTGTTTCGCGCAGCGTGATACAGCTTGGCGCGCGCGTCCAGACCGCGCGGGGGCGAAGCCGCCATCCTGCACGCGCCATTGCCTCAGCATCACTTTCCGGTTAGGGAGCGCGCTCTCTTCCCGCCCAACCACCGGGAAAACCGCAATGAATGACCCGCTTTTCTGGTCGCTGCTTGGCTTTGCCTTGACCACAAGCTGCACGCCCGGTCCGAACAATGCCATGCTTACCGCCTCGGGCGCCAATTTCGGCTTTCGTCGCGCCGTGCCACATATGCTTGGCATAATTCTCGGCTTTCCAGCCATGGTGCTCGCGATTGGGCTTGGGCTTGGCACTGTTTTCGCCGCCCTGCCCTGGCTGCATCTCGTGCTGAAATATGCCGGCGCGGCCTATATGCTTTACCTCGCCTGGCGCATCGCCACTGCCGGGCGCGACAGGCGCATCACCGCTGCCAAGCCCATTGGGTTCTTCGAAGCGGCGGGCTTTCAATGGGTGAACCCCAAAGCCTGGATCATGGGGGTCGGCGCTCTTGCTGCCTATACCTTGCCAGAAGCACCTGTCTGGTTTGAAGCGGCGCGTGTGGCGGTGGCTTTTCTGTTTTCCGGCATCATTGCCTCAGCGCTCTGGTGCGGCTTTGGTGTGGCGATTGGCAGGTTGCTCACCTCTGATCGCGCCTTTCGGCTTTTCAACTACGCCATGGCCTTGTCATTAGTGGCCTCACTCATTCCGGTATTCGTTCTCTAACGCGGAAGGTCCAACGCTTTGCCCCAAGCCCTGCCCGCCATCATCGCAGCCTTGCTTTTGCTGGCGGGCGGTCTTGGGCTCGCGTTGCAGTATGGCGCCAATCACGCGCTGCTTTGGGCGTTGGGTGCCGCCCTTGGCTTCACGCTTTATCAGAGTTCCTTCAGCTTTGCCGGCGGTTTTCGCCAAGTACTCGCGGATGGACGCGGCGCTGGGTTGCGCGCGCAAATGCTGATGCTCGGTATCCTGGTTCTCATCATGCTGCCCGCAATCCATGCCGGCACGCTGCTCAGTGCGCCGATCCGCGGCATTGTGTTTCCAGCCGGTATCGCAGTGATCATTGGCGCCTTCATTTTCGGGATTGGCATGCAATTGGGCGGCGGCTGTGCTTCCGGCACGCTCTACACCGCAGGCGGCGGCAATACGCGCATGCTGCTGACGCTGATATTTTTCATCATCGGCGCCACGATCGCGGCCTATGATGCCGAAAGATGGACCAACCTGCCGGCGCTTGCGGCGATATCCTTGCCTAAAATGATCGGGCTTTGGCCCGCTTTGCTGGGCAGCTTGGCGATCTTTCTTTGTGTGGCGCAGATTTCGCGCGTGATCGAACAACGCCGCCATGGTCGCGTTGAACCAATCTTCAGCGCGCCATCGCCGCACGCATCACGGCGCTGGTCCTGGGCCATGGCCGCCATCATCCTTGCAGTGCTGAATATCATCACGCTTTGGACGGCAGGGCGGCCTTGGGTGATCACAGCATCCTTCCCGCTCTGGGGGTCACGCATCATCGCCGAATTGGGCTGGGACGAACCCGCCTTTTGGATGTTTTGGGAAGACCCGACACGCACGGAAGCCTTTCTCCGCCCCGTGCTTGCGGAACGTAGCAGTGTCATGAATTTCGGCCTGATGCTCGGCGCGTTTTTCGCCGCAGCACTTGCTGCGCGCCTCAAGCCGCAATGGCGCCTGCCTTGGCGGCATGGTTGCGCTTCTGTACTGGGCGGGCTCTTGCTCGGTTACGGCGCCGTCATGGCCTCGGGCTGCAATATCAGCGCCTATGTGGCGGGGATCGCATCCGGCAGCCTGCATGGCTGGCTTTGGATCCTGCCGGGGCTCGCCGGGAATTGGCTGGGGCTGCGGTTGCGTCCGCTATTCCGCCTGAATCCCTGAGAAAGATTTTCCAAGATTTAACGCCGCGGCAGCAAGCCCTTCATCCCGTCCGGTTCGCTAATAGCATTAAAAATTCTTGCTTGCGTCTGGAAGAATCCGCCACCATACCAAATACAGATAGGGCCTTAAGCTGCCAATCGCCGGAGAGATTCTTGCTGCGCCATCCTCTCATTCATAAGGTGCGGCATGGGGGTATTGATGATCGCTCGCAGAACATGCCTCACACTGCTCGCACTGCCCTTCGCTGCCACGGCGCGGGCCAATGATGCGCTGGACACCGCGCTCCGGGACGCGGTGGGCGACAGGCCCGTGACCGATGGCGGCATTCTGCTCCGCGTGCCCGCGCTTGCCGAAAATGGCGGGCAGGTGCCACTCGGCATTGTGGTGGAAAGCCCCATGACAGCACAGGACCATATCACCGCCATCCATGTTTTTGCCGCGCGCAACCCGACGCCAGGCGTGGCGACCTTCCGGCTGACGCCGATGCTGGCGCGCGCCGAAGTTCAAACGCGCATTCGCCTGGCCGAGGATCAGCGTTTGATCGTTCTGGCGGAAACCAGCACCGGCCGCGTCATGCGTACTAGCGCGGAGTTGCGTGTTGGCGCTGGGGGGTGCCTGTCATGAGCGCTTTGCCATCCCAGCCCCGCATCCGCATCCCGCGCAGCGCCCGCGCCGGTGAGGTGATTGAAATCCGCACGCTGATTGAACACCCGATGGAAACGGGGCTGCGCCATGAAGCAGGCCGCGCCGTGCCGCGCGATATGCTGACACGGCTGATGGTGCGACTGAATGGCGAAACGCTCTTTGCCGCTGATTTCCAGAATGGCACCGCGACCAACCCCTATCACGTGTTTTTCGTGCGGATGGAAAAGCCGAGCCATTTTGAATTCATCTGGACCGATGAAAAAGGCCGTCAGGCGCGCGCCGAAACGCGCGTCGCGGTGGCGTAGTGCCGTTTCACGAAACCGGTTCCGGCTTATCCGCATTGGGGAAGAAAAGCTGTTCCCCATTGATGCGATAGGATGCAATCGCAGCTTGCCCGGCGGGTGAAAGCAGCCAATCAATGAAGCGTTGCCCATCAGCCGCCTTCACATGCGGATGGCGCCGGGCGTTCACCAGCATGATGCCGTATTGGTTGAACAGCCGCGTATCACCCTCAATCAAAATGCGCTGATCCTGCCGATTGCGAAAACTCAGCCACGTGCCGCGATCGGCCAGAATATAGGCGCCCTGCGCGGCGGCGGTATTCAAGGCCGGCCCCATGCCCTGGCCCACTTCCCGATACCATTGGCCGCGCCCGCTTGCGGGATCAATGCCGGCCAATTGCCATAGGCGGAGTTCCGCCGCGTGGGTGCCGCTACGATCACCGCGGCTGATGAACGGCGCGCGCGCGACAGCAATGCGGCTGAGCGCTTCCGCCGTATCACCAAGCCCAGCGATGCGCGCAGGGTCGGCGGTGGGGCCGGTGATCACAAAATCATTGAACATCACATGCCGCCGCGGCCCGCCAAAACCTTCGGCCACAAAGCGTTCTTCCGCCGTGCGATCATGCACAAAGACAACATCCGCATCGCCGCGCCGGCCCACATCCAAGGCCTGGCCGGTGCCCAGCGCGACCACGCGCACGGCAATGCCAGTTTCACGCGTCAAGATCGGCAGGATATGACCAAAGAGCCCGGATTGTTCCGTGCTGGTGGTGGACGCAACGGTAATGCTGCGTTCCTGCGCCAAGGCCGGCAGCGCAAGAACCGCAATCAGCACAGGCAAAATGCCGCGTCGGAAAATATCCATCATGTTGCTTGCCCTGGCTTAAAAAAAGCTTCACCAAACCAATTCGCCACGCAAGAACGCGCGCGCAGTCGCCGAAGCTGGTTGTTGAAAAAACGCCTCAGCCGGTGCCTGTTCCAGCACGCTGCCACGATGCAAAAACACCACATCCCCCGCCAACCGCCGAGCTTGGCCCAGATCATGCGTGGTCATGACAATCTTCGTGCCGCGCGCGGCAAGCTTCAGCACAATCTCCTCCACCGCACGTGTCGCGGCGGGGTCCAAGCTGGCGGAAGGTTCATCCAGAAACAGCAATTCCGGCAGCAAGGCGGCGGCGCGCGCCAAGGCAAGGCGTTGTTGCTGCCCCACAGAAAGCTTGCGCGCCGGGTCATCAGCGCGATCAGCAAGCCCAACCAAGGTCAGTGCTTCCTCGGCACGCGCGTTACGTTCTTCAGGCGCGACACCAGCCAACGCCATGGGATAAAGCGTATTGGCCAGCACTGAACGCCGCAGCAGTACCGGGCGCTGAAACACCATCGCCTGGCGCCGCACGGCCTGGTCTGTTGGCATCGCCCAGAAAACTCGCCCCGCCGAGGGCTTCAGCAACCCATGCAGCAGTCGCAGCAACACGCTTTTCCCCGCGCCATTCGCGCCAATCAGCAGCGTCGGCGCGCCAGCGGTAATCTTCAGCGAGATATCGCTCAGAATCTCCACATCGCCCGCGCTGAAGCAAAGTCCCTCAGCGCACAGCGGCAGAATGGAATCGGGTGTACGCATTTCAGCCGGCCCAACGCGCCGCTATGCCGCGTACACCTTGCGCCAGCGCATTCACGCCAAGCACAATCGCCATCAGCACCATCCCAAGCGCGAGTGCCAAAGGCAAATCACCCTTGCTGGTTTCAAGCGCAATTGCGGTGGTCATCACGCGGGTGAAGCCTTCAATATTGCCGCCCACCACCATCACCGCGCCCACTTCCGCCGCCGCACGGCCAAAACCGGCCAGCAACACTGTCAGCAGCATGAAGCGACCATCCCACAACAGGGTCGGCACGGCGCGCCACGGCCCCGCCCCGAAGGACCGCAGCTGTTCGGCGTATTCTTCCCACATGCCCTCCAGCACTTGCCGCGTCAGCGCCGCCAGAATGGGCGTGATCAGCACCGCCTGCGCGATGATCATGGCTGAGGGTGTGAAGAGCAGCCCGAAAGACCCCAAGGGCCCGGACCGCGACAGCAGCAGATAGATCAGCAGCCCCACCACCACCGGCGGAAGCCCCATCAGCGCATTGATCAGCGTGATCACGCCCCCCCGCCCCGGAAACCGCGCCACCGCCAAAAGCGCGCCCATCGGCAGGCCGATCAGCGCCGCCAGCAGCAGGGCCGCCAGGCTCACGCGCAGGGATAGCGTCACAATGGCCAGCACCGCCGGATCCAGGGACAGGATCAAGCCAAGGGCTGTTCTGAATGCGCTGGCGAGATCCCCCACCCGATCCTCCCGGTATCTGACCTAGATGCGGGCGGGTGAAACCTGCGTCAATTACGCGCATGGCTTGACTGGCTGCCGGTTTTTGCCGAATTTCGCCAGCAAATGCCTGATGTGCTGACGCTCAAGGAAGCCGCGCGCTTCCTCCGCCTTTCTGAACGCTCGCTCTATGAGCTCGCCCGCGCGCAAAAGCTCCCGGCAGCGCAGCTTGGTGGGAAATGGCTATTCCCGCGCCGGCAGCTTGAACGCTGGCTCGCCGCGCAGGCCGATGCCGGCGCCGCGCAACGCCTGGACCCGCCCCCCATCCTGGCCGGCAGCCATGACCCTTTGCTCGATTGGGCCGCGCGGCAATCTGGCTGCGGGCTTGCGCTACGCGGCGGGGGTAGCCTGGATGGGCTGATTGCGCTTGCCGCTGGGGAGGCTTTGGTCGCCGCCAGCCATTTGCTCGACCCCGACAGCCATAGCTTCAATGAACCCGCGGCGCGGGAATTTCTGGCCGGACGCGGCTTTGTCGGCATTATTTGGGCCTGGCGCGAACAAGGCCTGATCCTGCCGCCGGGCAATCCCGCAGCGCTGACGGGCATCACGGACCTTGCGCGGCCCGGCCTGCGCGTGGCGGGACGGCAGGCGCGCGCCGGCAGCCATGTGCTGCTCACGCATTTGCTCTCCGAAGCCGGCTTGCGCCTTGATCAGATTGGCTTCCTGCCCAACCCCGCCCTTTCGGAAGATGAGGTCGCGGCGAGTGTCGCCGAAGGCCGCGCCGATGCGGGTTTTGGCATTCGTGCCGAAGCGGCAGCGCGCGGCCTGACCTTCCTGCCACTGTTTCGCGAGCGGTTTGACCTAGTGATGGACCGCCGCCATTTCTTCAGCGATCCTGTGCAGGAATTATTGGCCTTCACGCGGAGTGAGGTTTTCGCGACCCGCGCCGCGCGGCTTGGCGGTTATGATCTAACCGCACTTGGTTCCGTTGCCTTCAACGCCTGACCTGACGCTTACTGCAACGTAATCCCCGCATAGCCTTGCGCCGCCATATCATTCGCCCAAGCGCGATAGCTTGGCGCGCTGCCGGTATAGCGCGCGACAACGCGCTTTTGTTTGCCGGCGACATTCAGATTGACGCCAGTCATCCAGGAATCCACCTCCATGGAAAGCAGGCCCTTGGCCAATTCCATGACGTGATCCATCCATTTTTCCATCGCCGCTTCGGTGGCTTCCACGCGCGTGATGCCCTTGGACCCCGCGTAAGCTAGAAGATCGCTCACCCATTCCACATTGAATTCGATGGAACGCGGAATATTACCAAGCGCAGTATGCGGCCCAAGCAGCATGAACATATTCGGCATGCCCTTTTGCAACATGCCAACCAGCGATGTCGCGCCATCCTGCCAGGCTTCCTTGAGCGTCACGCCATCAGCGCCTTGGAATTCGATCCGGTCAAAGGCACCACGCAACGCGTCAAAACCCGTCGCATAGACGATGATGTCGAATTCAAATTCAGCGTCACTGGTCTTGATGCCCGTTGGCGTCATGCGCTCAATCGGTGTTGCCTTACTGTCCACCAGCGTCACATTTGGCTGATTGTAGCATTCGAAATAGAAGGTTTCCAAAGGCACACGCCTGGTGCCAAAACCGTGATTCTTCGGAATCAGCATCTCCGCCACTTTAGGGTCTTTCACGCGCTGGCGGATCTTGTTCGCGACAAAGCGCGATACTTCCTCATTTGCCGTGCGATTGGTCAGCAAATCCTTGAAATTGCCAACCCAAATCCCAAAACCCTTTTCGGCATAGAGCTTCTCCAGAAAAGCTTCGCGTTCCGCGGCCGAGACATCAAAGGTATTGCGCGGATCGGGCGTGTGCAGGAAGCAGGAGAAGGTTTCCTGGCAACGCTTGAAAATTTCATCATATCGGGCACGGATTTCGGCCATTTCCTTGGCGCTGATCTTGCCATTATGCAAGGGCGCGCACCAATTGGGCGTGCGCTGAAACACCACAAGCTGCTTGGCAGTTTTTGCCACTTCCTGAATGGTCTGCACGCCGGATGCGCCGGTGCCAATCACGGCGACGCGCTTGCCGGTGAAATCCACCTTTTCCTTGGGCCAAAGCCCGGTATGGAAGGATTGGCCCTTGAAATCCGCAATCCCCGGAAATTGCGGCATAGTGGGCGCGGAAAGCGCGCCAATTGCCGTGATCAGGAAGCGGCTTTTATGCGCACTCCCATCTTCCAATGTAACGGTCCAGCTCCGCGCTTCCTCATCCCAGCGCGCGGCCTTCACGCGGGCCGAGAATTGGATATCGCGGCGCAGATCGTACTTATCGGCGACCAGGTTCAGATAGCGTTCGGTTTCCGGCTGCGGCGCGAAATGCTCAGTCCAATGCCATTCCTTCAGCAAATCCTTGTCGAAGGAATAGCCGTAGGAATAGCTTTCCGAATCAAAGCGGCAGCCCGGGTAGCGGTTCCAATACCAGGTGCCACCCACCCCTGTGCCGGCTTCAAACACGCGCGCCTTCATGCCCAATTGGCGCAGCCTGATCAGTTGATAAAGCCCGGACATGCCCGCCCCAATGACAATCGCGTCAAAATCGAGGCCCGTTTCGTTGCCCTTCGCCCTGGTCGCTTCCATCACTGCGCTCATGCCGAAATTTCCTACCCTTCTTCCGGATCACACTGATCCCTGGACCACTATATTTACGCAAATACGCAGAAAACCAAACAGGGGTAAGCCTGCCCGAAATTCACGCCGCCAGCCGCGCCCGCGCATCCGCCCGCAGCATATCCGCGCCCTTTTCAGCAATCATGATTGTGGGCGCATTGGTATTGGTGGAAGTCACCGCAGGCATGACGGAGGCATCAATCACCCGCAAGCCGTCAAGCCCATGCACGCGCAGCCTTTCATCCACCACTGACATCACATCCGGCCCCATGCGGCAGGAACAGGAAGCATGGAACACCGTGCTGCCAATCTGGCGCGCATAATGCAGCCATTCCTCATCGGTCTGCACTTCCGGCCCCGGCATGGATTCCGCCACCATATAGCGTTGCAGCGCCGGCTTGCTGAACCAATCACGCATCAGGCGCAGCCCCGCGACAATGCTGCGCTGATCACGATCTTCCGCGAGGTAATTCGGATTGATGATGGGCTGGTCACGCGGATCGGCGCTGCGCGCCCTGATAAACCCGCGGCTTTCCGGGCGCATTTGCCAAACGCCAGCGGTCATGCCGGGCCTGGTATCCAATACCCGCGTCGCACCGGGCGCATAGCTTGCAGAGGCAAATAGCGCCTGCATATCGGGCGTCGCACTTTCCGGCAAAGCCTTGAAAGAAGCCGCGAGAAGTGATGCCGCATAGGTCAGAACACCACGCCCCAAAACAGCAAATTTCAGTACCTCACCGGCAAGCCGCAGGCCGCGTGTGCGTTCATTCAGGGTTTGCACATCCTTCACCACGGCCTGCACACGCACCAGGAAATGGTCCTGAAAATTCCGCCCCACGCCACGCAATTCTTGCCGCACGGGAATACCAAGCCCGGCCAGGTGCTCAGCATCCCCCACACCGGAAAGTTGCAGGATATGGGGTGAGCCGATCGCGCCGGCAGAGAGGATAACCTCAAGCGCCGCATCGGCGCGTTCCGTGACACCAGCACGCGAAAACTCCACACCCACCGCGCGCTTGCCTTCAAAGACCACGCGATGGACCAGCGCATGCGTCACCACACGCAAATTGGGCCGCCCCATGGCCGGGCGCAGATAAGATCGCGCCGCACTCGCGCGGAACCGCCCGCCGCGCGTTTGCTGCACCCAACCGATA
>Ga0079301_1000555_pt1 | contig 18042 bp, 18 predicted proteins | sample Wag4_2014_7_11_3_FD_74797 | JGI IMG/M metagenome (GOLD analysis project Ga0079301, IMG submission 74797) | Fresh water mixed with fracking chemicals microbial communities from Ohio, USA - Utica-2 Time Series FC 2014_7_11 | ecosystem: Engineered > Industrial production > Chemical products > Input... | reverse complement strand
CGATCTGTTTGAACACTGGCAGGAGCAACACATCATGGCACAGCTGACACACACACCGGTAATGACTGTTTTGCAATCCCTAGAGCAAATGAGCCAGACCAAGGAAGAACGGTTACGGGCATTGGCACGCGAACGGGCAGTGTGGGATTACAACACAGAGATTCAAGTGGCAGAAGAACGTGGTGAACAGCGAGGGTTGGAAAAGGGCAGGGAAGATGGCATGCAAACCCTCCTCCGAACATTGATTGAGGCGCGGTTTGGACAGCCATTACCGGATTGGATGTTGTCGCGGTTACGGGCAGCGACGCCGGAGCAGTTGCAGCAGTGGGGAGTGTCGTTAACACAAGCACAGCGGTTAGAGGATATTTTCGAGGGTTAACCAGCACCGTCGCCGTATGTAGGGGCAAGCCTCTGTGCCTGCCCTGATATTTGTACCGGTTCGTGTCACATACGGCAGTATTTTGCCGATGTGGTGGGCACAGAAACGTGCCTAACGAGCCAGCATCTAAGACATCTCACCTCGCGAAACGGGGTCGCTGTGGCGATAGATAGACAAAACCAGCCGTTTATTCTCCACGCTTTCATATTCACAAATCTGGCGGATGGTTCGTTCTTCGAGCACAAAATCGGCAGCTAACAGCAACACCCCATCGCGACTGAACAAATCTCGCGCCAAAATCATGCCGGGTAATAAATTAAGCGAATACAGCTCGACAATTTCGGTCTCTGGGCTGGTTTCCGGTTGTTCAACAAACAGCGCATTAAATGCCGCTACCACGGTTGGGTCGTAGCGCATCCCTGCACCTTGGGCAATTCGTTTTCTGGCTTCGTTTTCTGAATAACTGACGTCTTCCAACATGCCATCTTGCCATGCATAAAAATCGCTGGCGACGGCCAAAATGCGGGCACCAAGTGGGATTTGCATGCCGGCTAAGCCTTCGGGCACACCTTGTCCATTAAAATGTTCACAATAAGACCGGATCAGACGGGCGGTTTCGGCTAACTCCTCCAAACCCATTAACGCTTGTTGGCCTTTTAATGGATGTTTGCCCCACAGTTGTTTTTCTTCAGCACTGAGTTGAGAAACCGGCTTACTCAATAGGCGATCTGGTAGGCTAATTTTGCCGAGGGTATGCAATAAACCCGCGAGGAAAATATCTTGGGTGGTTTTGTGGTTGGCACCCAACTGTCCTGCAATCCGGCGTGCCAGCGTTGCTACCCGTCGTGAAAAGCCAGCACTATGGCCATCGCGCAGCTCGATAAGATGTGAGAACACATGAATCGAGCTGATGAAATTTTTCTTCAAGCGTTCGTGCGCGCTATGCAGCTCGGCGGTACGCGCTTTGACTTTATCTTCTAGGCTGGCATTGAGTTGTTTAAGCTGTTCATTTTGTTGTTGAGTCAGTGCTTCTAAACGGTTTTTTTCCCGCAATAACGCCTGTTTTTCTAAACCATCTTGCACTGTGAGTAACAAATCTTGATCGTTCCACGGTTTGGCTAAATAGCGGTAAATTTCACCTTGGTTAATCGCCGATACGGTCGAATTGAGATCAGAATACCCAGTGAGTAACATGCGCAACGTGTTTGGCCAGCGGCGTAACACTTCTGCTAAAAAAGTCGCGCCGTCCATTTCCGGCATCCGCATGTCGGAAATCACCACATCAACCTGCCCTTGTTCCTGTTCGAGGATCGCCAAGCCTTCGGCACCGCTTTGTGCGGTCAATAAACGATAACCCGTGGGCCGAAAGAGCCGCCGTAAGGCAGACAGAATATTGGCTTCATCATCGACACATAACACCGTAAAATTAGACATGAGGCGGTTCCTCTATCATTGCTTGGTTGATGGGTAGGATAATTCTGAATAGGCTGCCTATGCCGGCTTCACTTTCTAATTCGATCCGACCATGATGGTTTTGAATAATTCCAAACGATAACGACAGACCTAGACCTGTCCCTTGGCCGACTGGTTTGGTGGTGAAAAAAGGATCGAAAATTCGGGTTTGTAGTTCTTTTGGAATGCCACAGCCACTGTCCTGAATTTCAATGGCGACGTGCTGCAGATCGAATAAACGCGTGGTAACGGTGATTTGGCCGCGTTTGTTGCCGTCCATCGAATGGGCTGCATTAACCAATAAATTCATAAACACTTGGTTTAACTGCGACGGCACACATTCCACCAATGGAATATCACCATAATGACGGATCACATCGGCTTTATATTTGATTTCGTTATGAGCGATATTCAGCGTACTATTCAGCCCTTGGTGTAAATCGACTTTTTCCCAACTTTGGGCCCGATCAATCCGAGAAAAATCCTTTAAGTCCTGCACAATTTTGCGCACTCGAATCACCCCTTCATTCGACTCGCGTAATAAATCGGGTAAGTCGGCTCGTAGGTACACCAAATCTTTGTCTGTGCACACTGCCCGCGCTGTTTCTGCCACCGGATGATCTAAGGGAAGGGCCGAGAGGCATTGTTCTAGGCTATCAATAATCGCGAACAAATCCTCTAAATAGCGTCCCAATGAAGCTAAATTCGATTGGATATAACCGACTGGATTGTTGATTTCATGGGCAACACCGGCGGCGAGTTGGCCAATGGATGCCATTTTTTCAGACTGTAAAAGCTGCTGCTGTGCCTCTCGCAGTAATCCGTTCAGTTTGGTTAATTCTTCATTCCGCCGCCGCAATTCATTCTCGGAGGCTTTACGGCGCACGATGTCTTTTTCTAATTCCGACTTGGCGACACTGAGTTGTTTTGTCCGTTGTTCAACTAAATACTCCAATTCACTATGAGCGCGGGTTAACGCTTGTTCGGCTTGTTTGCGTTCAGTGACATCTTGCAAAGTTTCAATCGCACCAATGAGATAACCATCGGTGTCGAACAACGGAGCAGCAGTGAGAAATAACCAACGACCGGCGGGGCCAAGGTGCCGGAAAAATCCTTCAGCTTCATACGCGCCTTCAATCACGGAAGAATAACGCCGGCCTTTGATATACAAGCCATTCGATTCATCCAAGGGTAAACCTTCAATAATCAAATCAGCTAACACTAGGTGTGGTTGAGGGTAAAACGGTTGCCATTGTTTTTGTGTGCCAACCATCTCTTTGGCACTAAAACCGGTGATGTATTCACAGGCGCGGTTCCAATGTGTGATGGTATGGCTTAAATCAAGCACAAAGGTTGGCACTGGCCCATCTTCAATAATCTGATCTAACAGCTTGGCGCTACGCAGTTGGGCTTGTACTGCCGATTGCCGTTGTCGAATTAATGAGGTGATATCCGACCCAATGGCGGCATAGCCAATTTCGCCTTCACTGTCAAAAAAGGGGAAAATATGCAGCTGTAGGTGAAATAATTGGCCGTTTTTACTGCGATTGGCTAACTGACCGTGCCAGCTGGCGCCGGCACTAAGCGTTTCCCACAAGGTTCGAAATACATCGGGGGAATGTAAACCCGAGCGCAGGATACGATAAGAACGCCCTAACAACTCGTCACGACGATAGCCACTGAGATGACAAAACGCCTGATTGACATAACACATGCGACCACGGCTATCACTCAAACTCAATGGCAGGTGTTCGTTAAACAGCATATACCCCAACTGTTGTCGGACAGTGGCGGGCAACTCGACCTCTTGGGCCAAATTTGCCAAGGAACACGTTAAATTTAGATGGATGGGCATAATGTCTTCCTCACATGCCGGATGGGGCGAATGATGCCGCCGATTTTTCTTATTGATACCCACTGCCATCTTGATGCAGAGAGCCTTTTTTCTCAACATGCAGCGGTAATGTCTGCGGCGTGGGCAGCGGATGTCAGGCAAATTGTGATTCCTGCTGTCAGTGCCGCCAACTTTGCACGCCAACAGTGGCTGCACCAGCGTTATGGTTGCGCCGTTGCGTATGGTTTGCATCCCTTAGCCGTCGGTTGTCGGGCAGACAATGCACAACAGTTAACGCAGATTGCCGAGGCGCTGCAATCGGGGCAGGCGTGTGCAGTGGGGGAAATCGGTTTGGACTTTTATCATGGGCAAGATGGGGCGGAAGAACAAGAATGGGTTTTTGTGCAGCAATTACAGTTGGCACAGCAACATCAACTCCCCGTGTTGTTACATAGCCGGCGTGCTGTCGATCGAGTGTTAAAATATCTGCGTCGCTATCCGGTAGTAGGGGGAATTGCTCATGCTTTTAACGGTAGCGAACAGCAAGCCGAGGTGTTTTTACAGTTAGGGTTTAAACTGGGCTTTGGTGGAGCGATGACTTTTAGTGGTTCGCAACGGATTCGTCGCTTGGCCAGCCATTTGCCATTGTCGGCTGTGGTGTTAGAAACCGATGCGCCGGATATGGCGCCACAATGGGCACAAGGTCAGGTTAATCAACCTGCTAATATACGGCGTTTTGCTGCTGAGCTTGCGGATTTACGCAAGATAGAATTCACCGAGCTGACCCAAGCTTGTTTGGTGAATACTTGGCAGGCTTTGCCGAAACTGGCGGCGGGGTCTGTGTTGTCTATCGCCGCGCCATCAACTTAAAAACAGGTTATGTCACTATGTCCACCTTTTCTCTTGCCAATCATTTTTTGATTGCGATGCCAAATATGACCGACCCGCTCTTTGCAAAAAGCGTGGTCTATCTGTGTGAACATACAGAGAATGGCGCGATGGGCGTGGTATTAAACCGGCCCTCAGAAATGACGCTGTCTGTATTATTTGAACAAGTGGGGCTGCATCTCGGTCGTCCCGAGTGGGAGAATCTGCCCGTTTATTTTGGTGGCCCCGTGCAAACAGATCGGGGGTTTGTCTTGCATCAACCCGCCGGTGAATGGCAATCCAGTCTGCAAGTTACCGAACGAACCGCCCTAACGACTTCACGCGACATTCTTAATGTGATGGTTGAAGGCGGTGGGCCAGAACGCTTGTTCTTATGTTTAGGTTATTCAGGCTGGGATGCGGGGCAATTGGAGCATGAGCTGGCGCAAAATGCGTGGTTAAGTGTCGAAGCACCCGCCGATTTAGACTTGATTTTCGATTTACCCTCAGAACATCGTTTTAATGCAGCCATGTCGTTGTTAGGCATTGATATGTTGTCGTTATCCGATCAAGTGGGGCACGCCTAATGCAGGTGAGCGGCGGTGTCTTGGCATTTGATTTTGGTGAACAACGGATTGGTATTGCCACTGGCGATACCCTAGTGGGCATTGCTCATCCCCTTGAAACCTTGCACGGGGCAGAAACCGAGCCCCGTTTTCAACGTATTGCAAACTTAATCGCAGAATGGCAACCCAACGCCCTTGTGGTTGGCCTACCCACACATGCCGATGGCACACCACACGAGATGACTCGTTTGGCTGTACGCTTTGCGCGGCGGCTTGAGGGGCGGTTTGGCTTGACGGTTTTTTTGGTGGATGAACGCCACAGTTCATTAGTGGCTGAGGCTTTGTTAAAAGAGGTTGGCGTGCGTGGGCGCAAGCAAAAACCTGCGCTCGACCAAGTGGCGGCGCAGGCGATTTTGCAAAGCTTTTTTGAGGCGCCAGAGATGGCCATAGCTGTCAACGACTATATTTTGCCAACCTCAACCCCGCTCGAATAACGCCAGAGCCCGCAAACGCTGGGCGGCATGGTCAACAATGGGGTGAGGGTAATCGCGCCCTAAGCGGAAACCCAAGGGCAGTTGTTTGGCCTGCCACGGTGCATGAATGGCCTTGTCATCTAAATTGGCTAATTCAGGCACATAACGGCGAATAAATTGTCCTTTCGGGTCGAATTTTTGTGATTGGGTGACTGGGTTGAAAATGCGGAAATAGGGTTGTGCATCACAGCCAGTCGATGCCGCCCATTGCCAACCACCGTTATTAGCGGCAAGGTCATAGTCTAATAACCAGCGGGCAAAGTGTGCTTCACCCTTTCGCCAATCGATGAGCAAATCTTTCACCAAAAAGCTGGCGGTAATCATCCGCAGGCGGTTGTGCATCCAACCCACTTGTTGCAACTGGCGCATCGCAGCATCGACAATCGGGTAGCCCGTCCGCCCTTCACACCACGCAACAAAATGCGCTTCCTCTCCCGGGAAAACCAAACCCTCATACTCTGCTTTAAAACTGTGTCCGCTGGCGACATCGGGGCGGTGGTAGAGAATTTGTTGATAAAAATCACGCCAAATTAACTCATTTAACCAGCCCTCTGCCCCTTCGCCGCCATGCTCAAATGCGGTGCGTGCCAGTTGTCGGATAGAGACTGTGCCAAAACGGACATGGGCAGATAAATAGGACACCCCTTTTACCGCAGGAAAATCACGGGCTTGTTTATAAAGCGACATTCGCGGTAGGAAGTCGGCCCATAGCTGTTCCCCTCCACGCATCCCTGTTTTGATATGCAGTGCAACGAAATCACAGGCCACAAAACCCAAATCAGCCACACTCGGCAGCGGAGGCACATGCGGTTGTTGCCACAGTGCGCTGCGATAGTGTTCCACCGGATAGCTTTGTAAAAATTCAGTATTGATGTTTTTTAACCAGCTATTTTTATAAGGGGTAAAAACGCTGAAAGGCTTGCCAGCTTGAGTGAGCAGCTCTGCCCGTTCAAAAATCACATGGTCTTTAGCATCAAAAAAAGCACAACCTTGCGTGGCGAGCGTTTGTGCAACCGCATGGTCACGGGCGATTGCTGAGGGGTCATCATCATGATTACAGAATACCGCTTGGGCTTGGTAGTGGGCAGCGAGGCGGGGAATTTCTGTTTTCGCATCACCATGCACCACACAGAGCGCAGACCCCTGTTGTCGCAAGGCCTGATCGAGCTCAGCCACCGCGTGCCAAATAAACGAAACCCGCCGGTCATCTCTGGGTAAGCTGGCCAAAATAGTGCTATCAAATACAAAGACACACAGCACTTGTTCGCTTTGTTGTAAGGCATGGCATAGCGCAGCGTGGTCAAAATCACGCAAATCTCGCCGAAACCAACACAGGCTACGTTGATAAGAAGCCGGAACAACAACCATTAAAATTCTCCTGAATTGAGTCTAAACCGTTAAAATCGCATCATTTTTCGGAGCAAGTCCCCGTGATTCAATGGTTTCCTGGCCACATGCACAAGGCACGCAAGGCCTTTCACGAGCGTTTATCTGATACCGATGTGGTGATTGAAATGGTAGATGCTCGCCTACCCCGTTCATCTTCTAACCCGATGTTGGAAGAATTGGTGTTAGGCCGAAAGCCTTTGCTGAAAGTCTTAAATAAGCAAGACCTCGCCGATCCAAGTGTGACTCAACAATGGCTACATTGGTTTGCCTCGCATGAAAAAACCCAAGCCATCGGGCTGGACTATCACGAGCGCGCACCTGCACGACGGATTTTAGAAGCCAGTCGCAGTTTGGCGCCGCATCGTGCTAGTTTTGATAAGCCACTCCGTTTGATTATTTGTGGTATTCCTAACGTCGGAAAATCCACTTTGATTAACACCCTCACTGGCCGCAAAGTGGCAAAAACCGGTAATGAGCCTGCTATTACCAAAACACAACAGCGGGTGGAACTCGATGAAAACGTCACTTTGTGGGATACCCCCGGTATGTTGTGGCCAAAAATTGAGCACCCCTTCTGTGGCGATATGTTGGCAGCAAGTGGTGCCATTGGGCGCAATGCCTTAGACGAGGAAGGGGTGACCCTCAGTTTATTGACCGTATTGGCCCAGCGTTATCCAGACGCTTTGCGTGAACGCTACCAATTGGCTGAACTGGCAACGACGGATTTTGAGCTGTTCGAGCAAATTGGCCGCCGCATGGGCACCGTCCGCGCCGGCGGTAGAGTGGATGCCCAGAAAGCAGCAGAACGCTTGCTAACCGATTTCCGCGATGGGCGAATAGGTCGTATTAGTTTGGAAACGCCGCAAGATTGGGAACGCATCAGCCAAGAGATTCAAGCCCAGCGCGAGGCAGAGGCTGCCGCCCGCGCAGCACAACCACAACCGAAACGTAAAAAATCGCGTGCTGCGCGTTTGTTAGCGGAAGATGACGATACCGCCGCCAGTTAAGCGGGGTGTTAGTCACTGGTTAACAAAGCTTGTGCGACTGCCTGACCGGATAAGAAAGCATGTTCCACTCGGTCACCTAAACACCAATCACCCGCAATGCCCAAACGCAAAGCACGATCAAATAGGCAAGTTTGGCCTAATGCGCGTGCCGTTCGGGCATAACGCCAACGGTGTACCGCAACCGCTTCGACTGGCCCTTGCACCACATGCTGCATAGCAGCGGTTAACGTGGCTTGCACCCAGTCCGTGGCATGGTGGAGATGTTGTTCTGCCCAATCGCCGCGACTGTGGGCCACCCAGTTGAGGCTGTCATGTCGGCCCGGTTTGCTGACCTCATGCGCCACCCACGCCAATGGACTGTCATTATCAATAAATGCCGCATCAAACGCTGGTTTGGCTTCGCTTTGTGCCAATAAACTCCAACACGCAGTCATCTGGACGTTTTGCTCAATGTCTCCCGCAAAATGATGCACACCTGAAAGTAAGGCGACGGCTTGTGGGGCGGGGATGGCTAAAATAAGGCCATCGAAGCTGTGTGTGCTGCCGTCATCGAGAAACACGCGCCAATTACTGCCGGTGGGTTCGATCTGTTGTACTCGATGCCCACGCTGGCAATGTAATCCTTCAGCCAAAAATCGTCCTAAGGCACTCATACCGGGTACGCTGACGTAGCGGTCGTCAGGATAGGCCGCCTCAAGACCGCGCTGGGTGAGGTGAACTAATTTACCGGGCCATACTTCTACGGCACCTTCTTCACGCCAAGCGGCAGCTTCTGTAATAAAAGCGGGATGCCGTACGGTAAAGAAGGCTGCACCATGATCGAATTGTCCGGTTTCACCTCGGCGGGTACTCAACCGCCCTCCCAAACCACGGCCTTTTTCAAATACGGTGACTTGTAAACCGGCTTCGTCTAATGCTCGGGCTGCGGTTAACCCCGCCATCCCTGTACCAATAATCGCAATATGCACCGCTGTACTCCTTGTTATCACCCACCCGCAGCGTGGTCGTGTTGTGGGACAATTCCCCTCGTTCAACAGGGGCTCTATCTGAGATTTGAGTCATTACATCATATTTTGTTCTAGACAAAAACTAAACATTTTTACATTAGGAAAAACCACATCATGTTAAATATTTTGTGGCCAGTATTTTTTTTGCTCGCGGCGATTGCCGCTCTCGCTAACTGGTGGCAGGGCGATGCCGAGGTGTTTGCGCGGATGATGACTGCCCTATTCGATATGGCAAAAACCAGTATTGAAATTTGTATTGCGCTGGCCGGTAGCTTAGCGTTGTGGATGAGGTTTTTAATGATCGCTGAGCGGGCTGGCCTAATGAATGCGTTAGCGCGGGTATTAGCGCCCCTCTTTCGCCGCTTGATGCCAGAAGTGCCCAATGGACATCCGGCACTGGGATTTTTAACCATGAACTGTGCGGCCAATGTGTTGGGGCTGGATAATGCAGCCACCCCAATTGGCTTAAAAGCCATGCGTGCATTACAAGAACTGAACCCGACACCCGACACAGCCACCAATGCACAAATTTTATTTCTGGTGCTGAACGCATCCTCTTTGACCTTATTGCCGGTCACCATTTTTGTCTATCGCGCTCAGCAAGGGGCGGCGGATCCTGCTGCTGTATTTCTCCCCATTTTATTGGCCACCAGTGCTTCTAGCCTAGCAGGATTATTCGCGGTTGCCGTGGTGCAACGGCTGAAATTTGACTGGGTGATGTGGGGATATGTTTTGGCTATCGGTGCGGTACTCGCGATGTTAATGTCAAGCTTAGCCACCCTGCCGGCGGCTTTATTAACAGAAGTCTCCTCATTAACAGGTAATCTGGTCTTATTTTCCATTCTGTTAGGATTTTTATCCTATGCTTTTTACCGAAAAATAGCGGTTTATGATGCTTTTATTGAAGGTGCGAAGGGTGGTTTTGAAATAGCGATCCAACTGTTGCCGTATTTAGTCGCGATGTTGGCTGCGATTGGGGTATTGCGCGCCAGTGGTGCATTAGATTGGGCACTCAGTGGTATCCGTTATGTTGTAACGCTTTTTAATGGTGATATTCGTTTTGTTGATGCCTTACCCACTGCATTGATTAAACCGTTTTCAGGCAGTGGAGCACGTGCCATGATGATTGAAACCATGAAAAATTTTGGAGTCGATAGTTTTCCTGCTCGATTAGCGGCGGTGATCCAAGGCAGCACCGAAACCACTTTTTATGTATTGGCTGTTTATTTTGGTGCCGTGGGGGTTCGTTACACTCGCCATGCTATTCCTTGTGCTTTATTCGCTGATTTATGTGGTGTGCTCGCGGCTATTGCGGTGTGTTATTGGTTTTTTGGTTAAAAAAAACCGCTGCACGAGGCAGCGGTTTGATTGGCTTGATACGCTGAAATTATTTAATCAGCAAATCATCGCGTGAACGACCTTGTTCTTCCCAGTGCACCATCCATAATGGCGAACGACCACGGCCAGTCCAAGTCACGGAAGGATCGGTTGGATGATGGTATTTTGGTTTAACCGGTGCGCGAGTTTCATCGCTTAAACGACGGCCATTATCCAAACGAGCCAAATCATCGGTGCTCAAACCCGCGATATTCATCAGCTGATTAATCTGAGCCAGCACTTGACGGCGGCTTTGCAGACGACGCTCTTCAATATGTGCTTTCAGTTCTTTTTCAACGGATAAAGCATCTTCCAAAGACAATTCTCTGATTTGTTCTACCAGATTTTCTAAGTTTGCGGACATCGTATTTTCCTTCGCAAGAGAGTCATAAAACTATCACCGTCTAATTAAAGCCAAAATATCTACTGAAGGCAATAGCAAACTAAATAAAAATGTGATTTTTGTTGTTACTGGAATTCAACCGGACGATGATAAAACGCCAAACATGCACGCAAGGCAGCTTCTTGTGCCGAGGTCAATTTAGAAAACTGTAAGCCGTAAATATTGGAATCTCCAATGTTTTTTGCGGGTTGAGCCCAAGCCACTTTGCCATCTAATTGCAGTGGTTTTTGGTTTTGATAGGCGTCTAAAGACTGTTGTGGCAAGAACAATTCTAGCTTGACTGGCTCGTCGCTTTTTAATTCGGCAATACTGGCAATTCGAATGCCAGAAATACTTAAATCCAAAGTGGCTGCTTCAACATTTTCCCCATGATGAAGTACCCGCGCCAATAGCGGCGTATCTGAACGAGGATGGCGGCGTTTTTCATGGTTGGCGGGTTGTGCTTTGACTTTGCGGTCTAAGACAAAACCGGCCATGGTTTGATTGAGCTGCTCACTAATACGGAAAATCGTATCGCCAATGCTGGCTGTGGTCGCCACTTTAGAAGACGATTCACGCAAGGTAGTAAACAGAGCCGCCAGTGTTTCCTCTAGACGGTCGAACTCGCGCATTTGTTCTTCACTGGCACCCGTGATATGACGACTTCCTTCGGCTGTGCGCGCAATTTCACCAACCATATTTTCAATCACGGCCACTGTTGACGCGGCAACCTCACGGCTATTCTGCACGCCTTCCACCACTGAGTGCATGGAATCAGTGACCTGAACCACACTCTCATTAAGAGACGTGATAATCCGGTTGACTTCTTCCGCAGACGACGTGGAACGCTCGGCCAATTTTCGTACTTCATCTGCCACTACCGCAAAACCACGCCCTAATTCCCCTGCTCGTGCTGCCTCAATCGCTGCATTTAACGCCAACAGATTGGTCTGACCAGCAATTTCTTTAATGGTTGAGATAATGTCGTTGATTTGACTTGTGCTGGCTTCGAGTTCGGCAATTCGCTGTGACGCAGTAGCGACCTGTTGTGATGTTTGTTCTAGGCCATCAATGTTGCGCTCGACCGACTCAATCCCTTCCCTGCCACGGTTTTCTAACTCAATAGCGCGACTTGCTGCTTGCTGTGCTTGTTCTAACACTTGACTGGCAATGGCCTGCAAACTTTTGGTGGCGGCGCTGACTTCTGACGAACGTTGTTCTTCTTTTTCGCTGACTTCAGCAATTTCACGCGCAAGGGTGGTGACTTGATAGGCCGATTGATTGACTTGGCGGCCACTGTCTTCGATCTGCCCCAGAATTGCTGCCATTTTTTGCCGCATGACTTCAAAGCTGACTTGAAGCTCGCCCACCTCATCTTCTGCTGTAGCAGGGACTGCATGGGTTAAATCGCCTTTTTGCATGGCAGCTAAGGCATCACGTAGTGCCAAAATCGGTTGCACAAATAAACGTGCTGCTAAACCAATCACCACAAATTGCACGGCAAACTCTAAACCTGACTCCCAGATGGCATGGATAATCCATTGTTGGCGTTCTGCTTCTAAAGAAGCAATCAAACTTAATGACGCCCCACCTTGTCGAGCAATATCAATCATATTGTCAAGTTCATACACCGCTAATACACGGTTGTAGACAGTGGTAATCATCGTAACTAGGAAAAACCCTAGCTGGAGTTTCCAACGAACACTGAGACGAGAAAACCATTTCATAGCGTACAAGCCTCTAAAAAATATGGCATAAGGCGAGAGATTAGCGGTATTGTGCATTGCAAGACAATGAAAAAACCGCCTTTGACGGCGGTTTTTTCACTTTGAAACAAAAAGCAAATCAAATGCGGCGTGCCAATTCTGTCGCTTTTCCCAAATATTCAGCAGGAGACAACGCTAACAAACGCTGTTTTTCTGCCTCGGGAATGGCCAGACTTTGGATAAAACTTGCCAACGTTTGTTGGGTAATGCCATCGCGACCACGGGTTAATTCTTTTAATTGCTCGTAAGGGTTTTCTACACCATAACGACGCATAACAGTTTGAATTGGCTCAGCTAATAGCTCCCATGCTTGATTGAGATCGGCTGCCAAAGCCGGCGGGTTAATCTCGAGCTTATTCAAACCACGCATCAAAGCTTTAAAGCCTAAGGCGCTATAACCGACTGCCACACCCATATTACGCAATACGGTCGAATCGGTTAAATCACGCTGCCAACGGCTGACAGGTAATTTTTCTGCTAAATGCAACAGCAGGGCATTGGCCAAACCGAAATTCCCTTCGGCATTTTCAAAATCAATCGGATTGACTTTGTGTGGCATGGTCGAACTACCAACTTCACCTGCAACCACTTTCTGTTTGAAGTAGCCAAGGGAAATATAACCCCAAATATCCCGCGCTAGGTCAATCAAAATGGTGTTGACACGCGACAACAGATGGAAGAATTCCGCCATATAGTCGTGAGGTTCAATTTGAATGGTGTAAGGGTTGTAGGTTAAACCCAGCCCTTCAACAAAGCGTTGTGCCAAGCCTTCCCATTCCACATCAGGATAAGCGGCTAAATGGGCATTAAAGTTACCCACTGCGCCGTTGATTTTGCCTAGCATGTCTTGTTGGGCAATTTGTTGGCGTTGACGCTGTAGGCGATAGACAACATTCGCCAGCTCTTTGCCCATGGTCGAAGGGGTGGCAGGTTGACCGTGGGTGCGTGCCATCATTGGCACATCGGCAAACTGATGGGCCAGCTCGGTTAATTTGGTGATCGTCGCATCAAGTGTTGGCAGCACCACTTCATCACGGGCCGCTTTCAACATCAAACCATGCGACAGATTGTTAATGTCTTCTGATGTACAAGCAAAGTGAATGAACTCACTGGCAGCGACCACTTCTGGGTTGCCTGACAAACGTTCTTTCAGCCAATATTCAATGGCTTTCACATCGTGGTTGGTCCGCGCTTCAATGGCTTTTACTGCCTCGGCATGGGCTACGCTAAAGCCGGCAATCAAGGCATCAATTTCTTGCAGCGTTTCGGCAGAGAAAGGCGCAATTTCGCTGATTGCTGGTTCGGCTGCCAACATTTTCAGCCATTCCAACTCCACTTGGACGCGGAATTTCATCAGGCCATATTCACTGAAAATAGGGCGCAGTGCTTCGCCGCTGGCGGCATAACGACCATCAAGAGGAGAAAGCGCAGTTAAAGTATGAGGAGTCATCATCAGAATCGACTTTTTATCAAAAGAAAAAATAACGTCTTACATCGCTTGCAAACGGCGGTGTACGGCACGAGCAAGATGTTCAGCCGCAGCAGGGCAATAGCGGAAGAATAATTCTGGCTCGACCATTTCCAGTTCCATCACCGCCAACTGGCCGTGGTTATCGCGAATCACATCCACCCGTGCGTACACCACATCAAAGGGCACTGCGGCAACTGCTGCTTGGGCAAAGGCTATTTCCTCTGCTGTGGCTTCGTGGGGGTGCACTGTACCGCCATGATCGTCTTGTACGCGGAAATCACCTGCCTTAGCCGTTTTGCGAATGGCATGGGTGACTTTGCCATCAATTACAATAATCGACAGCTCGCCTTGCTCGGTGATAGCGTGTTGGAAGGGCTGTAACAGCAGGCTTTCATGTGCAATCAGTTCGGCGTAAATAGCTTGGTAATCCGCCACCTGTTGACGATGAAAACGATAGGTATGGCGTGCTGCACCTGATACCGCCGGCTTGAGAATCCATTGCTCATCGTCAAACAGTGCCAACTGATCGGCCAAGGTGTGTGGGTCACCGACCTCGATAAAATGGGTGGGGACAATTCGCACACCAGCGGTTTGTAGATAAGCCAAATAGTGTTTATCGACATTCCAACGCAGCAATGGTGCTGGATTAAACAGCTGGCATTGTTGTGACACCTGTTCAAGCCACGGTGAGAAGGTCGCAAAGCGGTCGAAGTAATCCCATGTGCTACGGAATAACAAACTTTGTGCATCCCCTGAAGTATTCGCAGGGTCTGCCCAATCGCGGCGTATCACACGCAACCCTAAGGCCTGCAATGCCTCGACGACATAGCGATCTTCGGCATGGAGTTGGCGGCTATACCAATCGTCTTTTTCTTCAACCAGATAGCGTGCTTCGGTTAATACCACCACATCCCACATTGGATGGGTCTTTGCAACAGATGAATTCATCGCCTTACATGCCTGGCAGCATGCCTTTCATTCCACGCATTAACTTAGAAATACCGCCTTTAGCAGTAAACTGCTTCATCATTTTTTGAGTTTCTTCAAACTGCTTTAACAGACGGTTGACCTCTTGCACGGTGACCCCGCTGCCCGCAGCGATCCGGCGTTTACGGCTGGCTTTAATTAAATCGGGTTTGGCACGTTCTTCTCGGGTCATCGAATTGATAATGCCCTCGATGCGGTTGACTGCTTTATCCGCTTCAGCACCTTGCACCCCTTTGGCGAGTTGGCCTAGCTGGCCGGGCATTTTTTCCATCAAACTGACCATACCGCCCATTTTTCGCATCTGTTGGATTTGGGCTTTGAAATCTTCAAGGTCGAAACCCTTACCCGATTTCAGCTTCTTTGCCATCTTGAGCGCTTCGGCCTGATCCATGCCTTTTTGCACGTCTTCGATCAGCGACAGCACATCACCCATGCCCAAAATACGGCTGGCCATCCGTTCTGGATGGAATGGTTCTAAACCGGTTAATTTTTCGCCAACACCAATAAATTTAATCGGTTTGCCGGTGACATGGCGCACCGAGAGCGCCGCCCCACCACGCGAGTCACCATCGAGTTTGGTTAATACCACACCGGTTAATGGCAAGGCTTCGTTAAACGCCTGTGCCGTATTCACCGCATCTTGACCCTGCATGGCATCAACCACAAACAGGGTTTCCACCGGATTTAACGCGGCATGAAGGGCTTTGATTTCCTCCATCATTGCTGCATCAATCGCCAAACGGCCGGCGGTATCGACTAATAACACGTCAAAGAAATGCCGTTTAGCATGATCAACTGCGGCCAGTGCAATCGCGACAGGCTTCTGGCTTGGATCTGAGGGGAAAAACTCGACATCGAGCTGTTTGGCGAGGGTTTGTAACTGTTCAATCGCCGCTGGGCGATAGACGTCTGCCGACACCACCAACACTTTTTTCTTGTGTTTTTCTTTGAGTAGTTTGGCAAGTTTACCGACAGTGGTGGTTTTACCGGCACCCTGCAAACCTGCCATCAAGATAATGGCTGGTGGAACGGCAGCCAAATTCAGAGCATCGTTTTGTGCCCCCATCAGCTTGACCAGTTCTTCATGCACCACGCCGATAATGGCTTGACCTGGTGTCAGGCTGCCCATCACCTCCTGACCCAGTGCGCGTTCTTTTACGCTGGCAACAAAATTTTTCACTACGGGTAAGGCAACATCGGCTTCTAAAAGCGCCATGCGTACTTCACGCATGGCATCGGCGATATTGTCTTCGGTAAGGCGCGCATGGCCTCGTAACGTTTTAATGACGCCGGAAAGTCGGTTTGTCAGATTGTCGAGCATCGGGAATGTCCTTCGTGAGATGCCAACGCCAGAAGGGTTTGGTATAGACTTGGCAAAGTTTCTATTTTAACCCATAGGCCAAAATGCCGCCGCATTTCACCGCGCGCAGTTGGCTGGCTGCTGGTTGTCACTATGCCTTTTTCTGCTTTTACCTTGTTGGCTGCTGCGGCAGCCTTGTTATATCTCTTAATGAGCCGCTACTTTTTTGTCCGCTGGCAAGGACAACGCCAACCGCTGACCGCCAGTATGCGGCTGGCCGAACAAACCACTTTAGCGGCGGCATTGTTCAGTCATGCGCTGAGTCTTGGTGCCGGTGATGAAAGTTGGTGGATGCACCTTGGCGTGGGCCAATCGATTTCATTAGTGATGTGGTTAGTGGTATTGATTTATTGGGTGACAGCGTTTTTCCACCGCCTTGAAGGGGTGCAGATTCTGTTGTTTCTGTCCGCAGCCCTTGGTGTGTTGTTGGGGATTGTCCTGCCTGCGGCTCCCCTCCCCCACCTACCCCCCTCGCTGCCTTTTGCCTTGCATGTCTTAGTGGCGCTATTTGCTTATAGCCTGTTTACCCTTGCGGCGTTGTTAGCTGTATTGATGTTGACGGTAGAGCGACTGTTGCATCAAAAACGTGGTATGCGGTTTTTACAACACGTCCCGCCGCTGTTAACACTGGAAAAGCTGTTATTCCGTGTGTTGTGGAGCGGGTTTTTCTTACTCAGCCTTACCGTGCTGTCTGGGGCGCTGTTTTCTGAATATATTTTCCATCGCCCGTTTACCTTCAATCATAAAAATGTCTTATCACTTTGTGCATGGCTGACTTTTGCCACGCTATTGGCTGGTCGTGTGCGCTATGGCTGGCGTGGTCGCTATGCCGCTCAATGGACACTCGGCGGTAGTGTGGTGTTGTTGTTGGGTTATATTGGATCAAAGATTGTTTTGGAATTTATCATGCAATAAGGATTGCAAAACATCGTGCTAAACGCTAAATTACGCCTTGGGCATGATATGTATTGCAATTCATCCCGTTTGTCCACTGTTCAGTTTATGAATGGCATTTTTGAGGAGTACATCGTGAAAAAATGGTTTTTGATGCTGGTTGCCGCATGCGCTTTTCAGTCCGCTTGGGCCGCTGTTGATCTCAACACTGCTAACCAAGCACAGTTAGAAAGCGTGACAGGGATTGGGCCAGCGAAAGCAAAAGCGATTATTGACTACCGCAGCAAAAATGGTCCTTTCAAAAGCCTCGAAGACTTGGAAAAAGTAGATGGCTTTGGGAAAAAATCCATTGAGAAAATGAAGGCTGAACTGTCCGTGGGCAAACCTGCCGCAGCACCTGCCGCTGTTAAACCGGCTGCCGCCACCCCTGCGGCAACACCTGCTGCAGCACAAGCCCAAGTGAAGAAATAAACGCAGTAAGTTGAGCATAAAAAAACGGCTCGCGATGGCGGGCCGTTTGTCTGATGGGGTTGAGTTTAACCAGCGCCCTCATAAACAATCTTCCAGTCTTGATCTTGTTTCACCCAATACTGACGTTTGCGAGTTACCTGTTTGAGGTTGTTACTTTGATAATTTTGGTCAAAGCTTACTTCAACCATCGGTTGTGCTGCTGGATAGCGGAGAATGCTCAGATTGCTGAGTTCAACTTTAACCCACGATTTCCCTTGGTTGACCCGTTGTTTTTGTTCGCGCCATTGGCTGAAATTGCCG
>Ga0079301_1000554_pt1 | contig 18046 bp, 12 predicted proteins | sample Wag4_2014_7_11_3_FD_74797 | JGI IMG/M metagenome (GOLD analysis project Ga0079301, IMG submission 74797) | Fresh water mixed with fracking chemicals microbial communities from Ohio, USA - Utica-2 Time Series FC 2014_7_11 | ecosystem: Engineered > Industrial production > Chemical products > Input... | reverse complement strand
CCTTCAATGGAAGTGCCATTGATTGTGCCGGAACCAGTCGTGGCTGTTCAAGCGCTTCCAGTCGATGGGGTGACACCTTCGGTGTCCAATGATGGGCTGCCGCAGCCACCTGTCGATTCAGATGGAACCCAAACGGCTCCTGGGGCCATTTTGCCGGATTCTTCCTCACCAAAATGATATGAGCTTTCAAATATTTGTTGCGCGTGCAATTGAACTGGGTATCGACAACGCATTCGATAGGGAGGTGGATTGACATGATGTTGAACAAGCTTGGTCCAAGGGCACTTCTGGTGCTGTTTGGTCTGACCGTCATCAGCTGTGGCAGCAATCCTGCAATCACAACGATGCAAACGTCGTCGCTCAGTGCGGAGGTGTCTGGTAAAACGAACAAGGGTACGACGGAATCGCAATATGCGCTCAACGGTGCGTTTCGGGTCACGCGCCGGTTGTTTAGCGTTTTCCGGCCAACCTATGATGTCAAGCAGGGCGAGCAATTGATCGGGGTGATTCAGCAAAAGTTGTTTGCCGCGACGTCAACGTGGCGCTTGATGGATGCCGAGGGTGCTGACATCGGAATGCTCGAGCAGGCTGCTTTCAGTTTTGGATACAAGGGTTTGGTGCGCACCATGCGTGGCACGGTTGTGGGAACGGTCAGGCAGGATGTTTGGGGGTCAATGATTCGGCCGGGTGTGGTGCTGCGTTTGCTGGATGACCAGGAACAGGTGGTGTTACGCTCTGCCCCGGTTTATTTCTCAATGCGTGAGGATGTCAAGCTGTATGATGCCGGCAATGTGTTGGTGGGACGTTTGATTGCACCTTGGTTTAGCTGGAATCAGGCGCGCGATCTCCATATGGAAAAAGCGTTGGATCGTCGGATGTTGTTAGCCTTCTTGTCCGCGCAGATCGACACAGCCCACCGCGATAACGACGCCAAAGCCAGCCCACGACCCAGCCCCACACCATCGAGTGCACTTCCAACACCCGAGCCCAATTGAGCCATCCGTATGTTCTTCCAGTTGGTGCGCGTGATTTGGACAGCAACCAATTCGTCACTATTTCACCCCCGTGCGCTGAACGGTGGAACGTGAAATCGATCGGCTGCTGCACGAATGGCTGGGAAGTAAGTCATCGTATTGTTACAGCAACTTGGCTGTTTCTCCGTGAAGTTTAATTGCCTTTGGCAGACGCAGTATACTCAAACTGGTACGGCCAGCACCTTTGATTTCATCATCTGACGGGTTGGTATCGCTGCCAACCAGGACCAAGGTGATTCTGTTCCAAAAGACAAGAAGGGTGGGTTCGTGCGAACCCACCCGATAAGACCTTGACCGATATGTGACTATTTGGCTGCGTTGGTGGTCGCAACCAGCGGGCTGTACGAGATTAACTGACTTCCACGCCGCAGGCCGCTAACTTCAGGATACGCAGTCGAGGTTGAACCATCTGACTCCCGGAATGCCAACATGCGCGAGAAATCTGAATTAGCGATGCTGACGATTTTAAGGTAATGGAAATTCGGGTTATTGAGCGCATCTTCTATTGGAAGATGGAACGAAAAAGATGAATCCGTCGGTGCCGGCAGGTTGATGGTTTTTAGCGGACCGTTATCCAGTTTGTAGCTAATAACCACCGGGTCTGAGAACTCGCCAGCGAATGGAATGACCAGTCTGGGCAAGTTTGCAGTCAACGGCACCGTCACGTTGCTGTTATCGACAGCTGCAGAATTCTTCCCGGAGAGGGTGATGCCATTGGCCTTCAACTCCGCCGCTACGGCCGAGTTGCTGCCCCGAATGCCCCAGGCCGCTTGGTTGCCGTTGACGCCAGTGAATGACAAGGCATCACGTCCCGCGGGTTTCACGGTTGAGGCCGAGACCGGATGCGCAAAGGTGACGGCAGCACCACTCACGCTTTGACCGTTCCACTTGGTTGTGGGTTGCTGGTCCGCAGGCACTGTGGTGTCGTTGGAGGCATATTGAAGTTTGGCGTTTAAAGTGGCGTTGTGCCAGACGCTCAAGCCCACACCGTTGGTTACGTTCCATTTGATCGTGCCACCCGCTGGGTTCATGTCCACCTGATAGCCGTTTACTGTCCAGTTGCCCCCATTGATCGTCACGTTCTCACTCACATTGGCAACATTGTTGTGCGCCACCGCGACGGTCTGGTTTGCAAAGCCAGACAAGCTCAAATTACCGTGGCTTGAGCCCACAGACACCGACCCGCTGATCGGCGTGCCGGTATTGTTAAACGACAACGCCAATTGACCTTGGTTCTTGACGATACCCAAGTTCACCGATCCACAGTTAACGGAATAAGGCGCACTGGTGCCCCACGTGTAGGGTTCGGCGGAATACGAAACAGTGGCTAAACCGCCCGCTCCTTGTTTGCCTACGCCACTCGCGTAACCGTTTGATGCGGTGAAAGCCGCAACGGTTGCCGCACGCACGGGCGTGCCACTGTGGCTGAAACTTACCAATGCACCGCCGATGGGCTTGCCATTGATTCGACTGTCGTTCGATTGATACGCCACCCGCGCGTTGATGGTTGCTGAATCCCAATAGCGAACATCATTCTTCCAGGTGACCACGGTAAAAGTTGGCCAAGGTTTGCATTTGAAGGGTGGGTAATAGATACAGTGACCACCATTCACGCGCGGATCGTGGATGATATCGACATTGCCATTCACATCGTCGTAGCTGCTATCGCCAGTGTAACAGTCTTTGTATTTTTCTTGAGTGTACACCGGATACGAGTAGGGCTCGGGTTCTTGCGACCATTGGTTGCAGACTGCCCCAAGCAGATTATACTTTGAAACCGAAGCGGAACTTTCCGTTGCAGCCAAGGGCGCTGGAACTTTCATGTTCAGATAGAAGGTCCCATCCGTCGACTTTTTAACTTCTTTACCCAGTCCGGTTTTATCCAGCATCTGTTCTTTTTCGAGGAAACTCAGCGCCTCCTGCATCGCTTGCTCCGTCTTGAAACGAACCATCACGGATGCGCCTGGCTGCATGATGGCGCCGCCAAGATCGAGATGATAACCATATGCTCCGAGTGTCGACCGCGGATCGTTTTCACCCTGTTTGGCAAAGCCGGGATGCACGGAAGCCGCAGAGATTGGATTGGCATCATAGGTGCGGGTTACTCGCACGCTCACATCTTTATCCAACGCACCGGGACCAAACTCGACCACCATTGTGCCATCGCTGTTGGTTGCCACCCCGCCGCTGGCCGCCGATATCTGGGTGATGGCGGAATCCAGGGGTTGCAGCACCAACGCTTGCCCAGGCAAAATGCGCTTGCGCACAGGCACCATGCCTTCGGCTTCGATGATCGCAATCAAAGGCTCGCCTTTGTCGATCAACTCCTGCGGAATCGCGATCGCACCATTGGCATCGGTCGTCAGTCGCTGATCGCCAATCGTTACCACCATTAACTCAAGGTTCTTAAGATCGCCTGAGCGTACCTGAAAACCATTGGCCGCCAAAGGCACGCTGGCCTTCACCAACCCCAGGCGCTGCGCCTCAGTCAACGCCTGCGCCACTTGGCCCTTGACCACCGTATCCGCAGGGGGTGACACCGGCGCAACCGGCGCGCCCTGACAGGCCGCCACAGCCGCCACGGCCACTGCCAGCAGTACAGAATTGCGGGTGACTGTCTGTTTCATTGATCGGATCCTCCAAATTCTCTAACGGGCCGTCGATGTCTCATCGAATAGTCAAGATTGCCGTTGGCAGACATTGAGTCGTTGCCGTACTTTTTTTCTACCACCATCGTTATCACAATATGCATTAAATGCGGGTTAAGCCGCTTTGACTCGCCCAATCGCTGGCCTGGTTACTGGAACGCTGACGATCCGTGCGCGCTGTTGGAGCACCGAGCGTGTCCATCCAATCGACCCGCTGATTATGTTTCACAACCGGGCGACTGATCATGGCGGGCATTGATTTTGTTTCCCTTGTGTCTGGGGCTGGTGAATGGTGTCTGTTCAGCGAATTGGAAGGCTCGATTGAAGCTCGCAGCGCCACTTCGGCATCAACTCTGGGTTTTTGAGGGTGTGTGGCGCGCTGCCTTGGGCGAGTTCGCCCGAACAGCGAACTGAAAGGCTCCGAATCCGTTAGTGACGCGAGGTGGACGGGTATATAACCTGTGAGACGGTGGGTCACGAGACGCCGAGGGTGCTTGAGATGCAGGTGCTGGTTTTGAGTAGCACGTATCAGCCGCTTTACACGTGTGGGGTTGAGCGTGCGATTCGGTTGATGTATCTGGGCAAGGCGGTATCGGTTAAAGATTCTGAACAGCTGATCCGCTCACCTTCAGTTGTGATACCTGTCCCAATGGCCATACGCTTGCTGGTAAAAGCGGTTTTCGTGCGTTATCACGAACAGGCGCGGCCGACGCGGCAGGCGGTGATGCGTCGGGATCAACACACCTGCCAGTATTGTGGGGCGCACAACAACCTGACCATCGACCACTTGGTTCCCCGTGCACGGGGTGGTAAGGATACGTGGGAAAATCTGGTGACCGCTTGTGTCGAATGCAACAATCGGAAGGGCGATCGCAAGCCTGAGGCGGTTGGCATGCACCTGATGCGGCAACCCAAAGCACCGCGCCCGTTGGAGATTTCCCAGGATCTATGGAGTAAGTTGATTGGATGGTGACGTGAGCGTTGGCGCCAAGCACCGTGAATGTGGGAATCAGGCGAGACGCCTGCCCATTGTGGCGCTGGCTTTTGTGGTCGTGGCTGCTTGTCAGGCACCGACGTCAAACGCTCCAGTCAGTCGACCGGGAGGCATCGCGACAACCAAATTGTCCCCGCTCCCGTCCGGTGTGACGGGGACGTCGGTTCTCATCCCAAGCGCGCCTCCATCAACCTTATCCAGTGTCAGCCCAAGTCCTGTCACCTCAACGTCGCCAAATGTCGTTATAGTGGTATCTCCTTCCAATGCGCCGGTATCCGCATCGCCCGCCTTGGCACCGGTGTCTGCACCGCCGTCCACTTTGACTGCGTCTGGGTCGCCTTCTCTGGTGAGCACGCCGACGCCTTCGCCGACTCCGCTGCGCTACGAACTGACCACCTTGGCTGGTGGCTCTAATGGGAGCACCGAACAGGAGTTGAGTGGTGACTTGGTAACATTGAGTGCGTTTGAAGACGAGATTGGCATGGCACTCGCGCCAGTTGCCACCAATCCGGATGTGACGGGTCTGTATTTTAGCGACGGGCTTCAAAACCGGATACGGAAAGCGACCCTCGCTGACTCGTTAGCCACCGTATCGATGTTTGCCGGGATGCAGAACGGTAGCCTCAGTCAACCGTGCGGGGTTATTTTCGATCCCGTCACGCGTTGCCTCTACGTGGCGGACACCTTTAATTACCGCGTTGCACGCGTGGGCTTGGCGGGCAACACGGTGGGCTTGGCTGAAGGGGCGATCGACTCGTTGATTGAGGGCGCTAACGTTGGTGCGCCCGTGTATCGGGAGGGAGATGGTCGTGGCAGTAGCCCCACTGCGCGATTGGGCAATCCTGCGGGCCTGGCACTGGTTGGGCGTCAACTGTTTGTGTCTGACTTTTTCTTTCACAACATCAGTCGCATTGATTTAAGTGTCGACAACTTTCCAATCACCTTTGTTGCGGGCAGCAAAACTGAGGAGCCCGGCTTGCCGTCTGAGTCTCCCGTGCCGGGGGCCGAGGCGCGCTTCAGCTTTCCGGTTGCGTTGTGTCACGGGGTTCGCAACGGCCAGCCGCGGGTCATCATTGCGGATCGCTTCAATCACTGCCTCCGGGCGTTAAACCCCGAGTCGGGGGAGGTCTCCTGGCTGGCAGGCTCCAAGACAGGTGCAAAGGGCACTATGGATGGGCCCGCCGACGTGGCACGCTTTGATGAACCCCTCGCCGTGGCACTGGATGGTAACGGCAATGTCTATATCGGTGAACGGAACAGTGCCCGTATTCGACGCTTGAGTGCCGCGGGAGAGGTCAGTACGTGTGTGGGGAACACCCCCGGCTACAGCAACGGGGTTGGCGATGCTGCCAAGCTGGGGGCTGCCGTTGGCTTGGCTGTGCTGAACAAGCCTGACGGCAGCTTGGATACGCTGTATGTGTATGATGTCGGCACCGTTGGCACTGGGGGCACCAACGCGCCGCGTTTGCGTCAGATGCGGGTAAGCACCGCTCCTTGATTGTTGCGCACCGCTGCCAGCTCCCGCACGATTTGTGTATGGATGTGGCCCAGTGCCGCATCAGTCCGGATGAATTCTTTCAGTCCGGTAGCGCGACTGACCACTTCAACCATCCCTTCACCGACGGTCTTGCCGCAGGTGATCCGGTACGGAATCCCGATTAACTCGGCATCCTTGAATTTGACGCCCGCGCGTTCGTCACGGTCATCCAACAGCACTTCCATGCCAAGCGCCAGCGCGTCGCGATACAGCTTTTGAGCACACGCCATCTGGTCTTCGTCACGAACATTGACTGGCACGATGATGAGATGGTAAGGCGCAATTGGCACCGGCCAGCGAATGCCCGCATCATCATGATGCGCTTCCACTGCAGCTTGGGCGGTACGCGTGACCCCGATGCCGTAGCAGCCCATCACAAAGGGCTGCGCCTCGCCGTTTGCACTGGTGAACGTCGCATTCATGCTGGCTGAATAGCGGGTGCCAAGCTTGAAAATATTGCCCACTTCAATGCCGCGCGCGCTGGCCAGTCTGCCGGTTGTGCAGCGAGGGCAAGCGTCTTCGCTCTGCGCCATTTGTACATCGACCCAAGCCTCGGGGGTGTAGTCTCGCACCCAGTTGATGTTGATCCAATGCTCATCTGCACGATTCGGGGCCATGACAAGGTTGCTTTGGTTGGCCAGTGAGCGATCGCACACCACCTTTACGCCTGCCAGTCCAATCGGCCCTACAAAGCCCGGCGCAACGCCGCTTACCGAGCGCACCTCATCGTCGGTCGCCGGACGCAGGTCTTGGGCGTTCAAGATATTGCCCAATTTGACCTCGTTCACACTGCGATCACCACGGAGTACCACCGCTACGAAGGCATCATCCGCTTTGTAAATCAAGGTTTTGGCGACTTGCTGCGCTGTGATTCCAGCCACCGCACACAACTGTTCAATGGAACGGACGTTGGGTGTGGCGATCGTCGCGCGAGGCTCCGGCGCACCACCATCGAACAGGGTGATAGTCGATTCCGCCCGCTCCACGTTGGCGGCATAGTCGCAATCGGTGCAATACAGCAAATCATTTTCACCTGCATCGGTTTTGACAACAACCATGAACTCGTGAGCGGCGGATCCCCCGATCGCCCCCACGTCGGACTCGACCGGACGCGTTTGCAGGCCACAACGCGCAAAGATGCGCGTATAAGCGTCTGCCATCTTGCGATACTCCCGCTCCAGACAATCCGTATCGACGTGAAACGAATAAGCATCCTTCATTAAAAACTCACGCCCACGAAGCAACCCGAAACGGGGGCGAATCTCGTCACGAAATTTGGTTTGGATCTGATACAGATTAATTGGCAATTGCCGATATGACCGCACCGTTTGTCTGACGATATCGGTCACCACTTCTTCATGCGTGGGCCCTAAAAGTTCATCTCGGTCGTGACGGTTTTTCAGACGCACCAATTCCTTGCCGTACTTTTGAAAACGCCCCGTTTCCATCCACAGCTCAGCCGGAATCATCACGGGCATGAGCAACTCCTGCGCACCTGCCGCATTCATTTCCTCCCGGACGATACGCGATACCTTGTCAACTACCCGCAGCATCAGCGGCAACAAACTGTAGACACCCGGACTCAAACGCCGAATGTAACCCGCCCGCGCCAGTAACTGGTGCGACACGATTTCGGCATCTGCCGGCACATCGCGCAGGGTAGGGGCGAGAAGCTGCGACATCAACATCAGGTTAATTTCCTTTCGATTTGACCAGTCATCATCATAACAAATTCACGAAGCCACCCTGTAGCAATGGGCGCTAATTTGTTTCTCATCGAGCTCAAGTACCGGGCCGTCATCCAACCCGGCTGCCATGAGGATTAAAAGTGCCGCAACCAAACGAGGCCACCCATCCAGAACATCGGCTCATCGCGAATCTTGGGGAGCAGCTGCCGTTGACGGTTGTCGGCGCAAAGGCGTGGCATCTGTCGCGGCTTCATGGCTTGGGGCTGCCAACCCCGCGGGGTTTCGTGTTGACCATTCCGTTTTGCCACCGTTTACAGGATGCCGGTGCCAGTGACGCAACGCTTGCGTGGGACGCGGTCAAACTAGCAGTGGAACGTTTACAGGATCGGCTGGGCAGGCGTTTGGAGGATCCACATCGACCCTTGTTGTTGGCCATTCGCCAGAGCGCTGCGACGACTTCTGCGTCCACGTTGGAGACGGTATTGAATCTGGGCGTATCTGAACGGACGATTATCGCGCTTGGGAGGCGTTTGCGTGATTCGCGGGCGGCGTGGGATGCGTACCGCCGTTTTGTTTTTGACTGGGCGCGAACGGTTGGTCACCTGGACCCCGACACTCTGGATTCAATGATGTGGCAAGCCAGAGCGGAACACGGGGTGACCGATGACGCGCAATTGGGACCAAGCGCTTTGCAAGAGATTGTCACGCGTGCGATCGCCCTCCTGAAAGCCTATCCGGATTCCGCCATTCCTGAGTCCCCTTGGGCGCAATTGAGAACGCTTGTGCACCATTTGTTGTCATCGCCGCCGTTTGAGCACTTACCCCGCGCACTGATCATTCAAGAAGCGATACTCGGCAATCTGTCCGTGCACTCCGGGTGTGGTCTGGCCTTTACCCGTCACCCGACATCCGGCGTGACGGGTCTTGTTGGCGAATTCGTGGAGAGAGCACAGGGCGCTAGCGGCTCGGCCGGTCTGATTGCGCCTGCCACGCTCGCCATCTTGAAGCAACAGCAGCCGAAGGTCTATCGCAAACTGGCACTCGCAGCCCGTCGAATGGAACAGGCGACGCGGGATGCAGTTGAAATGGATTTTATGGTTGAATGCGGACGGTTGTATTTTCTGAATTACCGAATCGCCAAACGCAGCTTCACGGCTGCTGTTCAGATGGCCGTCAGCCTGGTCCGTGAGGGGTTGATCGATACTGGATCCGCTCTTATGCGCATTGATAGCCGTCAGGTGCGACAACTATTGTTTGAACATGTTGATGCCGCGGATGCCGCAGCGCCGATTGCCCACGGCATCGGCACCTCCCCCGGCGCGGTAAACGGAGTGGTTGCATTCGATATCGCAACTGCAAAACGTTTTCATAAAAAAAGGTTGCAGCCGATTCTCGTGTGCCAGGCCATCAATTGCGATGCCATCGCCAATCTTTCCTGCCTTAACGGAATTTTAACCGCCAGAGGGGGAATGAGCAGTCACGCCGCGGTTGTCGCCAGAAACGTTGGTATACCCTGTGTGTCTGGTTGCAGGGAGCTGCAAGGCGATCCGAACCACGAAAACACGAGCTTAGGGGCCACCCGGTTGCGTACGGGCGATCGCATCGCCATCGATGGGCATTCCGGTCAGGTTTACCTGGGCCATCAACCCATTCTTCCCTGCGAGATGGCCCCTTGGCTATCACCCATGCTGGCGTGGGCGGATGACGTCCGGCGCTTGAGCATCTATGCCAATGTGGATACCATTACAGAGCTTCAGCACGCCCTCGCTTGGGGCGCGGCGGGCGTCGGTCTTTGTCGCAGCGAGCGATTTTTCATGCGTCCGGAGGTATTGCCGCAGTTTCGCGATTTGCTGAATCAGCCAGATACCCTTGAAAATGAATGTAATCTGGAATGGCTGTTACCGCTTATGCGTAGCGAATTTGATACGATGTTTCGCTTGCTGGATGGCCGAATGATGACTTTGCGGTTGATGGATTGCGGCATTGAGAACTTTTTGGACCCGCACGGTGTGACGGAGGTAATTCCCAACGAACACACCACCATTGAACGCTGGCACGAAACGAATCCGGTATTGGGGCTTCGTGGCTGTCGCATCGGTATTCGCTATCCCGCTTTGTACCGGGTACAGGTGCGGGCTTTTTTTGAGTCCATCCAGCACTGCCTGGCGAAGGGCGTTCCTGTTCAACCGGCGCTTTTGATTCCAATGGTCAGTACCGAGCAGGAGCTTCTAACAATCAAGCACCTGATTGAGCAAGTGGCAGACACCCTGCAGGACGCAACTGGCGATCGCCCCCCCTACGAACTCGGCATCATGATCGAAACCCCACGTGCCGCCCTGGCTTTTCCAGCATGGCGCCCGCATCTGCAATTTGCCGCATTTGGCACCAATGACCTGACCCAGTTGACATTCGGCTTCAGCCGCGATGATGCCGAAAATGTTTTCTTGCCGGCCTATCTCAAGCAAGGAATCCTCTCAACCAATCCTTTTGTGACAATGGATCAGCCCGGGGTCGGCGCCCTCATCCGCTTGGCTCTCCGTGATGACCATCAACAAAACGGGCAACCTATCCGCTACACCCTGTGCGGTGAACACGCCAGCGACCCCGATGCCATCCGCTTCGTGCACGCGCTTGGCATCGACGCAATCAGCTGCAGCCCCTCCAATCTTCCTGGCGCGCGAGTCGCAGCCGCTCAAGCAGCACTCATTCTCTCGTGACCTACTACGTTACAACCAGGCACCGTCTTCGCGCAAAGCCGCTTTTCCAGCACGCAATGCCTGCTCCAACCGGTCTTTACCGATGTCCTCGACGCTCAACGCCGCCTCGATAGGACCAAACACCTGCGCGTACCACCGTTGAGAACGCACGCACGCTGGCCAGTCAGACAAATCATCCCACTCGCCATCATTCAAACCAATCAGGAAACGCACATAAAAGGGATCCAAGTCCGCATATTCAAACATTGCGATACGCCAATCATCGCCCAGACCAGTATCAAACAAGACTTCGCCATTCGCTAAAACATCCACATCGCCATAGATGTCGTAGCGCAGCACCAGTTCCTGCGCTTCACGCATCAAAGCGGCATAATGACGCTCACCAGCCTCAGACAACACATAACACGCCCGCTTGACATCGATGTCTAACCAATGATCGCGCTCAGCCGCCGCAATCACTTCCATCAAATCCGGATCATCGCGCGTCACATCAATGACATAACCTTTTTTTACCTGGTGCATCAGCATCATCACGGCAAACCGCATCATCGCCTGCGCCCGCTGCCCATCCGACGACCCCGCCTGCGGCGGTTGTGTCTCCCCCGCTTGCTGTATGAACCACTCAACCTCCCGCTGCTCACCAGAAGCAGTCATCATTCGGCCCAACGGGCCATCCGGGTCGATCGCTTCCCCTCGGCATAAAAACGCAACACCCTCCCGGATGAAAGTCCCCTCAGCATCCTGGTCGAATATGACACCGCGCAAGGCATCCCAATCGCCTCGGGACTCGGCCGCCACAACACCGACGGCTTCCAGGCGGCCCTGATCCTGTGCACCCACGACATCAAACACGAAGTCGATCGCACTCCGTGTCGACCATTCATCCCCTACAACAAAGCGCACAGGCTTCGACACCACGGCACCGTTCAATACAACCACCTGCTGCATCCGTTACCGCCTTCTTCGTCCGCCAAAACCACCGAAACTGCGCCTTCCACCCCAACTACCCGACGAGCTGCCACTGCTGCTTCGACGCCCAAACCACGACCCTGACGAACGCTCGGAAGACCCCGCAGAACCGCCATCAGAGCGACGCCTGCTCGACCACGTATCCGACGATCGCTCGGAACCACCAAACCCACTGCCGTCGGAGCGGCGTGAACCCCACGCCCCTCCCGTTGTTCCACCCGTACCGCCCCACTCACGGCGCTTGCCGGATGTCTGCGACGCACTCTGACCAAACCCGCGCTGGCTTTGATAGCCTTCGCCCGTGCCACGCAACTTGAAGCGCGAACTGAAAGACTGATTGCTTTTAACTTGGTTCTGATAGCCGGGCGTCGACCGATAGGAATCACGCCACGACTGCAAGGACCGATGACTCGCGTAGGGTGTGTGGTAATGGCCACCCCAATTGCTCATGATCGACCCCAGCATCATGCCCATCATAAATGAACCCACGCCGCTGCTGTGGGAACCCGCGTAATAAGGCACCCCGGCACCGTCACTGACCCGGTAGGGCACCTGGCCGTTTGCTGCTTGCCCCGTTTGTTCAATGGCAAACAGGCGATCATCACCCTTTTGAAACCCCGCTTGCTGGTTTTTGTCGATATAGCCCACCACCGTCACAACGTTGTCGTTGCGCGCAGCATCAATCGAGACAACCTCTTTCCCTTCGTAAATTTCATTGACCCGTTTCTCAAACGCAGCCATCGCCGTATTCATATCACGGCCCTGCGTTTCCCAAAAAGCCTGGCGCACGGCATCAAGGTTGATGCGCTGGGCTGCACCCGCCACTTGCGCCGTCTGATACCGTTCAGAACTTGAACCCAGACTTTTCTCCAGTGCGGCGTCATCATTCAACCGCGCTTCTTGCTGGTTCGAGCAGCCGGCCAGATTCGCTGCAACAACCAGCGCCGCCATACATACACTTGTCCAAGTTTTCATGGCTGTCTCCCTCCACGTCTTTGTGTGATCTTGAACCCGTTTCTGTACGCCACGAGCGCAAGCTCCGGTTCGATTATACCCCAAAAGTGCCGGACACGGATGGTGGCTGCATCGGGGAATCGGCAAAGTGAACGCTCCCGTCAGCGCTCTCAAGCAGCGATGACCACGTGATGCCGCTACCCGCAAATGAGGGCAGACCGTCAAGGCCCAACACACGCGCGTTTAGCCATCAACGAATCTTTTTGGAAATTGCATCGTTTCAATTGACCGGTGCAACACAATCGTGCGACGGACGGGGTGCTCTCCCAGCTTTCGAAACAGCTGTCGGCCGCCGTCATGCGATGCTTCCGTCACCAAATCCACGGCCTGGAGACCTTGCGCAGCCGCGTAATGCAAGGCCTGTTGAAGCAAGATAAAACCTGCGCCGCTTTGTCGTTTTTGCGGGATGACACCCAATTCGAAGATGCGCCCTATTGGCGCTGATCTATTTTCAATCATCTCTTCCGTTTTCAGCACCGTTGAAAATCCAATGAGCACGTCGTTTTCGAAAAGCAGAAAACAGCCTTCAGGGTCAAAATTGGCACGATGATTCCAGTCGGTCAACTCTTTGACCGTTAACTCTGAAAAATTCCAGAGCTTCGAAAAACACTCATTGAACAGCTTGATAAAAGCTGTTTCGTCCACACCGACCGCGAAATGGCGGATGCCTTGTTCCGGTGGCAAGACAGGGGGTGCGAAGTCGGTACCGGACAGGTTGACGCGGGTTTTTTCAAACGTGCAGACGGCCTCGAATCCCTGCCGGGTTAAAAATGCCATACTGCGCGTGCTCGATTCAGGTATGGCGATTGAGACGCGGCCAGCGCCCCATTCGCGTGCCGTCGTGCAGGCGTGCGTGAGAAGCAAGGCGCCAATGCCTGCACTGCGGATGTCTGGTCGGACATGAAGGCTGTCGAGATCGACACGACCAGTGCGCAGCAGGTGCTCATCGGTGTAGAGGTGGTAAAAACCGACCACTTCGAGTTGCTCGTTTTCAGCCACGACGATGCGGGATTGGGCGGGTTGCCCTTCGCCATAAAAGTCGCAGCGAAAACGGTCGACGGTCATGGCATAGAAATCAGGGCTGATGGAAACCGATGCGTTGCGGATATCGGCGATCGCCGCGATGTCACGCAATGTGAATTCGCGTAGACGCATAAACTCTCTCCTCGCTGCTTGACTGTACGGTGTCATGATACCAGAGAGCTTGCCTCAAACCTGCTAAAATAATCACGCGTAGGCCATGGAACCGAACTTTTGGGGATATAGCGGTGCGACTCTTAATACGACATGGGCGGATCATCACCGCAACGGATGACTACTTCGCAGACATCTTATGCGATCAAGGGCGTATCGTGGCCATCGGGCGCGACCTGGATGTCGCGAATGCGCGGGTTATTGATGCTGGCGGACGATGGGTCATTCCAGGAGGTGTCGATCCCCACACCCACTTCGACATGCCTTTCGGCGGCACCTACAGCGCGGATGATTTTGAATCCGGCACCATTGCGGCCGCCTTTGGCGGCACGACCACCATTATCGACTTTGCCGTTCAGCAGCGTGGTCAGTCGATGCTGGCCGCGCTCGATGCCTGGCACCAGAAAGCCCACGCGAAAGCCGTGATTGATTATGGCTTTCATATGGTCGTGACCGACATGCCGGATGGTCGCACAAAGGAGTTGAGTCAACTGGCGGATGCCGGTGTCACCAGCTACAAGCTTTTCATGGCCTATCCCGGTGTTTTGTATTCGGATGACGCGCAGATTTTTCGCGCCATGCGGCAGGCCGGTCAGGATGGCACGATGGTTTGTATGCACGCGGAGAACGGCATTGTGATCGAAGAGTTGATCAATCAGGCCCTGCAAGCCGGTCATACGGCGCCACGGTATCACGCGTTGACCCGACCGACACGCATGGAGGGCGAAGGGGTTTACCGCGCGCTGGCGATCGCTGAAGTGGCACAGGTTCCTGTCTACATTGTGCACCTGTCGAGCGCCGATGCGCTTGAGGAGGTGCGTCGTGGCCGTGACCGCGGTGTTGATGCTTATGCTGAAACCTGTCCGCAATATCTGTTTCTGGACGAAACAGCCTATGATGCGCCTGGTTTTGAGGGTGCAAAGTATGTCATGACGCCGCCTTTGCGGCACCATGCGAATCAGGCGCATTTGTGGCGTGGTCTTCGTTTGGGTGATCTGCACGCCGTCGCCACCGACCATTGCCCCTTTTGTTTCAGTGGGCAAAAAGAGTTGGGACTCAATAATTTCGCCAAGATTCCGAATGGTGCACCCGGCGTTGAAAGTCGTCTGGCCCTGCTCTATGAGGGGGGCGTCAAACAAGGGCGCCTCAGTCCGAACCAGTTTGTCCAATTTACCTCAACCGCCGCAGCCAAGCTGTTTGGACTGTTTCCACGCAAGGGCACGATTGCACCTGGTTCGGATGCGGACATCGTGATTTTCAACCCCAATCGCCCCGAACGCATCAGTGTCGACAACCCGCGTACCCACCATATGCGGGTTGATTACAACACGTTCGAAGGCTTCCAGGTGTCTGGTTATCCTGACGTCGTCATTGCCGGCGGCGAAGTGATTGTGGAAAACCACGAGTTTAAGGGCAGGCCGGGTGCGGGACGCTTTTTAAAGCGGGCTCGCTACAACGGTTTGTTGCGTGATTGATCGACGTGGCACGCGCCAAGGTTAAATTTGTCTGTGATGCTTGCGGTGCCGAACAGGCGCGCTGGTTCGGGAAGTGTCCGGATTGCGCGGCGTGGAACACACTGGTTGAGACCCCGTTGGTTGCTGCTACCAGGTCGGTGACTTCTGCCGGCGTTTTGACTGCGCACACCAGACCCGAACGAATGGCGGACGTTGCGCTGCAAGAAGAGGCGCGGGTGGCGACTGGTTTGTCTGAATTGGATCGCGTTCTCGGTGGCGGGGTGGTGGCGGGTTCGTTGATTTTATTGGGTGGTGATCCAGGCATTGGCAAATCCACCTTGCTGCTGCAAGTCTCGCATCGTTTGGCGTGTCAGGGCCAGCAGGTGCTGTATGCGTCCGGGGAAGAGTCTGCCCGGCAGGTGCGCATGCGTGCGCAACGTTTGGGGCTTGAACATCCCAATTTATGGGTTCAGGCTGAGACCGATTTGCAACAGGTTGCCGCCGCGATTCAATCCTTGAAACCCGATTTTGCCGTAGTGGATTCCATTCAGGCGATCGCGGATCCCGACACGTCAGCCTTGCCCGGGTCTGTCAGTCAGGTTCGTGCGGCGACCGGAACGTTTTTGCGGCTGGCCAAAGAAGCGAATGTCGCGATTTGCCTGGTTGGTCACGTGACCAAAGAGGGGACGCTGGCGGGCCCCCGGACCTTGGAGCATATGGTGGATACGGTGTTGTATTTTGAGGGCGATCGCTACAAGGCCCACCGTATGGTCCGCTGCGTCAAAAATCGCTTTGGCGCCACTCAGGAAGTGGGCATCTTCGAGATGGCGGCAGATGGTCTCAATGAGGTTTGCAACCCATCCGAGCTGTTTCTGGCCGAACGCAGTGTCGAAGCCAGCGGTTCTGCCATTGTCGCCACGATGGAAGGCACACGACCCTTGCTCCTCGAAATTCAGGCATTGGTCGGTCCTTCAGCGCTGTCGCAACCAAGACGCCTTGCGACAGGGGTTGATCACAACCGCCTGGTTCAGATTCTGGCGGTGCTTGAAAAACGGGTCGGCCTCAGCCTTGGGAAAATGGACGCCTACCTTAACGTGGTGGGTGGACTTGCGATCGACGAACCCGCTGCCGATTTGGCGATCGCCTTGGCAGTCGCCTCAAGCCTCCGTGACAAACCCCTCGCCCACCACCTGGTCGCTATCGGTGAGATTGGACTCAACGGCGAGATCCGGGCCGTTTCAGGGCTTGAAGCCCGCTTGAAAGAAGCGGCCAAACTCGGCTTCACGACGGCGATCGTCCCGGACCACCATCTGGCTCGACTCAACTTGCCACCACAAATGAAAATCCACAGCGTCAATCGCCTGATGGAAGCCATTCTGATTGCCGTCGGCGCACAGCCTATCGCCCCTTCGGGAAACGTGTCGGGCCCTGATTGAAGGCTGCGCCACCAGCCTCTATGTACTGGGCACCAAACCCGCTTCTTCACGCATCAGACGGACCAATTCATCCGGGTTGTCCGAGTGGGCCAGCGCATCATCGGCACTGACGACGCCATTGCAATAGTGTTTGAACAGTGCCTGATTCTGACTTTGCATGCCGTCGTATTCACTGGTTTTCAGAATCTGATAGAGTGCATCCGTATTGCCTTTCAGGATGTGATTCTTGGTGTTTTCTCCCCGCGCATTGGGCGTGACCAAAAAGATTTCGAGCGATGCCACGCGTCCCGGTTTGTCTGCCCGAGGAATCAGGCGTTGCGCAACACTGGCCTTGAGGGAATTGGCCAGTTGAATGCGAACGGCGAGTTGCTCGTGGGGCGGAAATGTATTGATCAATCGATTGATGGTGCCGATCGCATCATTGGTGTGCAAGGTACTCACAACCAAATGGCCCGTCTCTGCCGCTTTTAAACCAGCCGTGATCGTTTCGGTATCCCGCATCTCACCAATCAGGATGATATCCGGCTTTTGACGCAGTGCACCACGCATGGCATTTGGCATCGACATCGTGTCAATCTCAAGTTCCCGTTGCGTAAACACCGCCTGCTTTGGCTCGTACACAAACTCGATCGGATTTTCCAGGGTGAGAACGTGAATGCGCCGATTGGCATTGGCGAATTCCAACAAGGCCGCAAGCGAAGTCGTTTTGCCGGACCCGGTCTGACCGGTGATCAAAACCAGTCCCTGCCGTTCAAACACGGTTTTTTTCAATACCGGCGGCAAACCCAGATTCTCGACTGGCTGGATGTGGCTGGCAATGACCCGCAACACCATGCCAACCGAGCCTTGCGCTGAATAGATGTTGCAGCGAAAACGGCCAACACCCCGCACCGGAAAGGCCAGGTCAAAGTCGCGCAATTCCGTAAACACCTTGCGTTGCGCTTCAGACATCAAAATGTCCGCATAATACTGCGTCATCGCGGGCGTCAAACAGGGAAAATCGTTCACTGGCGTTACCTGACCCCTCAAGACGCCACAGGGGGGATGACCGGCCTTGATGTGAATGTCTGCGCACCCCAATTCCACCAGCCGCGCCAAAACATTGAAGAACGGCACGATTCCCGCTTCTCGCTCTTGCACGGTGGGCTCGATGGGCTCATAGGGGATGACGACCGGACGGGGCAAGGGATACGCGATCGCCCACGCATCCAACTCCTCAAACACCGGCTCCGGAACGTTCGCCCCCTGTAAAACTGCTTTCACGGCAACCGCATCCAACGTGATCGTTGACTCACCATAGGGGCTGTTGCCCATATTGCGCAAAGGCTCTTTCGCAATACCTGCCCCGTGCGCCAGTACCG
>Ga0079301_1000550_pt1 | contig 18072 bp, 21 predicted proteins | sample Wag4_2014_7_11_3_FD_74797 | JGI IMG/M metagenome (GOLD analysis project Ga0079301, IMG submission 74797) | Fresh water mixed with fracking chemicals microbial communities from Ohio, USA - Utica-2 Time Series FC 2014_7_11 | ecosystem: Engineered > Industrial production > Chemical products > Input... | reverse complement strand
GTATCGCCTGGGGTTTGAAGCCGCGCGCGAAGAAGCCGCTTTGCTGGCGGAATTGGCCGGGCAGGGGGCGCTTGCCGCACAGCTCCGCGCCATGCGGCCCCTCCCCGATAAGGGAGAGAAAAAAGCATGACCCCGCGTGCGGTGATTGAATGCCCCCATTGCGGGGAGGCGACGCAGGTGAATCGCCTGCCCCAGGGCGCGGCGTTTTGTTCCTGCGCAGCGCAAAGGCCCTTGCCAATCCCGCCACCCGGCGGGGATGATGCGACCAAGAAGCGTTAAGGTGTTCCGATGATCTTGCCGAAATTGGCCTGCGGGCTTGCCGTCATGCGCCTGGGTGGCGCGGCGGCGATTGGGTTTGCTGGGCTCGTGGGCCTTGGCGCGGTGGGGCTCGGTGCGGCTTATCTGCTGCGAAGCCGCATGAAGCAAAGCACGGATTGGGCGGAAGACCTCCGCAAGCCCGTCCCTGACCTGCCGCCCGATCCGGAATAAGGATTTCTACAACCGCCAGCCGCTATGCATCGCAACAATGCCGCCCGATAGGTTCCGATAGGAAACACGCTCCAGCCCCGCGCGGCGCATCATGCCGGCCAAGGTTTCCTGGTCTGGGAACATGCGAATGCTCTCGGCCAAATATTCATAGGAAGCGCGGTCCTTCGCGACATATTCGCCAATCACCGGCAGCGCCTTGAAGGACCAGGCATCGTAAATGGCTTCCAGCGCCGCGACCTCAACCCTGGAAAATTCCAGGCAATGGAAGCGCCCACCGGGGCGGAGCACACGCCGCGCTTCGGCCAGCACCGCATCCTTGTCGGTGCAATTGCGAAGCCCAAAGGCGATAGAAACGCGTTCCACACTGCGGTCCGGCAGGGGAATGCGTTCCGCATCCACGCACATGAAGGAAAGCCCGCTGACCAGCCCGCGTGACAGGGCGCGCCCTTGCGCCACTTCCAGCATGGCGGGGTTCACATCCGTCAGGATCACCCGCCCCGCGCCGCGTTCCAGCGCGAGGAAGGAGATATCGCCCGTGCCCCCCGCAAGATCGAGCAGCGTGTCATGCGGCCCCGCGCCAATGGCATTCACAAATATACGCTTCCAGACCCGATGCACGCCAAGCGACATCAGATCATTCATCACGTCATATTTGGGTGCCACGCTTTCGAACACTGCGCGCACCATGCCGGCCTTTTCGGCCTTGGGGATTTTGCGGTAACCGAAATCAGTTTGAGGGGCGGCGGTGTCGTTCATGGCGTCAACATAGGCGCCAATCGCCAGAAAGGGGAGTGCCAATGCCCGAATTGCCGGAAGTGGAAACCGTGATGCGCGGCCTTCAGGCCGTGCTGGAAGGTGAACGCATCGCCTGGGCCGAGACGCGCCGCGATGGCATGCGCTTTCCCTTCCCGCCACGGCTTGCGGAACGGTTGCGCGGGCGGCGGGTTCTGAGTTTCCGCCGCCGGGCCAAATACATCCTGATGCGGCTGGAAGGCGGCGAAAGCCTGCTGATCCATCTTGGCATGTCAGGCCGCATGGTGGCGCGGCAGGAAGGTACTGCGGTGGTGCCTCGCCAAGGTAAGCAGGGCGTGTTTTCCGATGCGCGCGGCCATAACGCCCCGCCCGAGGCGCATGAGCATCTGGCCTTCGGCACGGAAGGCGGCTGGCATATCGGCTTTGTGGACCCGCGCCGCTTCGGCAGCGTGGATTTGGTGGCAACCGAGGCTGAGGACCAGCACAAGCTGCTAGCGGGGCTGGGGCCGGAACCGCTCGGGCCGGAAATCTCCCCCGCTTGGCTTTCGGGCGCGCTGGCCGGCAAGCGCACCCCGATCAAGGCCGCACTTCTGGATCAGCGGGTGATCGCCGGCCTTGGCAACATTTATGTCTGTGAGGCGCTGTACCGCGCCGGCATCTCACCGCGGCGTTCCGCCCATACGGTGGCGGGGGCGCGGGCGGCGCGCTTGGCGCCTGCCATCAAGGCCGTGCTGACCGAGGCGATTGCCGCTGGCGGGTCTAGTCTGCGTGATTACGTCCGCGCCGATGGTGAGATTGGGCGCTTTCAGGACAATTTCGCCGTCTATGGCCGGGAAGGGGAAGCTTGTCCGGGCTGTCCCGGCGTACCGGATTGCCCGGGGATCAAGCGGATTGTGCAATCCGGCCGATCGAGCTTTTTCTGCCCGGTGCGGCAGCGCTGAGCCTTTCCAAAGGGCGTGCAAGTCAGCGCAAGAAGCGGATGGTCTGTCAGCACTGTCTGGGGCAGTTTTCCCGCATGACACGTTTCCGCTGCGTCCCCATGGACCCCGATGCCGCCCAGCGTTTTCGCGCTTCCCGTCGTGATGATCGCGGGGGGCCTGTTCATTTCCGCCCGGTGGATGGGCCGGGCTACCCCTGCCGGGCTTGTCTCCGCCTGGGCAAGCCGGGCGAGGCGATGCTTTTGGCATCCTGGGATTTGCCCCTGCCGAAGGGGCCATATTGGACACCTTCGCCGGTGTTTCTGCATGCCCATGATTGCGGCGGGGCAGCGCTTGAAGATGCGCTGCCCGAAACCGTGCTGGTCAATAGCATCATCAGCCTGCGCCATTACGATGCAGCGGGCATGTGCCTTTACGATCTTGGTATTGTCGTGCCGGGGGAGGAGGCCGAGGCAGCGCTGCGCGCAAGGCTCGATGACCCACGCGTGGCCTATATCAATATCCACACCGCGCGGCCTGGATGCTGGCTGACGCGGGTTGAGAAAATCTGAGCGCCAGGCGCTGCCCCGCGCTGGGCAGTTTTCTTCATGGATGTGCTATGGCTTTATGCAGCACAACTGATGAAGGAGAACCGCCATGGCCCCTGAAATGATCCTGGTTGAAACCCACGGCAAGACGGGTCTGATCCGGCTGAACCGACCGCAGGCGCTGAATGCGCTCTGTGATCAATTGATGATCGAACTCGGCTCTGCGTTGCGGGCCTTTGACAAGGACCCGGCGATTGCAGCGATTGTCATCACCGGCAGCGAAAAGGCTTTCGCGGCGGGTGCCGATATCAAGGAAATGAAGGACCGCGATTTTCCCGGCGTCTATTTCAATGATTTCATCGGCGCCAATTGGGAAACCGTGCTGGAAATCCAAAAGCCCGTGATTGCCGCCGTATCCGGCTTTGCGCTGGGCGGTGGCTGCGAATTGGCCATGATGTGTGATCTGATTATCGCGGCTGACACGGCGAAGTTTGGCCAGCCGGAAATCAATCTGGGCATCATCCCCGGTGCCGGCGGCACGCAGCGGCTCACGCGCGCCATTGGCAAGTCCAAGGCCATGGAAATGATCCTGACCGCGCGCATGATGAATGCCGAGGAAGCGGAGCGCGCCAATTTGGTCTGCCGCGTGGTACCGGCGGCGGAATTGATCGTGGAAGCGCTCAAGATTGGTGAGAAGATCGCAAGTCTTTCTGCCCCTTCGATTGCCATGGCGAAGGAAGCTGTGAATGCAGCCTATGAGAGCAGCCTGACCGAGGGCGTGCGGACGGAACGACGCCTGTTCCTGTCGCTGTTTGCGACTGCAGATCAGAAGGAAGGCATGGCGGCGTTCGCGGAGAAGCGGAAGCCCGCCTTCACGAATCGGTAGAAGCGCCTGCCCCCTGTTTTGCGCAAGTGCAGCAGGGGGCAGAACCCTTGGTTGAATCACTCGATAAATAATTTTATCGAGAGTTTTATTTGGTAAATATCAGTTGAAAAAATTGCTTCCAAAACAACGGGTTCAAAAACTCCCTCAAGATTCTTTATTTTTTCTGAATTTTTCCTGGTAATTTCTTTTAATCTGTCTTAGCTTTTGGTTAACAAAGCGGAGACCAAAGCAATGAGCGCATCCACGATCACCCTTTCAGAAGTCGAACCCAAGGCGGCGGAGCTTCTCGCCTTCCCGCAACGCCCTGAAGATCGGCTGCGCATCGCGCTTCATAAGCTGGATGAAGCGCTGCGCGCCCAGGCACGCGCCACCTCGGATTTCCGCACCGCCATGGGTGAATTGAAGTCCAAGGTCGGCGGCATGCAGACCGGCATGATGGCTTATCGTGATGCGCTTGACCGCACAGCGACTGAAATTGATCGCGCCGTAAACAAGGCCAAAGAATTGCAGGAAACCGCCCGGCGCATGGTACCGCATAGCTGAAGCAAGAAAGGGCGGGTTTCAGACCCGCCCATACTTCCTACAGTTTCACACTATCCCAGGCCCAGCTGCGCTTGGCGCGATCCGCAGCCTGCCACGCGGTAATCTGATCCTTGAAGCGCAGCGTCAATGCAATATCATCAAGCCCTTCCAGCAGCGCATCGCGTTTGCGCGCATCAATGTTGAAGGGGATCTCGGTACCCTCCGGCGAGATCACCACCTGACGCACCAGATCAATCGCGGTGTGGCGCGCACCTTGGCTCGCTTGCGTCTCGGCGGCGATTTGCTTCACCACTTCCTCAGGCAGGGCAATCGGCAGCAAGCCGTTCTGGAAGCAGTTATTGTGGAAAATATCGCCAAAGCTTGGCGCAATCACGCAGCGAATGCCCGCCCCCATCAGCGCCCAAACAGCACCCTCGCGCGATGATCCGCAGCCGAAATTCGCCCCCGCCAGCAGAATAGGTGCTTCACGATAGGGCGCCTTGTTCAGCACGAAATCGGGATTCTCCGCACCATCCGGCAGGAAGCGCAAATTCTCGAAAGCATAAGGACCAAGCCCGGTGCGCCCGGTGCCGACCAGGCGTTGGATGCGAATGATCAGATCCGTATCCACATTGGCGCGCATCAGTGGCGCGGCGGGGCCAGCGAGTTTGGTGAATTTTTCCATGATGCCTGCCCCCTTACGCCGCGAATTGCCGCACATCGGCGATGGCGCCGGCCAGCGCCGCCGCCGCCGCCATAGCCGGGGAGGCCAAATGCGTGCGCGCCCCTGGCCCCTGCCGGCCCACAAAATTGCGATTCGATGTGGAAACGCAGCGCGCGCCAGGCGGCACGGCTTCGCCATTGGCTGCCACACATAACGCGCAGCCGGGTTCGCGCCATTCAAAACCTGCGGCGGTGAAGGCGGCGTCTAGCCCTTCCGCTTCGGCTTCCTTCTTCACGCGCTCTGATCCCGGCACCACCCAGGCCGTGACATGCGACGCCACTTTCCGCCCGCGCAACACAGCAGCGGCGGCGCGCAAATCCTCGATCCGCGAATTGGTGCAGGAACCGATGAAGACCCAATCAATCTTGGTGCCTGCAATCGGCTGACCGGGCTTGAGGTCCATATAGGCCAAGGCGGCTTCATAAGCGGCGCGACGAATGGGATCAGGCGCGGATGCTGGATCCGGCACGCGGCCGGTGACGGGCAGCACCTGTTCTGGGCTGGTGCCCCAGGTGATTTGCGGCGCGATATCCGCCATGGAAATGATCAGATCGGAATCGAACACCGCATCCGCATCACTCGGCAGGCTGCGCCAATGATTGAGCGCCGCATCCCAGGCCGCAGCCTTGGGCGCAAAGCGTCGGCCAGCAATCCATGCGTAAGTCACCTCATCGGGGGCGACCATGCCCATCTTGGCGCCCATTTCAATGGAAAGATTGCAAAGCGTGAGCCGCCCTTCGACCGAAAGCGCGCGCACGGCGGAACCGGCATATTCCACCGCATAACCCGTGCCCGCACCGGTGCCGAAACGGCCAATGGCATGCAGGATCATGTCCTTAGGCGTGACGCCAGCCGGTGCCGCACCTTCAAAGCGAATGCGCATGCGCTTTGGCTTTTTCTGCGGCAGGGTTTGCGTGGCCAGTACATGGCGCAATTCCGATGCACCAATGCCAAAAGCCAGCGCGCCAAGCCCGCCATTGGTGCAGGTATGGCTATCGCCGCACACCAGCGTGGTGCCGGGCAGCACAATGCCAAGCTCTGGCCCCATCACATGCACAATGCCATTGCCATCCTGACCCAGATCGAAAAGCCTGACCCCGGTTTCCGCGGCGCGCTTGCGCAAGCCCGCAATCAATTCGCCGCCTTTTGGGAAGCTTTCCGCCGTGCGCCCCGGCGTTGTCGCCACCGCATGATCCGGGGTCGCGAAAGCGAGTTCGGGGTGCGGGATGGCATAGCCCGCTTCACCCACTTCACGCAGCGCCCGCCCGCCTGAGAGGTCATGCAGCAGCACGCGGTCGCAATGCAGCAACGACCAGCCGGAACCGAGATCGGCGATCACATGCGGATCCCAAATCTTGTCGAATAGCGTCGCGGCCATGTGCTTCCCCTGAATGCTTGACGGCGGCACCGCTGGCGCCGCACCGTCCGTCCCTATCACGCCGCGCCAAAGATGCGCGGTCAAGCGGGTGGAGGGGTGACATGAGACGGTTCACGCGGCGCGGGCTGGCAGGCCTTGGTTTGGCGGCGCCTTTTCTGGCGCGGCAGGCTTGGGCGCAGGGCAGCTATCCGGATCGGCCGGTACGCCTGATTGTGCCCTATAGCGCGGGCGGTGTGGCGGATACCATTGCGCGCATCATCCAGCCGAAAGTGGCGGAACATCTCGGCCAATCCTTCATCATTGAAAACCGCACCGGCGCATCGGGTTCCATCGGTGCCATGGCCGTGGCGCAAAGCCCCGCTGATGGGCACACCTTCTTGTTCGAAGGTGCCACCTTCGCGACCCTGCCGTTGGTGAGCCGAAGCCTGCCGATTGATTACACCTCGGCCTTTATTCCCGTCGTGCAGGTCACAACCCAGCCCTATATGCTTGGCGTGCGCGCCGGCTTTCCGGCGCGTGACCTGGCGGGGTTTGTGGCGGAAGCCAAGCGCCGCCCGGGTGAAATCACCTATGGCACGCCAGGGGTTGCGCATATCGGCCATTTCATGGGCGAATTGCTGCAATTGATGGCCGGTATCAAGCTGGAACACATCCCCTATCGCGGCGGCGCGGATGTGGCGCGCGAATTGGCCGGCGGGCGGCTGGATGCGGGCATCATCTCCTATTCCAGCCTGCGGCCCACGGTGGAACGCGGCACCACCTTGCTGGCCAGCACGGCGGCGGAACGGCAGGCGAGTCTCCGCCAAATTCCCGTGATCGCTGAGACCTATGCGGGCTATGAACTGGTATCCTGGACAGGGTGTTTTGCCCCGGCCGGCACGCCGGTAGCAGCGCAGAATCGCTTTGTCGCCGCCATTCATCACGCGCTGAAGGACCCCGCTATTCAAGCGCGGATGGAAGCGACCGGAGCGGACCCGGTGATATCCTCCCCCGCCGCCTATCAGGCGGTGATTGCAAAGGACCGTGAAGTGGCGCGGCGCATTGTGGCCGCGACTGGGCTTTCGATTTCCTGAGCATTGTCAAGCCAAGTGGAATCACTTGGCGGCTCTGAACATGCGATCAAACGGAAGGTCTAGAGCGTGCCCCGTGAACGAAGGTGAACGGGGACGGTCCAAATGGACTGGACAGGCAAGGCTTGAAGGCGGAAGCTTCCGGCAGAGGAAACGGAGCGGAGCCCAAGCATGGCCACCACAAGCAAGATGCGGCTGCATTGGTCGCCGCGCTCACCTTTTGTGCGCAAGGTGATGATTGCTGCGCATGAATTGGGTCTGACGGATCAGATTGAAACCACGCGCACAAGGGTTGCGACCAATCAGGTGCATAAGGGGCTGCTGAGTGACAATCCGCTTGGCAAGATTCCAACCCTTATCCTGAATGATGGGACAATCCTGTATGATTCTGTGGTGATCTGCGAATACCTGGATAGCATCGCAGCCAAACCGATATTGTTTCCACCATCAGGCCCCGCGCGCTTCCAGGCGCTGCGCCGCCATGCGCTTGGCAATGGTTATCTGGATATGTTGCTGATGTGGCGGAATGAAGCGGGGCGCGCCGCACCCAACCCCGGCATGATCGAAGGCTGCGAATTGAAGCATGCCGCCACTGTGAAGACACTGGAAGCAGAGGCGCCGGCGCTGGCGCAGGATGATTTCGGCATCGGGCATATCGCGATTGCTTGTGCGCTTTGCTACCTCGATTTCCGGTTTCATGCTTTGCAATGGCGCAACGGCGCGCCAGCCTTGGCCGCTTGGCATGCGGCTGCGATGGCGCGGCCTTCCTTCCTGGCAACGCCTGTGGTGGATGATTGATCATGCCGCCGCGCATCCCGCTGCCAGGCCCGGAGGAAATGACCCCGGCACAGCGGCGTGTGCATGATGCGGTGGTCAGCGGGCCGCGCGGTACGCTGATTGGCCCCTTGCGTGCCGCCATCCATAATCCCGAATTGGCAGAGCGGTGGTCTGCCCTTGGGGAGATTTTGCGCTTCCGCACATCCCTCCCCAAGCGCTTGTCCGAACTGGCGATCCTGGTGACAGGGCGGCGTTGGACCAGCCAGGTTGAATGGTGGGTTCATGCGCGCGCCGCGGCTGAGGCGGGGCTCGCGCCCGCAGCCATTGAAGCCATGCGCCAGGGCCAGGCACCGATTTTTGCCGCTGTTGAAGACGTGCTGGTTTATCGCTTCGCACGCGCCTTGCAACAAACGGGCGCAGTGCCGCGCGATATTTACGACGATGCTGTTGCGCATTTCGGTGTGGCAGGTGTGGTCGAGCTCACGGCCCTGATCGGCTATTACACCATGGTTTCCATGACACTGAATGCGCATGAAATTCCGCTACCCGAAGGGGTAACGGCGCCGCTTGAAGCGCTGATCCTGGGCGGCTTGCATGAATTGCCGGAGTTGAAGGAAAAATCGGAGGCTGGATCATGAAACTTACCCGCAGAAGCGCGCTTGGTCTGATGGCGGCACTTCCCTTGCCCGCATTCGCGCAGTCATTTCCGGATCAGCCCATCAAGCTGATCGTGCCGTTTCCGCCAGGTGGGCCGGCAGATATCATCGGGCGCCTGATTTCGCGCGTGATGGGCGAAAGGCTCGGCAAGCCGGTCGTGGTTGAAAACCGCTCAGGCGGTGGAGGCTTGGTTGGCATTGAAGCCGTGGCACGGTCGCGCCCCGATGGGCTGACCATCGGGCTTGCCAGCAGCGGTGTTTTGACGGTGCAGCCGCATCTGATGCAGCAAATGCCTTTTGATGCTTCGCGCGATCTGGCGCCGATCGGCCTGGTGATTTCCGTGCCGCAGATCCTGACGGTCAATCCAAGCCTGCCGGTGCGGGATTTGCGTGAATTCATTGCCCGCGCAAAGGCACAGCCGGGCAAGCTTTCCTATGGCTCGGCCGGGATTGGGTCTTCGTTGCATATGTCCATGGAATTACTGAAGCAGCTCAGCGGCATTGACGTGGTGCATGTCCCCTATCGCGGTGCTGCGCCGGCAGTGACGGATGCCGTAGCCGGACGGATCGAGATTCTGATGGCGGATGTGCCGGCAATTCTGTCGCAAATTCGCGCTGGCACTTTGCGCCCGCTCGGCATCAGCGCGCCCAAGCGGCTTGATATCCTGCCTGATCTGCCAACCCTGGTGGAAGCGGGCCTGCCCGGGATGATCTGCGATACCAGCTACGGTCTTGTGGCCCCTGCCGGCACGCCGCCTGAGCGCATTACGCTGTTGCGCAATGCGATGGTGGCAGCGCTGAATGATCCCGAAACGCGCCAAGCCTTCGCGGCGCAAGGCGGCACACTGGTCGGCAGTACGCCCGATGAGTTCACCAAGGCCATTCGCGAAGGCAGCGCGCGCTGGGGCCAGGTGGTGCGCGCCGGCAATATCAAATTGGAGTAGCCCATGAACCCCTTTCACGATCTGCAATCCTTCAAGGTCAGCATTACCGATCACGTCGCAACCGTGATGATTGCGCGCCCACCGGTAAATGCCCAGAACAGTGCCTTTCGCGATGAAATCACGCGCATCTTCGACACTTTCCACGAAATGCCGGAAGTGCGCGCGATTGTGCTGACGGGTGAGGGGCGGAATTTCTCGGCCGGGGCAGACCTGAAGGACAGGCCGGATGCGACACGGCAAGGCGCCTTTCCGCGCCATAACCGCCTGGTGCGTGCGGGCTTTGATTGCGTGATGGAATGCGGCAAGCCGGTGATTGCTGCCGTGAATGGCGCTGCCATTGGCGCGGGCTGTGTGCTGGCCTTGGTGTGTGATATTATCGTGGTCGCTGAAGACAGCTTCATGTCCATGACGGAGGTTGAGGTCGGCCTTGCCGGCGGTGTGCGCCATGTGCTGCGCCATTTCGGCCAATCCAATGCGCGGTTGATGCTTTATACGGCGCGGCGTTTTTACGGGCCGGATCTTTATCGCATGAATGTCGCATCCACCTGTGTGCCGCAGGATCAATTGCTGGCAACCGCGCAGGGCATTGCCGCCGAGATTGCCTCCAAAGTGCCGCTCGCGGTGGAGGCGGCCAAGCGCGGCTTTACGCTGACGGAATATCTGCCGCTGTCTGAGGGGTATCGCTACGAACAGACGCAAACGGCGGCGCTGTCACGCACGGAAGATACGCGCGAAGCGCAGCGTGCATTTGCGGAAAAGCGCAAGCCGGTGTTCACGGGGCGCTGAACGGCCGCTTTAGGGCGGCTTGCGCGCGGCTTCGTCCATGCGGTTCTGTTCGCGGCGCGCTTCTTCCCGTGCTGCCTCGGCCGCGCGGTTTTCGCGGAGCTTTTCCACCACGCGTTCCGCCGCGCGCGCATCCGCCAGAATCTGTCGCTGCAGATCGGTTTCCTGCCGCGCGCGTTCCATGGCTTCTTGCGCTGCGGCACGATCATCAAGCGCCTTTTGGACGAAGGCGCCAAGGTTCGGGTTCAAACCGTCGGAGCTTTCCTGCCGCAGCGCCTGCTCCGCGATGGCGATCGCCTGCTGAGCGGCGGCCTCCGCAGCAAGCCTTTCGGCCAGGGCGCGGCGTTCCGCCTGGGCTTCCAGGCGGCGGAGTTTTTGCAGCGTCACCAAAGGGTCCTTGGCCATGCGCCGTAAGTAAAGCGTCACACATGGCCTTCCAAGCCCCTAAGGCAGCATTCGACGCGATGCGCTGCTTGGGGCATGATGGCGAAAGATAAGGGAGCACAGCATGACCCGCCATTTATTGCATGTGCGTCTTGCCGAGACGCTTTATCGCATCGAACGCCCCTGGGGCGATGTGCCGATGGGTGTTGGCGTACCTTCTGATGTCGCCTGCGATGCGGATGGCAATGTCTATTGCCAGTTGCGGCAAGACCCTTACGCGGGCGCAGCCGGTCCTGCCGTTGTGGTGCTGTCCCCCGATGGCAGACGCATCGCTGCCTGGGGTGGGGATGAAGTCGCCGATGGGCATATGCTTTCGGTCCATCCCGATGGTCGCGTTTTTGTCGTAGATCGCGACGCGCAGGAAATCATCATTTTTGATCGGTACGGCAAAAGGCTGGGCGGGCTTGGCAGTCGGCATCGTCCCGGTGAGCCCTTCAACGCGCCTTGTGATGTCGCCTTCGGGCCGGATGGTTCGATCTATGTCGCGGATGGCTATGGCGCATCAATGGTGCACCGCTTCAGCGCGAATGGCACGCCGATGGGCCATTGGGGGCGGCCTGGGTCTGGGCCTGGCGAATTCTCCACCCCGCATTCCGTTTGGGTGCTGCCTGATGGGCGCGTGACCGTGGCGGATCGTGAAAACAACCGCGTTCAGGTCTTTACCGGCGATGGCGCATGGCTCGCCGATTGGGGGGATCATCACAAGCCCATGTCGGTGCATGGCGCGCCGGGGGGTATGCTTTACGTCACGGACCAGGTGCCGCGGCTTTCGTTGCTGGCGCAGGATGGCACGCTGATTGGCCGTTGCCGACCGGTGTTGAACGGCGCGCATGGCTTATGGCTGGCGCCGGATGGCTGCATTTTCTTGTCGGAACAAAATCCGCCGCGACTGACGCGGCTTGTGCCAGTGGCGGGCTGACGGGGAAATATCATGTTACATACGCGTGATGGCATTGCCTTGGCATCGGTGGCTTAGGATTGCGCCATGCCATCCATGGACACATTGCAGAAGATTGTCCTTGTGCTGCTGGTGATCACTGCGTTGGCGCAGTTGCTGCGCGCCTTGTTTTGAAAAGGAGTCCACGGATGCGCGTTGGTGTGATTGGTTTGGGCAGCATGGGCATGGGCGCGGCGCTCAGCCTATTGCGCGCGGGTGTGGAGGTGACGGGGTGCGATCCCCGCGCCACCGCACGCGATGAATTCAGCGCTGCCGGTGGCGCAGCGGTCGCGACGGCAAGCGATTTGCCGGCAGGCATGGAAGCGCTGGTGGTGCTGGTGGTGAATGCCGCGCAAACCGAGGCCGCGGTCTTTGGCCCGGTTGGTGCGGTAGCACGCATGGCGAAGGGTGGCGTGGTGATTTCCTCCGCCACCATGGCGCCGGATGCGGCGCGGGCTTTGGCGGCCAAGGCGGAAGCAGCGGGCTTGCTCTATCTGGATGCGCCAGTGTCTGGTGGCGCAATCAAGGCGCGCGCGGGTGAGATGACGGTGATGGGGGCGGGCAGTGAAGCCGCCTTCGCCAAGGCGGCACCCGTGCTGGATGCCATCGCCACCAAGGTCTGGCGGCTTGGTTCTGAAATTGGCATCGGTGCCACGGTGAAGGTGGTGCATCAGTTGCTCGCCGGCGTGCATATCGCTGCGGCGGCTGAGGCGATGGCGCTTGGCATTCGCGCCGGCGCCGATCCGCAAGCGCTTTATGACGTGGTGACAAGTGCCGCCGGCAATTCCTGGATGTTCGAAAACCGCATGGCGCGTGTGCTGACCGGCGATGACGCGCCGCGCAGCGCGGTTGAGATTTTCGTGAAGGATCTTGGCCTGGTGAATGACATGGCGCGCGGCCTGAATTTCCCGGTGCCTTTGGCCGCGCAAGCGCAGCAGCTTTTTACCGCGGCGCGCGCCATGGGCCAGGGCGGCGCCGATGATGGTTTTGTCATCCGCGTCTGGCAGGCGATCACGGGGATTGATTTGCCGGGGGATGAGAAAAAGGGCTGAGGCGCGTTTCAACCCGGCGGCAAATGCACCGCGAGCCAAAGCGTTTCGCCTGCGGGATCGGTCCATGCGACGCGGTGGCGGCATTGCGCAGGCAATAATGCCCAATCACCGGGCTTCAGTTCGCGTGTGGCGCCATCAGCGAATTCCATCGCTGCGCTACCCGCGACGAGCAGCACGAATTCAGGCCAGGCTTGTTCGTACCACGCGCCATCCGTGACGGTGCGGGACGCGATGCGTTCCACGCGCGCCCCACCAGCGCGCGCTAATTCTCAGAAGCTTTCGCCGCCCGCAACCGGCGCGGCGCCGTCATGCAAAGACCCAAAGCGGGGCGCGATCACGCCGCCAGCACCGCCTCAACCGCTGCCGATACCGCGAAAAGATGCTGATCCGCGCCATGCGCGCCGGTCAGCATCAGCCCAACCGGTGCCTCCCCGGGCGCATTACAGGGCAGGCTGATCGAGCAGCGATCAAGGAAATTGCCCACACTCGTATTGCGCAGCAGCAGCATATTGATGCGGTTATATTCCTTCTCGTCCTCAACTTCCGCGATGGCGGGCGGGATCAGCGGACAGGTCGGGCAGATCAGCGCATCAAAGGGCGCGGTGCGTGGCGCGACGCTCGCGATAATGCGCGCGCGCGCATTGACCAGGTCCACATAATCGGCAGCCGACATGCCTTCCCCGCGCCGGATGCGCTTCAGGATGCGCGGGTCATAGCCATCGGCTTTTTCCGCGATCAGGCGGCGATGCCAGGCCAGGGCTTCACTCGCCGGGAAGCCGCCCGCGGCGGTTACTTGCGGAATTTCGGTCAGCTCCGGCAGATCAACTTCAACGATGCGCGCACCAGCGAGTGCAAGCTTGCGCAGCGCTTTTTCGAAAGCGGCGGCGACATGGCCATCCATGCCATCGGTCAAATAGGTGCCGCGCGGCAGGCCGAAGGTCAGGCTTTGCATCGGGGGCGGGGCAGGGGGTGTGGGCGTTTCCTCGCCCGCCATGAAACCATCAATCAGCGCACAATCCGCGACCGAGCGAGCCAAAGGTCCGGCAGAATCAAGCGAAGGTGATAACGGCAGAATGCCCGTGATCGGCACACGCCGCGCGGTGGGTTTCCAGCCGACAACGCCGCACAGTGCTGCGGGAATCCGGCAAGAACCACCCGTATCCGTGCCAAGCCCGACAAAGCCCATGCCATCCGCCACCGCCACACCAGCGCCGGAAGAAGACCCACCCGGCAAGCGGCCCGTCGCGCGATCCCAAGGACTTTTCGGCGTGCCGTAATGCGGGTTCACCCCAAGGCCGGAAAAGGCGAATTCCACCATATTGGTGCGCCCCAGCACGACAAATCCAGCGCGGCGCAAACGCTGCACGGTCGGCGCATCCAGCTTCGCCGGCGCGCTGCCCTTCAACACGACAGAACCGGAGCGGGAGGTGATGCCCGCTTCGTCATACAAATCCTTCACGCTGATCGGGATGCCGGCATAAGGGCTTGGCGCGCGCCCTGCCTTGCGCAGTGTATCCATCGCACTGGCTGTCGCGCGGGCTGCCTCATGATGCACCACCATGAAGGCGCGGCTGCCCTCACCGGCAGGATCGGCAATGCGTGCCAGGGCTTCTTCCACCAGCGCGGTTGAGGTGGTGCGCCCGGCAGCGAGCGTGGCGGCGGCTTCAATGACGGTGTTGGGCATCAGTAGATATCCGGCTCCGGCGTGGGTTGCTGGCCTTCCAGGAAAGCGAGGTCGCATCCCTCATCGGCCTGGGTTACATTGTCCAAATATAGCGATGTCCAGCCCCGCGCATAGCGGCGCGCGGGTGGCTTCCAGGCAGCGCGCCGGCGTTCCATTTCCGCTTCATCCACCAGCAAATCCAGTTTGCGATTGGCGACATCAAGGCGGATCAAATCACCATTCTGCACGAAGGCGAGCGGCCCACCCACATGGCTTTCCGGCGCCACGTGCAAAACGCAAGTGCCATAGGATGTGCCGGACATGCGCGCATCGGAAATGCGCACCATATCGCGCACACCCTGCTGCAACATCTTCTTGGGCAGCGGCAGCATGCCCCATTCCGGCATGCCTGGCCCGCCTTGCGGCCCGGCCTGCTTCAGCACCAACACCGAATCAGGGGTGACGGGCAGATCAGGATCATCCAGGCGCTTCTTGAGATCAGCGTAATCCTCAAACACTACCGCTGGGCCGGTGTGGTTGAGCAAGCGCGGTTCGGCGGCTGAGGTCTTGATCACCGCGCCGCGTGGCGCGAGCGAGCCCTTCAGAACGGCAAGCCCGCCTTCCGCCTGCAAGGGGCGATCGAGCGGCAGGATCACATCCTCATCAAAAATCTCAGCGCCTGCGATATTCTCACCAAGCGTATGCCCCGTGACGGTGCGCGCGGACAGGTCAAGATAATCACGGATGCGATGGAACAGCGCCTGCGCGCCGCCGGCATAGAAGAAATCCTCCATCAGCTTTTCGCCGGCATTGGGGCGGAGGTTGGCGACCAGCGGCACGCGACGCGACAGCGCATCAAAGCGTTCCAGATCAAGCGGCACGCCGGCACGGCGGGCGATCGCGATCAGATGCGGGATGGCATTGGTGGAACCGCCAAAGGCCATGGTGGCGGTCACCGCATTGTCTATGCTGGCTTGGGTGATGATGGATTTTGGCGTCAAATCCTCCCAGACCATGTCCACAATGCGTTTGCCGGTTTCGGTCGCCATGCGCGGATGCGCGGAATCCGCGGCAGGGATGGAAGAAGCGCCCGGCAAGGTGAAGCCCAGCGCTTCCACCGCCAACATCATGGTGGCGGCGGTGCCGGCGGTCATGCAGGTGCCGAAACTGCGTGCAATGCCGCCTTCCATATCCTTCCATTGCGCTTCGGTGATATTCCCGGCCCGCAATTCGGCGTGATATTTCCAGACATCGCTGCCCGAACCCAACGTTTTGCCACGCCAATTGCCGCGCAGCATCGGGCCGGCGGGGACGAAAATGCAGGGCAGGCCAGCGGTGATCGCCCCCATCATCAGCCCCGGCGGCGTCTTGTCGCAGCCGCCCAGCAGCACCAGCCCATCGCAAGGATGGCTGCGGGCCAGTTCTTCCGTCTCCATCGCCAGAAGATTGCGATAGAGCATGGATGTCGGCTTTTGGTATTGTTCCGTCACCGGATGCGCGGGCAATTCCACGGGGAAGCCGCCAGCCTGCCAAACGCCGCGCTTCACTTCCTCGGCCCGCGTGCGAAAATGGAAATGGCAGGGGCTGAGTTCCGACCAGGTATTGATGATGCCGATCACCGGCTTGCCGCGAAAATCCGATTCCGAATAGCCGGCTTGCAGCATGCGGGACCGGTGGCCGAAGGCGCGGATATCATCTACGCCAAACCAGCGATGGCTGCGGAGTTCTTCGGGTTTCTTGCGCGCCATGGGCGGTTTCCTTGCGTCTGTCGCGGATAGTTTGCCATTGGGCGCCCTGCTTGGCCATTCCCTGGCCGGTTTTGCATTGACGGGGGAGCGCCCATCCGGTCAGGATCAGCCATTCAAACCGGAGAACAGGGCGGCCTGGACCGCCCGGCAGGAGGAAACATCATGTCCTTGCTCTCAAAACCCCGTCGCCGTGGCTTGCTTGGTGCCGTGGCCGCTGCTGCGCTTTCATTGATGGCCTTCGCCCCTGGCCAGGCATCGGCGCAGGAATGGCGCGGCTGGAATATCCATGCGGCGGATTACCCGAATGGCCGCGGCATGGACCGCTTTGCGGAGCTGGTGGGCCAGCGCAGCAATAACCGCCTCCGCATGCGCACCTTCCATTCCGCGCAGCTCGGCCAGCAGGATGAAGCCATTCAGCAGATGCGCCTTGGCACGATTGATTTCGCCAATTTCAACCTTTCGCCGCTGAACAACCTGGCGCCTTCCACCGCGATCCTGACACTGCCCTTCCTGTTCCGTGATGTCGGCCATAGCCACCGCGTGGTGGATGGCGCGATTGGTGAGGATATCGCGCGTGATCTGGAAGCGATCGGCATCATCACCCTTGCCTGGTATGATGCGGGCGCGCGGAGCCTGTATACGGTGCGGCCGGTGCGTACACCTGCCGATGTGCGGGGTATGAAAATCCGCGTACAGACATCCGATCTTTGGATTGATCTGATGCGTGCCATGGGTGCCAACCCAACGCCGCTGCCCTTTGGTGAGGTCTTTACCAGCCTGCAATCCGGCGTGATTGATGGCGCGGAGAATAATTGGCCATCCTATGAAAGCACGCGGCATTTCGAAGTGGCGAAATTCTACACCACGACGGAACATTCCAATGTTCCGGAAGTGCTGGCCATCAGCCGGCAGCGCTGGCAGCGCTTGAATGAGGCGGATCGCGCCATTCTGCGCGATGCGGCACGTGAAAGTGCCCGGCTGCAACGCCAGCTTTGGGCGGAGCGCGAGAAATCCTCACGTGATCGCGTGATTGCCGGTGGTGCTACCGTGATTGAGGTTGCCGATCGCGGCCCCTGGCAGGCGCTGATGGAACCTGTTTATGCGAAATATGCCTCTGCTCCGCGCATGGCGGATTTGCTGAAGCGCATTCGTGAAACGCGGTGAGCTTGGGTGAAACGCGGCGACGTGGCGATCTGCCCGCGCCGCTGGCCGCTTTTGCGCGCCTTCTTGATGTGCTGGCGGGTGTGACCATTGCGCTCGCCGGCACGGCTTTGGTCGCGCTGGTGGTGATGATGGGCTGGCTCGTTTTTGGCCGTTATGTACTGAATGATACGCCAACCTGGATCGAGCGCGGCGCGACACTCGCCATTCTGTGCATCGCCATGCCGGTGGCGGCGGTGGGCGTGCGTGAACGCTTCCATCTTTCCGTGCTTGGGCTGCGCGAAGCCTTGCCGGGTGCCATACAGCGCTGGATTGCGGTGGGTTGTGATGCGCTGGTGGGCGCCTTCGGCCTTGGCATGGCGATCTGGTCCTGGGAATTGGTGGAAATGGTTGCGAATTTCCGCATCCCCTTGCTCGGCATCAGCCAGGGCTGGACCTATGCGCCCATGGTGGTGGGTGGCGCGCTGATGGCCCTATTCGCGGTGGAGCAGGTGTTGCGCGACATTTTCGTCCCTGATGCGCCGGAAAAGCGCGGCCCCGCTGCCGCCTTTTTGGAATAGGCAGATGGAACCCGGGCTTTTTCTGATTTTTGCGGTTTTCGCGCTTGGCGTCATGGCTGG
>Ga0079301_1000549_pt1 | contig 18076 bp, 30 predicted proteins | sample Wag4_2014_7_11_3_FD_74797 | JGI IMG/M metagenome (GOLD analysis project Ga0079301, IMG submission 74797) | Fresh water mixed with fracking chemicals microbial communities from Ohio, USA - Utica-2 Time Series FC 2014_7_11 | ecosystem: Engineered > Industrial production > Chemical products > Input... | reverse complement strand
CTTGCGAAAGCAGGTGCAGCCGTCGCTGTAGTCGGTGGAATTATCGGAACAAAACTTGTTTCGGCAGCCTACGAATCACAAAAAGTAATGAAGGCAACCGAGCAACTAATCAAAACAACGGGTGGGGCAGCCCGAATATCAGCGCAAGGTGTTGCTGAACTTTCATCGAAGTTGTCGGAACAAATCGGTGTAGATGATGAACTAATCCAGTCCTCAGCAAACCTTCTTTTGACCTTTAAGCAGGTCAAGAACGAAGTCGGTGCTGGCAACGACATCTTTACCCAAGCCGTTACTTTGGCACAAGACCTCGGCAACTTGTTCGGTTCTAGTTCGGGTGCAGCAATGCAACTCGGTAAAGCACTCGCCGACCCTACTCGGGGTATCACGGCGTTACGTAAAGCGGGTATCAACTTCACCGAAGCGCAACAAGAACAAATCAAAAAGTTGGTTCAAACGGGTGACTTGCTTGGTGCACAGAAAATTGTGCTTGGAGAAGTGCAATCACAGGTTGGTGGTTTAGCGTCGGCAACCGCAACAGACTTTGACCGAATGAAAGTAGCTGTCGGGAACGTCGCAGAGGATTTCGGCATGCTTCTTTTGCCGGTTGTTGAATCGGTTTCCCGCTATATAAAAGACAAAACAGTTCCGTTCTTTAAAGACCTGGCTGGTGTTATCGGCAGTGAAGGTTTGGGTGCTGGAATTAGTTTCGCATCCGACGCTTTGTTTAACTTCATCACAAATATGGACGGCACAGCAACCGCCATATTCTTTGCGGTCGGTGCTATCGGTGCGTTGCGAGCAGCGACAATCGCTTACAACATCGTGATGGGTGTGTCGGCAGCCGTGTTGCCAGTATTTATGAAAAGCCTGCAAGGTGCAACGGTTGCTCAGACACAACTGAATGTGGCGATGTACGCAAACCCAATCGGGCTTATCGTGGCAGCCGTCGTTGCGTTTATTGCTGTAATGGTTATTTTGTATATGAAGTTCGAGGCTGTTCGCAAGGCTGTCGGGTTCTTGGGTGATGTTCTTATGTTCCTCGCCAAAAACACTATTGCTCTTGTCGCCAACTTCTTTATTAGTTTCATCAACCTTGCTGTTGACGGTTTCAACTTGCTGATAAAAGCAGCGAACCTATTTGGTGCAGGGTTTGAGGAAATACCGAGAGTTAGTTACAAAGCGTTTAGTGCTATAAGCATTGGGGCTAAGAACGCCACAAAAGATATTTATGGAGTGCAAGAAGGCTTGCGGGCTGTTCGTAACGAGGAACGGGCGATGGAAGGCAAAGCACTTCTGCCACCAGTTGAAGAAAAAGGTACTGGCAGTGGCGCAGCTAAAACGATTGAGACGGCTAAACAGAAACTGGAGAAATACACTTCGGCACTTGAAAAAGTAACGAGTTCTAGCGAACGGTTGATGTCGGCTAATAAATCTTTGACTAACTCGCAGAAGCGTGTCACGGAAGCCACAAAGAATGTGGAGAAGGCACAAGCAGATTTGGCTAAATCGGTGGATGCCGTAAATGAGGCTGAAGCGAACCTTGAACGGGTGCGGAATGGTTTAGGTATTGGTTCTGCGGAGAGCCAAAAAGCAGCACGAGAAGTATCTGATGCTCAGCGTGAGTTAGAGGACGCCGGTTACGGTGTTGAGGATGCCCAATTTGCGTTGCTTGATGCTGAGACTGAACTTAAGGCTTTGCGTGAGAATTCTGAAGCAACTACCCGTGATTTGCGTGAAGCCGAGATTGAGTTGGCACGTGCGAAAATGGCGTTGACGGAAGCACAGTTGAAGCAGACTGACCAGACCCAAACCTTGAAGGATTTGCAAACCGAGTTCAACGAAATTACTAATGGCGCTGGCGAAGGTACTGAGCGATATACCGAAGCGATGGATGCTTTGACGGAAGCCAAAAAGAATAACGAGGAAGCCAGCAAAGCGTTAGAGGAAGCAAAACAGAATGAGATTGAGGCTAACGAGAACTTAGAGCAGTCGGTTAAGGATTTGACTAAGGCTCAATGGGATTTGTTTGATGCTGAAAAGGCTCTCGCTGAACTTCGAAATACCACGCCGAAGGGTGTTGTGTCGGAAGCGGAAGCAGATGCAGAAGCCCGTAAGACTGCACCGAAACAATCCAGCCTGCCGTTTAAATCGTTTATGGATGCGGTGCGGGCGTTGCACCCGAACAGCCCAACTCTAAAGGCACAGGATACGCTAACTGCGAGTAAGGGTCGTTTCCCTGCGTTGTACAAGCAATATCAGCAGGCTGGTTTAGCATTTGCAAAGGGCGGTATTGTCACGTCACCAACTATCGGGCTTGTCGGTGAAGCAGGTGCGGAAGCGATTATCCCGCTCGATAAATTGCAAACTGGCACAACAATCAACTTGACCGTGAATGCTGGTATGGGTGCAGACGGCGGTCAAATTGGCAACGAAATCGTTGATGCTCTAAGGCGTTATCAGCGTCGGAATGGTTCAATCCCAATCTCGGTTAGCGGTTAGTTGTGCCAGCAACAATGCCTTGGGGCGAGTCAATTACGGTCACAATGGCTGTGGGATATTTGACAAACCAATTCACTCTTGATGACCCTGTTCTCGGTTTGCTTGACGGTCAAGGAGTTTTAGATGGGAACTTGCTCGGTATTGACGTAACAGAATATGTACAGGATGTAAGTATCCGTCGTGGGCGTTCTAGCGAATTAGACGCTTTTGAAGCAGGAACAGCGTCAATCACTTTGAACAATAATGACCGCAGGTTTGACCCGATAAATACATCTTCCCCATATTGGGATGTAACAACGGGCAGAAGCGGAGTACAGCCACGACGAGATGTGGTTGTGTTTTCCGATAACCAAGCCATTTTCCACGGTGCAATTACAGACATTTTTATTGAATACAACGGCGACCTCAGCACAGCTACTTTTTCGTGCTCTGACGACTTCTCCGTTCTGTCAAACACGAATATTTCAACGACCTTCACCCCATCGGTAGAAATAGCGGGTAATCGAGTAACCACTATTCTTGATTTACCTGAAGTTGACTATCCGTTGACGGACCGAAGCATTTCTGTTGCGGGCAAAGACTTAGGGGCATACGAAATTACCGCACCACAAACAGTCCTACCATATCTTCAACAAATCGCTATATCCGATAACGCTTTCTTGTTTATGAGCCGTGACGGCAAAATCACCTATACCGCCCCGTCAGGAAACATTTGGTTCTATGACGTAGAAGCAGAATTCTACGATGATGTAAACCCGTTGCCGGCTGGCGGAATTAACTACACCAGTATCAGCACAATCACCGACCAAACCTTTTTATATAACCAAGTAGTTGTCGGCACCGAAGCCACCGTGGCAGACACATCGTTTAACGACACGACAAGCCAAGCAGCCTTCGGTATTAGTTCCCTTGATAGGACTGGTTTGTTGTTAGACCAAGAAAGCGATGCCCTTGCCCTAGGCCTAGAACTGGTTACAAAATACGCATACCCTGTATACAGATTTGATGATATGGAGTTTGTCGTAAACGGAATGCTTACGGCTTCACGCCAAAATCTTTGCACCCTTGAACTTGTTGACGGCGTAAAGGTAACTCGGACATTTGCGGTCGGAACCCCGTCAACCGTTGAAGGCTATTACCAAGTTGAAAGAATCGAGCATCAAATAACCCCAACAGACCATCGGGTAATTATTGGGTTAGGCGACCTAAAGACAGTCGTGTACCCATTGACGCTTGATGACCCTGTTTATGGTTTGCTTACACCGACAAATGTGCTGACATAAGGTAAGATAAAAAACATGGCTGGATTAGGCGCAAAACTATGGGTAGCAGAAGAACAGGTTTCAGCTGCAAACCTCAACGGATATATCCAAGACCAAACAGTTATGCGGTTCGCTTCAGAAGCAGCCCGTACTGCAGCGTTCGGTGGTACAGGCGAACCTGTGTTGGCTGAAGGCATGATGAGTTACCTTATGGATACTGACAGTGTTCAGGTTTATAATGGTTCTGCTTGGGTGTCGGTTGGTGGCGGAACTGGTGAGAGTGACCAAATTGTTTTAGGTGTTCAAGTTTTTTCATAGGAGACAATCATGGCAACATTTACAAAGCAAATCCTAAGCGGTTCTACTGATGGTCGTGGAACATTGGTAGCGGCTACATCGTCTCCAGGAACGCTTATCCATACAGGCTCAACGACTGCTTCAACGCTTGATGAGGTTTATATATACGCAGAGAACTCATCTTCGTCGGCTGTGAAACTAACGGTGCAATGGGGCGGTACAACAGCAGACCGAGATGATATTGAAGTAACACTGACTGGAGAAGCGGGTCTTGTTACCATCGCACCGGGTTTGCTTATCAAAGGTAATGCAACTGCACTAGAAATCCGTGCGTTCGCAGCCACTACAAACGTCATCTCGATTTTTGGTTTTGTCAATAGAATTACGGTCTAAGGGGTAACAATGGCACGGCAACTTGGATATGTAAGTTCAATTATTAGTCAAGCAACAAATACTTCTGTTGGTTGGGGTGTTGCTACTGGTACGCCAACGGTTACGAACATTACTGATGGTGGCATTACTTATGCTTCTTGTTCATTTACTGCGTCGTCAACACTTGTTGTTACAGGTGCAGGCTTCTTTGAGGTTTTATTGTTCTCAGGCGGTGGTGGTGGTTCTAGCGGTGGTGACGGTCGTGGTGCGGGCGGAAGCGCAATCCCATATCAAGGCTCACTGTATTTGACGCCAGCAACATACACAGTGACAGTTGGTGGTGGTGGTGCAGTAGATACGGCTGGCGGAATAAGCAGTATTGGAACTATTCGTTTGACAAGCGCAAACGGTGGTCCAGGTGGTGCTGTGTTTGGTTATGCCAACGGAACTGGCGCTGGCTATCGTTCGGGTTATGGTGGCGCATCTGGGTCTGCTGCTAACAGCGCTCTCGGCTTTGCAGGTGGGAGTAGCAACGGCTCATCGCTTGGTGGTGGTGGTGGTGGTGCGGCTGGTGCAGGTGGAACACCAACAGCAGGAGCAGGCTTGTCAGGAACGTTCATTGGTTCAGCCTTCTCTTATTGTGCAGGTGGAACGGGTGGCTCGCCACAATTAGGTGGTAGCGCTGGTGCAGCAAACCGTGGTGACGGTGGTGGTGCTTCCTATGCTGGTGGCTCAGGTTTGGTATTTGTGAGATGGAGAGCATGATGGCACACTTTGCAAAAGTGACAAACAATATCGTTGGCGAGGTAATCGTAATTGCTAACAGTGATTGCGGTGGTGGTGACTTCCCTGCAAGCGAACCTATTGGTCAAGCCTTCATTGCAGACACACTTGGTTTGAGTGGCACGTGGTTACAGACTTCATACAGCGGTTCATTTAGAGGCTGTTACGCAGGCAACGGATACACATACGATGAAACAGAAGATGTATTCGTAGGCATCCCATACACGCCACCTGAATACTAATTCGTGCAACTAAAGTTCCACCCATTATCGCAAGATATTGAATGGACTGTTCCTGCACCTAAGCCTGCAAAAAACTACAAACCTCAATGGCTTGCTCAAATGCCAAATATGGTGGGCAAACCTAGTTATTCTGATGGGCTAATTACAAACAAAACCGCTCGTATGTGCAAACCATTTACTGATTCATTCGAGATGGGATACATACAAGAATCTTGGTGCGATGTACATGTTGCGATTGGTCCAAACGGAACCCTGCATTACAACACAAGTGCTATGCCAGAGATGATGGCTCATAGGCAAACCACAGCAACTACCATGCAAATACCCCAGCACTTTTACTCAACGGAGTTTGTTTGGAGACAGCCTTGGGCTATTGAGGCACCAAAGGGTTACAGCGTTATGGTTACACATCCGCTGAATCACTGGCAGTTACCATTTGTGACTATGACTGGTGTACTTGATAGCGATTCTTTTGTGTACGAACCTGACAAGAACAATATGCCATTTAATGTTTATAATTGGTTTACTGGGATAATCCCTGCGGGGACACCTTTATTCCAATTTATCCCAATCAAAAGGGACAAATGGTTGCGTTCAACCGAACAATATGACGCTAAAGCCCAAGCCATAGCAGTACATAATCTGCGAAGGAAGTTTGCAAATCAGTATCGTTTATTGCATTGGTCAAGAAAGTCTTATGATTAAAAATGGCATCATCTCGCTGGCTTGTTTTTACCCCAATAGCAATATTGACTTGGTTCGCACCGCCAGCTAGCGCTGACTTTCAAGAAGGCTTGCAAACAACTTATTACACGATTGACGCAATACCGCCCGCCCAGTCCACCGACGAATATCCTGTTTGCGGGTCAGAAGTAGAAAACAATATCAACCGTAGTTATGACGGTGAACCGTATCTTGATTGCACGGGCGATTTGTTTATGGTGCACATGACAGGGTTTATAAATATCCCTGAACATGAAACAATCGAGTTTTGGTTAGCGTCAGATGATGGCGGAGAAATCAACATCGGCGGGAACACTTTCGGGGTATGGCAAGACCAAGGATGCTCAGCGACCCTATCCGGCAACCTGCAACTTGAGGCTGGCGTTCAGCCGTTGGAATTGTGGATGTACGAAAACGGCGGTGGAACGTGCATAATGCTGGCTTGGAAGATTGACGACAACGAGTGGGAGATAGTGCCAGCCGAAGCCTTTACGAATCAGCCTTCGCCTACAACGACCATAACAACAACGACCACAGTCCTAGAGCAACCAAGTACAACAGAAACGACTTCAACTACTTCTTCAACTTCCACCACAGTGCAATTACCAAGTACCACGTCAACGGCGAACCTGCCACAGCCCACCACACCATTTATCGAGCCAACCACTTCAACCACCAGTACAACCCTGCAAATAGAAGAAACGGTTGATACGGAACTTCCCACACCCATATCAGACCCAACCACACCAGTGCCAGCGACCAGTCCAACAACCACAGAAACATATGTTCAGGATACAAGCAACATTGATATAACGGTTGACACGGAAGTGCCCGCCCCTGCACCCCCCGACACGATTTTGGAAGCCCCTATGGGCAACGAGGAAGCCGTTTTAGAGGCGCAAATGGCGTTTGAAGCCGTTATGGATGTTTTGGATGACCCGACTGCGACTGACGCTGAACTTGTAGATGCGGTTGAAAACTTGCTTGAAAAAAAAGTCACGACCGACCAAGCAGTTGAAATAATCACTAACCCTGAAGTGTTAGCTGCGGTGCCGGCTGATGTCGCCCAATCCATATTTGAAGCAATCGTCCCTGAAGAACTATCCGACCAGCAAGTGTTGGAAATCACTGAAGCCGTGCAAGGGGCTAGTGAGGAAGTACGGGAAGTGTTTGAGGAAACCATTGACATTTTCGGTGAGGGATTCGATACCTATCAGCCGAGGGGTAGTACTATTTCAGTTGCACAACGTAGGGCAGTAGTTGCGGTGACAGCCGTGTTGTTGGCAGTTCCAGCACCCGTTCCGCAACGAAGAAGGTTCTAATGAAGTTGTTTAACTATCTGTCAGAGAATGTTTGGGTGTGGGCTGGAACTGGCATGGTGCTAATTACGCTTTCAGGCCGTACTCGTACACTAGGGTTGTGGATAACCGTATTAGCGGTAACGGCGCACATCATTACCTCGTTTATGGGAGACAAAAATGAATAAGGCAAAAGAAGTCGCACAAAGGATTGTGGCATTATTTCTCAGTTCAGCACTCGGCATCATTACGGGTTCCGCAATTATCGGCGGTATTCCCGTATGGAAATCTGCAGCACTCGCTGGTTTCACGGCAGTCGCAGGCGTAGCAGAGAAACTTGCCCGTGCGAGCGTGGATGGAACGCTCACGAAACAGGAAATAGATGAAGCGTTCGGTGGTACTGCGGTGAAAAAAGCAGCTGCAAAAAAGGTTGCTAAGAAGTGAAACCAAAAGTTACTGTCCGCAAATACACAGGCACAACTGACGGCGTAGGTACGGGCGAACGCAAAGGTTTGACGGTACTTATCAAATACCTGTCAGAGCAAAGCGACGGTGCGTTATGGAATAACGGCAGTTTCGGCGTACGGAATATGCGTGGTAAAGAAAGCCTAAGTGTGCATGCAACAGGCCGTGCGGTCGATATGTCATACCGCAAGATGGAAAACAAAGGTAAACCAAACGGTCGCAAATATGCCATGCGGGCTATGGAGTTCCTAGTTACACACGCAAACGCTCTCGGTCTTGAAATGATTATTGACTACTACCCAGAACCACATGGTCGGGCGTGGAGATGTGACCGAAACGCCTGGCAAAAGTATGACAAAAAGACTGTCTCAGGTGCACCTCACGGTGATTGGTTCCACGTAGAACTGTCACCTGAAATGGCTAGTGCGCCTGCCCGGATGGAAGAAATACTGTCAAAACTGACTTATCCACAGCCTGATGATTTCGGCGCTAGTTCCTAGTTACCGTGGACGGCACTGTGGCGATAGTTATCGCAGTCATCACTACCGTCGGTGGCATAATTGTTGCGATGATTCAGCGAGGCCGTAAGGAAAACAGCCGTGACCATGCCAGCGTGATTTCACGGTTAGACAAAGTGCAAGCAACAGTCATGGACGTGCAATCGAGCATCGTCAGTCATTTGACGTGGCACGACAAGGACAAGTCATGAGTGACCGTGTGCTTATTTTGGGATGGACATTGTTCGGTGTTTTGGTTATGGCGATGATACTGAGAATGTTTTTTGATTCAGATGATGAACCACCTTCTCTTTGGTAACTCGCCTACCTTGTAACACGCTTCAAGTATCCTTATTACAACGGCAAATACGCCGACAAACAAGGAGAAAACATGAGCGAAGCAAGAACAACCTTCAAGCGACCGAAGTATCTGTCGCAAGAATGGTTTGACACCCGTAGAACAATTGACGGCGGAACCGTTTTCGGTGCGTCAGAATGCCCTGCCCTTATGGGGGCTTCGGCTTTTGACACATTGCAAGACTTAGTTGTCAAGAAAATCAACCCGCCTGTTGACCGTAACGAGAACGGCGCAACTCAACGAGGACACATACTTGAGCCTGCGTTGATTGAGCATTGTCGCAAGGAATACAAAGCGGAAATCGAAGTTCCCGAAGTTATGTTCCGTAGAAGCCGACTTGTTTCTACGCTTGACGGGCTTGAATACCGTGACGGCAATCCGTACCGTGTCTTTGAAGCCAAGACAACAACAATGTACGACCTCAACGACCCGCTACCTGAATCGTATTTTTGGCAAGGGCAAGCCCAGCTAGATACAACAGGTGCAGACAGCGTTGTGTTCGTTTGTCTAGACAAGCGTATGCAAATCGGGTTTTGGGAACTAAAGCCTGACTTGTCGGCAATTGAACAGTTGCAACAGCAAGCGGAACTTATCGGTCGCAAGATTGACAGCAACGAGTTTATTTCCAACTCCGACACACCTTTCACGCAAGCGCAAATCGCAAACCTATTCCCTGAACCTGAAGGCGAGATAGAAATTGGCGATTGGGCTTTGGAAGCGTTGGAACTTTGGGAAGTTCTCAAATCGCACATCGGCGACATGCAAAAGCAAGAGCAAGAAATCAAAGACAAGTTGTGCAATGCGTTGCGGGATAAAGAGTTCGGTGCTGTCAACGGCAAACGGATTATTTCCTACAAGCGTCAAACTCGCAAGGGCGGTATGGACATTGACAGATTGTTCGCCGAACACCCTGAGATTGCAGACTTGGCAAAAACATACATGAAGCGGGACAGCGAGTTCCGTGTACTTCGCAAACTTTCAACGAAATAAACAAGGAGAAAACAATGTCATTTGACCTTTCAAACTATGTAGACGTAAGAGCCCGTATCCAAATGTTCCGTGAGAAATATCCGAACGGTTCACTACAACCACTAAACCACGACAAGCCGTACGAAATTATTTCGGTTGGCGACAAACAATTCGTTGTGTATGTTGCTTGCGCTTATCGTTCACCCGACGACACAAGACCAGGTGTTGGAACAGCCATGGAACCAATTCCAGGTCGCACGCCTTACACGAAGGACAGCGAACTTATGAATGCTGAGACTTCTGCTTGGGGTCGGGCGATTGTTGCAGCGTTGGCGGTAGACCACCTTCCAGCGATTGCTTCAACAGAGGAAGTGCGTAACCGGCAAACAACTGAACGAGTTGTTGCAAACGGTGATTGGGTTGAAGTTCCTGCAACCGTGTCGCCTATCAAGCAACCTCGGGGTGGTGCACCCGCTTCGGGCATTTCGAAGCCCGTATCGGCAGATAAACCAGCGTCAATGAACCAAAAGAACTTCGTTCAGTCCATTTTGAAGAAATTGGAGTTGTCAGACCTTGACTGCAAGAAGTTGTGCGGGCAGTCCGTTGAGGACTTGACGATGGGTACTGCAAAGAAGTTGCTTGACGATTTGCTTGCGGTACAAAAAGGCAACGCTTCAATGACCTTCACCGAGAACGACATCATTATCAAAAGAACAGGAGAAGCGTCATGAGTTTGTTTGATGCGCCTGCCTTCGTTAGCCGACCCGCTTCGGAAGCGAGGGCAAGGCGGGAAGCCTTCACGGGTAAATGGACTGAACGCCGTAACCTTTGCATGACATTCCTGCTCGGTTCAGGCCAGCACGGTTCTACGTGGAAAGAAGTTGCCGACGGTATCGGCGGTCATCACGGTCAAGTATCCAGCGTGCTTTCCAGTCTGCACAGCGGTGGGTTTGTGTTTGCGCTACGGGAAGTGCGTGATGGATGCCATCCGTATTTGCACTTTTCTCAACGCCCAAACTTTACCGACGACCAAGTATTTGACAGCCCGACTAGCACTAAAGCAGGAAGGGTAAAACAAATCAACGAGTTGTTCCAACAGCAGGTGCGGTCAGCATTGGCTATCGCATTGGAGTACGAGAACGAGCCTGAAGCGTTGCGTCATTTGATTGACAGCATTGTGTTATCCGTTGAATGGTTAGACAACGCATTGGAGAATGACGATGCCGAGTAGAAAAGATGTATCGCAAACGATTGATTTTTGGCGCAAACTAGCTGAGGACTTCTATTCGGTGTCCACAAAGGATTGGGCTGAAATGACTGATGCGGAACAATTCACTTCAATGTTTGCTCGCCTAAGATACGAACATGCCGTTACAAGTGAATCCACCGAGCCGTAAAGGCTTCTGCGAGGGCAACACCGACAAATGTGGGGTATCCACCCCGTACGGTAAATGCCCGCTATTCGGTGCGTTAGGCAAAGCAAACTATAAAGACGGCAAACGCCGTGTCAAAGGTTGCAATGACCCGACTGCACGTGGGAAACGCAACAGGTCTAAAGGCGACGGTAAAGCACGGAAAGTACGTAAAGCCCTAAACCTTAAAGGCGTCAACAGCAGGCATGAAGAACACTGGGGTGGTTCGCTTCGTGTAGAAGTAAAAGCCGGTGCACAAGTAAATCCAATCTCAACTCGATTCAAACTTGCTGAGCGTCAATCAGAAATGGCTAGACCGTTAGGTGATACACGACCGTTTGTGATGGTTGCAATGCCTGACGGAGAGAGCGATGGAATAGTCCTGATGAAACTGTCAGACTTTGCGTCCATTGCTTTATTATTAGAGGAAAGCGAGTAGGGCGGTCTAGCAAAGCAAGGAGTAAAACTAGACCGCACTACCCATATCGGAGCGAAAGGAACCGACATGTCAAAGGATAATACAAGTGACCCCATTGGCGACATAGTTGCAGATGTTTATTTTGCGATTATTCCCGAATGGGTTTTAGCGTTGCCAGTCTCGTCTAACGCCATACGTGCATATTGCGTTTTGCGTAGGTTCTCGGACAACACCACAGGCGAGTGCTACCCGTCAAGGAAAACGATTGCGATGAAATCTCGATTATCTGTTTCCACTCTTGACAGGGCTATTACCGAACTTGTGGATAACGGGGCGATAACCGTTGTGCCTCGCAAGAATGCTTCGGGCGACTGGAGTTCCAACTTGTACACAGTTCGTACATTCCCGAACGGGGGGGTGGGGTCACCCGTGAGGAGACCCCTATTCGCCAGCGAGGAGAGGGGTGTCATCACCCGTGGCGAAGGAACTAAAGCCAATAAAACTAAATCTATGAACAACCCTTATATTGTCAAGAATTACGAAACAGAACAGGGTGCTTCTATCGGTGCGTCATTTGCAATTGCAGGTCATACCCGACAAGAACTTATAGACTTATGTGAGACCCATTCGGCAGAGTTCAGAGATAGCGCTTTGGAAGCCTACGACCGCCGACAACCTACGCCCGTTGCAAAGACAGAGGCAAGGAGTAAGACATGGCAAGAAAAATACGATTAGCAACAATTTGCGTTTTAGGGTTATTGGCAACAATATTCCCAACAACGCCAGCGTCAGCTGCAACTAGAAGTTGCCCACAATTCGAACCTCTTTTCAAGCAATACGGGCTAATCCCCGTAAAGGTTTTCTCGGAAATCGCTTACCGTGAATCCCGTTGCCGGATAAAAGCAATCAACGCACGCTGGGATAAGAACGGCAACTTGATTTGGTCGTTGAACAAAAACGGCACGTACGACAGCGGGCTTCTGCAAATCAACTCAGGCCATGCGGGTCACGTCAAAAAAGTTTGCAAGGCTGGCTTGCCGAAACTGCTCACTTTGGACTGCAACCTCAAAATGGCTAAGTTCCTGCTTGACAACGGCGGGCTTGCCCATTGGGCGATGAGCAAACCGACACCGACTACGACAACAATTCCAGTTGACGATTATCAGCGCAACTGATACGCTTAGAAGCATGGCAACTAAGTCAGGTGCAAAAGCCCGTGAAGCATGTGCGGTTACTATCGTCAAATATCGGCAACTCGCAGGTCTGTCGCAAGTAGAACTTGCCCGCAAACTTGGAGTATCACAACCGCTAGTTTCTAGCTGGGAGTGCGGTCGGGTCACGCCAAGCATCATTGACATCGCCACACTTGAAAAGACGCTTGACACTGAACCCGGTGAGATGCTGTTCCAAATTGCATATCCGAAGCAGTTCAACAATCCGAATCAGGAAACCAAATGATTGCCATTTGCTTTAGCGAGCATGATGTTGTGACTGGGGCTACCGCTACCGATGCGCTGAAAGAGTTGTGCGGGTGGTTCAACCCTGAAACGGTGACTGAATTACGTAAAGCATTTATGCGTCGTGCCGGATGCGCCGACAGGCTCGAATTTGAATCACTTACAGATGAAGCGTTTGTTCAACGCATGGCTGAATCAGATATCGGTTTCTGGTCGGTGAAAACATTTGATAAAAGTGACTTGCCTGTATTTGCGTCAAAACTCGGCTAACGGGTCAACACCGCCCAAGTTCTGAAACACGCCCATAAACGCCCCTAGGCGTGGGTGCCCCCTGCAAACCCTTTACCTGTGCGGGCTTCGCCACGCCTGAGCGGGCTATCAGCGGTGCTACTATTTATGCAGGGGCAAAACCGCCCCACCCGCTTCGGCGGTCAAGTCAAGGAGAAAAGATGAACCACCAACTCAGGCACCTCGCAGAGGCGCTGGACACTTTGTCCTGCATCTGTGATGGATGCAAGTACCGACGTCATTGGGAGAACACACACCAACTGACTTCAGGCCAGCCTCTTGTAAAGAGGACAACCTCAACCGACTGGCACGGCGACGTGCAGTTCGCTTAACCGAAACAAGGAGAAGATACAAAATGCCAAGTGCACCACAGATTGCCGACAGGTTCAACCTTCGGTCTGACTCAACAGGTCAAACAATCATGTTTGACGGACAGGTGATTCCAGTTGATTACCTTCAACAGTTATCCGTCAACGAACCATCAATCCACAACGACTTCCTCGTGAACCTACGAGAAGCGGGCATGTGGTTTTCAGACATTGCAAGATTGCTTGCTTACCCGAGTGCGAGTTCAGCGTCAGCCGCTTATGTCAGAGTGTGCCGTCAACGAAACGTGCAACCGATTGTCAGGTCTGCCCGAGGTCAGAATTCACGCTTCGGCTCAACTGACATAAACGCACTTCCCGACTTCCTAAGCCGTGACGGATTTGATTCCGATGTGGACTTCGGGTTCGGAGTTGAACTTGAGTGTGTCGGAATTACTTACAACCAGGCTGCCAACGCAATTCAGCAACTCGGACTTCATTGTGAGTATGAGGGATACACCCACGACGGAGTTCAGCAGTGGAAGGTTGTCCGAGATGGAAGTATCGGAAGTGGACCTGAGTGCGTCTCACGAGTTCTGCACGGTGCAGATGGGTTGCGTGAAATGCGACAGGTTCAGTTAGCCCTCAAAGCCACTGGTGCAAGTGTGAGTTCCCGTTGCGGAATGCACACCCACATCGGAGTTGAACATCTGTCAAACCGACAGAGGGGCATGATTATCAAAATGCACGGTTTGTTCCAAGGTGTGTTTGACGCAGTCTGCAACCCAAGTCGGAGAAACGGAACATACTCACGTCACCGCCAAGCCAACGACGTCAACTACCAAGCCAAGAACTGGAGTGAGGGTAACGACCTGCGACAAACGAGCAGGTACTTTGCACTCAACCTAGACAGCTACCGCAAGTACGGCACCTTCGAAATGCGTGCTTATCAAGGTTGCTTGAACCCAGCGAAGGCATCAGCGTGGATTCAACTCAACATGGACTTCATGCACTGGTGCGGAAGGCTTGCAACGGCGACAACCCATCAACTTGGAGTTGACAGCCCTATGGTCTCGGAAGTGCTCAATGTGCAAGGGCTGACCGAGATGCCTTTGACGCTGGACATCATTCTGAACGACAGGACGGTGGATATTCCAGGTCGGAACCGACGCAACTACGAAGCAACAGATGAAGCAGTCAGGATTATGCAGGAGTGGTGCGGTGAGCACGGGTTCATAAAGAACGCCAAGGTCAAGCAAATCCTTCAGTTAGAAGTAACCAAAATCAACAGAATGTCAACAGTAGAAATTGTCACAACAGAACAAGGAGAACAATAAACATGTGCGGTATCGGAGCATTTCAACTTGTGGACAGCGAAGTACGCTTTGCTCGCCCACTCTGCCAAGCCCTGCTAAGCGAACTAGAAGTTCGGGGTACTCACGCCTCAGGAATTGCATGGCACGAAAACGACAACGACAAGACATGGGTTCAGAAGTCGGCTCAACGAGGTTCGTTACTTGCAAAAGTGATTGACCAAGAAGTCGGTTCAACCTGCATCGTTCACACAAGGTATGCAACGCAGGGCTCACCACAGGTCAACGAAAATAATCACCCGATTGACGTCGGCGGTATGGTGGGTGTGCACAACGGGCACGTCAGCAACGACAACTACCTGATTGCCAAGTTGCCAAAGTACAAGCGCAGAGGTCAGGTTGACAGCGAGGCTGCATTCGCCTACCTGCAACACGGACCAAAGTCTGAAGGGCTTTCGGGCAGGCTAAGCAAAATCAAAGGTGGAGCAGCCCTCATCTGGTTGAACTCGGAAGGACCACGCAAACTGCTACACATTGCAAGGTTGCGAACCAGTCCACTTTGCTTCGCTCACACCGAAGCGGGTTCAGTCATTGTCGCCTCTACCCAGCACATACTTGAACAAGCCTGCAAGCACGCTGGCCTGAAGATTGGCAAGGTCACACACTTAGACGAGGGCGTGTACGTCAGGTTTGAGAAAGGGGCGCTCATCCAAATGGGTGATATTGACCTACCTCAACAACCGACCCCAGTCCTGCCTAACTACGCCCCAGCGAAAAGTTCAGCAGGGAGTTATCAGGGCGGTGTTTACAGAAGCAAGTTAGACCTGTACCTAGATGAGTTAGAGGAACTGGAGTTGTTGGAGATGGAAGAAGCAATGTGGAAGGACGGTCAATAATGCCAAGATACGAAGTCCAGCAGGACACAATCGAAATCCCATGTGAGCATCCAAAGTGCGAGCAACTGCATGAGCGGTACTTCAACTGTCAGGACACTAGAGGCAACTGGTTCCACATGCTGTATCGCAAGGAATGGATTGTGGTTCACACAGACAGCGGAATGCAGGAGTTCACCTCACGGTCAAAAGCAGAATGCTTCAGACTGGCTAAGCGTCTAAACGAAGGGGGTCGGTAATGCCTGACTTCTTCGTAAAGAGCGAAGCACCTGGCGTCCACCACTCACCAGCCCTCGTTAGCCGATTGGTTAGCGAGGTGCTGGGGGGTCACCGCCCGACTTCCATAAAGCGACGTGCGCTGTGGTCGGGAACCCGATACCACCGTGAGCGGGTATGGACGGTGACTATGCCTAAGAAGGCGTTGCCGGTTGCTGAGCAAAAAGCACAATCACTTATCGAGGCTGGTGAAAGACCATACATTCGCTGGCAGCTAGCAGATGACCTGTGGGTAGAGGTTGACCTGATTCCATTCAAGGAAGTGGTTCGTGGAGTTATCGGTTACGGCAAGTTCCAGCAAACCATGTCGGTCAGTAATGCCTCACCTGCCCTTAGTAGCGGTGCTACTATTTGGGGTGAGGAGGATATGTGAAACGTAAAAAGCGAATTTACAGCGAGTCGTTTGAACTTTGGCAAATCCGTGACGGTGCAGGAACCGTTGTCGGATACCAAGTCGCTGACAAACGCACAGCCGAACCGCTCTATCAAATTGTGAGCGAAGGCGAATGCATGGGTTTCAGCGTCGTTGCCGTTGCACACTCGGAACCGTTTGAGTTCGTCAACTTAGGCTTCTACCCTTCGGAAGCCCAAGCCTTTGAGCGTGTTCAGCGTGACCTCGTTGAAAGAGCAAAGATACATCTAACAAACAAGGAGAAGAAATGAATTGGTTCGGAATGTTTACCTGCGCTTCAATCGTGTGTGCGATTGTCGGGCGAATCGTTTACGAGTTCGGCTACGAGCGAGCAGTTCAAGACATGCACATGTCTCGCAACTGGGTTCGCCGTAACCACCCAGCTAACGAGCGTCAAGTATGAGCGAACCGCAAGATAAGTATCACTACTATCTCAACGCCTTCCAGCGTGGGTTTGCTCAACATGGCGTTGTGCTAAAAGAAGTCGGGTTTGACGACCTCATTCCCGAACACCTAAAAGAAGAAACATCAAACAAGGAGAACAAATGAAGCAATCAATCAGTACGCAGATAGGCAACAAGGTGAAAGCCCACCGGTTATTCCTTGAACTATCTCAACAAGAGTTGGCTGACCTAGCGGGCATTGACCGCAAGACCATCAACCGACTGGAGAACTCACACTTCTCACCAAGCATGGACACAATCTTCCGAGTGTGCACCGTGTTCGGAACTCACCCAACCCAATTACTACAAGGAGTTAAATAACATGTCAATCGTCAAAATGGTCAGCGCAGTATGCGACACCTGTCATTTCCAAAGCAGTCAGTACAACGCAACCTCACCCGAAGTAAAACAGACGCTACGCCTACTCGGCTGGCGATTCCGTAACGGCGTGCATCGTTGCCCTACCTGCGTTGGAACTCCAACGGTTAGCCCCGACACAGGCGAAGTCGAAATCTAATGCGCTACTTCACAGTCACATTGCAGGTCGCTATTGACGACTACAGCGTTGAACCCGACCCAAGCCTTAGTGCGCTAGACCCAATCTGCATGGTGTTGGCGGAACACCTACCCGAAATCACGATGCTGGAGATGTGTGAACATGAGAATGTCCTCGTCTCCAAAGACGTGTGGGATGCTGTCCAAGACAGCGATGACAGATTTGAGGATGGCCTATTCATCAACGACACAGAGGAGTTGGAGTTGGACTACACACCGAGGTACTGGAAGAAGAACGAACCAGTACAAGTCACAAAGGTACAAGCGTCAATGACACCTGAACAAGTAGCAGACTTCCACGAAGACTGGCTCGCAAGTCAGGGCGAACAAATAAAAGACGCTGAACTGGAGCAACAGTTCCGAGACAGCAAGTAACATAGATGTCAGTGAGGACTTGAACTTCTCCTTGACTTCACTGCAAGCACTTCCCCGCTAGGCGACAGCCCCCAAGTCTGCACTTAGCGGGGATTTCGCTTTATCACCCATCAGCGTGCTTCCTGCGAGGCTTAACCAAGTGCCCGCCCCCGACACCGCCCACA
>Ga0079301_1000548_pt1 | contig 18078 bp, 18 predicted proteins | sample Wag4_2014_7_11_3_FD_74797 | JGI IMG/M metagenome (GOLD analysis project Ga0079301, IMG submission 74797) | Fresh water mixed with fracking chemicals microbial communities from Ohio, USA - Utica-2 Time Series FC 2014_7_11 | ecosystem: Engineered > Industrial production > Chemical products > Input... | reverse complement strand
ATTGTATACAATTCATTTATTGTTTTTTCCCTTCGATTTGATTTTTTTCTGTTGAAGGGGCACAAAGCTTTCCTGTTCGCTGGCTCGTTCTGGCCAGAAAGGAAACGGAGATTTGAATGGCTGACGCCAAACCCGCTGAGAGGGGTGATTCCTTACCATTGCACATGGTCAAGGCTGGTGAGATGCCGGTTTTTCTTGCCGGGCTTCCACCGCCATCAGCGGCGTTTTTGCGTGCCTCCGGCTTTGCCGCCAGGCCAGGGGATATTGCGCTGCTGCCGGCAGAAGATGGTTTAGCGGGCGCTGTAATTGGCGTTGGACAGGAAGCTTCGCCTTGGTCTCTTGGTGGGGCAGCATGGATGCTCCCGGCTGGAAGCCGCTGGCATCTTGCCGGGCATATCGCTGACCCCGCGCAATTGGTGTTGGGGTGGCATTTGGGCGCCTATCGTTGGTTGCGCCATAAGCGGCAAGAACGCCTCCCCGCTGAACTGATTGCGCCGCATGGTACCGAAGGCGCAATCATGATGGCGGAAGCCATCTGCGCCGCGCGCGACCTGATCAATGCACCCGCCGCTGATTTGGGGCCGCAGGAATTGGCGGAAGCCGCTGCGGCACTCGTTCTGCGCCATGGCGGGCGCGCCGACATCATCACCGGTCAGGCCCTGTCTGATGGCTTTCCCTGCATGGCAGCGGTTGGTGCGGGCAGTCCGCGCGCGCCACACCTGGCCGTGCTGCATTGGGAAGGCGATGCCAATGGCCCGCTGGTAGCGCTTTGCGGCAAGGGCGTGTGCTTCGATACAGGCGGGCTTGATATCAAACCGTCTGCCGCCATGCTGCGGATGAAGAAGGATATGGGCGGTGCGGCAGTGATGCTGGCGGTGGCGGAGTTGGTCATGCGCGCGAAGTTGCCCATCCGACTTTTGGTGTTGATCGGCGCGGTAGAGAACAGCGTTTCCGGCAATGCAATGCGACCCATGGACGTGTTGCGCACGCGCAAGGGACTTCGCGTTGAAATCGGCAATACCGATGCGGAAGGACGGTTGGTGTTGTGCGATCTGTTGCAGTTCGCGGCTGAACAGAATCCAGCCATGATTCTTGATGCTGCAACGCTGACAGGGGCCGCGCGGGTGGCGCTTGGCCCTGATCTGCCCGCGCTTTTCAGCAATGATGAAGCCTTGTCGGAAAGCCTGTTGCGCGCCGGGAAGGAAGTGCAGGACCCACTTTGGCGGCTGCCTTTGCATGATGGCTATGATGCCTGGCTGGATAGCCCCTTTGCAGATCTTTCCAATGTTTCGCAGAAACCAATGGCAGGCGCGGTAACGGCAGCGTTATTTCTGCGCCGCTTTGTGCCGGATGGCCAACCATGGGCGCACATTGATGTCTACGCCTGGAACGATACCACGCGACCAGGCCGACCTGAAGGTGGTGAAGCGCAAGCTGCGCGCGCTGTCTTCACGATGTTGCGCGATTTATCGGAGGAAATGTGATATGCGATATTATTGACTCTCATCTTCGTAAAGCACACAAACACATCATACCATCGTTCGACAGAAAGAACCCTGGCCAAGAAAAAGATCTGGCTCGGTTTCACGGAGAGGAAAATTCCCATGGCCAACAACAATAGCGGATCAGAACATCTGATTCGAGTCCTGCAAGAAACGATCGTCACGCTGGTTCGTCGCGACACCAATGACCTTTCATCCCGCCAGCTTGGGGTGATGCTCATCAGCTATCTGACTGAAGGCGGGCATACGGTGCGCGGCTTGGCGGCGAAGCTGAATGTTTCAAAGCCCGCCATCACCCGCGCGCTGGACCGCTTGGGTGATCATGACCTGGCGCGGCGCAAGCCCGACCCTTCGGACCGTCGTTCAGTGCTGGTGCAGCGCACACCCAAGGGCAATGCCTTCATGCGGGAATTGCGCAATACCATTCTGGCAGCTGAACAGCGCGTGAATGAAGCCGCGAAGGCCGAAACAGGCCGCAAGTAATGGCGCAAGCGGCGCCGGGCCTTGTGGCGCCCGGCGCCCGCTTCGCTTGACAGGCCCGCGCGGCGCTGCTTTGCCTCGGCCCACGCCGGCCGGGCCCTGTCATGACCGATATCGCCTACCTACTCTCCAAGATATTATGGTTCCCGGCGCGGCCGGGCCATCTGGGGCTGCTTATTGGCGCCGCTGGGCTTGCCATGATCTGGCGCGGGCGGCGCTTTGGCCGCTGGCTGATCCTGGCTTGTCTCAGCTTTTTTTTCCTGCTGATCGCCACCCCGATCAGCCAATTCATCCTGCTGCCCTTGGAGGATCGTTTTCCGCGCCCTGCCGAAGCGCCTGCGCGCGTTGATGGCATTGTGGTGTTGGGTGGCGCGGTGGATCAGAACATCACCGAAGCGCGCGGCATCCCCGCCATCAACGGTGCTGCGGAACGCATGACGGAAGCCGTGGCGCTTGCACGACGCTTCCCCGATGCCCGCATCGTCTTCACCGGGGGCCAGGGGTCACTGGTGCATGGTGGGGTCACGGAAGCCGATGTGGCGCGCCAATTCTTCGAAAGCCTGGGGCTTTCAGGACCAAGCGTGATTTATGAAGCCGCCGCTCGCAACACATATCAGAATGCGGTGCTGACACATGCCTTGGTGCAGCCAAAGCCGGATGAGGTTTGGCTGCTGGTCACTTCGGCCAGTCACATGCCGCGCGCCATGGGGGTATTTCGCAAGGCCGGTTGGCCGGGGATCATCGCCTGGCCGGTGAATTACCGCACCGGGCATGGCTTCGCCGCGCTTTACGACGCGCCCTTCCCGGAACGGCTTGGCCAATTCGAATGGGGTTTTCGCGAATGGCTCGGGTTGATTTCCTATCGCCTCATGGGGCGCACCGATGCCTTGCTGCCGGCCCCTTGATGCGCGCTTATTCGCCATAATGGCGCCTTGGTATTCCGCCACCATCCCCCTATCCAGCGTCACAGGACGCACAGCGATCCAGCACCGGAACTTGTCGCCAAGCGATCGAAATGCTGACTTCTCCCCCCTGATACAGGAGATTTTCCCATGATTCTTCGTCTCTCCATGATCCTGCTGGCTTTCGGCGTCGCCGCCTGTGCGCCGGCCACGAATACCGCGGTTGAACGCCAGGCCCTTGGCATTCAGGGCACTGTTTATCGTGGCACCATCATCGCCATGCGCCCTGTCACCGTCACTGGTTCACGCAGCGGCATTGGCGCCACCGCCGGTGCGGTCGGCGGGGGCTTCCTCGGCAGCACCATTGGCGGCGATTGGCGCGCGCGGACTGTGGGTGGCGTGGTGGGCGCGCTTGCCGGCGGCGTTGCCGGCGGCGCCATTGAGGATGCCGCTACACGCGGCGAAGCGATGGAATTCATCATACGCCCCGATTCGGGCGGTGAACGTGTTATCACGCAAACCAATGAACTCGGCCTGCAAGTGGGTGAACGCGTCATGGTGACAGAAACCGATCGCGCGCGCATATCGCGTGAGGTTCCGGGCACCGCACCCACCCCGCGCTGAAGGCAGCATTGGCCTAAACCAGGCTTTTGGGTTTAGGCTTCTCCACGAAAGCGCAACCATGCGCGAAGCGGGGGTATTGCCATGGACCTGATGATCAAGGGCAATTGCGTTGTCACGCCACATGCAATCGGGCCGGCAGAAATCGGCATTGCGGGCGGAAAAATTGTCGCGATTGCAGCACCTGGCAGCCTGCCCGTGCCGGCTGGCACGCGGGTGGTGGAAGCAGGCGACAGCATTGTGATGCCGGGCGGCATTGACCCGCATACGCATTGCCTTTGGCCCATTCCCGGCCCCGATGGAAAGCTTGATCAAACCCAGGGCGCTTCCGTGGTGGGGCGCGCCGCACTTTACGGCGGCACCACCAGCATTCTGGATTTTGTGCGCTGGACGCATGGCAAGACCATTGAAGGCGCCATCGCCGAACGCCACGCCGCCTGGAAGGCCGATGGCTGCCCCTGCGATTACGCTTTCCACATCATGGTGGAAGGTGATCTGCCGCCTGATCTTCCCGCGCAGCTTGGGGAGGCGATTGAAGCCGGCCACGCAACCACGAAAATCTTCACGACCGACATCACCCCTTCCCGCAAGGGCCGCATGGTTGATTTCGGCGATATCTGGGAAGTGTTTCAGGTGCTTTCCGCCAAGGGCGGGCTTGGCGTGATCCATGCCGAAGACAATGACATTGTCATGCACATGTACGCCAAGCTGTTTCGCGAAAACCGCGCAGGGTTCGAGAATATGGCGGAGGTGCATAATACGCTGTCGGAAGACCTTTCCTTCCGGCGTGTGATTCGCCTGGCGGAACATGTGCCGGGTGCCGCGCTTTACATGATGCATGTCTCAGCCGGGAATGGCGTGCGTGCCATTCGCGATGCGCGCGCCAAGGGGCTGCCGATCTATGGTGAATCGCTGCATCAATACATGCTCTACACGAGCGAGGATTACAAACGCCCGAATGGGCAAATCTATCACACCTATCCATCGCTGAAGTCGCAAGCGGATCAGGATGAGCTTTGGGCGGGCGCGCGTGACGGGTCCATTTCCTGTGTCGCAACCGATGAACTTTGCTGTTCGCTGGCGGTGAAAACCCAAGGCAAGCGGGTGGATGACACAACCGGCGGCAATTCCGGCGTGGAGCCCCGTGTGGCGGTGATGTACACGGAAATGGTCGGCAAGCGCGGCTTTACGCTCAGGCAATTCGTGGATGCGGTGTCCACCAATGCCGCCAAGATCATGGGCATGTATCCGCGCAAGGGTGCCATTGCTGCGGGCGCGGATGCGGATATCTGCATCCTTGATCCCAAGCTGAAGCGCATGGTGCGCGCCGAAGCCCTGCATGAAAGCGACTACACGCCCTGGGAGGGGCGGCAAGTGGATGCCTGGCCCGCCATGACCATTTTGCGCGGCAAGATCATGGTGGAAAATGATCGTTGGGTCGGTGATGCGGCAGGCGGGCAATGGCTGGCGCGGCGCATTCCGCAGGAAATCCGCACCGCGCCCGCCGTATGAACCCACCCGCGTTGCGCGCCTTGCTGGCTGATAGCCTGACCCTTTGGGGGGTGGCTGGGCGTGTGGAGATCGCGGATGCAGGCGTCAGAATCATCGCGGGCGATCAGGTGCTGCATGTCATGCAAGCCACGCCGGGGGAAGCACCGATGCGCTGGTGGCTGATCAGCGAAGCCCGGCGTCGTCCCGCGGCTTCCATGCTCGGACTATTGCGGAGCCTGCGTTACGCGCTGAACGCCACCGGCGCTGAACCGGCACGCGCGCGGGTTGCGGCGCCATCGTGATTCCCGTTTCGGTCATCACCGGCTTTCTTGGTAGCGGCAAGACCACGCTGCTGCGCGCCGTGCTGCGTGACCCCGCCTATGCCGGCAGCGCCGTGATCGTCAATGAATGGGGCGATATCGGGCTTGACCATGAATTGCTGGAAACATCCGAAGAAAACCTACTCGGCCTTGCCAATGGGTGCCTTTGCTGCGCAACACGCGGTGACCTCGCGCGCACCCTGATAGATCTGGCAGCACGACGCCGGTCCGGCGCCGTCACTTATCATCGTGTGCTGATCGAAACCTCTGGCCTGGCTGACCCCGCGCCCATTCTGCACACGCTGCTGATGGACCCAAGCATTGCGGAGGACCATCGCGTGGAAGCGGTGGTGACGGTGGTGGATGCGCTGCTGGGTGCCGAGACCATTGCGCGCCATCCGGAAGCCGCGCAGCAGGCCATGCTCGCGGATCGTCTGCTGCTGAGCAAGACCGATCTCGCGCCCGACACGTCGGCGCTGGAGGCGAAGCTTGGCGCGCTCAATCCCGGCGCGCCAATTTTGCGCGCGGTGCAAGGCGCTATTCCACCCGATGTGCTTTTCGCTTCCGCCGCGCGGCCGGCTGCCTTCCAGCATTGGTTGGATGCCATCACGACGCCAGGCGCGCGCCATAGCGCGGGGGTGGAGACCATTTCCATCCTGCGTGAAGACCCCCTGCCCGGCGTTGTGCTGCCCCTTTTCCTGGAAGCCTTGGCCGAACATGCCGGTGAGAAATTGTTGCGCATGAAAGGCATCATTCGTGTTGCGGAGGCGCCGGAAAAACCCGCCGTGCTGCATGGCGTGCGCCATGTGCTGCATCCTATTCAATGGCTGGAGGATTGGCCCTCAGCCGACCGGCGTTCGCGTCTGGTGCTGATCGGCCAGGGCATTCCGCCATGGTGGCCGGCGCGGCTGCTGGAAGCCTTGGAAGAAGAAGCACGCGTTTGAAACACGCGGCGCCGCAGCCATGGGATGGTGGCGCCTGGGGGAGCAAGCCTTGGTTGCGTGCGGTGCCGCCGCACCAACCCTACGCGCGCTGCTCACACTCCGGGGCCCGCGCCCCCGGTTTCAACGCAGGCCCTCTCACCCTAGATTATGTTGCATGTCCATCACCTTCACCCTGAATGGCGCCTTGCGGGTGCTTGCCGCCGAAACGCCCCCGGCCAGAACCTTGCTTGATTGGCTGCGCGCGGCGGGGCTGACCGGCACGAAGGAAGGCTGCGCTGAGGGTGATTGCGGCGCCTGCACGGTGGTGATTGAGACGCCGGATGGCGCCCGCGCACCCGTGAATGCCTGCCTGATGACGCTTGGCCAGGCGCATGGCTTGGCGCTGCGCAGTGTGGAGGGGCTCTCGGCCCCTGACGGCGCGCCGCATCCGGTTCAGGCTGCCATGCTGACCGCCGAGGCGACGCAATGCGGCTTCTGCACACCAGGGATTGTCATGGCGCTTTATGCCCATGCGCGCATGGGTGGTGATGCGCATGAAGCCTTGGCGGGGAATCTTTGCCGCTGCACCGGCTATCGGCCGATTTTGGACGCCATGGCGGCCATGCCGGTGGCGGAGGCTACCGCGCCGTTATGCCCCGCGCCTGATGTCACTGCCCTTGGCCCGCCCGAGCATCGCTTTTTCCTACCGCGCAGTCTGGATGAAACACTCAGGCTGCGGCGCGAAAACACTGGGGCGTGGCTATTGGCCGGCGGTACGGATCTTGGCCTGCGGTTTTCAGAACATCGCGACAACCCTGCCGCCATTATTTGTCTGCGTGATGTTGTGGAATTGCGGGGCATTGCGGCGGGGCCCGAGGGGCTTTCTGTGGGTGCAGCGGAACCCTATGCGGCGCTGCTTGATCAAATGGCAGATGATGCGGATTTCGCGTCTTTTGCCGCGCTGCTGCGGCGCTTGGGGTCGCGCCAAATCCGCGCGCTTGGCACGATTGGCGGGAACCTCGGCACCGCAAGCCCGATTGGCGATGCGCTGCCGCCCTTATTGGCGCTTGGCGCGCGGGTGACGTTGAGGGGGCCAGATGGTGCGCGCGATCTGGCGGTTGAGGATTTCCTGCTCGGCTATCGGCGCAATGCGCTGAGGGAGCACGAAGTGATTGCGCGCATCTTCATCCCAAGGCCCGCGCCAGGGGCAATTTTTGCCGCGGAAAAACTCTCCCGCCGGCATGATCAGGATATCAGCGCGGTTGGGCTTTCTATGCTGCTGGAATGCGAAGGGGGTGTGATCACCCGCGCGCGCATCGCCCATGGCGGCTGCGGGCCGATGGCCGAACGCGCGCCGGAAGCCGAGGCAGTGCTGCAAGGCGCGCCCTTCACCGAAGCGCAAGCACGGGCGGCCGGTGAGGCTTTGGCGCGCGCCATCACGCCGATGGATGATTTGCGCGGGACTGCCGAGTATCGCCGCGTGGCCGCGCGCAATCTTGTGCTGCGGCTTTATTGGCGTGCAGCGCGGCCAGATGCGGCGGCGGAAATCATGGCACTGCCAACGCCGCATGCGCCGCGGTTCATCGCGCCATGAACGCGCCACTCGCCCAAGGCGCAGCATTGGCCCATGATTCGGCGCTCGGCCATGTGACGGGCCGCGCGCCCTTCGCGGATGATGTGCCGGAAGTGCCGGGCTTGTTGCATGGCGCCTTGTTGCTTTCGCCCGTTGCGCATGGGCGGCTTGGTGGGCTGGATGTCGCGGCGGCGCGCGCCATGCCGGGTGTTGTTGCAGTCATCACCGCACGGGATGTGCTGGGCGCGAATGATATCTCGCCCTCAGGCCGGGAAGTAGAACCGCTTTTCGCGGATGGCGAGCTTCGCCATCACGGCCAACCCATTGCGCTGGTGGTGGGCGAAACGCGCGATGCGGCGCTGGCGGCCCTTATGGCGCTGAAGCCGGAAATTGAAGCACTGCCAGCGATTCTTTCCATTGAGGATGCGCTGGCGGCAGAGGCGTATTTGCTGCCGCCGCAGGAAATTACGGTAGGCGATGCAGCGGGCGCCATTGCCGCTGCACCCATGCAGACATCAGGCGAATTTCGCGCGGGCGGCCAGGAACATTTCTATCTTGAAGGCCAAATCGCCATCGCCCTGCCAGGTGAGGATGGCGATATCGCCATTACTTCCTCCACCCAGCACCCGACCGAGGTGCAGCATATCGCAGCGCGCGTGCTGGGTTGTGATTTCAACCGCATCACCGTGCGCTGCCGGCGCATGGGCGGCGGTTTTGGCGGCAAGGAAAGCAATGCGTCCTGGGTCGCAGCCGCAGCGGCACTCGCTGCGCGCATCACCGGGCGGCCGATAAAGCTGCGCCTCTCACGCAAGGCGGATATGGCAGCGACCGGCAAGCGCCATCCGTTTTTGTATCGCTGGCGCGCAGGGTTTGACGGGACAGGGCGCATTACGGGGCTGGAGGCAATGCTCGCCGCCGATGGCGGGCATAGTCTTGATCTGACCGGCGGCGTGGTGTTTCGCGCGCTGACCCATGCGCTGAATTGCTATGATGTGCCGGCGGTGAAGCTGCGCGCGCTGTCAATGCGCACCCATACGGTCAGCCATACCGCCTTTCGCGGTTTTGGCGGCCCGCAAGGTGTTTTGCTGATGGAAGATGTGCTGCGTCATGTTGCCGCCGCAACAGGCCAGGATTTGGAAGCAGTGCGCACGCGCAATTTCGCGGGTGGAGATAACGGCAGCAAGGCACCTTATGGCCAGGCGCTGGAGGGCGATTTGATCCGCCGCGTTTATGCCGAAGCCATGGAAGATGCCGGCTGGGAGGCGCGGCGCGCGGAAATCACGGCCTTCAATGCAGCCCATCCTTTTTTGCGCCGCGGGCTTGGCAGTTTTGTGCTGGCATTCGGCATTTCCTTTGGCCTTATGCATCTGAACCAGGCCGGCGCCTTGGTGCATGTTTATGCGGATGGGTCCATCCGGCTCAATCACGGCGGGACGGAAATGGGCCAGGGGCTCAATATCAAAATCGCCCAGGTGGTGGCGGATGCGTTTGGGGTGCCAGTCTCCCGCATTCGCATCACACCAACCAGCACGGCCGAGGTGCCCAATACCGCACCCACCGCGGCTTCCACGGGTTCCGATTTGAATGGCTGGGCCGCGCATCTGGCAGCAAGCGCCATCCGTGAACGCATGGCCGCCGAGGCCGCGCGGCTTTGGGAAGTGCCGGTGGCGGTAATTGGTTTCGCTGAAGGGCGCGTCTTCGTCGCAAAACCCGGCAACAATCGCGCCATGGGCTTTGGGGAACTCGCGCATCGCTGCTGGGTGCAGCGGATTTCGCTCTCCGCCACAGGGTTTTATCGTACGCCCGACATCCATTGGGATGCGAAATCCATGCGGGGCGAGCCGTTCTTCTACTTCTCCTACGGTGCGGCGGTGGTGGAAGTGGTGGTGGATACGCTCACCGGGGAACATCGCGTGCTGCGTGCTGATCTGGTGCAGGATTGCGGGCGTTCGCTGAACCCCGCGATTGATCGTGGGCAGATTGAAGGCGGTTTCGTGCAGGGGCTTGGCTGGCTGACGACAGAAAGCCTTTACTGGGACAAGGAAGGGCGGCAACGCACGCTTGGCCCTTCCACCTACAAGATCCCAGGCAGCCGCGACGCGCCACCGGATTTCCGGCTGCGGTTACTCACCAATGCGCCGGCGCGGGCGGAGACGATTTTCCGATCAAAAGGTGTTGGCGAACCGCCGCTGATGCTGGCAACCGCGGTGTGGAATGCGCTCTGCGACGCAACGGGCCTGACCGCGCTTGATCTGCCGGCGACGCCGGAAGTTGTGTTGATGGCGCTGGAGAAAGCACGCAAGGCGCGGGACTAGACCGTGATGCGTTCACATGGGTGCACGCAACACGGTCTACCTCGTTTTTTTTCGGGCCGCTTCACCCGTTCAGATGATTCCATCTGAACATAATCCGCTCTAGGCCGCCTGTGGCCTCAGCTCCCCATGATTTCCGCGCGCAATTCATCCAGAACACGCAGCCCACCGCCCTTGGCCTCCATATGCCAGAACAGCCAGCCATTGCAGGAAGGCACTTCCTGCACCGCAGCGCCCACTTGGTGGATGGACCCGGCGGCCTTGCCGCAGCGGAGTGTGCCATCGGCGCCGACCTCGGCCCGCCAACGCCGCCGCGCATCGGTCAGCACACTACCCGCCGGCACCAGCCCGCGTTCCACCAGATTGCCGAAGGGGATGCGCGGCTGTTCGCGCCGTGATGGCAGGGCGAGTGCCGCTGATTCCGGCATCGGCTCCACCGCGGCCAGCCGGGCGCGTGCCCCCTTGGCGTAGCGTTCTTCCCGTTCAATGCCGATGAAGCGCCGGCCCAGGCGTTTCGCGACCGCTGCCGTGGTGCCGGAACCAAGGAAGGGGTCCAGCACCACCTCTCCCGGTTGGGTGCAGGACAGGATCACGCGATGCAGCAGCGCTTCGGGCTTTTGCGTCGGGTGCAGCTTGTCGCCATTTTCATCGCGCAGGCGCTCTCCGCCGGTGCAGAGCGGGATGAACCAGTCACTCCGCATCTGCACATCATCATTCAGCGTCTTCATGGCGGCGTAGTTGAAGCGATATTTGGATTCCTGCCCATGCGCTGCCCAGATCAGGGTTTCATGCGCATTGGTGAAGCGCCGGCCCCGGAAATTCGGCATGGGATTGGCCTTGCGCCAGATCACATCATTCAGGATCCAAAAGCCAAGATCCTGCAACGCAACGCCCAGGCGAAACACATTGTGATAGGCCCCCATCACCCAAATCGTGCCGTCCTTGCGCAAAACGCGGCGGCATTCGGTCAGCCAGGCGCGGGTGAAGGCGTCATAGGCGGCCAGATCGGGAAAGCGGTCCCAGGCGTCATCAACGCCATCCACAATACTTTCATCCGGGCGGCGCAATTCGCCCTTCAATTGCAGATTATAGGGTGGGTCAGCAAAGATCGCATGCACGCTGGCCGGCGGCAGGCGGCGCAGCATGGCAATCGAATCCCCGACCAGAACCTGGTCCAAGAGCAGCTCAAGCTGCGTTCCCACCGTGAAATTCCTTGTTGATCACGCAAGAATCGCGCGCCCGAGCAGCCCGGTCAAGTCAGTTTCAGAACGGCCTGGTCCACCGGGCCAAATCCGCGCCGGTGATGCGGCGTTGGGCCAAGCCTTGCCAAAGCCTCCCGATGCGCCGCGGTCGGGTAGCCAGCATGGCGGGCAAAGCCATAAGCCGGCCAGCGCGGATCGAGCCGGCGCATGGCCCGATCCCGCAACACCTTGGCAATGATCGAGGCGCCAGCAATGGAAAAGCTGAGCCCGTCGCCGCCCACCACGCAGCGCAGCGGGCAAGGCAAGGGCGGCGGTTGATTGCCATCCACCAGCGCGTGATCGGGGGGCATCGGCAGCTTCGCGACCGCACGGCGCATGGCGAGATGCGTCGCACGCAGGATATTGACCCGCCCGATCTCCGTGGCCGAAGCGGCACCGACGCCGATTTCCACCAGCCCTTCGGCCTTGGCGGCTTGCAACGCGGCAAAGGCAGCATCGCGCGCCGCTTCCTTGAGCTTCTTGGAATCCTGCAATAGCGCCGCAAGGCGTTCCGGTGGCGGGGCCAGGAATACCAGGGCAGCGGCCAATACGGGGCCAGCGAGGGGGCCACGCCCGGCTTCATCCACGCCCGCAACACGCCCGCCAAGGGCTGCTTCCAGGCTGAAATCAGGCCGCGCCATCATGGTTTGGCGCGCGGCAGCAAAAGCCAGCCCGCAAGCCCCAAAACCAGGCTACCCGCCAATACGGCGAAGCCGGCGCGGTAGGCGGCCTCGGGCCGCGCGAATTCCTCCATCGGGAAGAAGCCGATCACCAAACCCACCAGCAAGGGCAGCAGGGAAGACCCGAGCACCTGCGCCATGTTCACCGTGCTGGCACCGCGCCCGACCAGATGGTCCGGGAAAAGCATGCGCGCTTCCGTCACCAGCAGCACCGGGTAGCTGGAAAACAGCACCAGCCCGACCAGTAAGCCAAGCGCTATAGGCAGTGGCGGTGCTGGCCAGACCGCGAGGATCACCAGCATGGCTGCGGAAAGCGCCGCACCGGCGCTGATCATGGCGGCGCGCGGGAAAAAGCGCATCTCCAGCGGACCAACCAGCAATAGCCCGATCGGCATGGCGAGCCCCATGGCGGCCAGCGCCAGCCCGCGTTCATTGGCGCCCAAGCCATGTACATCGGCGAAATAAGGCCCGGCCCAAAGCCCGATCACCGTGGCGGCAGCCGCATAGGCCACCAGATGCAACGCCAGCACCCTTGGCAGGCCCGGCAGGCGCCAGATGGAAAACTGCCCGCGCAGCGCCTCCTTCAGGGTTTCGGGCTTGCGGGGGGGGCTAGGCTTATCCGGCGGGTCATTCCGCACCAGCCGCCACCAAACCAGCGCGGCAAGCCCGGTTAGCAAGGCGGAAACCAGAAAGGCTTCTCGCCAGCCAAGCCAGCCGGCCAGCCAGGCCAGAGGCGCGCCCGCGAGTAAAATCCCTATCTGGGACAGGGCAAAAACCCGCGAGAGCGCCAACGTCATGTCGCCGCCGCCATACCAGCGTGCGCAAAGCACCACCGCAGACATGAAAGATGCGGCACTGCCAATGCCAATCAAGGCGCGCGCCACAAGCAGTGTGGTGCCATCCGTGGCGAAGCTTTGCAGCACCAAGCCAAGCACGGCGATGGCACTCAGCCCCGCCACCACCAGCCGCGGGCCAAGGCGGTCCAGCGCAATGCCAACCGGAAGCTGCATCACCAAAAGCGCGGCGAAGAACATGCCATTGGCCGCGCCCAGCATGGCCGGCGAAAGGGCCAGATCGGCAGTCAATTCCGGCGCAATCACGCCAAGGGCGCTGCGATGGAACTGGCTGAGCCCGGTCAGGAGTGCCAGCGCCAGTAGCAGCGCCAAAGCTGGAGAAAGCCGGGCCATCAAGCGGGCTTCGGCCTATTCTGTCTTGGCGCTGGATTGGCGCACCGCCGCACGCCAGCGCTGGCTTTCGCCGGCGACCGAGCTGGGCGCCCAGGCCAAACCGGGGGTGCTGGCCCCGGCGGCGAAAAGACCAAGGCTTGAATGGCGCGCGATGGCGGGCATGCGGTTGGGCTCCTTCTGGCCACTGAACCCTACGCCGCGCGGTGCCGGCGGGAAAGCTTGGGGCGGGTCCCAGTTACGGCTTCTCTGGCTTTCTTGGGGCATCGCTGGCTACATGGCGCACATGGGCCATTCTGCCGCAACAACGCTCGCTGAGCGCTATGTCTTTGATGCCGCTACGGCGCTGCCCGAAGCGGCGCAGTTCCATGCGCCCGAACAGGGGCCAGAGGGCGCCTTCCGTTGGACCGGACCGGGGGCGGAGGCGGCTTTGACCATTTTGGTTGATCGCCGCTACCCGCTGCGTGCCTGGCTTGAATTGGCCGATTTTGGGCACCCCGCCAATGGCGATGCGCTATCCCTTTTTGTGGATGGTGATCTTTATCCCTTGCTCAGGCGTGGCCCTGGGAAGAACCTGATCGCCGGCCCCATCCTGCCACGCGACGCTGATGGGCCAACGCATCTGATCATCAGGGTGCCATATCTGCATAGCCCGCCGCCCACCGGGCATGAGGCACGCCCCCTGCGCGGCATTGCCATCAAGCGCTTCAGCCTGACGCCGCCCGATTGACGCGAGGCGGCGCGAAGGAATGCTCCGTGGCAGGCTTCACGTGAAACAGGCGCCCTGCGCTGCCCTGCCGCCAGGCAAAGCCCTTGTCTTTTGCGGAAAACCCTTTCGCAACCGGCGGTGGCGTGGCAGGTTTCCACCTGACGCGGTGATTTCCGCGCCCTGAGCAGATCTTCCCGCGCGGTTATTGCCCAACGGGGATGGGAGAATACAATGTCGGCACCGAATTGGACCAATCCTGAAACCCTGGTGCTGCATGCCGGCTGGCGTGCGGACCCGACAACCGGTTCGGTCGCCGTGCCGATCCATCAGACAACATCCTTCCAGTTTCAGGATACCGGCCATGCTTCGCGGCTTTTCGCGCTGTCCGAGCTTGGCAATATCTATACCCGCATCATGAACCCAACCGTGGATGTGCTGGAAAAGCGCGTCGCGGCTTTGGAAGGTGGTGTGGCGGGGCTGGCGGTGGGCTCCGGCCAGGCAGCGACCACCTTCGCGGTGATGAATTTGTGCGAGGCGGGGGATAATATTGTCTCCTCCACGGATCTTTACGGCGGCACTTGGAATCTTTTCGCCAATACGCTGAAGCAATTTGGCATTGAAGTGCGCTTCGTGGACCCCGCCGATCCGGAAGGCTTTGCGCGCGCGACCGATGCGCGCACCCGCGCCTATTATGCCGAGACGCTTCCCAACCCGAAGCTGCAAGTCTTCCCGATTGCGGAAGTGGCGGCGATTGGGCGGAAGCTTGGCATTCCGCTGATCATGGACAACACCGCGGCGCCAATCATTTGCCGCCCGCTAGACCATGGTGCGGCGATTGTCATGCATTCCACAACCAAATGGATTGGCGGACATGGCACCAGCATTGGCGGCATGGTGGTGGATGGCGGGAATTTCGATTGGGAAGCCTATGGTGATCGCTTCCCAACGCTGAACAAGCCCGATCCTTCCTATCATGGCGCAGTTTGGACTCAGGCCGTGAAGCCATTGGGCCCGATTGCGTATATCATCCGCATGCGTACCTGCCTGCTGCGCGATCTGGGTGCGCCCATGTCGCCCATGAATGCCTTCCTGTTCCTGCAAGGCATGGAAACCCTGCCTTTGCGCATTGAACGCCATTGCGCCAATGCAACGCGCGCCGCTGCCTTCCTGGCGCAGCACCCTTCGGTGACGCGGGTGATCCATCCATCCTTGATGGAAGGCGAAAGCCGCCGCCGCGCTGATGCTTATTTGCGCGGTGGGCATGGCAGCCTGATGGGCATTGAATTGAAGGGCGGCAAGGAAGCCGGCCAACGCTTCATCGAAGCGCTGCAAATGTTCTACCACGTGGCCAATATTGGCGATGCGCGCAGCCTTGCGATCCATCCCGCCACCACGACGCATAGCCAATTGGATGAAAGCGAACAGGCGGCGTCAGGTGTGACACCAGGTTATGTGAGGCTTTCCATCGGCATTGAACATATTGATGATATTCTGGCGGACCTTGATCAGGCGCTGAAGGCGGCTGAGGCATGAACGCTGATCGTCGCCGCATGGCAGAAGGGCTGGGCCTGACCGAGCCCACCCCCGCGCTTGGCGCCTTCCCCGCCATTCGCATGCGCCGCAACCGCTATGATGCCTGGACACGCAAGCTGGTTGCGGAAAATGTGCTGAGTGTCGGTGATCTGATCTGGCCGATCTTCATCATGGAAGGCACGAATACCATTATGCCGGTGGCTTCCATGCCGGGCGTGGTGCGCGTGACGATTGACAAGCTGGAAGAACATGTCGCGCCGGCGGTGAAGCTTGGTGTGCCGGCGGTAGCCCTTTTCCCGATGACGCCAACCGAGATCAAGGATGCCGAGGGCACGGAATCCACCAATCCGGAAAACCTGATGTGCCGCGCTTCGCGCTTGCTAAAGGCAAAATTCCCGGAGCTTGGCTTGGTGGGTGATGTCGCGCTCGACCCCTATACCGATCATGGGCATGATGGCGTGATCCGTGACGGCTATGTCGCGAATGATGACACGCTTGCCATTCTGACCGCGCAGGCAGTCAATCAGGCGCAAGCAGGCATTGATGTGATTGCGCCATCCGACATGATGGATGGGCGGGTCGCTGCCATTCGCGCCGCGCTGGATGCGCGGGGTTTTATCCATACGCGCATCATGTCCTATGCGGCGAAATATGCCTCTGCCTTTTATGGGCCGTTCCGGGATGCGGTGGGGTCCGGTTCTTCGCTGAAGGGCGACAAGAAAACCTATCAGATGGACCCGGCCAATTCGGATGAGGCGATGCGCGAAGTGGCGATGGATTTGGCCGAGGGTGCGGATATGGTCATGGTCAAGCCAGGCATGCCCTATTTGGACATTGTGCGGCGCGTGCATGAACGCTTTGGTGTGCCGACCTTTGCGTATCAAGTCAGTGGTGAATACGCGATGATTGCGGGGGCGGCGCAAAATGGCTGGATTGATCGTGAACGCGCCATGATGGAAAGCCTACTGGCCTTCAAGCGCGCGGGTGCGGCGGGGGTTTTGACCTATTTCGCGGTGGATGCGGCGGCGGTGTTGAAGCGGGGGTGAGCAATAGGGGGCCGGGTCGTTATCCTGGCCTCGTTGACTTGGCCTTCGGCTTCGGCGCCCATTTTTTCGCATAGGCCTTCAATGCGAGCTTGATGAACGCGGTATCGGCAGTTTTGGGATCGAAAGCGTCAATATCCATCCAATCCTCGAACTCCTCTCGCCGCTCATGTCCCGGGTCTGCCTTGGCGGCGAGAAAATCCTCATACCCTGGAAAGCCACCAACATCTTCCGGGGGGCAATTTCCCTCGGCGTCAATCAGGCGGGGGTATTCCTGTTCGGGCTCTGCTTCCAGAATTTTTTCGATAGAGATGGTGTGTTCCCAACAATCGCCAAAGTCATAAGTGTAGCCAAACTTCTTCGTGCCACACTCGGTCATCAGCATGGCCAGGCTTGCTTTGCGCGCATCCAGCGGGCCATCCGGAAAGTCTCGATCCGGAACACCCCAACCCGTGTCACCAAGCCGAAATTCATAAAGGTGACTATTGGTCCAACCCATGGCCGCCTGGATAACCAGATGCAGCCGGTCAAGGCGAAGTGCGAAAGGCACGTCAACCCTCCGCAGCACCTTGGGCTTAACATCATCAAGCGTGATCTTGAGGCGGGCGATTTTCATTCAGGCGTTTCCCCTGCGTGGTGTCGGGTGTTTCAGCCGCGCGGGCAAGTCGCAAGCGCGGCCTGGGCAAAGCCGCGCAATTCACTGACGGAGATGGCAAGCTCCAGGTCCAGATTGCCCATGGACAGAACAAGGCGTTGCGGCAGCCCGGTCAGGCTTTCCGTGCGGCCATTCCAGGCGGTGGTGACATTGATCTCGGCAAGCCGCGCCACATCCTCGGCACCAGCAGGCATGGCGGCAGAAACGCGGAGCAAGCCTTCCAGGAAGCTGGTACCTTCATCTGCGCCAGGCGCACCGGCGAAGCGAATGGCAAAGCGACGTGAAGCGGGCCTGCCCTCGCAGCGGCGCGGATTGTCAGTGGCGCGGAGCGTCTCCATCAAACGGTCCGGCGCCACACCCGCGGCTATGCGCTCTGCGGCGATACCCAGCACATCGGTGAAGGGCGGGCGCGGCACTTCCTGCGCATGGCGTGCGCGCCAGATGCCGGCTTCGGCGCGCGCCTGTTCCAATGCGCCGGAAAGGCTCACTCTTTCCGTGATCATGGCCGCTTCACGCTCGGCCGCGGCGGTCAGCCGGGCTTCCAGCGCCGAGACTTCGGCGCGCGCGATCTCCTCAGCCCCGCGATAGGTGACGATACCAAAGCCCAGGAATACCAGCAGGATCATCACCGCTTGCGACAGGCGCCAAAGCCAGCGCGCAGCGCGCTGGCGGCGTTCCCGGCTGCGTTTTCTGCCTAGCGCCATGCGTGCTTCAGCCTTGCAGCAGCGCCCAGATGCGGGGCGGTGTGAGTGGCATTTGCACACTATCCGCTACCGCACCGCGCCCGTTGCGCGCCAGCGCATCGGCCACCGCATTCACCAGCGCCGGCGTGGCGCCGATCGTGCCAAGCTCACCCACGCCCTTCACGCCCAAGGGATTTGTGAGGCAGGGGATGGATTGATCAAGCAA
>Ga0079301_1000546_pt1 | contig 18112 bp, 17 predicted proteins | sample Wag4_2014_7_11_3_FD_74797 | JGI IMG/M metagenome (GOLD analysis project Ga0079301, IMG submission 74797) | Fresh water mixed with fracking chemicals microbial communities from Ohio, USA - Utica-2 Time Series FC 2014_7_11 | ecosystem: Engineered > Industrial production > Chemical products > Input... | reverse complement strand
ATCTTAAAGTCTGCCCCGTCGATCTTTTTTGGGTTGCCAGCGGTAGCGGCTAGCTTCTTTTGCTTATCTGTAAGCTTTTTCATTTTTTCTCTTTCTTTTTCTTAGGGGCTTTCTTTTTAGCAAATTTCTTGTTGGCAGCGGATAGTGTCTTCATGCCGTGCTTGTTCTTAGGCATGCCGCAACCACAGGTGGTGCACATTACTTCTTCTTCTTTGCTTTACAAGCTTTGCAAGTACCGCAGGTACAAGCTTTTCCTTTAGCCTTTGCCTTTGGACCTTTTCCAAATCCTGGCTGACCCTTTTTCTTACCACAACCACATACAGCGCACATTATTTCTTACCTTTCTTAGGTTTAGCGACTTTGTCTTTTCCTTTTCCTTCAGGTACACAGTTTGGCACCTTCTTACCGTTTTGAGTCTTCATACCAACTTGGACATAGCCGTCCCAGCATGGATTCTTAGCCATTACTTGCCCTTCTTGTGGGGGTTCTTCTTGTGCCAGTCTTTGGTGGCCTTTACGCCTTCCTTGACTGTTTTAGCCCCAGCTTTTTTGGTGAGATTAATCTTATCGTACTTTCCAGCTTTAGCGCTAGCAGCATGATCGACAATAATATCGCCTTTTTTATTTTTCTTAATTACGTGGTCTGCGCCACCAACCTTAATTTTAGGCATACTTATACTCCTGGGATAAATGGGTTGTAGTTTGCGTACTGTAGGAATTGTGGGTCGTTGACCAACTCTTCCGCATTTACCTGGTTTAGGTCTAGGCTGATTAAAGTGTAATCATTTCCCATAAGTCCACGAGGTAAAAATTTAGCTGGGGACCAAACTGTGCTTCTAAAGACAATGCGGTCTCTTAGATAGCGGTCTGGGTCCTGGCTAAAGTAATCATCATCTGTAGTGGTAGTTCCTCTAAGCTTAGATATGCTTCCTCTAATAACATCTACGTTAAAGGTAAGGCGCAACTGGTCAACAGTGTAAAGACCTCGTTCATTGCGCTGCATAATGCCTTGCTCAAGTTTTGCAGATACAACAGGAATAGTGCTTTGTTTCTTCCAGCGTCTACCAACAGCAGAAGAGCCCACATCATAAATTGGGTCTACTTCGCTAGCTACTGGATCCCACGCCCACCAGTCAATATCCATACCCACGGTACGGACCATGTCCTTGGTTACGCCTAACTTAATAGACTCTTTTTCAGAGGAGACGCTAAAACGTCCCTGTACTTGTTCTCCACGCATCCTTACATTTTAAGGCTGAATGAAGAAAAAGAAAGCGTTAGCCAGCACGTTATTAAATGGGTCTGGAAACTCTGATCGTACAAATTCTTGGTCAGCGCTAAAGAAAAGGCCTTCGTTCTCTCCTAAAAAGAAAGTCTCTTCTCCTATTGTCACGGCCCAACAAAAGTGCTGGTAAAGAACAAGACTAACCACATAGTCGGCATCTTCAGAAAAACTCTTAGGGGATTGTGCCGGCTGCGGTCCAGAATGGATGTCTAAGTGCTGCCAGTTAGGAATTAAAGACTCATTACTAAACATTTTTCTAGCCACAGGTAGAAGTTTTTCGTGGATCATGCGAAGTTCTGGGGTATCTTTTACTTGTAGGGTGCCATAACCAGACTCATGAGCCGGCCTAGTTTTTTTTAAAGCTTCGTGGTGTTCTAGAGCATACTTTTGAAGGTAATCAAAATCTCGTTCAGAAAGAAGATCTTGGATAGATTTATTCACTCTCAGGCCCCTTAACCTCTTCTACTTTACTCCATTTACCAATAGGGCATTCAGCGGGTGCAAGCTTAACTTTAAGGTGCATAAAACATCCGCATTTTTTGCATTGTTGAGTAAGCTTGGTTAGATGGGCGCACCCATTACATATTTCAAGACGTTTTTTAGCAATTTCGTCTGTTGTGCGAGGCACGTTCTTATCTAGAAGATCCCAAGGTCGAGTAGTACCTAGGTTCTTTTTATACTGTTGCCACAGGGATAGGTTATCTTCAGCCATATTATTCTCCTAGATTTCTGACCATCTACTTAGGTCTTGGTTCTTAAGCATCGATTTTGGAACGATATTGAATCCTAGCATAATTGTATTTTCATGACTATAGGTAATGCGTTTACCGGCTTCCCATAGGTAAAGGTCGCCAGGAGCAAGCAGGTTAGGTACCCCGCCCACAGTAATGAAACTTCCTTCTTCTGCACCTAGTACGTATACGCCAGAGAAGCAGGGGATTCTAACCCCTCCGGTGTCGTACCAAACATCTGTTCGAACCCCGCTTATTAACTCTGATGATACATAGAAAGTTGAGTGGGTCCGGCTCAGATCATAGTAGCTGCAGGAATCGTCTAATAACTTTTTTAATTCTTTATGAGCATAGTTAATTGAATGGTCTTCAGGAATAGGTACATTTGATGAGAATACTTTTATCGGCTTAGTCAATACGCTTAAAAGCAGTTGTTGCTTATTCATTGAAGCCCCCAATCCTTTGACCAAACCATATCAAGGGAAATGCAGGATCTCTAGGAGGTTCCATCTCATCTTGGTCAATACGCCCACCTTTAAGGGTTGGAGTAGCAAAGGTCTGCCCAGCTATGCGCCTAGCCTTAGCGTAGATTCTGTCGGTCATCTTGCTTCTATCAAAAGGAGCTTCTAGGTCTACATTAAACTCGGTAGCAAAGAAAGACTTGAAGAACACCCCAAATAGGACCCAGTATCCGTTACGTCTGTGGACGGGATTGGTGTAAACCCGTATAGCGTGGTATTTGTTGTCTACGCACATATACATGTCGGGATAGGCGTAGGGTAGGGTGTCAGAAAGTATTACGGTGCCCGTAGGATGCTCATCGTTTTTATATATCGATACTATGTATGTGAAGTCTTTGTGATCAGGCTCAACACAAACATGTACCCAAAACCCGTCTAACTCCGCGTGGAAGTCAAATTGCAGATATTGTGCGCCGTTTGAAGTCATGGTTAGTCAACCGTATTTGAGTCGTGGGTCAACATCCTCTCAGTAAAGAATATATCATAAGGCTCGCAGTCAATAGAGACTACTTCGTGGTCTACGTCAACTTTCTTTAGTACACCAATAGACACCCAGTTGTGATAAGTATTTGACCAGATAAGGTCTGTGCGCTCAAGTTCAATAGCTTTTACAAACTTGGTAACATCATCACGATTAACTAAGATGTAGTGACTATCTGAGAATATATCTGAATCTACGATAATTGCCCACTTAGATGTGCGAGTACGTAAACTAACAATCTCAGTCTCTACAAGATTAATGTGTGGATTCTGAGCAGTCCATTGAATAAGGTCTATATTTGTGGTAAGTAAATTGTCGTATGGAAAAGTCTCAATATCTGCAGAAAGCAGCTTATCTCCAACTTTAAGGTCGTGAGCAGCTACTAATCCATCACGTGTTCTGACTAGAGTATTAACGTTAATACTCTTACCACCTAAACCAATACCGGAAAGATCTGGAAGAACTAGAGGTGGTCCTACTGGCACTCCAGTACTTGTATCAACTAGGGTGCTTACTGTGCCGCCATCGGTAGTATCTTGATTTACCCAGTTAACTGTTTGCCCATCTATTACAAACGGTGGGTCTGAAGTTACAGGTCCTGTAACTGTGTATGTAGGGCCTGTAGGATTAGTTACGGGGGGTTCTGTTGGAGTGACAACTACTGTGTCTGGAATACAAGCACCTAGCGGAACGTCAGGGCAACCACCTGGGGTAACTCCCCAAAGTTGAGTACCTCCAACGCAACTACGTACTACATCGTATAAAACTGGACAAGGATCAGTTCCTCCAGTTGGTCCTGTAGGAACACCACAGAACGATCTTCCTAAAGATACAGGTGCACAGGTTGTACCCGCACAAGGATCATAATAATTTTGGTAAGCAGTTCCATACCCGTCTGCACCTACATTTGTACAGAAACTTGCATCATCTGCTACGCAACAAGGTTGACCAGAAGCAGGTGCTACGCAAGGAGTAGTTCTGTCCGCACACTCGGGGGCTGTACGAAGAATTGTATACGTACCGGCCCTACCATCTGTTGTAACGCAAGGCTGATTAGGTATTTCACGAAGGGTAGGACAGTTTACTACTACAGGATCTGGTGGAGTAGTTGCTGGGCACGGAATAAACGTACTGGAAGAAGTACCTGACGCCGTACAGTTTGTGCCAAGAGGTGCGACAGATGCAGCTGAATATTGACGACAAGAAACTACCGCACTGCTTGTTGAGCTAGTTTCATAGCATACTTCTGTAAAGTTGGTTATTGTTGCGCCAGGCCCTCCCCCTCCAACATCTACAACCGCAGTACAACGCCTAAATGAATATAAAGTGTCGCAACCTTCAGGAGTTAAACATTTGTACCTAATGGCTTTACCTGATGGACAACCACTATTTGCGTATTCTTCTTCTCCGCTACCCTCAGCGCAGTAGTTTCCTCCGCAAGGATCAGCAGCCCCAATGCAATCACCAACAACAGTGTCTTGAGTTGTTTCACACCAACTTTGATAAGTATTGGATGTTACTAGTCTCTGTCCCGTACTTAAATATCCACAACCTTCGTAAGTAGAAGAACTTAATTTTGGAGTACTACAGTTTTCTGTAGTAGAGCACGATGGAAACGAAGCTATTCCTAACTCTTCGCAAACCCATTCTCCTTGTCCAGCAACAACGGTGCCGGTAAAGTCTGTGTCTTTTAGCTCATTTAAACATGAACCAGTAGAGAAAGGTCTAAGTGTGCAATAATATTTTAAATTAGGGGTTAGAGGGTTACAACAACTATAGGAAACCTTAATAGAGTTATCGCTATACTTTTTTGTAACGCGTTTAGCATAACCACTTGTGCAACCAGAAATACCACCCCATAATTCGCAGTCACCTACTTCTTCGCTAACTACTTGAATAATTGGATCTGGAGCAGTACAGGTACCTGCTGGAACAGTGTAAGTAACGCATCCAGGGTCTGTTTGACAGGTGTACGGAGCAGTTCTAGTTCCTAAACTAACCCCATCTGCTAAATAGCAAGGCTCTGTTGTAGGAAGAATAACTCCGTTAGTGCCGTTTAAACAATAGTTAGGTCGATAACAAATAGTCTCTGGAATAGCCGCCGGCTGTTGTCCTGGAGCTGTGCAAGTAGATCTCCAGACTCCATTAATTCTTACATAAGATTGGTTTACTGTACGCCAAGTTCCGTTTACTTTTACATATCCGCAAACACCATTAGAAGGAGAGTCAGATGTGACTTCCTTCCAAATACCGGCAACCTTGACGTATGTTGCCATGTGTTACACGTACTTCAGCCAGACATCCCCGTCAGAACCACCTTGAGGTGTGCCAGTAGACGTAAAGATGTTTCGTACAACGCCAGAACTAGTACTTGCTGTAGTAACTGCTCCGTTAGTTACGCTTACTGCACCAATAGCTAAAGGTAAAACTGGATCTAATCCTCCTTGAGCATGTTGAGTAGCATGCAAAGAAGCGGCAGCACCAATAGACGCTGGGTCAGCTTGCGCTGTTCCAAATGACTCCCAGGTATTTGCAAGTTGATTCCATCTACGTAATCCCATTAGTTCACCCCGTATACTAGAACTGTACCTGCGGTAAAACCGCCGGCTGTAATTGTTAATTGAACAGAAGAAATAGGTTGAATTTGTAGCCATACACCAGCTCTAAGGATGGGAACGATAGCATTATTTATTGCTCTGTAAACTCCTTGAGCAAGGCAAGTTGTATACCCTTGACTATCTTGAGTATCTTCAAAAGTAAAAGAATACTTGTTAGTTGTAATTCCAGATTTAACTCCAGCAATTTTTATAATTTCGGTTGCTTGAGTACCAGAAGCATCTATGTAGCTAGTTACATCGTTGTTGCAACGTACTAGTAAATCTGCGTCTGCAGATAACACTAGTCCCCGTATAACTATATAAAGATCCTTGTAGTCTGCATTTACAGACAAGTTTACAGTTCTTCCAACAATAGTTGCTAAGTTTAAAGTTTGTAGAAGATTTTTACCTGCGTTGTTTTGGGTATCGGAATCAATCCAAACATCGCCGTCTGTAGCGCTTGCTGGCAAAAATGGGCCAACGTGAATAGTTTTACCAGGACGATTATCCGTAAACTGAATTGCTCCTATGTCTACGCCGTTAAGTTTAACTGCCATTAGTCTGTAATCTCCGAACCAAAAGCATTAAATGATAGGTTATTTGTTGATGAATACGCGTAAATAGCGTCGCCAGTTCTTAATGTAATACCTAACGTATAGGTAACTGTAGATGCGGCTGGAATTGTGCTATCAAAAACAAGGTATTGTTTAGCGCTATCTGCAGCTCCGTTTTCACGAACAGAGAGTCGGTATGTAGATGAGGAGTTTCCTCGGTTACAGATAGAGATAGTAGATACTACTGTCTGAATGCCCGCCCCTACAGGACCGTACAGAGGGGTTGCGGTATTGCTTATGGGCGCTGATTGAGCTAGGATCTTATACGTTGTTGGCATCTAGGGTCTCCTGTGAATAAAAGGCTAAATTAGACTGAAGCCTAAGTTCTTCTGGATTTAATTCTACAGCTTTAGTGCCGTAAGTCAGGGCTTTCTCTATATTTCCTAAATTGTAGGCTGCTAATGCGGCAAAGTCGTAGGGCATATACCCCCAGGCAAACTCCTCGCATAGGTACTCCATAGGCTTTTCTGTTATAGATAGGGCATTTTCAGCGGCTGTAAGACATTCTTCCCAACGTCTTTGATCGTGATAAAACTCAGAAAGTTCTACAAAAGCTTCTCTTCTATTTGGGGCTTGTCTAACAGCTTTCTTTAACCACTCTTCTTTGTCCAAGGTATTATCCATTAGGCGGGCTAAATAGCGCATGGATGCTGCTCTTTCTGGTGGCCATTTTGCTTTAGGCAAAGAAAGGTGCCTTTCAAATTCCTGTATAGCTTTTTCTTTTTGATTGTGAAAAAACAGTTCTCTAGCAAAATAAAAAGCATTTCTATCATCACTAAGGTCTTCTAGCACGGCTTGGTGAAGCAGGGGCATATATTGAGCCCTAGACTTACTGTTATCTGCGTGGTGGTGTATTTCTAAACCTATCCACCCCTGTATTTCGTTACTTTGATTAGTTACTAACACCTCGTGTACGGGATGTTTCCAACGATAACCTTTTCGAGTATGGATCTTATCCCCACCATATTGAAGCCCTGGAGAGCCATCTTCTTTCCAATTCCAAGTGTACTGGTAGCGGGGGCGGGTCCAACCCTCTTTATGAGCTTTTTCTAACTCTTCTCGCCAGCCTTCAATAAGAACCTCATCCATATCTAAAGCAATGCAGTAGTCTATGTCTAGAGGCAGAGCAGCTAAAGAAGCATTTCGGGCATCGTCAAATCTCCACGGCTTCACACCAATATTTATTACGTTTATGCCTAGCTCTTTAGCTAAAGATACTGTTTCATCTGTAGACCCGGTGTCTGCAATTAAAAGATAATCAGCTTTTTTTGCAGATTCATACCACGGTTTAACAAACTTAAGTTCATTTAATGCAATCGTGTAGACCGCAACTTTCATATTATGCTCCGATTTTTGTAGGTATTACTCTGCGGCAGCCGCTTTTCTTTTTAGGTCTTCTAGTGCGTCTAGTATTCTATCCTGTGTTCGTGTGTCTAAAGACTTAATTTCTTTCATACGATCAAGCTCTGCCTCTAGAAGCTCTATGCCCTTAGAATAGTCTGCAGGGTTTACTTGTGGGGTTGTTTCTTCAGCCATTTATTACTCCTCTGTTGGGTAGACAAGATCGTAGCCAATTACAGCCCCGGCCTCATCCTTTACTTCAAATTTTTCTGCCCCAGTTTCTGGGTCAATTCCTAAACTTTCTTTAGTTACTGTCATGATAGTCGTCCCCAAATTCCTACTGTGCTGGTTGAGTAGCTAGTAGCGCTAGTTGGTAGGTCAGAAGTTGCAGCTACTAGCCCGGTCATACGTGGAGCTAAAGTGCTTAGTGGTGCTGGAATATTGTCAAACGCTGTGTAGACAGTGCCTACTGTAGCGGCAACAATAACCACTCCCAAAGCATACCGTGTACCGGCAACCAACGTGTAGGTTGAAGGGTAACCTCCAGTAGTATTAAAAGTTCTTGTATAAACTGTATTAAGCGCACTAAAGATTGTGCTATCAGATGCAGTTCTAGCTACCAAAGTTGCGTTTCCAGAACCATCAATTGTGTATAGGCCAAAGCGAACTAGACTTTGTCCGGTTGTTTGTGTTGAGGCCGACGCTACAGATATAGAGGTTACCTCTGTAGTAGTGCGTGGAGTAAAGAATGTAAAGTAAGTTGTTGTACTAGAAGGTGTGCCTGTAAAGTTTCCTACACGTGGGGCAACGTCTACCACTGTAGAACTTTGATTTGTAGATCCAATAAGAGAAGTTTCATACGCGTCTGTATCAAAAGAAACTGTAGAGGTTCCTGCATCGTATACAACTGGTGAAGTACCAGCAATAACTCCCTGAGGACCAGTAGGGCCTGTAGGACCTAAGTCTCCTTGAGGCCCTGTTGGTCCTGTAGGACCCGTAGGGCCAGTAACAGTTGAGGGTTCGGTAGACACTGGGCCGGTAGGTCCAGTAGGCCCCGTAACCTGTGAAGCAGCTCCTGTGGGCCCGGTTGGGCCAGTAGGTCCAAGAATGTTTCCAGTATTAAGCCATTGAGTTCCAGACCATACCCAAAGGTCTCCAGTAATAAGGTAGGCATCTCCAATATTTCCTGTTGGGTAAGCAGCAACTAACTCAGCATAGGTAGCAAAAGAACCAAGAATATTAAGTCCAGCACCAATAGGTCCAGTTGGCCCGGTTACTCCTTGAGGCCCAACAATTGAAGCACCTGCATTTCCTTGAGGACCTAGCGGCCCTGTGGGACCAGTTGGTCCTTGAGAAATAGAAATGTTCCATTCAGAACCATCCCAAAACGAAGTTGCATCAGTAATAGTACTGATCCAAATATCTCCTATTGAGGGAAATGGAGGGGGGGAGGCGTTGTAGGTTATGTATTGGTTTCCAGCATTTTCATACGCACCGCTTACGTAATAAGAGATGTTACTACTATTTGAGTTAACACTTACTATGTCCCCAACATTTATTGGAAACTTAAAGGTTTCAAATGATTGACCCGCACCAACTGATATATTTTTAATTATGTAAACTCCACCAGAAGAAAGGGTTTCTCCAAAAGGTACTACGGCTACGCTACAAATAGCTGCAACCTCTCCTTTATTAGCTGCAATAACTGAAGTAACATATCTCTTATCAGCAGTAACTAAAGTTGTCTCAATGTCTTTTAAAGGATTAGCATTTCCTAAACGAATTACTGGCATTTATTTACCCCTAACCAATAACCGTAATTGTGCCATTCATAACTGAATGGTTTTGACATATGTAGTATAAGGTACTTGGGGCGCCAGCTGGCACTGTAAATTGAATCAAACCAACGTCATCCCCGCCGTTTGTTACTCCCGTTGAGTACGTATCTGCAGAGGCATACGCCCCACTAGTTGTTTGAAACCAAAAAGGGTGACCAGTGGCGTTTACAGTAAAGTAATAGGTGTAGCCGCGAACAAGTGTTATCTCTGGGTTCCCACTAGTACCGTCAATTATGTAAGAGCTAGTACCTGAAGCAGTTACCAAAAAGTTTTTTGCAACGGTTAGTCCTGCTGCACCTGTAGGTCCTGTAACAGTGCTTTCTGCCCCGGTTGGACCTGTAGGTCCTGTAGGTCCTGTAGGTCCTGCTTCCCCTATACCTATCGGGCCAGTAGCTCCAGTAGCCCCTGTAGGTCCAGTAGGACCAGTTGGTCCTTCAGGTCCAGTAGGACCAGTTGGTCCTCCAGAAGGACCAGTTGGTCCTTCAGGTCCAGTAGGTCCAGTTGGTCCTCCAGAAGGACCAGTTGGTCCAGTAGGTCCAGTAACTGTTGAGGGAAGTCCTATTGGACCTGCAGGACCTGTTGGTCCCATAGATGCCGCCCAACCAGTTGAAGTCTTAAACTCAATATAGTCTAGATCTGTGTTGTATCTCCAATAGCCAATCTCTGCAGCAGCTGGACGTTCTGCAGTATTGCCTACCGCAGGATAAATAATGTTGTCATTTCCCCTAATAATTTTATTAGTAAAGGTAATTGGAACATTGTTTATGCTGTACTCATCGTCTTGATCCATACCGTGCAGAGCAAAAGAAGTACCTGCTGTAGTAGATTTAATGTATACAGCGTCTCCAGCATTTACCCCAAATCTAAAAGTTTCAAAAGCTTGTCCAATACCCACTTCTAGTCCTGAGGTAATGTACGCGTATTGATTTGGATTAGTAGCTTGATCTGGTATTACCCAAATATCTACTTTAGTAGCGGTAGTGCTTGAGGATAATGTGTTTACTGCTATTACGGATACAAGGGCAGAAGTTGTGACGTTGTATAAAGCATATGATGTATTAGCTGCAGGTGTATAGGCACCAAGTCGAACAATCGCCATGGTCTCCCCCTATGCCTGTGCTTCAGTCCACGTTAACTTAGCAGATGTTTGTGTTGCGTTACCTGTTAAACGAGATACAGCAACGGTTAGAATATCTGGACCGTCTGGGAACACTGAATCTCCACCAAGGATAGAGTTTGAGAGCTCAAACAATTCGTCAATGTTTACGTTAGTAGCTGAGTCAGTACCGGCTGCACCTGCTGCACGGAAGTTGTAGATCTGAGTTCCACCAGAAACAGTATCGTTACCAGTGTGAGAAATGATTTGAGTTAGAGATGGTGAAACAACTCCAGTGAAGTTAAGGTTGTTTAGACGCGGGTTAATAAGAAGTTTTACGTCTACAAGTTGAGTAGTAGATACCGCAATTTCCTTCATACGTAGCTGCATTCGGTTAATAACATCTCTATCACCAAGTTTACCTGTCAAACCGCTAGACACCGATGGTGATAGGCGAATTGATAGTAGAGGCTGGTAAGCAGCTCCAGAAGAATTGTTATACGCACCTAATGGATAGACGTAGAAGGTGAACTGGCTGTTACCTCGAGTCTGTATGTCAATTGGGTATTGGCCAGCACCAGAGTTAAACAAAGCGTCTGCTTGGGTAGCGTGCAAAATCACGTTGTTTGCATCAACCGTACGTACATAATATGTACGGGCATTTTGCAAGTTTCCATATGGGTTTACTGGATTTGACGCTGTATTTGCCGTAGCTGGGTTGTTAATGTTAGTTCCAATTAAACCAGTACGGGTGCGTCCTTCAAACACAATTGCGTCACCAGTAGCAAAACCGTGAGCAGGGATGTTAATTTGGTTAGTAGTAGTATTTACCGCAGTAGAACCAAAAGTCTTAGTAGTTGTTCCCGCAATAGCAAGGGTGTTACTGTTTTGAGAGAACAAGTAGGCCTTATCATCATCAAACTTACCGTCCATAATAACTGAGGTACCCCAGTGGAATAGGAAGGGTATGTATGTTGGATTATCAAAAGTTACAACTTCGTAGCGTCCAGGCAAGTTACCTGAACGGAAGTAAGATTCAAGAAGCCGGTTATTGTGGATATACTCGTGAACGTACTTAACTTCACCGGTACCGTCTTTAAATCCGTAACGAATCTTTCCCGCTCCGTACCAAGAGTAGTCAATGTAAGCCATCTGGATCGTACCAAGATTAAGGTTGTAACCAGTAACTCCTGTACCATCGCAAACGTCAATGCTCCACTCTTCTTGAGGGGTGCGGGTGTCTACAGTCTTAGTAACAATAATTCCAGACTTAGCTGGTGTAAATGAGTGAGGGGTTCCCGCACCAACATCTGCAAGAGCTACATCTACTGTTGAGTCTGGGCTTGCTTTTAGACCAAAAGTATTATTATCAATTAAGTCAACGTAGTATGTACGGCCATTGATTAGTCCTCCAATAGGAGTTCCGTCAATAGAGTTGTAGACTACGGGCAAGTTGTTACTAAAGCCGTGACCAATAATATTAAACGTATCAGAAGCGACAATTACTACGCCAGTTGTTCCGTTACCTGGGTTAAACTCTTTTTCAGTTCCAGTAGATCCCTTATATTCAGGCTTAATAGTTAAACGAGTATCACTAGGGATAGATGAAATCTTGTAAGACTGTCCACGTAGAACAATGTAGTCTCCTACCCTTAGTTGAGTAGTAAAAGTGGTATCGCTACCAAATACAAACTCACTACCTTGTAAAGCGGCTACTGTTCCAGCAATCTGTTGGGTAGAAGATCGACGTACTGCCCAGATTTTTTGACCATCGTACTCAAAGAACAAACCGTTCTGGAAATCAAACATACCTGCACGTACAGCTCCATTTGTCCAATAACGTACATAGAACTGCGGGAAACCATATGCTCTAGCTTCATCTCCTGTAGGAAGAGTACTGGTTGATAAACAGGTAAATGTAGTAGGGCTAAGAACAGTTACCTGGAATACCCCGTTGTATAGCGAACTTACCCCACCAGTTGAAGTCTCAGCCTGTGAAATTTCAATGTACAAGCCGTTAATCAAACCGTGAGGTCTACGGGTTTCAGCTTTGAAAGTAGTTGAGCTAATTCTTACTATTTCTTCAAGGTCAATAGTTGGTTTAAAGTTAATACCGAACGATGTTTGAAGGCCTTTACCAGACTGGTAACGGAAATACTTACGTGTTTGACGAATAATTTGAGCCCAAGAAGTTCCAACACCAACAGACATTTCAACTCCACCGTCAAATGGACGATGCAGGTTGTATCCCTGAGGGCGTACGTATACGAATGTTGAGTACGCGTAAGAAACACTTGTATAGGTTGTTGCATAAGCTCGGTCTACAGTTACCTGAGTATCAGAACCAATAGCTGTGATACGACGGATAATAGGTGCGGCAGGAATAGTCTTTGTTAAAGTAAAGTCTGTTCCTGTTCCCTGTGTTGTTAAGTCTACAGATCCAGTACCAGCATTTGCATCTGAAAGGCTGTTGTAGAGTTTTACAGTATTGACGTCTACACGGCCAATATAGTAGAACTGTGCTGTAGTCAAACCACCAGGTGCGACTCCAGTTCCAGAAAGAAATTGAACTACGTCAGTAGTTATATACCCATGAGCTGTTATGGTAATTGTGTCTGCGGCAGTAGTTACGTTTGCAGCAGAAAAGGTTTTTGTGTTAACTGTGTTTGGTGGGAAGATACGTAGACGGTCCCCAACCTTTAGGATCTTAGAGAAGGCTGTATTAAAGCCTGTAACCAAAGTTCCACCCGATACTGTAGAAATTGTTCCAGAACCAGTGACGTTTCCGTTAATTTGGAAACTAGTAAGTGTGTGGTCTACGCCACCACCAAAGCTTGAGAATTCAATAACCACACCTGAAGCAGCGTTTTCCTCTGTAGATGCAAGACGAATATAGTCTTTATTAATAACTACTACGTAGTAGTCAGTGTCAGTAGTTAATCCACCAATACTTGTCCCGCCACCGTTAGAATATCTAACCTTAGTTGTAGTTAAGAAACCGTGAGATATCAGCTTAATGTTGTTTTGTTGAGTGTCAATAACTGTACGTGGGGTAAATGTTTTTACAATTGCTGGCACAAAACCACCTGCAGATACTGTAAAAGTAGTTGATGAAGGAATTGATGCCACTGTATAGGTTCCGTCAGGAGACTTAGTTAGAGAAAGAATTCTATGACGACCAACACCCGCAGTAGTAATATCTACTGCTACTGAGTTAGTAGCATTTTCTAAGCTTGTTGCTAGCTTAATATTGTCTCCGTCTACAAGAATAATGTAGTAAGGATTTCCTGAAGTCAAGCCGCCAATAGCAGTTTGTCCAACGGCGTCGTACTGTACTAGTTCTCCCTGACTAAATCCGTGAGATGGGATAGAAATTTGATTTGCTGAAAAGTCTACTGAAGCTGTAGTTAAAGTTTGGTTACCAGTACCTACAGTTGTTAAGTTAATGATTGAAGTTCCAGCTTTATTAGCGGATAACTTAACAATGTTGTTATCTACTTTAAAGATAAAGTACTGGGCGCCATTTGTTAGGCCACCAATAGTAGTTCCCCCACCGTTACCATAAATAACTTTTTGACCGGTTACTAAATCATGACCTGGGATATAGATGCTATCCTCTGTAACGTTTACAACAACATATACAAATGAGTGACCTACGCCAGTTCCAGCAGAAGTTAGGTCAATTACTGGACCATTTAAAGATTGGCTAAGAGTAATGTTGTTATCGTCCACTACCTGCTTTACGTAATAAGTAGCGGAGTTCTGTAGTGGAGCAATAGCTGTTCCGCCGTTTGTTTGATATCTAATTGGCTGATTTGCCAAGAAACCGTGAGAAGGGATAGTAAGAGTGTTTGTAGCGGTATTTGCAATAACTTTAGCAAAAGTATTGTCTGTACCAGTTGCGGGAGAAGTTAAATCTAACTCGGGACTTAACGTAGGAGACGTACTAATCTTATAGCTATAGTTGTCAATTTTGTTAACGTAATAGATAGTGTTAAGGGCCATACCACCAACAAGTGTTCCACTAGAGGTGTAAGTAATAGCATCATTAGTGCTTAAATTATGAGCATCTGGGAAATGGAAAGTATTGCTTCCTAGATCAACAGTAATTGGGGTAAACGCATGGTACGAGGATCCCGCAGGAGCAATAGCAATTCCGTTTGTTCCAGCATCTGCATCTGCAGCAGTTGGGTGAACAGTATGTCCGGTTGTAAATGAGTTTACAAGGGTTACTACCACGTTTCCATCACCAGTGTTGTAAGCAGCAAGGTTGCCAACAGCATTGCCACCAAAAGTTGCAGAGCCTTCCCATAATCCTGTAGAAGTAGAAACAGAAGATGCAAGAGTAGATATAAAGGATCCACCACCGCCACCTGCTTGGTTAGGGCTAGTATTGCGTGCACCGCCACCGCCAGAGTAACCTCCAGCTCCACCAGACTGACCTTGTTGGTTACCGTCTGATTGGCCGCCGCCACCAAAACCGCCGTACCCACCAGTTCGTAGGTTAGTAGTGTTAGTAGTTAAGCCGTCGTTAAAGCTTCCTCCACCAATTTCACCTGTGCCGGCATTATCACCACGACCTAAGAATCCTCCACCAGCAGCAGAATAACCACCAGTAGTAGTTCCACCGTAACCAGTATTTCCACCGGAAGAAATACCTCCTGTGGAAGTAGTTGCAATGTTTCCTAAATGTCCGTCTTTACCTGCGCCACTGCCTGCTTCTGCAGATCCGCCGCCGGCAATGAATAGTGGTTGCTTACCAGTTTTACGAACAACAAATGTTCCTCCACCAGAACCGCCCCACACACCACCAGATGCAGGCGCTGCACCGCTTTGTCCAACAACAATAGTAATAATTTCACCTTTAGTAAGGTTTACTCTACCCTGAACAATTGCTCCGCGACCAACTCCGCCTGCACCAGAACCGTTGTAACCTGAGGCACCTTTTACGTTAAATTGATACAGACCAGATACTGGCACTGTCCAGTCTTGGTAACCTTGGTAGTCACCTTGGTTAAGGTAGGTATCTTCCCAAGCATTTGAGGTTGTGTAGGCTGTGCGTAGCTGTGCAATAGTTGGTCCAGTAGCACCAGTCACTCCACCGCTAGTAAATGTGTGTGTGTTACTTGCTAGTGTATAAAGAGCTTGAGCGCCAGCAAAAGCAGAGATTGAAACGTTCTTTAAGAAGTATGTGTTTCCGCTTACAAGCCCTGTAAGTGGGTCTCCGTCTGTGTAGTACTTAACAGCTTGACGATCAGCTGTTTGACCGTCAATGTTTAGTTTATTATCATAAACGATTGGCTTATTAAACTTAATACTTCCTGCAGTTACGCCAGTAAGATCAACAGCCGTACCACCAGAAGTTGTACTAAAAGCAAGTTTTTTAAGGTTGGGGCTAACAACATATAAGAGGTCTCCAGAGGTAATGCCTGACAGAGAACCAATTCCAGGAGCATAGATAAATGTAGTTCCTACACTTAATGCAGCAGGGATAGTATTACCTACTGTGTTTTTGTAGTAAACAAAATCTTCTGCGACGTTAACGTTAGTTTTAGCAAAAGAGTGTGTCCCATCAACCGCAGCTGCTGTAATATTAATTGGCATGAACTACTCCTCTTTTACCTTGTGTATTAAACATTCGCAACTCCCGTAGAAGGATACGTACGGGATGTAGATGGCCACATAATTCTTACAGCGCCTTGTGCGCCAGTAACTCCAGACCCATTGTATTGAGAAGAACACCCAGATCCAGCTCCGCCGCCTCCGTAGCCTCCGCCTCGCCCGTCGTTTGTTCCAGCTCCGCCACTTCCTCCAGAACCACCACCTCCGCCACCTCTTGGGTAGCTTCCTGCAGCACCATTAGCGCCTTGACCAAGTATTCCTACTCCACCGCCACCACCAGGTGTATAGTGGTTGTGGGCGTTATCTGAAGAACCGCCACCACCTCCGCCGCCATTTCCTGCAGCACCTTGTTGAGACTCATTACCGCCTTGACCACCATTACCGGCGTAACCTCCAGCACCGCCACCTCCGGCACCTCGAGTATCAGTGTTTGAATCTGTACCTCCACGACCACCAGAGTAAACGACTACTCCAGCTCTACCGGTACCAGTTCCTCCAGCTCCGCCGCTAGCATAATTTCCTCGACCTCCTCCGTAAGCTTGACAAATTCCAGCAATGCCTGAAGTTCCACCGTTACTATTTACTCCGCCGCCGCCGCCTACGGTTACTGTGTACTGCTGTCCTTGGACAAGATCCACATAGTTTATGTAAGCAAGTCCGCCTCCACCGCCTCCACCTGTTGGGTGGTGACAGCCTCCGTTGTAGTAACCTCCGCCGCCGCCTCCTACAGCTACCATGCTATAAAGTCCGGTATAAGGAACTGTCCAAGTAAATGACCCTACAGATGTAAAAGAAGCTTGACCAGGAATAATTGGTGGGGCTTCAAAAGCATAAGTGTGTACCTGCTCTAAGTAAAAACCATCTGAGTCTGTTACTCTAATAACAACAGTTCTAAGAGGAGTTTCTTGAGTAGGTGTTCCAGAAACAACTCCAGTAGAGGTGTTTAGATTTAGTCCAGTAGGTAAAGTTCCACTAGATACAGAAAATACAGGTGAGGCAAACCCTACTATATTTGCTGTTGTAGGCACGATTGCAAAACTTGCCTGTGTTCCAGTTCTTTCTATAGTTGTAGGCTGTAAGTCTGCAACCTGAGAGTTTACGTTAAAGTTATGTGCGTCGTATACAGTAGCAACGATATAATAATCTTTATCTTCTGCGACAGTTGCCACTGAAAATTTGGTTGCTGAATAGTCATATCGAATCATATCCAAAGCAGTGTATCCGTGGTCTTTAATATGAAAGATGTCCTTATCCGGAGACACGTCTATTTGTTGAAAAGTTTGAGTTCCTGTTCCTCCAGAAATAGAAGTAACTGAAGTTCCACCGCTACCTGGGAGGTTCTTTAAAGTAAAGCTGTAATTAAGCGTCGATCCTTGTTGAAAAAACGTATCAATAAAGTATGTGCCATCGTTTACTAATCCAGTAGCAGCAGTTCCGGTAGTTGAGTACTTTACCATTCTTCCCTCATACCAGTCAAGGTTAGCTGTTCCCGTATTGCTAGAGACGTTAATTAAACCGCCACCGCTATAACTTAATACTGTTCCAGAAAGAGCACTTGAGTTTGTTGCATCAAAACTTTTTGGAGTATCGTCAACTAAAATAACAGCAGTTTCAGTAGATAAATTTACGTTGTTACCTGCAAAGAGACGAGCTTCATTTGCTTTTTGGAAAGTTCCAGTAAGAGCATTTGGTACTGGAATAACTGTACCATTAGGTACTTGGCTTACAGTAAAAATAGATCCGTTTGTGTTAGAGGTATCTAAAGATTTTAAGAATACTACGCCTCTAGGATTTGAGGCAAAGTAACCACCTGCTGTAACAATGTTGTAATAAAGAGGAGCACCAATTTCAAGACCTACAAAGTTTTCTGTAGTGTGTTGTACAGTTAGTTGATTAGTTGTAGGATTGTAAGTAGAGATAGCGCTTACTGTTCCTGAGGCTACTGCGTTGTTATCAAGATCAAGTCGGTAAGAGGTTAAAGTATTAG
>Ga0079301_1000545_pt1 | contig 18123 bp, 14 predicted proteins | sample Wag4_2014_7_11_3_FD_74797 | JGI IMG/M metagenome (GOLD analysis project Ga0079301, IMG submission 74797) | Fresh water mixed with fracking chemicals microbial communities from Ohio, USA - Utica-2 Time Series FC 2014_7_11 | ecosystem: Engineered > Industrial production > Chemical products > Input... | reverse complement strand
CCCGCCTTCGCCAGAACCTTGGTGATCGCCGCCGTCAGCGACGTCTTGCCATGGTCCACATGCCCGATCGTCCCGATGTTGCAATGCGGCTTGTTCCGCTCAAATTTCGCTTTGGCCATGTTCGTGCTTCCAGATCGGGGGTTGCTTACCAGCGGTAATGGCTGAAGGCCTTATTGGCTTCGGCCATCCGGTGCGTATCTTCGCGCTTCTTCACGGCAGAGCCGCGATTATTCGCCGCATCCATCAGCTCAGCTGAAAGACGCTCTTCCATGGTATTCTCGCCACGCTTGCGCGCGCTCTCGATCAGCCAGCGGATCGCCAAAGCCTGACGACGCTCTGAACGGACCTCAACGGGCACCTGATAGGTTGCACCACCAACGCGACGGCTGCGCACTTCGACAGCTGGCTTCACGTTATCCATGGCTTCATGGAACAGGCGCAGCGGGTCACTATTGGGCCCACCCTTCTTCTTCAGCGTATCCATCGCCGCATAAACAATGGATTCGGCCACGCTCTTTTTCCCGTCATACATGAGAACATTCATGAAGCGGCTGAGAACGATATCGCCGAATTTCGGATCCGGCAGAACCTCACGCTTTTCAGCGCGGTGACGACGTGACATGGTTCAACCCCTCACTTCGGACGCTTCGCGCCGTACAGCGAACGACGCTTGCGACGCTTGGCGATGCCCTGGGTATCCAATACGCCGCGCAGGATGTGGTAGCGAACGCCCGGAAGATCCTTCACGCGACCACCGCGGATCAGAACAACCGAGTGTTCCTGCAGATTGTGACCTTCGCCAGGAATATAGCTCACGACTTCAAAGCCGTTCGTCAGACGCACCTTCGCAACCTTGCGCAGCGCGGAGTTCGGCTTCTTCGGCGTGGTCGTGTAGACGCGCGTGCAGACACCGCGCTTCTGCGGGCTGCCTTTCAGGGCCGGAACCTTGTTCCGGGCTGGCTTCGTCTCACGCCCTTGGGCGATGAGTTGGTTGATCGTCGGCATGACGCCCCTTCAGGTACCATCCAAAAGACCTTAGGCCCCGCCAAAAGGTATGGCCCGGCGCGGCACGAATAATCGTGCCCTCCGGGCTTCCAATCGGCTGCCGGCCTCAGCCCCCATGAATGAGGGCGGCGCCGGCGGCGCAGCTTTGGGTCCAAATTCAGCAAATCCCCGCAGGGGGAGTCGCGTAAGGAGCGGCCTTTTACGTCCCGCCCCGATTCAAGTCAAGCGCCGTTCATGTGTTGGAAGGGGATAATTCGACTTGTTGCCACAGCCAATTTCACACCATCCAAGGTCACGGCCCAAACCCGCCTTATTCGGCGGCCTTGGGTTCCGGTAATGCCGGCGATGCGGCCGCCAGGCGGCCCCGATCACGCTGCGCAGCCAAGGCGCGCAGGCGATTCATCACAGAACCGGTCCCGGCCGGGATCAAGCGCCCGACGATGACGTTTTCCTTGAGGCCGGCCAGGTAATCCACCTTGCCCGCCGTCGCGGCCTCCGTCAGCACCCGAGTCGTTTCCTGGAACGACGCGGCCGAGATGAAGGACCCGGTCTGCAGGGACGCCTTGGTGATGCCCTGCAGCACCGGTTCCGCCACTGCTGGGCGCTCCTTGGCGCCAATCCGCTTCTCATTCTCAATCTCGAATTCGATGCGGTCCACCTGTTCGCCGATCAGGTAGGTGGTGTCGCCCGGATCGGTGACCTCAACCTTCTGCAGCATCTGGCGCACGATCACTTCAATATGCTTGTCGTTGATCTTCACGCCCTGAAGCCGATAGACCTCCTGAATCTGGTCCACCAAGTAATCGGCCAGCTTTTCGACACCCAGCACGCGCAAAATATCATGCGGCACGCGGGGGCCATCCACCAGCGGATCACCCTTCTTCACATAATCGCCTTCCTGGACCGAGACGTGCTTGCCCTTGGGCACCAAATATTCGCGCGCCACGGGCGGTTCATCACCCACCTGTTCCGGCACCACCAGAATTCGGCGCTTCGCCTTATAGTCCTTGCCGAATTCCACGCGACCATCAACTTCACTGATGATCGCATGGTCCTTCGGCCGACGCGCTTCAAACAATTCAGCGACTCGCGGCAGACCACCCGTAATATCGCGCGTCTTGGAGCTTTCCCGCGGCAGGCGCGCAAGCACGTCACCAGCGGCGACCGTGGCATTGCTTTCAACCGATAGAATCGTACCCGGCGTCAGGAAGTAGATCGCTTCCGTGCCGTTTTCGCGCTTCACGACATTATCCTTCTCATCGCGCAGGATAAGGCGCGGGCGAAGGTCAACGCTTTTACCGGGAGCCTTGTATTCCACCACCTCGCGGAAGGACAGACCGGTCACTTCGTCAACGCGGTCAACCTGCGTCACATTCTCGATCAGATCGGCAAACTCAACGCGGCCGTTGCGTTCCGTGATGATCGGCAGGGTGAAGGGATCCCATTCCGCGAGCTTCTGGCCGCGCGTCACCTGCACACCATCTTCCGCAATCAACCGCGCACCATAAGGCACACGCTGACGGGAACGCTCACGACCTTGCGCGTCATAAAGCGCAATCTCGCAATTGCGGCTCATGACAATCGGTTGGTTTTGGCTATTGGCCACCACCACACGATTGAGGATTTTGATGGTGCCTTCAGAAGCGGCTTCCACCGCACTCTGCTCCGCACCGCGCTGCGCCGCACCCCCGATATGGAAGGTGCGCATGGTCAACTGCGTACCTGGCTCACCGATGGATTGCGCGGCGATGACGCCAACCGCTTCACCGATATTCACCGGCGTACCGCGGGCCAAGTCACGGCCATAGCACAGACCGCAGACGCCCTGGCGCGCATCGCAGGTCAACACGGAGCGGATCTTCACCTGCTCCACGCCGGACTTTTCGATACGTTCCGCCTGCACTTCATCGATCAGGCTCTTGCGGGTGACGATGATCTCGCCGGTTTCCGCATCAGCCACATCTTCCTGCGCGGTACGCCCCAGAATGCGTTCCGACAGTGACGACACCACTTCCGCGCCATCCATCGCCGCGCGGACGGAAAGCCCGCGTTCGGTGCCGCAATCGGGCTCCACAATGATGCAATCTTGCGCCACATCCACCAGACGCCGCGTCAGATAACCTGAATTCGCCGTCTTCAGCGCAGTATCCGCCAAACCTTTGCGGGCGCCGTGGGTGGAGTTGAAATACTCCAGCACCGAAAGCCCTTCCTTGAAGTTGGCGATGATGGGCTGTTCGATGATTTCGCCCGAAGGCTTCGCCATCAGCCCGCGCATGCCGGCCAACTGGCGCATCTGTGCGGGCGAACCGCGCGCACCGGAATGGCTCATCATCCAAACGCTATTGGTCGGCTTGCCGATTTCCTGGCGCTGAATTTCCTTCATCATCGCGCCGGCCACTTCATCCGTGCAGCGCGACCAGGCATCAACCACCTTGTTGTAACGTTCACCGGCGGTGATCAGGCCATCGAGGTATTGCTGTTCGAATTCCTTGATTTCGGTCTTGGTGCGTTCGATCATGCCCTTCTTGTCGTCAGGCACCACCATGTCGTTCTTGCCGAAGGAAATCCCCGCACGCGCCGCATGACGGAAGCCAAGACCCATCAGACGGTCGGCGAAGATCACGCTCTCCTTCTGGCCGCAATGACGATAGACCGCGTCAATCACGTCCGAGATGTTCTTCTTCGTTAGCTGGCGGTTCACCAGCGCATAGGGCAGCTGCGGGTGTGAAGGCAGTAAATCCGCAATCATCATGCGCCCAGGCGTAGTCAACACCGTCGCCGGGCCGCCATTTTCAACGCCGATATCAACCCGCGCATGCACGGCAGAATGCGGCGCAATCAGGCCATTCGCCAGCGCCTGTTCAATCTCCCGCTGCCCGCGGAAGATTTGCGGACGAAATTTCAGCGCCTCGGTCTCTTCCGCCGTCAGGTTCTTGCCACCCTTGGCGCCGGCGCTGCCGATCAGCGCGCGCACCTCTTCCACGCGCTTTTGCACCGCGCGGAATTCCGGCGTTTCAAGGCTCAGGTAATAAAGCCCCAACACAATATCCTGGCTCGGCACAATGATGGGCTTGCCATTCGCCGGGCTCAGGATGTTGTTGGTGGACATCATCAGCACGCGCGCTTCCAACTGCGCTTCGAGGCTGAGGGGCACATGGACCGCCATCTGGTCGCCATCGAAATCCGCGTTGAAGGCGGTGCAGACCAGCGGGTGAAGCTGAATCGCCTTGCCTTCAATCAGCACCGGCTCAAACGCCTGAATGCCCAAACGGTGCAAAGTCGGCGCGCGGTTCAGCAGCACCGGGTGTTCGCGGATCACCTCTTCCAGAATATCCCACACTTCGGGACGTTCCTTTTCCACCATGCGCTTTGCAGCCTTGATGGTCGTGGCGTGACCGTATTTCTCAAGCTTCGAATAGATGAAGGGCTTGAAGAGCTCCAGCGCCATCTTCTTCGGCAGGCCGCATTGATGGAGCTTCAATTCCGGCCCCACCACAATCACCGAACGGCCAGAATAATCCACGCGCTTGCCGAGCAGGTTTTGACGGAAGCGGCCCTGCTTGCCCTTCAGCATATCGGAAAGCGACTTCAGCGGCCGCTTATTGGCGCCCGTAATCGCGCGACCACGCCGGCCATTGTCGAACAGCGCATCCACCGATTCCTGCAGCATGCGCTTTTCATTGCGTACAATGATATCCGGCGCGCGCAATTCAATCAGCCGCTTCAGGCGGTTGTTGCGGTTGATGACGCGACGATAGAGATCATTCAAATCGGACGTCGCGAAACGCCCACCATCCAGCGGCACCAGCGGGCGCAGTTCCGGGGGAATCACTGGTACCACATCCAGGATCATCCATTGCGGATGCGCCCCCGAATCGCCAAACGCTTCCATCAGCTTCAGCCGCTTGACCAGCTTCTTGCGCTTGGCTTCGGATGTGGCTTCCTTCAGCTCCGCCCGCAAGGTGACGGCTTCTTTCTGAAGCTCGATCCCGCCCAGCATTTGCTTCACGGCTTCCGCACCAATGCCAACGCTGAAGGAATCCTCACCGAATTCATCCAGCTTCGCCTGATACTGATCTTCGTTCAAAAGCTGACGCAGCTTGAGGTCCGTGAGGCCCGGTTCAAGCACCACATAGCTTTCGAAGTACAAAACCTTCTCCAGCTCCTTCAGGGTCATATCCACCATCAGCCCAACGCGCGACGGCAGAGACTTCAAGAACCAGATATGCGCCACGGGGCTGGCCAGTTCGATATGGCCCATGCGTTCACGCCGCACCTTGGCCAACGTCACTTCCACGCCACATTTTTCGCAAATAATGCCGCGGAACTTCATCCGCTTATACTTGCCGCAAAGGCACTCATAATCCTTGATTGGGCCAAAGATGCGCGCGCAGAAAAGCCCATCCCGCTCCGGCTTGAAGGTGCGGTAATTGATGGTTTCCGGCTTCTTGATCTCGCCATAGGACCAGGAGCGGATTTGCTCCGGGCTCGCCATGGTGATTTTGATTTGGTCAAACGTGACGGCTTGACCCGTCTGACCCAGGATTTTCATAAGCTCGTTCATGCGGCCAACCTCTTGAGCGGGGCCGCCGCCACGAAGGCTTCGTGGCGGCTGAGCGGTGAAGGACTAAAAATGAACCGATCCATCAGGTCGGGCGGTTTTCAAGATCAACATTGAGACCAAGCGATTTCAGTTCCTTCACTAGCACGTTGAAGGACTCCGGAATACCAGCCTCAAAACTATCCTGATCACGTACGATGGCTTCATAGACCTTGGTGCGGCCCGAAACATCATCTGACTTAACGGTGAGCATTTCCTGCAGCGTATAGGCGGCGCCATAGGCTTCCAGCGCCCAGACCTCCATTTCGCCGAAGCGCTGACCACCGAACTGCGCCTTACCACCCAGCGGCTGCTGGGTGACCAAGCTGTAGGGCCCGATGGAACGCGCGTGGATCTTGTCATCCACCAGGTGATGCAGTTTCAGCATATAGATGTAGCCAACCGTCACCTTGCGTTCGAAACGCTCACCCGAACGGCCATCATGCAGCCAAACCTGGCCCGAGGTATCAAGCCCGGCCTTGTCCAGCATGCCTTCAATATCGGCCATGCGTGCGCCATCAAACACCGGCGTCGCAATCGGGATACCCTTCTTCAGGTTCTCGCAAAGCTCCACCAGCTGATCATCAGCCATCGGCGCGATATCGCGGGCGAAAACATCCTCGCCATAAATATCCTTGAGCTTGGCTTCCAACTCGCTACGGCGAGCGCTGCGGTGGCGATACTCATCCACCAATTCACCGACCTGACGGCCAAGATTGGCGCAAGCCCACCCCAGATGGGTTTCCAGGATCTGCCCCACATTCATGCGCGACGGCACGCCAAGCGGGTTCAGCACCAGATCAACCGAGGTGCCATCTTCGAGGAAGGGCATGTCTTCAACCGGTACAACGCGGCTGACCACACCCTTATTCCCGTGGCGCCCGGCCATCTTGTCACCCGGCTGAAGCTTGCGCTTCACCGCGATGAAGACTTTTACCATCTTCATCACACCGGGCGGCAATTCATCACCGCGCTGGACTTTCTCGACCTTGCTCTCAAAACGCTTTTGCAGCCTTTCGATTGCCGCATCGAATTCGCGCTTCATGGCTTCAATTTCGGCCATCGCGGCATCATCCGCGACCGAAATCTGGCGCCAGGTCGCCCTGGCGAATTCATCCAGCACTTCATCCGTGATCACGGTGCCAGACTTGACCGGCTTGAAACCACCGGTCGCCTTGCGGTTCAGCAGGCGTTCGCGCAAACGCGAATAGAAGGAACGCTCCTGGATCGCCTTTTCATCATCGCGGTCCTTGGCAAGGCGTTCAATCTCAGCGCGCTCAATCGCCATCGCACGCTCATCCTTGTCGATGCCGCGGCGGGAGAAGACGCGCACATCAACAACGGTACCAGCGACACCCGGCGGCAGCTTCAATGACGTGTCACGCACGTCTGAAGCCTTTTCACCGAAAATCGCACGCAGCAGCTTTTCTTCCGGCGTCATCGGGCTTTCGCCCTTGGGCGTCACCTTGCCCACCAGAATGTCACCCGGATTCACTTCAGCACCGATGTAGACAATGCCCGCTTCGTCGAGATTACGCAGCGCTTCTTCACCCACATTCGGAATATCGCGGGTGATTTCTTCCTGGCCAAGCTTGGTATCGCGCGCCATCACCTCAAATTCTTCGATGTGGATCGAGGTGAACACGTCATCGCGCGCGATGCGTTCGCTGATCAGGATCGAATCTTCGAAGTTGTAGCCATTCCATGGCATGAAGGCGCAAAGCACATTGCGCCCCAGCGCCAATTCGCCAAGTTCCGTCGAAGGACCATCGGCAATGATATCGCCCACCTTCACCGCATCACCCACCCTCACCAGCGGGCGCTGGTTGATGCAGGTGGATTGGTTGGACCGCATGTATTTGCGCAGACGATAGATATCAACGCCGCTGGTCGTGCCATCGGAAGATGTCGCGCGCACAACAATACGCGCGCCATCAATCGAATCCACCACACCATCACGCCGCGCGACGATCGTCGCACCAGAGTCACGCGCTACCGCGGCTTCCATCCCGGTGCCGACCAGCGGCGCATCAGCGCGGATCAGCGGCACCGCCTGACGCTGCATGTTGGAACCCATGAGCGCGCGGTTCGCGTCATCATTCTCCAGGAAGGGGATCAGCGCCGCTGCAACCGAGACAAGCTGCTTCGGAGAGACGTCAATCGCCGTCACTTCGTCCGGCTTCACCAGCCGGAAATCCCCCCCCTGGCGGACCGAGACCAATTCATCCTTAAAGCGGCCATCCGTATCCACATTCGCGTCCGCTTGCGCGACGATCAGCCGTTCTTCTTCCATCGCAGACAGATAACGGGAATCACCCACAATCTGCCCATCCTTCACCAGGCGATACGGCGTTTCGATGAAGCCGTATTTATTCACCTTGGCGAAGGTCGCGAGCGAATTGATCAAGCCGATATTTGGCCCTTCCGGCGTTTCAATCGGGCAGATGCGCCCGTAATGCGTCGGGTGCACATCGCGCACTTCAAAGCCCGCACGTTCACGCGTGAGACCACCCGGGCCAAGCGCTGACAAGCGGCGCTTATGCGTCACTTCCGATAGCGGGTTGGTCTGGTCCATGAACTGCGACAACTGCGAGGAGCCGAAGAATTCCCGCACAGCCGCTGCCGCCGGCTTCGCATTGATCAGGTCATGCGGCATGACGGTGTCAATATCCACCGAGCCCATGCGTTCCTTGATCGCGCGTTCCATGCGCAGCAATCCGACGCGATATTGATTTTCCATCAATTCGCCGACCGAACGGACCCGGCGATTGCCAAGATTATCAATATCGTCAATCTGCCCGCGCCCATCCTTCAGGTCGAGCAGCACGCGAAGTGTGGCCACAATATCCTGCTTGCGCAGGATGCGCACATAATCCGGCACTTCTTCCAGCGAAAAGCCAAGGCGCATGTTCATCTTCACGCGCCCGACCGTGGAAAGGTCATAGCGCTCCATATCGAAGAACAGGCCACGGAACAGCGCTTCAGCCGTTTCCGGCGTTGGCGGTTCACCCGGACGCATCACGCGATAGATATCCATCAGCGCTTCGTCGCGATTGGAATTCTTGTCCACCGCCAGCGTATTGCGCATCCAGGGACCAACAGCCTGATCAATCGCGAGTGTCGGCAGGCGATTGAGCCCGATTTCCTCAATCAGGTTCAGCTTCGGCTCGGTCAGTTCCTCACCGGCTTCGGCCCAGATTTCCCCGGTTTCCATATTCACCAGGTCTTCTGCGACAAAGCGGCCAAGCAGTTCAGCGCGGCTTACCAGCACTTCCGTCGTACCCGCTTCGGCAATCTTGCGCGCAAGCCGCGGTGTCAGCTTCGCTTCCTTTTCGGCAACCACTTCACCGGTACGCGCATCCACCAGCGCCTCCGCCAGCTTCACACCACGGAAGGAATCTGGATCAAAAGTGCGCGACCAGCCCTTGGGGCCGCGCGCAAACACCACTTGGCCATAGAAGGAATTCAGAATTTCCTCGGCATCCATGCCGCGGATTTCATGCAATTCCATCTGCCCGTCACGCTCGGCACGCTGCATTTCGGTGGTCGCGCTATCCAGCGCGTAAAGCAGCGTCGTGACCGGCAACTTGCGCTTGCGGTCAATGCGGACATAGCAAATATCCTTGGCATCGAATTCGAAATCAAGCCAGGAACCGCGATACGGAATGACGCGCGCGGCGAAAAGATACTTGCCGCTGGAATGTGTCTTGCCGCGGTCATGGTCGAAAAACACACCCGGGCTACGGTGCATCTGCGAAACAATAACGCGTTCCGTGCCATTGATGATGAAGGTGCCATTGTCGGTCATGAGCGGCATATCGCCCATATAAACATCCTGTTCCTTGATGTCGCGCACCGAACGGCTACCGGTTTCCTCATCCACATCCCAAACGATCAGGCGCAACCGCACCTTGAGCGGCGCGGCATAGGTCAGCCCGCGCTGGATGCATTCCTCAACATCATACTTCGGCTCTTCGAGTTCGTATTGCACGAATTCCAGGCGGCCACGCCCTGCGAAATCATCAATCGGAAAGACCGAACGGAACACCTCCTGCAAACCAGTGACGGTGCGCGAATCCGGGGTCACTTCCATTTGAAGGAAGCTTTCGTAGGATGCGCGCTGCACATCAATAAGGTTCGGCATCGGCGCCACTTCCGGCAAACGCCCGAAGCTCTTGCGGATCCGCTTACGCCCGGTGAAAGACTGGGTGATCGCGTTCATGCCTGTCCTGCTCTTCTCTATCTGTCCTGCCGGCCTACCCTGCCGGCCCGGGTCACCCGCTGAACGCAACCCCGGTCCGGGACCGGAGAAACGCGGCCGCGGGCGGAACCGACCCCCTTTTCAGGGAAGTTCCACCCGCGCCCAACCTTTTTTAGCCCGGCCCCGGCAGCGGATGCCCAGGGCCGGCCTGAAGTCTTACTTCACTTCGACCGTGGCGCCGTTTTCTTCCAGCACCTTCTTGATCTTGTCGGCTTCGTCCTTCGACACGCCTTCCTTCACAGTCTTCGGCGCGCCTTCAACCAAGTCCTTCGCTTCCTTCAGGCCAAGGCCCGTGATGGTGCGAATTTCCTTGATGACATTGATCTTCTTGTCGCCACCGGCGGCCAGAATAACCGTGAATTCCGTCTGCGCTTCAGCAACCGGGGCGGCTGCCGCAGCCGGCGCGGCGGCCACAGCTACCGGCGCGGCGGCGGAAACGCCCCACTTTTCTTCAAGCATCTTGGAAAGCTCGGCAGCTTCCAGAACGGTCAGGGCGGACAGTTCGTCCACCAACTTCGCGAGATCAGCCATGTCTTTGTACTCCTTGATCTAGTAGCTTGGTTTGGTTCTTGCAACTCCCCCGTGGCCGCATGCCGCGGGGGACAAAATATCCGGGCCTCAGGCCGCGTCCTTCTTGGCATATGCCGCCAACACCCGCGCCACCTGCCCACCAGGGGCCTGAAGCACGCCCGCAATCCGCGTCGCCGGGGTCTGGATAAGACCCAGCAGCTGCGCGCGCAGCGTCTCCAGGGACGGCAGCTCGGCCAGAGCCTTCACGCCATCGGCGTTCAGCGTCTGGGTTCCAAGAGCGCCGCCCAGGACAACAAACTTATCGTTTGTCTTGGCGAACTCCACGGCGGTCTTCGCCACAGCCACGGGATCCGTTGACCACGCAAGCGCGGTCGGACCCTTCAGCAATGGCGAAATGCCTTGGAAGCGGGTGCCTTCGAGGGCGCGGGTGGCCAAGCGGTTCTTCGCGACCTTATACGAAGCCCCAGCCGCGCGCATCTTACGCCTGAGCTCACTCACAGCCGTGACAGTCAGCCCGTCATTGCGGGCAACCAGCACGAAGGAGGTCTCGGCGAAGATCGTGGCGAGAGATTCGACGAATTCGCGCTTCTCCGATCTTTCCACTCTACGTCTCCGTCGGTGACCGGGGCCTTTTGGAAGGGCTCCAGCCGGGTTCACTCGGGGGCGGGTGCCGGCATGGCACCAACCCCGGTTCGCCTGTCAGTCCGGAACGCCAAACCAAGCCATCCCAGGGGCTTAACCCCCCAGGTTGTCTATGCTTGGGCACACCGTCTATCCCCTGCGGGCCCGAAGGCCCTTCACTGTCCCAAAGGACTACAGGGGGTCTCCGACAGGTTCGGGCATGGCCCTTGGCCACTCCCTGCCCGCTTGGCCCCATAAGGACCAAGCGAATTCAAAGCACGGCCAAGGGCCGCGCAAAAACCTTAATTGGCCGAAGCCGAAAGGCTGGTGACATCCACCTTAACGCCGGGACCCATGGTGGAGGAAACCGCCACCTTCTTCACATAGGTCCCCTTGGCGCCGGTTGGGCGCGCGCGCTGGATCGCTTCCACAAAAGCGCGCGCGTTTTCAAGCAATTGCGCCTCAGCGAAGGACGCCTTGCCGATGCCAGCATGCACGATCCCGGCCTTCTCCGCACGGAATTCCACCTGACCAGCCTTGGCCGCGGTCACCGCGCCCTTCACATCCATGGTGACGGTGCCAAGCTTCGGGTTCGGCATCAGGCCACGGGGGCCGAGCACCTTACCAAGCCGGCCCACCAGGCCCATCATGTCAGGGGTCGCGATGCAGCGGTCGAATTCGATCTTACCTTCCTGCACCATCGCCGCCAGGTCATCCGCACCGACAACATCAGCGCCCGCAGCCTTGGCTTCATCAGCCTTGGCGCCACGGGCAAACACGCCAATGCGCACGGTCTTGCCGGTGCCATGCGGCAGGCCGACAACGCCGCGCACCATCTGGTCCGCATGGCGGGGGTCAATGCCAAGGTTCATTGAAATTTCAATGGTTTCGTCGAATTTCGCCTTGGCAGCACCGCGGGCGAGCTTCACAGCCTCCTCCAGCGCATAGGTCTTTTCGCGATCAAAACCCGTATAGGCCGCCTTCAAGCGCTTACCGGTAGTCGCCATGATCTTAGCCCTCCACCACAGTCAGGCCCATGGCGCGGGCTGAACCCGCAAGCATGCGCACAGCAGCGTCAACGTCATTGGCGTTCATGTGCTGCATCTTCACCTTGGCGATTTCCACCAGCTGAGACTTGGTCACGCGGCCAATCGGCGCGGATTTGCCCGGCGCGGTTGAGCCCTTGTCGAGCTTCGCGGCCTTCAGCAAAAAATACGTGTTGGGCGGCGTCTTGGTGATGAAGGAAAAGGTGCGGTCCGAATAGGCGGTGATGACCACGGGCGTCGGCGTGCCTGGTTCCATTTGCTGCGTCGCCGCGTTGAATTCCTTCACGAATTGCATGATATTGAGGCCACGCTGACCAAGCGCGGGACCAACGGGCGGCGAAGGGTTTGCCTTGCCGGCCGGGATCTGCAGCTTGATATAGCCTGCGATCTTCTTAGCCACTGTCTAAATTCCTCTCTCACAAGACCGAGAGGCCCGCGGTGCATGCGACCCGAAAAAGGTCTCCCGCGTTCCCCAAAACGCCAAACAGCCCCTGGATTGCTCCCGGGGCGATAAGGCGGAAGCGCGCGTATAGGCCCGGCGGGCAAGCGCGTCAAGCGAGTGCGCGTCTGGTATTTCCCACGGCCTTTGTTCATAAGGGGGCATGCCCGCACAAGCTTGGATTGTCGTCATCGCCGCCGCTGCCTCGGTCTCGCTCTCGCTTGGGGCGCGCCAGACCTTTGGGTTGTTCCTCCTGCCCTTGGGGGCGGAGCACGCCATTCCGGCTTTTGCCTATGGTGCGGCGGTTGCCTTGCACAATCTGATCTGGGGTGTGGGGCAGCCTTTTGCCGGCGCCATTGCGGATAAATTCGGCGCCGGGCGGGTCGCTCTTGGGGGTGCGGCAATTTACGCGGTTGGTCTTATCTTGCCCGCACTTTGGCCGAGCACAACAACCCTGATCATCGGCATTGGCATTTGCACCGCGCTTGGCGTGGCGGCGGCAGGGTCCGGCACGGTACTTGGCGCGGTCGCGCGCGCCGTGCCAGAGAATCGCCGGGGCGACGCGCTGGGCTTGGCCTCTGCCGGCGGGTCGATCGGCCAGGCGGCCATGATCCCCTTCGTGCAATGGGGCATTACGGATCACGGGACCTCCGGCGCCTTTCTGATGCTGGCGGCCACCATGGCCCTGATGCTTTTTGTGGCCCCGCGGCTGGAATGGGCGCCGCCCGGCCCCGGCACCGGGCGCCCGACCGGGCTGGCCGGCCTGCCGGCGCTGGCGAAGCGCGCCTTGGCCGAGCGGGATTTCGCGCTGCTGACGCTGGGCTTCTTCGCCTGCGGCTTTCAGTTGGCCTTTCTGACCACGCATCTGCCGGCACATCTTTCGCTTTGCGGGCTGCCAGCGGGGCTTGGTGTGACGGCGCTGATGCTCGTGGGGCTTTTCAATATTCCGGGATCATGGCTCTGCGGGCGGATTGGCAATAGCATCCGCCCCGAAGTCGCTTTGGGTGGGATTTACATGATCCGCACGCTGGCAATTGCGGTCTTTGCCAGTATGACGCCCACCGAATGGGGCACGCTGGTTTTTGCTGCCGTGATGGGCTTCATTTGGCTTGGCACCGTTCCCTTGACCTCGGCCGCGATTGCACGACGGTTTGGGGTTGCCGATCTGGGCGCGCTTTATGGCATTTGCTTCTTCTCCCACCAACTGGGCGGCTTTCTGGGCGCAGGTGCGGGGGCCTGGGTGGTGGATGCGACCGGCAGTTACGCGGCCTTCTGGCCGGTGATGCTGGTGGTCGGCGTGATTGCCGCGCTGGCGAATTGGGTGACGCGCCCAATCAAACTGGCGGTGGCGTGAGCCAGGGCTTCGCGCCGGTTGTCCCCCTGCCCCGGCTGGGCTAATCCACGCCTCCCGAGGCGCCGCACCGCGCCGTTTTCTTGAGCCAGGCCAAACCACCATGCCCATCATGCCCGATAGCTGGATCCGCGACATGGCGGCGGAACACGGCATGATCGAACCCTTTGTTGAAGCCCAGCGGCGCGAAGGCGTGATTTCCTTCGGCCTGTCATCCTATGGCTATGATGCGCGGGCAGCCGATGAATTCAAGATCTTCACGAATGTGGACAATGCCCTTGTGGACCCCAAGGCATTCTCCGAAGACGGGTTTGTCACGCGTAAGGGCCCGGTTTGCATCATCCCGCCCAATTCCTTCGTGCTGACCCATACGGTCGAATATTTCCGAATCCCGCGCGATATTCTCGTCATCTGCCTTGGCAAATCCACTTATGCGCGCTGCGGACTGATTGTGAATGTGACGCCGCTGGAACCCGAATGGGAAGGCCAGGTCACGATTGAGATCAGCAATACCACCCCGCTGCCCGCCAAGGTCTATGCCAATGAAGGCATTTGCCAATTCCTGTTCCTGAAGGGTGATGCCCCGCCCGAGGTCAGCTACGCCGACCGCCGCGGCAAATATATGGGCCAGCGCGGCGTCGCGCTGCCGAAGCTCTGATGGATCGCATTCTGATCCGTGGCGGGCGGGTGCTGTCGGGCAGCATTCCGATCTCGGGCGCCAAGAATGCCGCCCTGCCGCTGATGGCGGCGGGCTTGCTCTCCGATGGGCCACTCACGCTGACCAATGCACCCGACCTGGCCGATGTTGCCACCATGGCGGGGTTGCTGGGGCATCACGGCCTGGCGGTGGAACGCGATAAGGCCGCGCGCAGCATCACCATCAGCGGCGCGGCCACCGATCTGGAAGCGCCTTATGATCTGGTGCGCAAGATGCGCGCCTCGGTCCTGGTGCTCGGCCCCTTGCTGGCCCGCCATGGCCGCGCGCGCGTCAGCCTGCCCGGCGGCTGCGCCATCGGCACGCGCCCGGTTGATCTGCACCTGAAAGCGCTTGAACAGATGGGCGCCGAGATCGAAATCACCGCCGGCTATATTGAAGCCCGCGCGCCGGGTGGCCTGAAGGGGGCGCGCATTATCTTCCCGCAGGTTTCAGTCGGCGCCACCGAAAATATCCTGATGGCGGCCGCTTTGGCGCGTGGGCAGAGCGAAATCATGAATGCGGCGCGGGAGCCCGAAATCACCGACCTGGCTGCCTGCCTGATGCGCATGGGCGCCCGGATTGAAGGCATCGGCACGGATCGGCTGCTGGTGGAAGGTGTGGCAAGCCTTGGTGCCGCAACGCATCCCATCATTGCGGACCGGATTGAAGCCGGCACCTTTGCCTGTGCGGCGGCCATCACTGGCGGGTCGCTGCTGCTGCAAGGGGCGCGGCTTGATCATCTGGGCGCAGTCACGCGCACACTCCGTGAAGCCGGCGTTGATGTCGCGGAAGAAGAAGGCGGGCTTCGTGTGACGCGCAGCAATGGGCTTCGCGGTGCCGATGTGATGACCGAACCCTTCCCGGGTTTCGCCACCGATATGCAGGCGCAATTCATGGCGCTGATGTGCGTGGCAGATGGCGCTTCCATGATCACAGAAACCATTTTCGAAAACCGCTTCATGCATGTGCCGGAACTGTCACGCATGGGCGCGCGCATCAATTTCCACGGCGCTTCCGCCATTGTGCGGGGCGTGAAGCATCTTTCCGGCGCGCCTGTGATGGCAACCGATTTGCGCGCTTCAGTCTCCCTTATTCTCGCGGGCTTGGCCGCTGAAGGTGAGACGATTGTGAACCGCGTCTATCACCTGGATCGCGGTTATGAACGCGTGGAAGCGAAACTCGCGGCCGTTGGCGCCGATATTGAAAGACTGGCGGGCAGGTAGTCATGGATATCCCGATCCCCAATGCGCTGAATGGCGCACCGGCGCAGGCAGATGCGCCTTTGGTTATCGCGCTCCCCAAGGGGCGCATTCTGAAGGAACTCCACCCCGTCTTGGCGCGCGCGGGGCTTGTCCCCGCCGAGGATTACGCGGATGAAGAAAGCCGGCGGCTGAGATTCCCGACCAATGATCCCACAGTGGATGTCATTCGCGTGCGCCCCTTTGATGTGGCGACTTTCGTGGCGCATGGCGCGGCGGCGATTGGCGTCTGCGGCGCCGATGTGTTGATGGAATTCGATTATCCGGAAATCTACGCCCCGCTTGATCTGGGCATTGGCCGCTGCCGCGTCTCCGTCGCCGAACCGGTGAATACCACCCCGGATGATCCGCGCCGCTGGTCGCGCGTGACGGTCGCCACCAAATATCCCAACATCGCGCAACGCCATTACGCCGCGCGCGGGGTGCAGGCGGAAATCGTGCATTTGAATGGCGCGATGGAATTGGCGCCTTCCATGGGCCTTGCGCGCTTGATCGTGGATTTGGTGCAAACCGGGTCCACGCTGAAGGCCAATGGCCTTCAGGAGACTGAGGTGATTGCCCATGTCACCTCCAAACTCATTGTCAATCGCACCGCGTTGAAAACGCGGCCCGAGGCGATTGGCGCGTGGATCGCGCGCTTCCGTGCCGCTTTGGGGGCCACCGCATGAGGCGCCTTGATACGCGCGAAGCAGGCTTTGAAGCTGCCTTCACCGCTGTATTGGATGATGCGCGAGAGACCACGCAGAAGGTGGATGGCGTGGTTGCCGGCATCATCGCTGATATCCGCGCGCGCGGTGATGCGGCGCTGGTGGAATTGACTGCGCGGTATGATCGCTGGCAGCCGGCCAATGCCGCGGCGCTGCGTGTGACGCAGGCCGAAATTGACGCGGCCGATGCGACCATCGCGCCGGAACTGCGCGCCGCACTCAATCTGGCGGCGGAACGGATCGAGACATTCCACCGCGCGCAATTGCCGCAGGATTTGGTCATGCGCGATGCGGCGGGGCTGACGCTTGGGCTGCGCTGGGGGCCGGTGGATGCGGTGGGCATTTACGTCCCCGGTGGCAAGGCAGCCTATCCGTCTTCCGTATTGATGAATGCGCTGCCGGCGCGTGCTGCTGGCGTACCGCGCATTGCCATGGCGGTGCCGACGCCCGATGGCGCGCTTAATCCTTTGGTTCTGGCGGCAGCGAAACGCGCGGGTGTCACGGAGATTTATCGCATTGGTGGCGCGCAGGCGGTGGCCGCTCTGGCCTGGGGCACGGGCGGCATTGCGCCGGTGGATCGCATTGTCGGGCCAGGCAATGCCTATGTCGCGGAAGCCAAGCGCCAGGTCTTTGGCCGGGTTGGCATTGATTCCATCGCCGGGCCCTCGGAAGTCGTGGTGATTGCCGATGGCGCCAATGATCCCGCCCATGTCGCGATGGATCTGCTGGCCCAGGCCGAACATGATGAAAGCGCGCAATCCATTCTGATCACCCCCGATGCGGCGCTGGCCGATGCGGTGGCGCGGGCCGTGGAACACGCGCTGAACACCCTACCCCGCGCGGCGATTGCCGGGGAAAGCTGGGCGCGGCATGGTGCGGTGATAGTGGTGCGCGACCTATCGGAAGCTGCCGCACTGACCAATCGTTTGGCGCCCGAGCATCTGCAATTGATGGTGGATGATCCGCAAGGCTTGCTCGGCCAAATCCGCCATGCCGGCGCGGCCTTTCTCGGCCGCTTCTGCCCGGAAGCGGTGGGGGATTACATCGCCGGGCCCAATCACGTGCTGCCCACCGGGCGCACCGCGCGCTTTGCTTCTGGACTTTCCAGCTTTGATTTCCTGAAGCGCACAAGCTGGGTGGAGGCTGATGGCGCGGCGCTGGCGCAAATCGGGCGCGCCGCCGTGGCTTTGGCGGAAGCCGAGGGGCTGCAAGCCCATGGGCGGAGCATCAGCATCCGCCTGAATTGAAGGGTCCGTCGGGGCGCAGGCTTCAGCCCTTTACAGCAAAACCTTCTTCTTCCACCGCGCGCACCACATCCGCGCGCGGCAGCTTGGTTTGCGCGACAACGCGCTTGGCGGCCAAATCCACCTCGACCTTCGCTGCCTGATCCAGCGCGGTGATGGCGTTGGTCACGGCGCGGATGCAATGCCCGCAGCTCATGCCCTCAACCTGCAGCGTGGTGGCGTCAGCCATGACATTTGTCCTTTCCTGTATCTTTGGTCGCATCTTCCGAGCCGCCGAGTGTTTCCACTCGGCTTGAAAATGCTTGTTTGGTCGCATTTTCCGAGCCGCCGAGTGTTTCCACTCGGCTTGAAAATGCTTGTTT